>Ga0187783_10003663_pt1 | contig 11325 bp, 5 predicted proteins | sample 1015_SJ02_MP02_2_FD_132471 | JGI IMG/M metagenome (GOLD analysis project Ga0187783, IMG submission 132471) | Tropical peat soil microbial communities from peatlands in Department of Meta, Colombia - 1015_SJ02_MP02_20_MG | ecosystem: Environmental > Terrestrial > Soil > Wetlands > Peat | place... | reverse complement strand
GCTTAGTATTCATAAGTGGCCGCCGAGGTTTGGGCCCCGCGACTCGCTGTTGCGCACATCGATATCGTCACGGCCGTAGATGTGTACAGGACCCAAAAGATGGTGTAAGGGATCTTTAGACAACTCTCATCGAGATTGCATACCATCATGAATATGAGATACGCGAAGAGCCAGAGTGTTAACGGTCCATCAACCGGGGTGCTAATTTGCAGTGCGCGCCGCCATAGCCCGATGTAACCAATCAGAAAAACGGCTACACCAGTCACACCCAGGTAGAGCATGAGATCGACGAAGAAGTTATGTCCATGCAATGGAATCCAGTCGATCTGGCTGATTACCCAAAACGACTCTCCCTTTAAGCCGGTCCAGAATGCTTCGAATCCATAACCTAACCATAGGTGCTTGGTAATCGACGGTAAGACTGCTTTCCACAAACCGACCCGCCCCGTCAGGGTCGTGTCTCGACCGAATAACCTGAGGAGATCTGGAACATACTGGAGGACGCCGAAAGCCGCACCCGCGGCTAAAACGCTACCCATAGCCAGCGTGGGGATTGAGAAAGTGTGCCTTTCCCGAAGGACTCTTACTAAAACCCTACTGAGAAATACAAGTATAAGTGTGGCGGTAAGCACAAGCGATCCGGTCACTGACCGGGACAACACCAGCAACGCGAGCGACGTTCCCATTCCGAGCCAGCGAACCCAGTTCGGTATTGATTGACGCAGAAAATAAAAGACCAGGACCGATAGCACCATCGATCGCGCGAGGATGTTCTTTTGGAGAAATGCACCCTGCCAGGAGCCGAGAAAACTCCCATGGTCCAAGCCATACTTGGGCAACAAAATCACGACCATGAAGCTCGCGAGTACGGTCAGGCCGCAGGCCCACCCTAGCAGTCGCAGTTGCTCACGCGGACTGTAACGGCTTCCGAAATAAATGCCGTATAACGTCGCAGCGAAGTAGAGAAGCCCGTACTTGACCGTCTTAACAGAATCCTGCGACCAGGCCGAAGATACAACGGCGAGAAGAGCTAGAGCGACGAGCCATTTGCAATCCCAGGTTCTCAGCAATACCGTGTGCCAACGCAAAAGAATGAAACCTGCCGCGATAGCATAAAAAGCAACCGCCAGTCCAACCCTCGCCGGTACTGCCCTGCTCTCCGCATAGGATTCCAAATAGGGAAACACCGCGCCCGTCATGTAGAACAGCATCGCGACCGCGAAAATCTTTTCGATGAAAGCACGCATTTCACACCACCTAATTGCCCTGCCTTAAAGCAGGGGCAATATGAGCGGCTGTCGCGTAGAACAGTTTGGCCACGGCGAACACTGTGCTCATTAGTTTGAGCATGCGACACCCGTTCCGCACCTTATCTCGCGCACCCCATCCGATGCGCTGGTGTAGCGGAGATAAACTACAGCGCTCCACAAACCTAAAAACAACAAACCGTCGCTCGCCAGACTCGACCAGGCGGCGCCGCGCCAACCGTAAACCGGAATAATCCAAAGGTTCACGAGTATATTGAAAACAGCTACTACGACTTGGACACAGGTTCGCAGACCCTGGTGCCCGCCGCCCGTCAGCGAGTCAGCGACGAAGTAATGTAGCGTTTTCAGCACAGGCAACAGTGCCAGCCAGCGAAGAGCTTCGATAACATGGGCGTAATCGCTTCCCAGTATTCGGGGAACCAGCGGCGCCCCAATGATCAGCGCGGCGAACGCTAGTACGGAGTAAGGCAGAATCTTCTTCAACAGCCGCTGGCCGTAAGCAATGGACGCCCGAAGTCCGCCCGTTCCGCTACGGAAAAATCCCGGGTACGCAGCATTTAGCAGTGCTCGAACTGGAATAAAGCTCACGTCAATCAATCGGTACGATGCAGCATAAATCCCCGCAGCTTCCAACGTGGAAAGCCGCGCTACCATGGTTTTGTCGATATCGTTGTAGATCGTCATTGCCGACTGGCTAACTGAAAAATAGAAGCCCTCGGCGCCTTCGCCCCGCATGCGATGCAATGCAAGTCTTGGAATTCCCAGGCTGAGCGTCACCCAGACGACGCCAATCAGGCCTGCCACAATGGAACCCACCAGGTAAACCGCAGACCAGGCCAAAACGCCGGGACGGGAAATCGTCAGTGACAAACCCGCGATTCCGGCGAGGCGAGTTAGGCTTGCCAGTACGTTAAGGCGTGCGTTTCCGGAAAGACGTTCGACTCCCTGAAAGGCCCACGCCGCCATGTCCAGGAGTTTCATAAATATGAGGTCGGAAATGCTGATCAGGGAGATCGCCAGCATCGGGATGGAACGCGGCAAAGCCAACCGACAAACCGCCATTGTCAACATCGTAAGCCCGCATCCGGAAACGAGCGTGATGAACAGGCCATTGCCCCAGTACTCGCGGAACAATCGCCTGTCGCGTGCCACGTTTTTGATCAACAGGCCACCACAGCCCAAGCCGACGAACGGCGAGATCACTCCCGTAAGAGCCGTCGCAGCAACAAAGCCGCCATATTGTCCGGGACCGAGACACCGAGCAATGATGATGAAGTAGGCAGCCTGGATCACTAGACGCATCCCGTAACCGCCGAGCGACCAGAGGGTGTTCCGGGCCAAGGGTGTGGCAAGTTTGCATTGCATCACGCTTCGTAAAGATGGCTTAGGCAAGGCTTCGCCATCCTCACTTAGGTGAGTCGATACAAGTGGAGCCATTTCCTATCCCTTCGTCCCTCGCGTTGAGCTTCCTGCCTCCTAAGTGCACGCCACCCTCCATCCACGTCAAAGGAGGAAAACCCGGTAATCAATTTTGAATCAATGCATTAGAAAGAAAATTGTGAAAGGTATAATTTTTGACGACCATTCCGGGTGTCCATTTAGAAGAATTGCGTCTCTAAACGATGCAATGCAATCCGACCGCAATGGCGCTCTATGGTAAGCAGAAAAAGGCTGAAGCGAGGACATTTTGGCCGATCCGGGGGCGTGCGCCGAGTTTGGGGATGCAAGCTATATGGGGGGATTACACTCGTGTGCGCCGGCAGCTCCTGCGCGATAGCCGCTACTCCCGGCACAACCCGCTACGAAAAGGACTTTTGCCGACCACCATGATAACAAGCTTCGTGAATTTAGGACAAAGTCCACACAGGGGCATGACGTCGGTGCCCGCCTACTCAAGCAGCAAAACCACCGCATCCTGGTACGGCACGGTGAGTTGCACTGCGCCTTTCACTACGGGACTGTTGGCCTGCCGCCGTTGTCCCCTGCGCCATAAAATGCCATGAGGTCTTGCAACAGCCCCGGGTAGGCGGCTATGATTTCGTGCAAGCGGTTGAACACGGGAGCGTCAGATGCATTGACATTGTAGGCAGCAGCAATCAGGTAAACCAGCACGCGAACCGCGGCCGCACATCCTTCTTAAGGCACGCGCTCTTCCATCCCCAAAACAAAACCGTGGTCCCCTAACCTGGTGTGTCGTCAATTTTTTACCTTGAGATTGGGATGGTTGATGCGGAGTGCTTCTGCCTCACGATTGTCGCGCGGCCTGAAAGTGTCTCAAGACAATACAATTCACCTGCAGGCATGGGACCGCTGGCCGACGATTCCCGGGCCGGTCAGGGTTGCGCGGAAATGCCTGAGTGTTGCGATCCGGAGCACCGAACGATGTTTGATTGTGCCGATTGGAGCTCAGGAAATAGAGTGATGACTTGCCAATTCTTTCGCGATCATGATGAACAGCTTTCGATCCTGTACGTCAATACGCCCGAGAAGCCACTTTAGATTCTCATAGAAGTTGAGTGTGTTTTTTGGGTCTTTGCCAATGACCAATCGCTCCTTCGGTTCTCTCGGGCTGGGAGGCACGGATAGTTCGTATTTGTCATTAAGCAACTCAAAGAGTGAAAGGTCGAGAGCGATGGTGATTCGTTCAAGCTCATTGAGCGACGGAACCGAATGTCCGTTTTATTTTCGCGAGATCGAGCAGCGTAATATTCAGGCCCGCCTTTGGATATCACCTTGCGATATGTTTCTTATCTGCCTGACTCTCTTTATCCTCGATCCGATATTCGAGTGGGGTGTACCGTCCTGACTCCGCATTCCAGTTTTGGCCACTGCACTGATGTGAACAGTGCGGATTCTGCCGGGCCAACCCGACAAATGCTTTCCCTTGGTTCAGTGGCCTCCCAAGTATGCTCGTCGATGGATAGGAAAGCCGCGACGACGGCAGGATCGAATTGCCTTCCCGACCACCGCAATATCTCTCCCCGGGCGATGGCATAGGGTCGGGCCTTGCGATAAGGTCGGTTTGAAGTGATGGCATCCAGGGTGTCCGCGACGGCAAAGATCCTCGCACCCAATGGTATCTGTGTACCCTTCAGGCCTTGAGGATAACCCGTGCCATCAAAGCGTTCGTGGTGAGTCAGAACGATTGCTACCGGTCCCGCCAGGAACGCAATATGGCTGAGGAGCTCGTGCCCAATTCGTACGTGAGTTTCCATGATCGATCTTTGCGCTTCATCGAGCGGCTTGGGCTGCAATAGGATGGAATCCGGGATTCCGATTTTGCCAATATCATGGAGGAGCGCTCCGCGGGCAATTGTTTTGATTTCTTCGGGATCACAATGCATTGCCCGAGCGATGAGTATGCTGTACGCCATGACGCGGCGGGAATGGCCTGCCGTCGCGTCGTCCCGAAGGTCCAATGCGGCCGCCAGGGCCTGTAAAGTGTCATCGTAGGAAAGCTCGATTCTTCGGGTAGCGACGATCAACTGTTGCGTACGTTCTTCGACAATTCTCTCCAGGTTTGCGCGATAGTTCTCAACCTCAATCTGCAGCTTTTTCCGCTGCAAGACCCGACTCAAGGTGACGGTCAGAGCGTCGAAGTCCAATGGCTTCTGCAGAAAATCATCTGCACCGTCCTTCATGGCCTGCACGCCAGAACGAACGTCTCCGGCGCCAGTGGCAACAATGAAACCCATGTGAGGGTGCTTCCCGCGAACAGAGCGCAAAAGATCGAGACCGTCCATACCCGGCATGCGCAGGTCAGAGATAACGGCATCGAATCGCACCGACGAAATCAGGTCCAAGGCTTCAAATCCGCTGTGACATCCCCGACAGTCATGCCCGCCTGCCCGGAGTTTTCCACTTACTAGCTTCTCGATACTAGCTTCGTCGTCAACGACCAGGATTCGATACTTCACAGCGGGAGGGTCTTGCAAAGAACCGGCAGCACTAGTTGATAAACCCATCGTTATTCTTGATCCCTCTCACAACAACGGCTTCCAGACCGAGCGTCGTAGCCGAATGGCTTACGGCAAGAAACGGGCCAATTCTCATGGCCGTCGCCCGTCTTGGTGTCCCTTAAAATTCTGATACTTACACGGGCTTAGGCGGGTAGGTCGAGACGCTCTCTGGGCCTCTGCGTCCGTGTTGAGTGGACCTGTATCGAGTCGAGACAAGGTAAGCACTTGTTTTGTTGGTGCTTTAGGACGATTAAATGAATGGAAGGGATACTATTGACAACTTCCCATTTGTACCGTAGTATATAATTAGGTTGTTGCTGTTCGTGGGGTCGTTTTCCTCAACAGCACACTCGGTAACTTGGACAAGAAGTCTTCCTCACACTACTAAATTGTCCGCAGTTGTTTTCAAAACGCCTTCACCGCTCAATTCCGCGTCCGTGAGGGGGACATCGATATGTCTCTAACCACCGCAGGAGCGGAATAGACAAGCTAGTGTGCATCAAGGAACAAAGCTTCTTTTTACGGTGACAGGAATGAATCTCCGTAGGTTAAATCGCACCGGACGCAGACAAGCAGCCCGAGCTCGAACGGAAAGTGAAGAACGATTCCGCGCAACTTTCGAGACGGCCGGGGTTGGCATGGCTCTGGTCGATCTGAAGGGTCACTGCTTCACTTCGAACCCTGCGCTTCAGCGCATGCTCGGCTATACTGCGGACGAATTAAGCCGCATGTCCTTTACGGAGTTTACGCATCCCGAAGACCGGGATCTGGATTGGACTCTCTACACCGAACTTATGGAGGGCAAGCGGGATCGATACGAAATTGAGAAGCGTTACCTCCGGAAAGACGGACAATTGAGGTGGGGACAGTTGACCGTCTCAGCGGTAAGAGACACACAACACCGCCCGCAGTATGCCGTGGGCATGGTCCAGGACATCACCGAACGCAAGCACGCGGAACAGGCTCGACGCGAAAGCGAAGCGCGTTACAAGGACTTTGTGGCGCATACTCACGAGGGGGTTTGGCGCTTCGAATTGGATAAACCCCTTCCCCTCGGGCTTTCTGAGCAAGAGGGGACAGCGTGGCTCTTACAACATGCTTACCTGGCGGAATGTAACCTGGCACATGCCCGTAACTCGGGCTTTTCATCACCCGAGGAAATCCTCAACAGGTATCTCGGCGACTTGGTTCCTCCTACAGACGCAGAGAGACACCGGTCGTTCCGAGATGCGGCGCGTAACGGGTGGAAACTTCGGACTGTCGAGTACGAAGCCCCGGATGCGCGGGGCGAACTTAAATGGATACGGAGAACCGAGGTTCCGATTCTCGAAAACGGAAGCGTCGTGCGCATCTGGGGCACCACCGAAGACATCTCAGCTCACAAGCGCGCTGAGGAAAGGCGGCGCGAGTACGAAAAAACTGTCGAAGGTCTGGAAGAGATGGTGGCCTTGGTGGACAGGCACTATTGCTACGTTCTCACGAATCGGGCATTTTTGAATTATCACGCGAAAAGTCGAGGAGAAGTCGAAGGTCGTGCAGTAAGTGATCTCGTCGGTGCCGAGCTGTTTAGAAATGTCATTAAGCCGCAACTCGATCGGTGTTTCAAAGGAGAGGTCGCAAGATACGAACTACTACTCCAGCATCCTCGTCTTGGCCCGAGGGATCTCTTGGCGTCGTTATTTCCCATCGAGGGGCACAACGGAGTCGAACGCGCAGCCGTGATCTTACGTGACATCACCGATCGAAAGCGGGCGGAAATTGCTGTCAGTAAAAGCGAAGCCAAGTTCCGCGCGGTGGTGGAAAACAGCAATGATGGCATCCTGTTTGCCGATCGCGATGCGGCGATCTTGTATCGGAGCCCTTCTTACCAGCAAATCAACGGCTTCACCGATGAGGAACGTGTGGGTCATAGTGGCTTCGAGACCGCCCATCCGGAGGATCTGGCTGCAGTGCGGGAGTATTGGTCGCAGGTGATTCAGCACCCCGGGATGACGATTGAAACCGAGTATCGAATCCGCCACAAGGATGGGTCGTGGCGTTGGGTCGAAACGACAGCACAAAATCTTTTGGATAACCCGGACATCGGGCAAATCGTCGTTGCCAGTCGAGATATCTCCGAGCGGAAGCGGGCCGAGGCGGAATTAGAAGACCGGTTGCGCTTTGAAAGTCTCTTGGCGGGCCTCGCCGGCCGTTTTGTGAGCGTTTCGGCCGAGCAGATCGACGCCGAGATGAAAAACGCACTTTGCCGTGTCTGTGACTTCTTCGGCTTGGAAATGGCCAGCGTTTGGCAGTTGTCGGGAACGGAGCCGCGCTCGATCACCCTAACGTACGCTTGCGGACCCACGCTGGGTCCCGAGACTCCACAAAACCTGAACGTCCAAGAGCTTTTTCCGTGGTGCTTCGGGCAGGTCTTGTCCGGACAGATTGTGGCCATCTCGTGCCTGGAGGATCTGCCTTCGGAGGCAGTGCACGACCGCGAAGCTTGGTGCCAACTCGGTGTCAAGTCGAATTTGACGATCGGGCTCGCCATTGGCGGAGGGCCGGTCGTTGGCGCGTTGTCTTTCAATTCGATGCAGGCAGAACGCACCTGGTCAGAAGAGGTCTTAAACCGTTTGAAACTGGTGGCTCAGATGTTCAGCAATACGCTTGCTCGGCAGCGTGCCGATCGGGCGTTGCGCGAATCCGAAGAGCGATTCCGCAACCTGTTTGAAAACGCCACGGTCGGTATCTATCGCACCACTCCAGATGGGCGCATCCTGCTGACCAATCCTGCCATGCTCCGCATGCTGGGCTACGAACGTTTTGAAGATCTGGCGGAGCGCAACCTGGAGACAGGAGGTTTCGAACCTGGCTATTCGCGGCAGGCGTTCAAAAAGAACATTGAGCGAAACGGAGTGATCAAGCATCTGGAGTCTTCATGGCGTAAGCGGGACGGGTCTACCGTTTTCATTCGCGAAAGCGCCTGGGCGGTTCGTGACCAGTACGGGCAGGTCGTTTACTACGATGGCATCGTGGAAGATATCACGGAGAAAAAACGCGCGGAAGATGAGGCACGGTTGACGGCCACGCTTCTGGAGGCTGCCGCGGAAACCACCTTGGACGGCATTCTGATTGTGAACGAGACCGGCCATGTCCTCATGGCGAACCAGCGCTTTTTGCAAATTTGGAATATTCCGGAGGACGTGCCCCGCAGCGGCCCGCATCTGGCATTTGTAGAGCCGGGGCTCGAGCAACTCAAGGATCGTAATGCCTTCCTGAAAAAGGTAGAATACCTTTACGAACACCCCGCTAAAGAAGACCGTGAGGAGATCGAATTCAAGGATGGACGGGTATTTGACCGTTACTCCTCTCCCCTCATCGGATCCACCGGCAAATATTATGGCCGAATCTGGTACATTCATGACATCACGGAGCGAAGGAAGGCGGAAGAGGCGCTGCGCCGCAGCAATGTCTATCTGGCCGCGGGAGAGCAACTGACTCACACGGGAAGCTGGGCTTGGAATATCCAGTCCGGCGAACTTTACTGGTCAGACGAAACTTATCGCATTTTTGGCTTTGATCCGAAGGGGCTGAACGCCTCCATTCAAGGCGCCTTCCTTGCCAGAATTCACCCGGACGACCGGCCGCGTATCGAGGAAGGACTCCGCCACCCACCGCCACAGGCAGACGTCGAATACCGGATCATCCTCCCCAATGGAACCATCCGTTTCATCCGCGATATCGCCCATGCGGTCACCGATGCTACGGGCAAAGTTGTTGAAAGGTTCGGCGTCGCGAGTGACATCACCGACCGCAAACGAGCGGAGGAAACCTTGCGCGAGTCGGAGAGGCGTTATCGCCTGCTCTTCGAACGCAACCTGGCCGGAGTCTTCCGCATGGCAATGTACGGCCGCATCTTGAATTGCAATCAAGCCATGGCCGGCATGTTGGGGCTCGATTCTCCGCCGCAGGTTATGACCCGCCCGTTCCGGGAGTTTTGCTTCACCGATGACGAGCATGCGAGATTCATCGACGAAGTGGCCAAGCAGGAAAGGGTCACGAATTTTGAGATGCGGCTGCGCCGCGCTGACGGCGCCACCGCCTGGGTGATCGCGAACGTCAGCGCGGTCACGGAAGGCCCTGGCGAACTCCGCGTCGTCGAAGGCTCCCTAGTTGATATTACTGACCGCAAGGAAGCCGAAGCCGCCCTGCGCGCGAGTGAAGAGCGCTTCCGCAGGATCGCCGAGACGATCACAGAAGTGTTCTGGACCGCCGCCCCGGACATAAGCCGCATGCTTTACGTCAGCCCAGGTTATGAGCAATTGTGGGGCCGGTCGGTGAAAAGCTTGTACGAGAACCCCAAGTCGTTTCTTGAAGCCGTTCATTCTCAGGACCGCGATCGGGTGATCAAAGTCCTCGAAAACGAGACAGAAGGAAAGCCATTCGAACACGAATACCGGATTGTGCGATCGGATGGATCGATACGATGGATTCTGGATCGCGGGTTTCCCGTTCGCGATTCCTTCGGCAAGCTCGCCTGCTATGTCGGAGTCGCGCGCGATATCACAGCCCATAAACGCGCCGAAGAAGAGCTTTCCGCGAGCGAGGCCCGTTTTCGGAGCTATTTCGAGCAACCTCTGGTCGGCGCCGCCATTACCTCGACGGAAAAGGGTTGGATCGCAGCCAATCATCGTATTTGTGAGATTCTGGGTTATTCGATGCAGGAACTCGCCCAGACCGACTGGGCGACCTTAACCCATCCCGACGACCTGGCGGCGGATGTTACACAATTCAATCGAGTCCTGGCTGGCGAAATCGATGGATACTCCCTCGACAAGCGCTTCACTCGCAAGAATGGAGAGACGGTGTGGACCAGCATCTCCGTCCGCGCCATCCGTAAACCCGATCAGACCGTTGACTACATCTGCGCCATGATGCAGGACATCACGGAACGCAAGCGGGCGGAAGCGGCGCTCATCGAGGAGCGCCACCTGCTCCATACGTTGATGGACAATTTGCCGGACGCCATGTACTTCAAAGATGGTGAGAGCCGCCTGACGCGCACCAATCTGGCATTTGCCAAGTGGGTCAGTCTCCACGATCCGGCGCAGACCTTGGGTAAAACCGACTTCGATTTCTTCGCGGATGAGCACGCCAGGCTGGCCTTTGCCGACGAACGGGAAATCATGCGAACAGGCCAAGCGATGGTCGGCAAGGAGGAGAAGGAAACTTGGCCCGACGGCCGTGTGACCTGGGTTTCAACCACGAAAATGCCTCTACGCGATGCGCAAGGGGAGATCATCGGCACTTTCGGTATTTCGCGCGATGTCACCGAGCAAAAGCAAGCGGAGGAGCGGCTAAAGGCCAGCGAAGAGAGATTCCGGACGGCATTCATGACTTCAGCGGATGGAAATTATATCTCCACACTTAAAGAGGGCAGATTCCTCGAAGTCAATGACCGCTTTGCTGAGATTCTTGCCCACGACCGCGAAAAGTTGATCGGCAAATCGTTCCGGGAACTTGGCCACGTCACTCCGGAAGAACGGGAGCGCTTTGCCGATGAGGTCCGGACCAAAGGCTCGGTAAGAAACGTGGAACTTCAACTAAGGGCGAGAAACGGAAGGGCGATTACAGCACTCGTCTCCGCCAGTACCCTGCAAGCCAGTGAAGAAGGGCTCATGCTCGGAGTCGTTCGGGACATCACCGAGCAAAAGCAGGCCCACGAAGCTTTGCTTAGACTTCGTCAGGCGGTGGACGCATCGGGCGAAGTGGTTTTCATGACCGACGCGGAAGGCATTTTTACCTTCACGAATCCCGAGTTCACCCAACTTTATGGTTTCAGCCAAGAGGAAGTGCTGGGCAAGGTCACGCCCCGCATCCTAAAGTCCGGAACCATGGATGCCGAGCGGTATGTCCGCTTCTGGAATTCGCTCCTTGCTATGCACATTGTGCGCGGGGAGATCACAAATAAGTCGAAAGACGGGCGACTTGTTACCGTCGCCAGCTCAGTGAGTCCGGTGCTCGACGATAGCGGGAAGATCTCAGGTTATCTCGCAATCCAGCGCGACGTTACCGAGAGCAAACGGCTGGAACACCAATACCTCCAGGCGCAGAAAATG
>Ga0187783_10003662_pt1 | contig 11329 bp, 10 predicted proteins | sample 1015_SJ02_MP02_2_FD_132471 | JGI IMG/M metagenome (GOLD analysis project Ga0187783, IMG submission 132471) | Tropical peat soil microbial communities from peatlands in Department of Meta, Colombia - 1015_SJ02_MP02_20_MG | ecosystem: Environmental > Terrestrial > Soil > Wetlands > Peat | place... | reverse complement strand
TATGTCGCTAGCCTTTCAGTTGACGTCAACTGAAAGGCTAGCGACATATGAGTAACGTCCCGCCCGATCTTCGCTACACCAAGGCGCACGAATGGGTGCGCAGCCTCCCCGACGGCACCGTCGAGGTCGGCATCACCGACCACGCGCAGCACGCGCTCGGCGACCTGGTATTCGTCGAGGTGCCGGAGACCGGGCGCAGGTTGAAGGCGGGTGAGCAGTGCGCGGTGGTCGAGTCGGTGAAGGCCGCCTCCGACGTCTATGCGCCGCTCGCCGGCGAGGTGACCGCCGGCAACCCCAAGCTCGCGCAGGAGCCCGAGACGGTGAATGCCGCGCCCTACGGCGATGGCTGGCTGATGCGGCTCAAGCCGGCGCCGGGAGCGATCGCATCGGCCGCGCTGCTGTCGGCGGCGGATTACCAGAAGGTGCTGGACGCGGAGGGCAGCTGATGGCCTTCATTCCTCACACCGAAGCGGACGTGGCAGCCATGCTCGCCGCCATCGGCGTCGAGCGCATCGAGGACCTGTTCGACGAGATCCCGCCGCAACTGCGTATCAATTCACTCGGCGGTGTGCCGGAAGAGCTCAACGAGATGCAGGTGGGGCGGCTCATGAGCGAGCGTGCCCGCACGGACGGCACGATGCTTTCCTTCATCGGTGCGGGCGCCTACGAGCACCACATCCCCGCGGCCGTGTGGGCCATCGCCACTCGCGGTGAGTTCTACAGCGCCTACACGCCGTATCAGGCGGAGGCCAGCCAGGGGACACTGCAGCTGATCTACGAGTTCCAGAGCATGATCGCACGGCTCACCGCCATGGAGGTGGCGAACGCCTCGCTCTACGACGGTGCTTCGGCGACCGCGGAAGCTGCGCTGATGGCGGTGCGCGCCAACCGCAAGTCGAAGTCGGCCCGCATCCTGGTGCCAACCACCCTGCACCCGCACTACCGTAAGGTTGCAGTGGCAACCGCGTCGAATCAGGGGCTGCGCTTCGAGGAGCTGCCCTACTGCAGCGCCGAGGGAATCATCCTGCCGGCCTCGCTCGCCAGGTATGATGGCGAGGACATCACGGCGCTCGTCATTCAGCAGCCGAACTTTTTCGGCCGGCTCGAGGACGTGGACGCGCTCACCGACTGGGCGCACGCACACGGGGCGCTCGCTATCGCCGTGGTAAATCCGACCTCACTCGCGCTGCTGAAGCCGCCGGGCGAGTGGGGCATGCGCGGAGTGGACATCACCGTCGGCGAAGGCCAGCCGCTCGGCGTGCCCCTGTCTGCGGGCGGCCCTTACTTCGGCTTCATGGCGGCGCGGCTCGAGCACGTGCGGCAGATGCCCGGCCGCATCGTCGGCCGCACGCTCGATGTCGCCGGCCGCGAGGGCTTCACGCTCACACTGCAGGCACGCGAGCAGCACATCCGCCGCGCCAAGGCAACATCGAACATCTGCACCAACCAGGGACTCGCCGTCACCGCCGCCACCATCTACCTCTCGCTCATGGGGCCGCAGGGACTCGAGCGCACCGCCGGCGCCGCCCATGCGCGCACCCGTGAGCTGCTGGCGATGCTGACGCGCATACCGGGAGTGCGCAGCGCTTTCACCGGGCCGTATTTCCACGAGGCGGTGCTGCAGCTCGATCGCCCGGCCGCAACGGTGCTCAAGGTGCTCGCGCGCGAGGGCATCCTCGGCGGCCTCGACCTCACCGGCTACTACCCCGAGCTCGGCAACGCGCTGCTGGTATGCGCCACCGAGACCAAGACTTCCGCCGATCTCGAGCGTTACCGCACTGCTCTGAGCGAGGCACTGCAGGCGGCGCGCGCCGCCTGAGAGGGACGCAGAGGGCCCAATGACCGAACCCGTGATCTTCGAGTACTCGCGCCCCGGGCGCGGGGCGAGAGACCAGTGGCCGCGCGAGGGCGGCGCTGCCGCAGAGAGCGACCTGCCGGAGGAGCTGCGACGGCGGCGTCCGCCGGCACTGCCCGAGGTGAGCGAGCTCGAGACGGTGCGCCACTTCACGCGCCTGTCGCAGCTGAATTTCTCGATCGATACGCATTTTTATCCGCTCGGGTCATGCACGATGAAGTACAACCCGAGGGCCTGCAATCAGTACGCCATGCTGCCGGAATTTCTGGCGCATCATCCGCTCGCGCCCGAGTCCCACAGCCAGGGGTTTCTCGCCTGCCTTTACGAGCTGCAGGAGATGCTGAAGGCGGTCACCGGCATGGAGGGGGTCGCGCTCTCGCCCATGGCAGGTGCCCACGGTGAGTTCGCCGGCGTTGCCATGATCCGTGCCTATCACCGCGCGCGCGGCGACCTGAAACGTAACGAGATCATCGTGCCGGAGGCGGCGCACGGCACCAATCCCGCCACCGCCACCATGTGCGGTTGCATCGTGCGCGAGATCCCGGTGCAGCGCGAAGGTGACGTCGATCTCGAGGCGCTGCGCGGCGTGGTCGGAGCGAATACCGCGGGCATCATGCTGACCAACCCCTCGACGCTCGGTGTGTTCGAGCGCGGCATCGAGAAGGTGGCGCACGTGGTGCACGAGGCCGGGGGACTCCTCTACTACGATGGCGCGAACCTCAACGCGATCCTCGGCAAGGTGCGTCCCGGGGACATGGGCTTCGATTGTATGCACATGAACCTGCACAAGACCTTCTCCACGCCCCACGGCGGCGGCGGTCCCGGCGCCGGCGCGGTCGGAGTGGCGGCGCGGCTGCTGCCCTACCTGCCGGTGCCGCTGGTCGGCAGGGAGGGCGAGCGCTACCGCTGGCTCACCGAGGCTGATCTGCCGCAGTCGATCGGCCGCTTGTCGGCCTTCATGGGCAACGCCGGGGTGCTGCTGCGTGCCTACATCTATATGCGCCTCCTCGGGCGCGACGGCATGCGGCGCGTCGGGGAATTCGCCACGCTCAACGCCAATTACCTGCTGAAGCGGCTGCAGCTGGCGGGCTTCGATGCCGCTTATCCGCAGCGCCGCGCCAGCCACGAGTTCATCGTGACGCTCAAACGCCAGGCGCGCGAGCTGAACGTGACGGCGATGGACTTCGCCAAGCGGCTGCTCGACTACGGCTTGCACGCGCCCACGACTTATTTCCCCCTGCTGGTGCCGGAGTGCCTGCTGATCGAGCCCACCGAGACCGAGAGCAAGGAGGTTCTGGATGCTTTTGTGATGGCTATGTCACAAATCCAGAAGGAAGCCGAACACGAGCCCGCCCGTGTGACCAGCGCACCGCATACCATGCCGGTGCGCCGGCTCGATGACGTACGGGCGGCGAGACAACTGGACCTCACGTGGAAGCCCAAAGGATAGGCACCGATCGCTACAAGCCGCGCGGCCTGACGCGCGTCCTGCGCGCCGTCGGCTCGAGTGTCCGCGGGCTCCTCGGGGCCTTCCGCGAGGAAGCGGCGTTTCGCCAGGAACTCGCTTGCGCAGCTGTCGTCATACCCCTGGGTCTGTGGCTCGGCCACAGTGGTATCGAACGCGCGCTGCTCATCGCGCCGATGTTGCTGATCCTCATCGTGGAACTCCTCAACAGCGCCATCGAGGCGACCGTGGACCGCATCAGCTTCGAGCGCCATGCGCTCGCCGGGCTCGCCAAGGACATCGGCTCGGCGGCGGTCTTCGTGTCGTTCGTCCTGCTCGGCGCCGTCTGGCTGCTGGTGCTGCTCGGACGTTAGGCGGAGGCCCGATGCAACATTCCCGACTGCTCTGGCCGTGCCTGCTGCTTTTGTGCGCGGCGCGCGCGCTGGCGGCGCCGCTCACCCCGGCCGCCGCGCCGACCAATGCGACCGTACCGCAGCCGGCACCGCCCGCTCCGGCACTCGCGCCGCCACTCCCCGAGAATGCGCCTCCCGGCGCAGCGGAGGCGCAACCCTCGGCGGCGGCGCAGCAGGCGGCCGCGGTCGAGGGCAATCCCGACTGGGCGGAGACGCTCGAGCGCATCGCCGGCAGCGTCGTGTCGATCGACGTCGACTCGACGCGCGCCTTCGACACCGAGTGGAATACCACCGCACAAGCGACCGGCTTCGTGGTCGATGCCGAGCGTGGGCTGATCCTCACCAACCGCCACGTGGTCACGCCCGGCCCCGTGACCGCGGAGGCGACCTTCCTCAATCGCGAGGAAGTGCAGCTCTATCCGATCTACCGCGATCCGGTCCACGACTTCGGCTTCTACCGCTATGACACCAAGAAGCTGCGCTTCATCCGGCCCAGGGCGCTGCCCTTGTATCCGGAGGGCGCGCAGATCGGCCGTGAGATCCGCGTGGTCGGCAACAATGCCGGCGAGCAGCTGTCGATCCTCGCCGGCACGCTGGCACGGCTCGATCGCGATGCCCCCGAATACGGCATCGGCAAGTACAACGACTTCAACACCTTCTATCTGCAGGCGGCCTCGGGCACCTCCGGCGGCTCTTCCGGCTCGCCGGTCATCGACATCCGCGGCCGGGTCGTGTGGCTGAACGCCGGTGGCGCGAACGGCGCCGCCTCCAGCTTCTATCTGCCGCTCGGCCGGGTGCGCCGCGCGCTCAACCTCATCGAGCAGGGCAAACCGGTCACGCGCGGCACGCTCTACACGGTGCTCAATTACATGCCTTATGACGAGCTCGAGCGGCTCGGGCTCGACTCGGGCACCGAGGCCGCCGTCCGCAAGGACTTCCCGCGCAACACCGGCATGCTGGTCGTCACCGAGGTGCTGCCCGGCAGCCCGAGCGAAAGCGTGCTGCAGCCGGGCGACATCCTGCTGCGCGTCAACGGACACTACGTCGCACAGTTCGAGCCGCTGGAGGAGGTGCTCGACGACTCGGTCGGCGGGCACGTGGAGGTGGAGCTCGAGCGCGGCGGCAAGCTGGTGTCGGCGAGGCTGCCCGTGGGTGACCTGCATGGCATCACACCGAGCGCGTACGCCGAATTCGGCGACGCGGTGGTGCACAGCATGTCCTACCAGCAGGCGCGTCACTTCAACGTGCCCTTGCGCGGGGTCTACGTCGCCAACCCCGGTTACGTCTTCGGCGCGGCCGGCATCACCCGCGGCGCGGTGCTGCTCGCGCTCAACGGCAAGCCGCTCGACACGCTGCAGGATTTCGAGACCGGCATCGCCGCGCTCGGTGACGGCGATCATGCCACCGTGCGCTTCCTCACCATCGATGACCCCAACAACCGCGAGCTGCGTCCGATCCGCATGGATCGCCTCTGGTTCCCGGCACACCACTGCGATCGCGACGATGCGACGGGGCTGTGGGATTGCCGCGATCTCGCCTCGGGGCCCGCGCCGCAGCCGGTGCCGGTGAGCTCGACCGGCTTCCCGCACTTCGACGACGGCCGTCTCAACGCGCTCGCCCCCTCGCTCGTCATGGTGACTTTCGACATGCCCTACTCGGTCTCCGGGATCACCGAGCGCAATTACCACGGCACCGGGCTGGTGGTGGATGCGGTGCGCGGCTTGGTCGTGGTCGACCGTAACACCGTGCCGGTCGCGGTCGGAGACGTGACGGTGACGTTCGCGGGCACCGTGCAGGTGCCGGGACGCGTGGTGTACATCCATCCGCTGCATAACTTCGCCGTGGTCGCCTACGACCCGCGCCTGATCGGCAACACGCCGGTGAAGGCGGCGAAGCTCGCCCCGCGTGAGCTCACCGCCGGCGAACCGGTCTGGGTGGTGGGCCTCGGAGCCGACAGCCAGATGCACGCGCGCAATACCGAGATCGCCAGCATCGAGCCGCTCGACCTGCCGCTGTCGCGCACCATGCGCTTTCGCGACAGCAACCTCGAGACCGTGCAGCTGGTCAACCCGCCGAGCGAGTTCGACGGCGTGCTGGCCGACAAGAGCGGCGCCGTGCTCGGCACATGGTCGAGCTTCGCCTACGAGAACGGGCGCGAGCTGGCGCAGGACAACCACGGCGTGCCGATCGATCTGGTGGCGGACATGATCGATCGGGTGCGCACCGCGCGGCCGTTGCACTCGCTCGAAGTCGAGCTGGGTGAGATGCCGCTCGCCGCCGCCCGCCAGATCGGCCTGACAGACGGCTGGACGCAGCGTCTCGCGCAACACACGCCGACGCGACGCGAGGCGCTCACCGTGTTGCGCATGGTGGGCGGCTCGGCGGCGGCGCGCACGCTGCAGCAGGGCGATCTGCTGCTCGCCATCGACGGGCAGGTGGTGACGCGCTTTCGCGAGGTCGAGCGGGCCGCGGCCGACAAGGCGCGCGTTGCGGTCACGGTGTGGCGCGGCAAGTCCGAGCAGACACTGGAGGTCGCCACCGCGGAGCTCCCCGGCACCGACGTCGATCGGCTGGTCGAGTGGGCCGGGGCGACGCTACAGGCGCCACACCGGGCGATGAGCGTGCAGCGGGGCATCGCGCCGGTCGGCGTGTATGTCGGCTACTTCGCCTACGGCTCGCCCGCGACGCGTTACGGCCTCTATCCCGGGCGTCGGATTCTCGAGGTCGACGGCACACCGACGCCGGACCTCGACAGCTTTCTCAAGGTCGTCACGGGGCGCCCCGACCGTTCCTCCGTGCGCCTGAAGACCATCACCTGGAACAACGCGCCCGAAGTGATCACGCTCAAGCTCGACAAGCACTACTGGCCGGCGTACGAGCTCACACGCACGCTAGAGGGAAGCTGGGCGCGGCACATGCTCGAGTGAAGTCACGTGGGTGAGCCCCGCGGCGCCGCCCGCGTCGGCACGGCGCGACAGCACTGGCATATTCACCGGAGATCTTGCTTTTCCCGGCGGCGTTATGACGCCGTGATGTTTTCCCACAACACGCGGGGAGAGTGCGCGCGCAGCTTGCTAGAATTGATCTCATCTATGGTGCGTATCGTCAGGGCGACCCAGGTCGAGCTCGAGACCGCCGTGCAGGCGCTGCGCGACGGCGAGCTGGTGGCGTTTCCGACCGAGACGGTCTACGGCCTCGGCGCGAACGCACAGAACCCTGCGGCGGTACAGAAGATCTTTGCGGTCAAGGGACGTCCACCGCAGCATCCGGTCATCGTGCACATCGACAGCCCAAAGTACCTGCATCGCTGGGTGCGCGAAGTGCCCGAGACTGCCACGCGTCTGGCGGAGGCCTTCTGGCCGGGTGCGCTGACCATGGTGATGCCGCGGGCCCCGAGCGTGCACGACATCATCACGGGCGGGCAGGACACCATCGCGATCCGCGTGCCCGCACACCCGATGGCGCAGCAGTTGCTCACCGCCTTCGGCGGCGGCATCGCCGCACCCTCGGCCAATCGCTTCGGGCGGCTGTCGCCCACACGCGCCGAGCACGTGCGCGAGGAGCTCGGTGATGCGGCGCGCGTAATCCTCGATGGCGGCGAGTGCCAGATCGGGCTCGAGTCCACCATCGTCTCCTTCGAGGGTGCGGCCGTGCGGCTGCTGCGCCCGGGAAGCATCACCGCCAGGCAGATCCGCGAGCTCGTGGGCGAGCTGCTGGAGGGCGTCGACGGCGCCACCGATGCCCCGCGGGTGCCCGGCAGCGCTCCGACCCACTATGCGCCGAGCACGCCGATGACCATCGTGCCGGCCGGAGAGATCGACGCCCACGCCGACGCGCAGTCGGCCGGCGCCCGGCGCGTCGCCGTGCTCGCACAGCGTCTGCCCCTGCGTGCGCACAAGTACGTGACCTGGATCAATGCCGGACGGCGCGCCGAGAGCTACGCACGCGATCTCTATAACAACCTGCGCACGCTCGACAAGGCGGGCTGCACCCGCATCCTCGTGCAGGACGTGCCCGAGGGCGAGCCGTGGGATGCGATTCGCGACCGGCTGCGGCGCGCGGCGAGCAGCGTCGCGGACAGCGACGACGGCTCGGGCACCATGGCCGTGCTGCCGTAGGCGCCAGCGCCCTCCTGACTGACCGGTGCGCCGCCCGCGATTCATCGACCCGTTTCAGCCTGCCGAGATCCGCCGTCTGGTTCGCGAGTTCGGCTCGCCGCTGCTGATTCTCGACTGCGAGCGCGTGCGGGCGCAGTGGCGCAAGCTCCGCAAGGCGCTGCCGCGGGTCGAGCTGTACTACGCGCTCAAGGCCATGCCGCACCCGGCGGTGGTGCAGACGATCATTGCCGAGGATGGCTGCCTCGAGCTGGCGACCAGCGGCGAGGTGCAGCTGGTGAAGCGCCTCGGCGTGCCGCCCGAGCGCTGCATTCACACCCATCCCATCAAGCGCGCCGCCGACATCGCCGACGCCTTGCATTTCGGCGTACGGCTGTTCGTCGCCGACAATCCCGACGAAGTTCGCAAGTTCACGCAGCTCGCCGCGCAGGCGCAGCTGCTGCTGCGCGTCTCCTTCCGCAACCCCGGTGCAATGGTCGACCTGTCGCGCAAGTTCGGCTGCGACCCCGAGGACCTGCTGCCGCTCGCGCGTCTCGCGGCCGATCTCGGCATTGGCGTGCGTGGCCTGTCCTTCCACGTCGGCTCCCAGGCCGCCGACGCCACCAAGCACGTCGAGGCGCTCGAGGCCTGCACCCGGCTGATGGCGGCGGCGCGCCGCGAGCGGCTCGGCATCCTCGACACGCTCGACATCGGCGGCGGCTTCCCGATCGACTACGCGCAGCGCGTACAGGACATCAGCCGCTTCTGCGCGCCGCTGCGCGCGGCGCTGGCGCGCCTGCCGCGGCGCGTGCGCGTGATCGCCGAGCCGGGCCGTTACATCGTCGGGCCGAGCGCCATCGGCGTGGCTTCGGTCATGGGACGTGCCCGTCGCGAGGGGCACTGGTGGTACTACCTCGATGACGGCTTGTACGGATCCTACAGCGGACAGCTCTTCGACCACGCCCGCTATCCGGTCGAGCCGCTGCGCGAAGCCGAGGAGCGACTGCCGTCGGTGTTGGCAGGTCCCACCTGCGACAGCATCGACGTGATCGCCGAGAATCTCATGCTGCCGCATCTCAAGGCGGGCGACCTCGTGGTCGGCCGCGCCATGGGCGCCTACACCTGGGCGAGCGCCTCGGAGTTCAACTTCTACCCCCGCGCCACGGTCGTCGCGGTGAATCAGCGGCCGGGTGATCTCGGCACGGTCACGGCGCTGCCCCCTTGAGTGCTCGCTCGAGTGCGAGGCGCGCCTCGCGCGCCATCGGCAACATCGTGTTCGACATCGGTTGGGTGCTGGTGCGGCTCAACTATCGCCCGCTGCTCGGGTTTCTCGCCGCGCATGGCGCGCGCATCGACCGCGATGCGGTGATGCGCGGCATCCGGCTCGAGGACCACGAGTGCGGACGGCTGCCGGGCCGGGGCCTGCTCGAGCGGCTGCGGGAGCTGACCGACGGCCGCGCACCCGTGTCGCTCGATGCGATGCTCGCGCACTGGCTCGACATGTTCGAGCTCGAGCCGGCGATGGTGGAGCTCGCCCATCGGCTGAGTGAGCGCTACCGCGTGTTCCTGCTGTCCAACATCGGCGATCTGCACTGGGCGCACCTGTCGCGCGAGTACCGCCTGCATGCGATCGGCGAGGGTGCTCTGCCGTCGTACCTCGCCGGCGTGATGAAGCCGCACCCAGGCATCTACGCCGAGGCCGAGCGGCGCTTCGCGCTCGAGCCGGCCGCGACCGTGTTCGTCGACGATCGTACCGACAACATCGCCACCGCGCGCTCGCGCGGCTGGCACGGCATCGTCCACGCAAGCTACTCGCAGACCGTCGGTGGTCTGCGCAGTCTCGGGGTGGACCTGGAAGGAGTCTCATGAGCCCGGCCGTCGCCGCGACACTGCTGTTGATCGGCTCCAACATCTTCATGACCTTCGCCTGGTACGCGCACCTGCGCAATCTCGCCGACCGGCCCTGGTACGTCGCGGCCGTGGTGAGCTGGGGGATCGCGTTCTTCGAGTATCTGCTGCAGGTGCCGGGCAACCGCATCGGCTACACCCGGCTGTCGCTGCCGCAGCTGAAGATCCTGCAGGAGGTGATCACCCTCGGCGTGTTCGTGCCATTTGCGGTGCTCTACATGCACAAGCCGCTCAAGCTCGATTACCTGTGGGCGGCGTTGTGCATCCTGGGTGCGGTATATTTCGTGTTCCGTACGCCGGGCAGCGCATGAAGAACGAAACCGACGCGGAGCAACTCACCGCCATCCACAGCCAGGTACTCGCGGCACGCGCGGGGCGCGACCCGCGGGTGATCGCGCGGCTGTTCTCGGGCTGGGCGGTGTTCGGCGAGCGGCAGTTCGTGCGCGGCTACACGCTGCTGCTGCCCGACCCGGTGGTGCCGAACCTCAACGCGCTCGGCGCGCGCGAGCGCATCGCCTTCCTCTCCGACATGTCGCGCCTCGGTGATGCGCTGCTCAAGGTGACCGGGGCGGCACGCATCAACTACGCCATCTTCGGCAACCAGGACCCGGCGCTGCACGCGCACGTCATTCCGCGCTACCTCGACGAGCCCGAAGCGCTGCGCGGCGAGCAGCCCTGGGCATACGACTGGTCGGCGGCACCGTCCTTCGAGCGTGCCGCCTGCCAGGAGCTGGCCGATGCGCTGCTGCGCGAGCTGACGCGGCTCGGTGTCACCAAGCCCATGCGCTTCAGCCCCGGCGCAAACGCCGAGCGCTGAGGCGCTCGAGCGGCGCCGCCCGGCGCCATCACTTCGGCGTCTCGGTGGTCGCGTGCGGCGCCGCCGACCCCGCTGTGCCGGCCGCGGCCTGCGGGGGTTTGATACCCACCAGCTCGACGTCGAAGATCAGCATCGCGCCGGCCGGGATGGGTGCGCCCGGCGGAGGGTTGAGGTCATAGGCGAGGTGCGGCGGTATGAACAGCTCGTACTTTCCGCCCGGCTTCATCAGCTGCAGTGCCTCGGTCCAGCCGGGGATGACGTGGCTCACCGGGAAGGTCACCGGTTGCCCGCGCTTGTAGCTGCTGTCGAACTCGGTGCCGTCGAGGAGCTTGCCACGGTAGTTGACGATCACATCGTCGCTCGCCTTGGGGGAGTCGCCCTTGCCGGGCGAGACCACGCGATACTCGAGCCCGCTCGCGGTGGTCACCACGTCGGGCTTCTTGCCGTTCTCGGCGAGGAATTTCGCGGCGGCCCGGTGGTTGGCGTCGCCGGCGGCCTCACGCGCGGCGCGCAGCAGCGCCGAGATGTTGGCGCGGTCGGCATCCGTCAGCGTCGCCTTGCCGTTGAGCGCATCGCGCACGCCCTGCGCAAGGCGCTCGCTGTTCACCGCGTCGGCCCCGATGCCACTCGCGCGCAGCTGATCGCCCATCGACACTCCGAGGCTGTAGCTGGCGGCGCTGCTGGCGCCCGCCTTGCCCGCGGCGGCTTTGCCGCCGCTCGTGGCTTTGCTCGGGGCGGTGGCGCCGCTCGCCGGGGGCTGGCTGGCCGTGCCCGGCGCCGCCGAGGCGGGCGCGCCCG
>Ga0187783_10003661_pt1 | contig 11330 bp, 9 predicted proteins | sample 1015_SJ02_MP02_2_FD_132471 | JGI IMG/M metagenome (GOLD analysis project Ga0187783, IMG submission 132471) | Tropical peat soil microbial communities from peatlands in Department of Meta, Colombia - 1015_SJ02_MP02_20_MG | ecosystem: Environmental > Terrestrial > Soil > Wetlands > Peat | place... | reverse complement strand
TCCCACGAATTAGAGACCTGGCGGGAGTATGCGCTATCTCGAATCCTAACACGCAGCAATACGATAATGACGTTTGATCCTCGCTGTGTCGATCTTGCCAACGCCGATTGGCGAGCGACGTACGGCTCAACCGCACACACATTTTGTCCTTGCGGATAGGCGCACATTCAAGAGGCTTATATCACTTGATATCACCGTTTGGTGAGAATCGAAAAACCTGCCGTATCATTGACCAATTGCATCGCTCTCATACGTACAAAGGGCGGGGAACTCGCGCGATACCTCTGCACCCAACTTTCTCGATCTCTCAAAAGGCCAACGAGGGACTTGCGGAGTCATTTCCGCACACGCGTATTCGGAATGACGTGAAGAAATAATGCTTGAAGAATTAGCCTACCGGAATCCCGCAAACGCGCCCGAACCTAGGAGCGCAGTTCCATGCTTTTCGTACTATTCCCTTTTCAGTTCCCCCCAGGCATCGTAAGCGCATGGGCTCAGTCCGGTCCCGGTCTGCGGGTGTTACCGCTGCGGCGACCTACGCGATTCTCTGCTGCACAACTGCTTTCGTCGTTTGGGGCTACGTTTTCCTCCTTCTTCTCAACGCAGCCCCGAGCGATGACGGCCGCTACTTCTACCAGCTTTTCCCGGCGAGGTTCTTGCTCGTCGCCTTGGTGCCCCCGGCAGTGATCGGCTTCGGCGTCCGCACTGCAGTGGGCTTGCTCCATTTGCGGCCGTGGGCCCGCTGGACCTCGATGGTCTTGGCAGCAATGTTCCTGTTGCTGTCCTTGGTGATTATCGCTTTCCGTCCCTTTGAAACATTTGTGATCCCTCACCAATTCGTGAGCCAGGGCGTGCTGACCCAACAAATGATTCGGTTCTCTTTCGTCATACTGCTCCTGCCCGCCAGCATCTGGTGGCTGTTTTACTTCCGCACCCATAAAGTAAAGCTGCAGTTCTGTCCGCCCGAAGCGTAGCCTGCGGTCGAAAAATCTTCTGTACCTTCGACCTCCGGCTTCTTACACTTGGCGCGCCACGAAAAGGAGCCGTCACGGCATGACTTCCCTTCGCCCATCGGGGTCCGTCGTCGCTGCAGGAATAGTTGCCATTATCGGGAGCTGCCTGGCTATTTCGGGTGCAGTTCTGGGTCTGTTCGGCATGACCATGCTTCCCTCGACGCCGAACGCGGGTCAGCTTCCGTCCGGTGTGCAGACCATGGCGACAGTGGTGCTGGTCGTGTGGCTGGCGGTTGCTGTGTTTGGAATTGCCACGGGTGTTGGGATTCTTCTGCGGAAGAACTGGGCGCGCATTTCCGCGCTCGCTTGGGCGGCAATTAGCGCGGGCCTTTGTTCCATCATCCTTCTGTTTTCAATGATCATGCCCCTTCCAGCGCCCAGCGGAGCGCACCCCATATCGACGACGGCGCTGAGGATGTTTATCGTCCTTTTCTACTCGATTCCGGTTGCAGTCGGAATTTGGTGGCTGATCCTGTTCAATCGCCCGCGCGTTCGCGCTGAATTTTTAGGTACAACTTCCGCTGAGCAAGCACCGATCATCGGAATAGTCCCCGCGCCGTCGCCGGCTGCGCCACGCTGTCCACTTCCCATCGCCATCATCGCGGCATTTCTGGCGTTGTCATTTCTCTCGGCGTTCCTCATGCCGCTGCTTCACATGCCCGTCCCGGTGATCCTATTCGCCCACCGGCTGCATGGGTCAGTAGCGACAGGAACGTTTGTACTTACGACCATGCTGATGCTGGTGGCGGCGGTCGGTCTGTGGAAGCTGAAGCTGTGGAGTTATCCGCTGATCGTGGGCCTGCAGTCGTTTTGGCTCCTAAGCGGGCTGGTCACGTTCCTGAGCCCGAACTTCGAACAGACCATGCGCGAAGTATTCGAAGAAATGCAAATGCCAAACTCGGATTACGCGTCGCAACTCTATCTCGAGCACCGCCCACTCGCGCTCGTCGGACTGCTGCCCGCGGTCGCGCTGCTGGCGATTCTGCTTTACTACCGTCCGGCCTTCCTAAAGGCGGCGGAAGCGGCCAAGAACAGGCCCCTCTAGTCATATTCCTCGCTGCGCATCGCCTTACGAGCGGTTCGATCCCTGCGCTTCTCCCGCCCCTTCCCCGGGCGCTTCTCCCTGCACCTCTCCTTCGGTGTGCTATTCTAGCTTTGCTGGCTCTCCTGGCGGCCGGCGCGCTTCGGCCGTCCAACTATCGCGCCGCCCACCTTTGAAGAGCCCACTCCACCTAAGGCTGAGGAGTCGTTGTAGCACGGGGGTAACGCTTTACCATGTCGACAGTTACGGACATTCTCGCTGGAAAAAACAAACCCGAAGTCATCGAGCAAGCGGTTATCCGCTTTGCCGGTGATTCCGGCGACGGCATGCAGGTGACGGGCAGCCAATTCACGAATACCGTCGCCCTTTACGGCAATGACATCGCCACCTTTCCCGATTATCCCGCGGAGATCCGGGCCCCCGCCGGCACCGTGCCCGGAGTCAGCGGCTTCCAGTTGCATTTTTCCTCGAGTGAGATCCACACCCCCGGGGACTCCGTCGACGTCCTCGTTGCCATGAACCCCGCCGCGCTGAAGGTCAATGTTGCGGACCTGAAGCCCAACGGAATCCTGATCGTCAATTCCAACTCCTTCGAAGAAGTCGACCTTCGCAAGGCTCACCTCACCGGGAACCCCCTCGAGGACCACTCGCTCGACAAGTTCCGCGTCTTCCCCGTCGAGCTGCAGCGGCTCACGCGTGTGGCCCTCGAACATCTCGGCCTCGACGCCAAGTCCATGGATCGCTGCAAGAATTTCTTCGCCCTGGGAATGTGCTATTGGCTGTACAACCGCTCGATGGATCCCACGTTCCGCTGGATCGACGACAAGTTCAAGAAAAAGCCGATCTTAGTGGAGGCCAACAAACTGGCCCTCAAAGCCGGTTATTCCTACTGCGAGGCCACCGAAGCCTTCCAGGTAAATTACGAAATTCCCCCAGCGCAGCTGAGCCCCGGCCTATATCGCAATCTCAGCGGCAACCAAGCTCTCGCGCTGGGCTTCGTGACGGCCTCGCAGAAGTCCGGACTGAAGCTTTTCCTGGGCAGCTATCCGATCACCCCGGCCTCAGACATCCTGCACGAGCTTTCCCAATATAAGAATTTTGGCGTGCTCACTTTCCAGGCTGAGGACGAAATCGCCGCGATCACGTCCGCGATTGGGGCGGCCTACGCCGGGGCCCTGGCCATTACCACCACTTCCGGCCCGGGCATGGCGCTGAAAACAGAGGCGCTCGGTCTGGCCGTGACCACTGAACTTCCTATCGTCGTTTGCGACATCCAGAGGGGGGGCCCCTCCACCGGCCTGCCCACTAAGACCGAGCAAGCCGATTTGCTTCAGGCCCTTTTTGGACGCAACTCCGAAGCTCCGATTCCTGTTTTAGCCGCAGCCACCCCGGGGGACTGCTTCTGGGTCGCACTGGAAGCCAGCCGCATCGCCCTGAAATATATGGTGCCGGTGATTCTCCTGTCGGACGGCTATCTCGCCAACGGCGCGGAGCCGTGGCGGATTCCGAATCTGGACGAAATTCCCGCGGTTCCGGCGCGTTACGAAACGAATCCCGTGGACTTCCTGCCGTACCGGCGGGATCCCGACACGCTCGCGCGCCCGTGGGCGATTCCGGGCACCCCCGGCCTCGAACATCGCATTGGCGGCCTGGAAAAGCAGGACGTGACCGGCAATGTGAATTACGAACCGCTGAACCACGAAAAGATGGTGCGCATTCGCTCCGCGAAAGTTGAAGCGATCTCGCAGGACATTCCCCACGCGCCGCCCATGGGTGATCCCGAAGGCGATCTGCTCATCGTTTCCTGGGGCTCCACGTGCGGCGCCATCATGCAGTCGGTCAAGGCGCAGCGCGAGATCGGCCGCAAGATCGGCCACCTCCATCTTCGTTACCTCAACCCGCTACCCGGCAATGTGGGAGACATTCTGAAGCGCTACCGGAAGGTGCTTGTGCCCGAATTAAATATGGGCCAGCTTCTTTGGGTGCTGCGCGCTAAGTTTTTGGTTAACGCCGTCGGTCTGAACAAGATTCAAGGCCGTCCTTTCAAGCAAAGCGAACTCGATCAGAAGATCGAAGAAATGCTGGGCGTCAGGAGAACGTCATGACGACCAATGCCCTTCCCCCTCTCACGAAAAAGGATTTTCAGACTGACCAGGAAGTCCGCTGGTGTCCGGGATGCGGCGACTACGCCATTCTCGCTGCGGTGCAGTCCGTTTTTCCCGAGCTCGGCATTCCGCGCGAGAAGTTCGTCGTCATCTCCGGCATCGGCTGCGCTGCCCGTTTTCCGTACTACATGAACACGTACGGCTTCCACTCGATCCATGGACGCGCACCGGCCGTGGCTTCTGGAGTGAAGATGGCCAACCCGGAGCTGGAAGTCTGGGTGGCCTCCGGTGACGGCGACTCGCTCGCGATCGGCGGTAATCACACCATCCACATGCTGCGCCGGAACGTTGGCGTAAAGATTCTTCTCTTCAACAATCGCATTTACGGACTGACGAAGGGGCAATACTCGCCGACCTCGGAGTTTCACAAGCTGACTAAATCGACTCCCTATGGTTCGCCCGACCGGCCGTTCAACCCCATCTCGCTCGCGATCGGTGCGGAAGCGACCTTCGTAGCGCGTTCCGTGGATATTTTCCAGTCGCATTTGAAGGACACGCTCAAGGCGGTCGCCAAGCACCGCGGCTCGGCGTTCCTCGAGATTCTGCAGAACTGCAACATATTTAACGACGGCGCCTGGCTGAACCTTACCGAAAAAGACGCTCGCAGCGAGCATGTAATTCAGCTCGAACATGGCAAGCCGCTGATCTTCGGCAAGAATCGTGACAAAGGAATTCGCCGCAAGCCGGATGGCGATATCGAGGTCGTGGCCCTCGGCAACGGCATCTCCGAATCCGACCTGATCGTCCATGACGCTCATCATCCCCGGGCGTCCTACGCCTTCCTGCTCTCTCACATGGAGCATAGGCCTGGATTCCCCACTCCCATCGGCATTCTGCGTGACTGGGACGATCTGCCGCGCTACGAAGATGTGGTCGTTCAGCAGGTGCAGGAAGTCATCCAGAAAAAGGGCGCGGGTGACCTGGCCAAACTTCTCAAGGCCGGCGATACCTGGGAAGTGAAATAGCGCAAGCAGCGCCTCTAACCCCCGAAAACCTAATTCCTACTGTCCGGAAACACAGGCGGCCGTGGCACTTATTTCTCCGTCGATGAAACGAACTTTCCCTGCGATCATCCAACGAATACGGATAGAATCTTCGTTATGGATCCAGCGCCAAAACAGGTTCCGTTGTCTCTCCTCGGCGACGCGAATGCCATTGCGCCCACGATCGAGCAGCCCGAACAGGGCCAGTCGCTCACGCTGCTCTACGAGATCAGCCACGAACTAACCTCAATTCTGGATCGCGAGGAACTCCTCCGCCGCATCGCCGCGCGCGTCAAGAAGATTGTCGACTATCAGGTTTTCACTGTGATGCTCTGGAACGAAGACGCCCAGGTGCTCGAAAGTGTTTTTTCCATGCGCTTCCAGGACACCATTCCTTCGCGCTTCCAGATGCCGCTCAACCAGGGTATCACCGGGGCCGCGGCTGCCGAGCGCCGCACCATCCGTGTAGTCGATGTCCGGCTCGACCCCCGCTATCTCCAGTGCGAGAGCGACGTGGAAGTGCGCTCGGAGCTGGTCGTGCCGCTCCTCTTGCAGGACCGCCTGATCGGGGTGCTTGACCTCGAAAGCACCACGCCCCATGCCTTCACGGCCGAACACGAACGCCTACTCAATATTCTCGGGTCCTACATCGCCGTGGCACTAGAAAATGCCCGCCTGTTCGAAGAGGCGCGGGAAAACCAATCTCGTTTGCAATCGGACCTGGAGACGGCTCGCGAAATCCAGCGCCAACTTTTGCCTTCGGGGGCTCGCGAAGTCCCTGGCTTGGATGTCGCCACGGCCTACGTCCCGGCGCGGGAGCTGGGCGGCGATTTCTACGACCTGCTTCCGTACGGAGTCGGGCGTCTGGCCGTAGCCGTTGGCGATGTCTCCGGCAAGGGAACGGCCGCCGCATTGTACGGCTCATTGGCGATCGGCATTCTGCGCGAGCTGGTCCAGGACCGCGAAGAATCTCCGGCGGAGATGCTCCAACTTCTCAACGGCCGCTTGCTGGCAGCGCGCCTTGACGCGCGTTTCATCGCTATGCAGTTCGCGATCTACGACGCTGCGCTTCGTGAACTCACCATCTCCAACGCAGGCGGTACGCTTCCGCTGCTCATTCGCGACGGCGACGTCAGCGAAATCAGTGTCGCCGGTATGCCACTGGGCCTCCTGCCTGAAGCTGAGTACGAGGAAGTTCGGCTCTCACTGAAGCCCGGCGATACTATTGTTTTCGCCTCGGACGGCTTCCACGAATCAATGAACAAGGACCAGGAGGAGTTCGGCATTGATCGGCTAAAGTCCGTGCTGGCCACGGTGGGTTCCTCCGATCCCGGATATACGGTTGCGCAGCGGATCGTCAAAGCCACAGACGAGTACACCGGTAAAGGACGGCAGCCCCACGACGACCGTACGCTCGTGATCCTCCGCGTCACAGACGACACGGAATCCGACTACTCCAAACTTCCCATCATCTATTAGCGTATTAGCGCGGAGTCCGAATTGCCGCGGGCTGTTACACGACATCAGACTTCGTGCCAACGCTAGATAGGAGTGCTATTCTGCCCTCAAAGCGAATCGCGACCGGTTTGTCCCTGAAGGAGAATTGCGCCCATGAATAATATCGATGGACTGGTCCCTTGGACAGCGGACTGGCTCTGGAGCCTGCCGCTCAGCGTCCTGTGCGTGGTGCTGCATGTATTCGGCCTTAATCTGATCCGCACTCGGTACCACGCCATGCTCGATCGTGCGACGCACCGCACCTTGTCGCTGATTTCGATTGGTGTGATGGCCATTACGACAGTCTCCGTTACCCTATTGCACGGCATGGAAGCAGCGATATGGGCCTTTGCCTTTCGTTGGCTGGGTGCGTTGCCCGATAAGAAAACTGCGATGCTTTATTCGCTGAACGCCATGACCACCTTCGGTCATTCGGGAATCGTGTTGGAAGGTCAGTGGCACCTAATGGGTGCGCTGGAAGCTCTGAACGGCTGGATTCTCTTCGGCCTCTCGACAGCCTTTCTCTACGCCATCAATCAGAAAGTATGGAAAATGGCGCCGGACCTGGAACAAAAAGTCATCATCCAGCGAAAGCAGGAAGTGGAAATCTCGTCGACGTTCTGACCCCTTACCCAGCGACGCCTCGTTCATGACTTTTTAGGAATGAGCCCTGTTCGAGTTCCTCGAAGGCCTTCCGCAGCTCCGCCTGCGTGTTCATTACGATCGGCCCGTACCACGCGACCGGTTCCTCCAGCGGTTTGCCCGACACGAGCAGAAACCGAATCCCGTCGTCTCCCGCCTGCACCATTACTTCGTCGCCGCTATCGAAGAGCACGAGCGAACGGTTATCCGCTTCCGATGGTGGGTTCGTATCCAGCCAACGCACCGGTTCCGTAGGCACTTCTAGAGGCTCGGAGGCGTTGCAGAACTTCCCGGCGCCACCAAACACATACGCGAATGCGTGCCGCGTCGTTTCCACGGGCAACACCTTGCGCTTTCCCGCCGGCACGGACACGTCGAGATAAATAGGCTCCGCCGCCACGCCTTCTACCGGCCCCCTCTTGCCCCAAAAATTCCCGCACACCACACGCACACGCGTTCCGTCGTCGTCGGTCGCTTCTGGAATATCATTCGATTTCACTTCCTGATAGCGCGGCGCGGTCATCTTCAGCGACGACGGCAGATTGGCCCAAAGCTGGAAGCCGTGCATTCGCCCGACGTCGTCGCCTTTCGGCATCTCCTGGTGGATGATGCCCCTTCCCGCTGTCATCCATTGCACGTCACCGGACGCGATCGCGCCGCGATTTCCCAGGCTGTCGCCGTGCTCGACGGTCCCCGCCAGCACATACGTGATCGTTTCGATCCCGCGGTGCGGGTGCCAAGGAAATCCCGCCAGGTAATCCTCCGGCACATCATTGCGAAAATCATCAAGTAGCAGGAACGGATCGAAATCCGTCGTGTTGCCAAAGCCAAAAGCGCGGCGGAGATGCACGCCCGCGCCTTCGCGTGTCGGTTTCGAGCGGATCAGTTTCTTCACAGGTCGCAGGGACATTGTCGCCTCCCGGACTGAGAGTCTAGCGCGTTTCTGAAATCTTCCAACTTTGTTGCCGTGTGTATTTCGTGTGTATAATTGTCCACGAGCAGCCGTGAGGTCAACCGGCGGCTGATAGATGACGGGTGGTACGAGGTAGACCATCACGGGAGCCATGAACAATTTAAGCATCCAACGAAACCCGGACGAGTCACGGTACCGCCGCCCTCGCGAGATATCCCGATCGTCACGCTGCGGAGCATCGAAAAGCAGGCAGGGCTGAGGTTGAGGCAAGCGAAGCCGTTATGGATTACGTTGCGTATCTACACAAGGAGAAATTGTCGGATTACGGTGTCAGTTTTCCCGATTTTCCGGGCGTAATTAGCGCCGGAAAAACTCTCGATGAAGCCCGCAAGATGGCTGACGAAGCGCTGAACTTTCACATTTTGGGCCTGATGAAAGACGGAGAAGAAATTCCGGCGCCGACTCCTTTAGACGAGCTGGTCGACGACCCAAATAGCAAAAAGGCATTCATCTTTGTCGTGCCCGTGAACATTCCGGATGAACGCGTTCGGATCAACATCACCGCGAGAAAAAGCGAAATGAAGGAAATAGACCGGCTGGCCAAATCCGCCGGCATGACTAGATCCGCCTTTGTGATTCAGCGGGCCTTGACCGCGCACAAAATCGTTCCCAGGGACTCCCGTCGTTTAAAGAAACAACGCGCCTCGCGTTCTGACTGAGACCGTGGGCCGTACCCGCTAGCCTATATCGTCCGGTTTCGCGGACGATATAGGCGCGTCGCCTGCAAGCGCGACCGACGTAGCAGGCAAGAAAGGCGCTTCGAGCACGGTAGCCGGCTCGTCCTTGGTCATCGACGGGAACTTGCCGTAGGTCATTCCCCGCCACAACCACTCCATGGGACCGAAGCGGTATCGGCTCAACCACCAATTGCTAAACACAACCTGCGCCGCGTAGAGAATGACTGTAGGGATGAGTGCCATGGCGGGCCCAACGCGTCCGTAGAGGCCGGTCGTGTAGTGATAGAAGAACAGCGTGCACAGCACCGATTGCAGCAAATAGTTCGTCAGCGCCATACGCCCGACCGCGGCAAACGGTTGCAGTTTCGGGCGCCATTCGGGGTCTAGGAAAAGCAGCGCAAGACCCGAAGCATAGCCCGCAGCGAGGATGTGCGAGGACGGCAGCCAAAGAATTCCGCCAAAAAATGCCCACATCGAGATCTGCCCCTGACGAACAACCGCAAACACCGTCGCCACGAAACAGCTCAGGACCAGCCCGATAGGGATACACCACGCGCAAACGCGCCTCAATATGGGCTTGGACTCCTCCAGGTGCTGGACGATTCCCGCACGCCACACCCACATGCCCAAGAGGAACAAACCCGCCGCATAAATAGCGAAAAGCGTGGTGGGCAGTTGATGTTTGAATTCCACCCAATTCTGCGCAAGGATTTGCCGCATCGTTCCATGGGCGTAGATGTCGATCACCGAATAGATTTTCTTCATGTCCGTCGGCTTGGGATCCATCCAGGCACGGTGAAAGCGGCTGAAATACAGGCTCAGAAACACGGCATTGACCACAATCGGCAACGCGAACACGCCACCCGCCCACCACAGCAACGTTTTCTGTTGGCGATTACGGAAAAGCAGCAAAATCGCCCCGGAAAACGCATAGGTCAGCAGGATGTCGCCGCCCCAGATCAGCAGCCCGTGAATCAGGCCAAATAGCGCAAGGGCCAGAAGCCGCCGGGGATAGAAACTCAGAAAGCGCACACCGCGCGCATCCGCCCGGCTCAGCTGAATGGCGAAACCCATGCCGAACAAAAACGAAAAAATGGAAATGAATTTCCCCTGAATAAAAGCGTCGATGAAGAATTGCGCCAGCACGTCGGCGCGGCCGTGAAACAGGCTTCCTATGTCGCCATAGATATCGATGGGCGCGGCGAAGGCCCGCATGTTCGCCGCCAGGATCCCGAACAGCGCCATGCCCCGCAGGATATCGATGAAAAGGACGCGCTCGGAAAGGCTAACCGGCCCGACTCGCTGCGATGCTTGCTCCATAACCACCCCGTACATGCAACTCGGGCCTAGGCGACGCCAAGGTCCGTTGCCAACGTTTTCTCAAGAGGGCGAATCCATCCGCCTGTTGACATTACGGGTCGTCTTATAAAAAGTTTCAGTCTTGGCCGCGGTTTTCTTCAGGTCGCTGGGCCATCGTCCACAGGCTACGGAAGCGTACCTTGGGTCAGGATAAACAGCAACGGGTCGCCGGAATCCGGAATGGCAAAGAGCACCTCGCCGTTGGTTACGAAGGGGAAGGCTCCGCCGTCGAGGCTGCCCGATCCATCCGCATTGACGGCGATCGTTCCGAGCGTCGGCGAATTCGGCACGGAACCGGTCTTTTGCGAGACAACGGTGTACGCGCCAGCGCCGCTGAAGGTAAACAAGCCAAGGTAAGCTCCGTTTAGCCCGTCCACGTCCTCGGCCGTGCTTGCCGCGTAGTTGCCCGTGACACTCGCGTCCGTGTAGCTCGGCGCGGTGGTGGTTTGCGTGACCAAGACGCCCGCACTTGACTCCGTGTCAGTTCCCACGAGGAATCCCGCGATTCCCTCGTCCGATGTGCCGGAGGTCAAATAGATCACCGGCGGCGTTGCGGTAAGCCCCGTTATCGAAACGCGCCCGGAAGCGGCCTCCACCGTGTAGCTGCTATTCGAGTACGGATTGACCGAGTATGTTCCCGCATCATTCGAATAAAGCGTGGCGGTCGGAATGGTTCCCGCGCTGGTCGCGTTCAGCGTGCCGATTTCTGCGAAGTTTCCGGCGCTGGTGCCACTCGCTCCCAGTCCTTCCGACGCTAACAAGTAATACCCGTTCAGTGGCCCGGGGGCATAGCTCGCGTTCGACGCCTGCGCCCGCCCCGCCAGCAACGCAGTCGTCGTGCTCGTCGCCGCTGAATCGGTTGAGATCAGAATGACGTCGGATCCATTGAGGATGTAAAACGCAAAGTCAAACGTCAGATTGCTGGTTGGCAGCGTCAAGAAATAGCTTCCCGTTCCGCGCCCGGTGGTTGGGTCGACGG
>Ga0187783_10003660_pt1 | contig 11330 bp, 14 predicted proteins | sample 1015_SJ02_MP02_2_FD_132471 | JGI IMG/M metagenome (GOLD analysis project Ga0187783, IMG submission 132471) | Tropical peat soil microbial communities from peatlands in Department of Meta, Colombia - 1015_SJ02_MP02_20_MG | ecosystem: Environmental > Terrestrial > Soil > Wetlands > Peat | place... | reverse complement strand
GGCGCTCACCGACGGCGCGGGTCGCGAGATGGCGACAGGATGGGTCACAGCACTGGCGAGCGGCTTTTCACTCTCAACGGGGAGAGAGGGCAGTTCGGGGAACGCGCTCTCGGTCACGAAGCCTTCCACACCGCTCTCGGTCCGGATCTTCACATAGCCCTTTACACGCGAAAGAATCTCGACCGGCGCGCCACAGTGCAACCGTTCGTCGACATCAAAATTGCTAAGCGAGTCATAGACCCAAACGCGATCCTGATTGACCGCGCATTTCACATAGGCAAGGTCCGTCGCACGTGCCGACGATGCCAGCCAGAGGGTCATCAGTGGCAAAAGAAGCCGAACAAAACGTTTCATGTTTCCTCCCATGCCCCGTAACAGAGTCGCGGGCCGGTCGCGAGCGCGAGAGAAGGAAGGGCCGCGATCAAGGGTAAAAATATGCGCGCGCTCGCAAGGAACGAGCAACTGGCCGTACGAACAGCTTTGGTGCAGGAAAAACAAAGGCGAAGGAGGGATGGAAACTTGTTGCGCGGATCGGACCCGTGCGTTACTCGCCTACGCCTCCGCCAGGTTGCTCTCGGTCAACGACACGCGGTGGACCTAGCGCTATTTTTGGAGTTTCTCGCCGAGGCCCAGTGCGAGCCGAAGCGAGAGGGAGGGGCGGGCGCTTAGCATGCCCTGGCGTAGGCGCCCGCCGCACAACAATAACGGACAAACGAGTTCGCTTGGCCTGCAAATGCGGCGCGTCGTACATACTCAATACCATTCATGACCTTCGGAATCGTTGCATGAATGATCGTTGCCGTGCCACACCGAACCTGAGCGCCGACCAACTTTGGGAATACCAGGACAGCCTGATCGCCCTCATGGCGGCGTTAGGGCTTGGTCGCAGCTACGAAAAAGAGCTGAACGATGCACGCAAGATCTCACGGAGACTTGCGTACCCGTTCAGCATTGACGTTGTCGAGATTCCCTCGGCCTAGCCTTTCGGGGCGGGTACCCCTCCTGTCACATCTGACAGTAGTTCGGAATTGACGCGTCTACGATAATCCCCGATATGCAGACCTTGACTCGCAAAGCCCGGGGTAAATCTCTGACACCACGTCAACGGGAAGTCGTCCGACTCTTGGCTGAAGGGAAAACCATGAGAGAAGTCGCCGACGCCTTGACCATTACGCCCCGAACCGTAGCCTTTCACAAATATCGCACCATGCGTGCTTTCGGCCTCAAGACAAATGCCGAACTCATCCGATTCGCCGTGCGGCGGCAAATCATCGTCGGATGAGTGACCGAACGAAGCCCTTTCTGAAAAGGATTCGCCTGACTTGCAGGTGCGGCGCGGCGCATACGCTCACCAGCATTAAGGATCTTCAGTCTCGATGCGGAAACCAGCGTTGTGGCGCCACGCTGAACATCAACCAGGAAGAGCTTTGGGAGTACCAAGAGAGCCTGATGGCCTTGATGGCGGCCATCGGTCTTGGACGCGACTTCGGGAAGGAGTTGGTCATCGCACGGAGCGTGTCGATGAAACTAGCATCCCCTTATGCCATCGATATCATTGAGATTCCCGCGGCCCACGAGGACTATCGGGTTGGCAACTAGGATCCTCTGTACACGCGCTGGAGCGATATTTCCACGTACGGGCTTGTCTCGTTTCCGCCTAACAGCCGGGCCCCAAATAGCAAAGAGGGTCGGCCCTGAATACTTACACTAGGGGTTAAGTTGTTGGTGCCCGGGGCGGGAGTCGAACCCGCATAGCCTTAGAGGCCAAGGGATTTTAAGTCCCCCGCGTATGCCATTCCGCCACCCGGGCGCCGCGCGTGTAAGCCTAACTTAGTGAATGAGTTCCTGCAACACTGGCCCATCCGAGGGGACTTAGGCCAATGTCGCTGGAGTCAGGTGTGGTGTCAGTCGGCTCCCTGGAAGGCACACCCGAATTGCTAGGAACCAGGCGTGTGCTGCGACAGATGATGAACCGCGAGCAGCTCGTTAAGTTCGGCAAGCACGCGCAGAATGGCGCCGGCGGCACCCTGAGGAATTGGAAGGGGCAGCGGGCGCCTAGCCTAGGGCCGAATCCTTGTTCTTGCCGCCCACATCGAAGACGCTAGTAAGGAAGTCTCTTACATCAGGGAGTCTTCGATGGCAGGCCTTAAGACAAACATTCTGGTTGCATTTTATTCTCGTGACGGCTCCGTGGAAGCGCTTGCTAAAGCTGTCGTTGAAGGAGCTAGGGAAGCCGGCGCCGAGGTCCGGCTCCGGCGCGTACCCGATATCGTCTCTCAGACGGTGATGTCCCATGTGCCTGGGTGGGAGGAGCGTAGCAAGAGGATGCTCGCCGAGTATGGGGCACCAACGCAGGCCGACGTAGAGTGGGCCGACGGAATCATATTTGGCACGCCGACGCGTTTTGGTAATACGTCGGCGGAGTTGAAAGCATTCATCGATAGCCTTTGGGGGGCTGTGGTTTCAGGGTAAGCTAAACGGAAAAGCTGCGGGAGCCTTTACCTCGACGGCGGGACCACACGGCGGAAATGAGTCTACGGTGATCACGCTGTACGTCCCTATGGCGCACCTGGGTTTCATCATCGTTCCGAACGGCTACACTCACGACAAGATTCTTCAGGGCCACGGCACCCCATACGGGTCGTCATCGACTTCTGGACAGCACAGCGCCCCGCCGACTGCGGACGAACTCGAGGTCGCCAAGCATCAAGGAGCGCGCGTCGCACGGGTGGCAGCAGCTTTGAAGGCAGCACGGTAAGACAGCAGCTCCATGAGGCGAACGTACATGACCGGGGTAATGGCGCTCACTGCGATGGCATTATGTCGCTAGCGTCCGTGCCGGACTGAAAAATCGTCGGAAGAATCGGGGCACCCGAGCCCATCCCAGGTGCCCGTGGAGAGACCGTAGCTTGTTCGTGTTCGCCGCGTCTGTGGCTACGGCTTGGCCGCGGCCGCCGACGCAACCGGTTTGTACCCGGTGGTGGATGCTCGTTTGGCCGCCTCCACCACTTCCTCGGCTGTGAGCAGGGGGGTCGTCTTAACGGCCCTGCAACTGCCACCAGCAGCAGCAGCGATAGCGAAAGCAGCAGCATCCACACTTGAAGGCAACTCTGCGATCAGGATCGTGTCGTAATCGCCAAACGCTGCCCATCCTCCAATGAGCTTTCCGCCCAGGCGTTCGATGGCCGGGCGAATCGCTTCGACGCGGCTGTGTGGGTTCTTGACCAGAGTATGCCAAGCTTCGGGAGTGTAAGCGGCCTGAAGCAAGTAATGGGGCATGGGCCCTCCTTTGACCGAAAGTGGCACCACTCTGACAGACGATGATGCCGAAGTCAACGAAGGGAGCCGATCGAGCCCGATTTGACGGAGGGTGAATGACTGGATGGGCGCCCCTTCCTTAGCGTCGTGTTTCCGGATAAAACCCGCAGCCCTCGTGCCTGGACTAAGAACGAACGATCGTGCTATTATGATCGCGCTATGAAGGCCCACACACACGCTACGAAGCCGCCCCCGCGGCGCCGGCGAACCCCGCGGGAAGAGCCCCGGGGGCGAGACCGCACACAACGTCTTCGAGGTGTCCGGACGCGCCGCGCCATCCTCCGAAAGGCCGTCAACATCGCCTCGGTCCAGGGACTTGAAGGACTGACGATTGGAAAACTCGCGTCCGCGCTGGGAATCAGCAAGAGCGGGCTATTCGCGCACTTCGGATCGAAGGAAGACCTGCAGTGCGCAGTCATTGACCGGGCGCGCGAGATTTTTGTCGAGACAGTGGTGCGTCCCGCCTACCAGTTTCAAGGTCTGGAGCGGCTGCGTGCTCTGTGCCAGAACTGGCTGGCATACATGGAGGAACGAGTGTTTCCCGGCGGCTGCTTTTTTTCGGCAGCATCACTGGAATTCGACGACCGACCCGGCCGGGTGCGGGAGCAGATCGTGGGGCTCATGCAAAAGTGGCTGGGAACTCTGGAGCAGGCGGCCCGGGACGCGCAGTCGGCCGGTGAAATCAACAAGGAGGCCGACGTCCGCCAGTTGGCGTTCGAGATCCAAGCGCTGGCGATGGGAGCGAATTGGAGCTCAAGGCTATTCTGCGACCCGAGCGTTTTTCGCGCGGTGCGGCGGGCTATTGTCGAGCGCATTGATCAACAAAGCGAAGCGACGAGTTGAGGCGGCGATGCGCATTCGCTGGAATGTTCTGGCCGTAGCCTACACGGGATTGCTCTGGCTGCTGACCTCTCCCAGTCCTGCGGCTCAGACTGAGATTCCCATCCAGAAATGCGATCGGCTTCCGGTGGTGATTTTGCAGGTAGACAAAGTGGACAAGCGGTTCCTTGTCGATACCGCCGCCACGTCCTTCCTGAATGCGAATTCGTTTTCCGGCAGGCACACTCGAGAGGTTCGCATCCGATCCTGGAATGGAACGACGGCACTGAACGCAGGCGATATTTCTCTCGCAGAAGTCACCTTGGGCGCCCACACCATCCACAACGTCGAGTTGCCGGCCATTGACCTAAGCGCTATTTCCCAAGCGTGCGGCGGGCAGTTGGATGGCATTTTAGGCGTCGATCTTCTGGAGCAGCTGGGGGTGACCATCGACCTGGAACGCAGCGTGGCGCGCCTCAACGTGGTGCCCGGGGATTCCGAACGCGGGTTGATCGCAGATATGACGAAGGCGATCGGGTCCTGCTCGACAGCGTTTAACAACGCCGAGCTGGAGAAGTTCGCGTCCTGTTTCGATCCGGAATTCGTGTTGAGTTCACCGGGAGGAGAGCTTCACGGTCGAGATCAGGTTGCCAACTACTTTCGGCAGTATTTTGAGATGAATCCGCGCGCGCATCTCTGGGTGACGATGAATACGCAGCACGGCGTCGGCGACCTGGTGTGGGGCCTCTACGACTACACGATTGAAGCGCCGTCGCGGCAGACGTCGGGTCGCGGGATGATACTATGCCGCAAGTCCGACAATCATTGGTACATCGTAAGCATGCATCAGTCAGAGGTCGCCGCAACGGTCATACCCAAACCCTAATCTGTTGGCACAGCGCCTCAGGCAGGCCGGGAGCCTTCTCATCCCCCGACTGTAAAAACTGACAGCTGACAAAGCCCCACCATATTCGCAAAAGTGTAGATGGCTGGGTTAGGCAGCCTGGGCCCGGGGATTTGCCTACCGTCGGAGTAGATCCTGTGGCCCAGGCTGCACAGGATCTCATTGAGTTGCTTGTGGCTCCCGCGCGCAACTTCGCCTCACTTCAAGCTTTAGCCGCACCTGGAAGGCGCTTCTAAACACTTCGGCCGACGAATCCAATCGAACCGTAAGCCTCAAGCGGCGAAAAGGAGGTTGTGGTTGGCGGTGCGGGCTGGCGCGTTCCGTTGTATGATCCGATCTTTATGGAGAAGGATCACGCGGATTTAAGGCGCCCGCTGACCTACTGGATCGGCGCAGGGGCTGGCTGGCTTCTTCACCACGTCGTGACGGGGCTTGCCGCCACGGGCATTACTCCGAACATGTTCACGTTTTTTGCGCTCGGCGTAAACTCGTGCGCCGCGGCTCTGTTTGCCATGGGGCAGTTTCGACCGGCAGCCGCGGCCCTGTTCTTGGCGGCGTTTCTCGATATGGCTGACGGCCAAGTTGCGCGTCGCTCGGGGCAGGTGACCGCCTTTGGCGCCTTCCTTGACTCCACACTCGACCGCTACTCCGATCTTGGTTTGTACATGGGCCTGGTTGTTTACTACACGCTGATCGGCCGCACCTTTTACATGGTGCTTGCAGCGATCGCCATGGCCAGTTCATTCATGGTCAGTTATTCGCGGGCTCGGGCAGAGTCGCTCATTCCTTCGTGTAAAGTCGGCTTTATGGAGCGGCCGGAAAGGCTCGTACTTCTAATTTTGGGCGGCCTCGCTAACCGGATGGCGCCGGCGCTATGGGTTATTGCGGCGATTTCCACAATCACGGTGGTGCACCGCGTTGTCTACACTTGGCAGGAGCTGAAGGCGGGGCGCTCGCTGCCGGAAGCCAGTGCTTCGCAAATTCCTTAGTGTTGCTTCGATTGCTTCAAAGATTCCTCGACCGGCTCCCCGACGATTTCTTGGACGCGTCGCCGGAGCGCGTCAACTTCGTTGCGCTCGATCCCGGAAGTGTCGATCGTCGCGTGCAGATAGACGGTGATTTTTCCCGGATGCAGCATCCAATGGCCCGTGCGAAAAAACTGGTACGAGCCGACAATGCTCATTGGCACGATCGGCACTCCGAATTTCTGGGCAAGATTGAAGACGCCTTTTTTGAATTCCTTGACATGGCCGTCACGCGTTCGCGATCCCTCGGCGAAGGCAATCAGGCTGATGCCGGAGTCGAGAGCCTTCTTGGCCCTTTGGCTCATCATTTCAAGACCTTCGCGACTGGGTAGGTCCGGCACGGGTACGTTCCCAAACCATTGCATCATCCAGCCATACACGGGAACCTTGAAGTGCGATTCCAACTCGAAGCCACGCACGAACTGGGGAATGGCTGAATAGATCACGAACGGGTCGAAGATATTCACGTGATTTGAGACGAAAATGCTCGTGCGAACCGGATCAAAACCGGGTGACCGCGTCACTGCGAAACTCACTCCGGCGATGCGCAGAATGTTGCGAAAAAAACCGCGATTGAGAAAATCGAATCTACGCCGGTCCGCACAGAGACCAAAGAACAGGAGCACAAGTCCTACGAGAGCGAAGTGCACAATACTTGCTACCCAAAGCACTGCCGAGCGGAGCATCGACCACAGCTTCCTCATACGAAAATGTCCACTGCCGATGGCAGTACCTCCAGGGACTGGCACTTGAGCTGCATCACCTCGCCGTCAACGATCACGTTCACCGGCCGGTCGAGATCGAATTCGACCTGCCCGACCCTCGCGCGCGATGCCAGGCGATGTCGGATGTGGGTGCCCGTGAACAGGCGCGGAAAGTTCCAAAGCAGCTGCATTCGTCCGACCGGAGACCAGCGCACGTACTCGATTCGGCCATCGGTCGGGTCAGCCTGAGGCGCAATCAGCATCCTTCCGCCCGTGAACTTGCTGTTTGCAAAAGCGAGGAATAGACAGCTACGCCGATCCCACTCCCCCATCCCTACCTGCCGATGGGGGAAGGCGATGTGATCAAAATGCGCGAGCTGCGCGAACACGCCGAGGACATATCCGAGCTGACCCCAGTGTTTGAACCTGCGGTTGGCTACTTGCCCGGCATCGGCAGCGAATCCGAGATTCAGCATGTTGATGAAATAAATTTCGCCGGCCTCATGACGAAGGCGAATCACGTCACACGAGCGGTGACGATTGCTCCGCAGCGCTGCGATCGTGTGCTCGACGCCGTGGCTTGTGAAATCGCGCAGAAACGAATTGCCCGTACCAAGCGGCAGAAAACCGAGCGCCGCACGGCCTTGGGTTTGGGCCTCGGGAAAGATACCGTTGACGATCTCAAACGATGTACCATCGCCGCCGACCGACAGGAAATGACGCACCCCGGCTCTGTAGGCATGCCGCGAAAGCTCGGTCGCTTCCGCCGGGCGCGTTGTTTGTGCGACTTCCAGATCGATACCGCTGGCGCGAAGACGCGCGAGCATACCCGGGGCCAGTTTCCCGCAGCGCCCGCCTCCCGCCGCGGGATTTACGATTGCGAGAATCTTGCCGTTCACGTGCAACAAGCCTCGGCGATCGAGCAACGGGCGGGCATCACAGCGGCGCCACTTGCTCGCGCCCGAGTTTGTCGCCAATCTGCGCCGCAAGTTCCCTGCGTTTGATCTTCAGCGAGGCGGTGCGGGGAAAATCTCGCTCCCAAATCAGGTATCCGCCCACGCGCTTGTAGTTGAGCAAGCGTCGGTTGCATGAGGAAATTTGTCGAACCAGGGCTTCGGTGATTTGCTGGCTGTCGGCGGGGTGAATCACAAGTACCAGTTGCTCGCCAGTCATTTTCCGCTCGTGCCAAACATAATTCGCAGCAAACACGCAGGCTTCCTTAACCGGCAGGCCCTCAAAGGCAGCCTCAATCTCTTCGGGGTAGACATTTTTCCCCTCTTCGGTGACAACCATGTTCTTTACTCGGCCGAACAACTGGAGATGCCCATGCGAGTCGATCCGCCCGAGGTCTCCGGTACGGAGCCATCCGTCGACAATGGTTTCCGCAGTCAGCTCCGGATCGTCGAGATATTGCGACATCACCGTTTTGCCGCGCACGGCCACCTGTCCGATGCCATCATCGCCAACATTCAAAAGCTTGATTTCGGTCCCTGGCAGGGGTTTCCCCACCGTATCGGCGCGAAACGGCTTCAGATCATTCACCGTTATCGCCGTACCAGCCTCAGTGCATCCGTATGCGTTGGCCACCGGAATCCCCAAATCATAGAAAAACTGAAGCGTAGACGGCTCGGTGAATGCTCCGCCCACAAACAGGGCGCGCAGTTGGCCACCGAAGGCGCTGTGCACCTGCTTCAGCAGGGCGCGGCTGATTCCCACGCGGGGCCGAGTGCGCGTGAGGAGGCGGTTGACAGCAATCAGACCATTCAGGAGTCTCTGCCGAGGGGCCGGCAGGTCGGCGAACCTCTTGCGCAAGTTTTGCTCCAGCGCCTTTAGGATCGCGGGCACAAGCGTCATGTAGGTGATCTGGTAGCGCGAGAACGCCTCGCGAATGTACTCGGGCCGCAGGGTGCGCAGGTGAACGACCGTGGCCCCGCAGACAAAGGGCCCAATGAAGCCCACCATGAAGTCGATGGCATGGTTCGTCGGCAAGATGCTGAGATAGCGAACACCCGGCCAGAAGGGGTAGACCGACGTGAGCGCGATACACTGCTCGAGATAATTCTCGTGCGTCAGCACACAGCCTTTCGGTCTGCCGGTCGTCCCGGACGAATACACGATGCAAGCGGGATCGTGCCGTTGGCGCGCCACGAACCTGGGTTGGCGCGAGTCGTGGAACTCCTCCCATCGCTTGGCCCCGGACAAGTCGACGCTGGCCGGGGCTTCGGTGACGAGCACGGTGCGTGCTCTCAGCTTGCCGAATTCGGGCGATTCGGTGATGGCGCGCCACAAGTGGTATTCGATGATCACCGCCTCGGCCTTCGCATGTGCGAGCAGCGCCAGCTGTTCGTGCGCCGACAATTTGTAATCTAGGGGGACGAGCACACCGCCAGAAAAAAAGATCGCATAGGCCGAAATCAGCCATTTCGACTGATTGGTCATGAGGATCGCCGCGCGGGAACCGTCTTCAAATCCCGCACCCTGCAAGGCACGAGCCAGGGGAAGTGCGGCTTGCTGGAATTGGCGATAGGTGAGCCTCACCGTTTCGCGCTCACGGTCTGCTTCGATCAGACAAACCTGGTCCGGCCAGCGATCCAGCGAAGCGCGCAGCGCTTCGCCCAAGCAATTGTATTGGCGGAGATCCAGCATCAAAGGCGGGATTGTATCCGTTCTGCGAGCGCGCGGAAATCGCTCACACCCTGAAGTTCGTAATCGGGCAGCTCGATGCCGAAGTGCTGTTCCAGGCGCGTGAGCAGGTCGAGAGCCTGGAGGCTGTTGATGCCCAGCTTCGTAAAGAAGTCATCGGCGGGGCCCAGCTGCTCGCGCGGCACGTTGAAATGTTCGGCGGCGAGTCTCAAAATCTCTTCGGTAGTCTGCTCCAAGCTTTTCATGCGCGATTATCCTGCCACCGTCTCCTGGTTAGGTGTTGCGGTCACGGTAAATACGGCTGAGGATCGGTGCTTTCCACGAACTTTCGCAGCCCGGCTTCCACAGCGGGCCGCGTAAACAGCTCGCAGAAGATTTCAATTTCCTGCCGCAGTTCGTCGTGCAGTAGCGGCTTGATGAACCGCTTCGCAGCGATGGCCGTTTCACGGTCGAACTTGCCTACCTGAGCGGCCGTCGCGCGGGCGACGCGGAGCGCGTCGCCTTCCGCCGTAACCTGGCTCACGAGTCCTACCGACTGGGCCTTTGCCGCGTTGATGCTTCGGCCGGTGAGCAGCAAATCTCGAACGATGGCGTTTCCTAGATCGCGCTTGAGCCGCGGAATGCCGCCAAATCCGGGTATCAATCCCAACCGCAGCTCGGGGAAGCAGAAGCGTGTCATTTTGTCGGCGACGATCAAATCGCAGACCAGGGCCAGCTCGAATCCTCCGCCGAATGTCACCCCGTGCACGGCCGCAATCGTTGTCAGGGGCGCGGCGTCGATCGCATTCATCACGCGGTGAATCCGCTCGAGAAAGTCACGGACTGCCGCGATCCTCTGAACGGGCCCCAGCCTCTGAGAGTGCTCGTAAAGTTCGGCTAAATTAGCCCCAGCACAGAAACCTTCCTTACGTGCACTGGCAATAATGAGGGCGTGGGCGCCTTCGCCGAGCAATTCGAGCCGGGCCGCGAACTGCTCCAGTTCCAGCAAGGTATCCGATCCAATTTCGTTGCACGGAGACCGATCGAGCAAGAGCTCGACGGTGCCATTACGGATCTGCCAGGAGAGCGTCTTGCCCTGAAAATTCGTCACCTAGACCTCTTCGAATAGAGGCTCTCGATTTCGGCAGCAAAGCGCGCGGCGATAGCGTCGCGCTTGAGCTTGCCGTTGGCGGTGAGGAGGCCGCTTTCGACACTGAATGGCTCCGGGACCACGTGAAAGGCGCGTATCTGTTTGTAGTGCGGCGACTGTGCATTGAGGTCGTCGAGCACGGCTTGGATGCGGGCCGTGTCGAGAGCCTTCGAAGATCCGTTCGCTCCAGCGGCCACCAGGGCGGCGAGGAAGCTTCGCTGGTTGCCCAGCAGCATCACCTGCTGCGCCTCCGGTAGCCGAGCGGCGATGGTGTCCTCGATCGGTTCCGGAGCTATGTTGTGTCCCGAATTTAGGATGATGAGATTCTTCAAGCGCCCGGTGATGCGCCAGTTTCCACTTGCGTCCACCTCTCCCTGATCACCGGAATGAAACCAGCCACCATCCAGCGCCTTGGCGGTTTCCGCGGGCCGTTGCCAATAGCCAGGAAAGATGTTCGGGCCGCGGACCAGGACTTCACCGTTGTCGGCGAGTGTCATCTCGATGCCAGGAATGGTGGGGCCGACTCGCCCGGGCACAACGTGCCGCGGGTCATCGAGCGTGCAGATCGCCGTGGTTTCGGTCAGTCCGTAGCTCTGGAGCACCGGAATTCCCAACATGATGAAAAATGACTGTGTATCGACCGAGAGCGGCGCCGACCCGCAGATTAAGGCCCGCAGGTTCGGGCCTCCGATGCCTTGGCGAATCGAAGGGAAGATGGCCTTGCTTGCGAGCCACAGGCAAAGGGAACCGATCGGTCCGCTGCGCCCCTTGCCGCCCCGGACGTATTC
>Ga0187783_10003659_pt1 | contig 11331 bp, 11 predicted proteins | sample 1015_SJ02_MP02_2_FD_132471 | JGI IMG/M metagenome (GOLD analysis project Ga0187783, IMG submission 132471) | Tropical peat soil microbial communities from peatlands in Department of Meta, Colombia - 1015_SJ02_MP02_20_MG | ecosystem: Environmental > Terrestrial > Soil > Wetlands > Peat | place... | reverse complement strand
GCGACCTTTCGCGATCCTTTTGGCCATCGCTGGATCTTGAACGCCCCGCTGGCGTGACGCTGCGCGGCTGCGGCGCGGCTAATCTTCGGCCGGGACCGCACGGGCCGGAACGTCGGCCTTTCTGCCTGCCGCCGCCTTGGCGGTTTTTTTGCCCCCCGCGCGAGTGGATTTGGCGCCGCCGGTCTCCATCTTTTCGGCGATGCGCGCCGCCTTGCCGCGCAGGTCGCGGAGGTAATAGAGCTTGGCGCGCCGGACCTTCCCCCGCCGCACGAGCTTGATCGAGTCGATCGATGGCGAGTAGACCGGAAAAACGCGCTCGACGCCTTCGCCATAGGAAATTTTGCGCACCGTGAAGCTCTCATTGATGCCGCTGCCGGAGCGGGCAATGCAAACCCCCTCATAGGCCTGGAGGCGGCTGCGGTCGCCTTCCTTGACTTTCACATTCACGACCACGGTGTCGCCCGGCGCGAAGGCGGGGATTGTTTTTCCGGCCAAAAGTTTGGCGGCCTGCGCGGCCTCAAGGTCGGCGATGATATTCATATGGCTAAACCTTTCGAGACTACCTCTTACCGCCGCCCAAGGGCGTCATTGCGAGCGAAGCGAAGCAATCCAAGAGCTGCAAATTGATTCTGGATTGCTTCGGAGCTCACGCTCTTCCCAATGACGAGCCGGTTTTTGGCAGCGGGTTTGTCCCTCGCGCCGGCGCGGCGCATGTCCAGGCGTCTCGTTCCCTGCGGATTGGGGTCAACGCTCTACATGACCGCAGAAGCGTTGTCGAGCGCATCTCTGTGTTGCCGCGCCGTGCAAAGACCTCAATGGTGCTTTTTCTTCTTCGCCACCGGTGATTTTGCGTCGGCTGCCGGTTGCGCCTCGGTAGCGGAAGTGGCCGCAGCGGGTGGCGTCGCTTCGGCGGCAGAGGGAGAGGCGGTAACCGGAGGCGTCTCTTCGGCGGCGGCAGATGGAGCGGCAGATGTTTCTTCCGCAGCCGAAGGAGCGCCGGGAGCCGCAGGCGGCTCTTCCGCGGTCGAAGCTGGCGGCGTTGGGGGCGTTTCTGCTTCGGCCGCTGGGGGAGTAGCGGCAGCCGCTGGCGCTTCTTCGGCGGCGGAAGCGGGCGGCGGCGCTTCGTTCGCCGCGCCCGCCGCAGGCGTATTCAGCCGGTCGTAGGTCGTGACGCCGTCGGTCTCGGAATCGATGAGATCAAAGCGGTTTGGATTGATCGGGCTGATCGTTGTGTGATATTTTTTCCCATTCATGAGCTGGATGTAAATCCGGCCCCCTTGGGTCAGTTTATATTTGCCGGTCACCGGCGGCGGTCCGCTTGCGCCCCCGGCGCCAGACTCATCGCCCGCCGCCGCAGGGGGAAGCGTCATGCTCACACTGTCATCGGAACGGAAAAGGAGATGCGCCGGCCCGCGCTCGGATTTCCATTCCCCAACGATCTTATCGTTGACATTGGGAAGCGAGCGTTGAAGCCTGACGAGATTGAGCCGGTTGTAGCCGATAATGGCAAGAAAACCGACCACCACAACGACAGCTTCGAGAACCGAAATCCGCCTGCGTTTTCCGGGCGGGCGTGGCGGCGCCATCGTAATTCCCTCCTCGCAATCTGTTCTTGTTATTAACGCAATTTGACGCGACCGGCCGGGCGCGGCCATTTGCTATTCGGCCGCCTTTCTAGCATCATAAGGCCTGCGGCTTCAAGCACCACGCGCCGCGGCGGGGATAGGCCGGGCGCGCCCGCTTTTCCAATCGCCGCGGGTGCCGCGGTGCGAAAGCCGCGGGCGGGGGCAGAGCCGGGCGTTGTCATATTACGAGTAAGATCAAATTTAAGTCATATTATTAAGAATCACTAAAGTTTGGCCTATAGTGTCAGAAATTCAGCGCGGGCGAAGCCGTTCTATGACCAGCACCCAGAAATTCCTTGATATCATTGACCACACTTACAGGGCGGTCCTCGATTCCCGGCAGTGGCCCGCGGTCTTGAACGAGCTCGCCGACGCCCTTGGGGCTCATCAAGTCGGGATGCCGTCCTTCGATTGGCAGGCGAATGTCTTTTCGACGATCGCGCCGCGTCTCGCCTCCGAAGCACTCACCGATTACAGCGACTTTTGGGCGTTCCGCGATGAGGCCGCGGCCTTGGCCGCGTTTCGGCAAGCGGGCGAAGTTTATTTGCTTGACGATCTCGTTCCGCGCGCGGCTTTCGCTGCTTCACAGGTTTTCAACGAATATTGGCGGCCGAATGGCTATGGGCTTGAGGCTATGGGCGCGACTCTGGTGCGCGAGGCGCATTTTTCGGCCTTCATTTGTGTTTTCAATGCGCCCGGCGCGGAGGCCATAACGTCCGAGCAAAAACGGTTCTTTGCCGCCCTCGTGCCGCACTTCACCCGCGCCGTGCGCCTGAGCCGCCGCTTCTTTAATCTGGAAATCGACACTGCCGCTTTTCCCAAGAGTTTGGAGGAGATGGACCACGGCATTTTGTTGACCGACGCTTTCGCGCGCGTGGTGCGGGCAAATCCCGCCGCCAAAGCGGCGCTCGACGAGAGAGACGGAATTTTTTTGCGGGAAGGCCGTCTCAGTGTCAATGGCACTTCGGACGCGCTGCAAAAGCTCGTCTTTTCGTGCGCACATCGGTACCCAGGAATCGACAGCCCGGGCGGCGACCTCACCGTGCCGCGCCCACACAAAAGCACGCCGCTTCATATCACGGTGGCGCCTCTCCGCGCCGCGGAGTCCCTCCGAGCGGTTCCGTGGACCGCCACCACGCCGCCGGTCGCGATTATCACAGTCGCGGATCCCGAGAGAGCGAGGTTGCGCCGCGAGAGCAATCTGCGTCAATGCTTTCAATTGACCCCCGCGGAAGCGGCCTTCGCGGGCGAAATCATGAAAGGCGACGGCCGCAAAGCCGCCGCCCGCCGATGCAAGATAACCGATGGAACAGCCAAGTGCCATCTTGCGAAAATCTTTGAAAAAACCGGAACGCGCAGACAGGCCGAACTCGTCCAGCTCCTCCTCGCCAGTTCCACTAGAGCAGACTCGTCGTGAGGCGCGCGCAGCACGCGCATATGGCAACGTCTGGCCCTTTGGCCGCGTGTCTGTGAAGGAAATTTTGCCAGGGGACGAGCCTGGGCCAGCGCATTTTTAAGACCTTCTGAAGCTTTCTTTTTAGCTTTTTTGTTGGGAACGGAGTAGAATTTTCCGCGCGGCGCGGATCATTTTGCCGCATGCAAATCATATTTTTATGCCGGTTTGAAGAAAGAAAGTATTGCTGCGGGTAGTGCCTTTGCCTTGCCCACCCCCCTGCCCGCGCCACTAAAGGCCGGGATTCGCGAATCGCGGCGCCGCGCCTAAAGGCGCAAAGGCCATGATCTCAGAGCAAGCGCTCATCGCCCTCGTCGGTACGCTTTACGAAGCGGCGCTCGACAATGATCTCTGGCCAGGGGTGCTCGAGCAGATTGCGGACGCAACCGGCTCGGCGCAAGCGGCAATCGCGTCGGCAGACCGCGCGGCCAATATTGTCTCCGTCATGGCGCCCCGCGCCGATCCGGTGTTGCTCGCCTCTTGGCGGGATGATTGGGCGTTTCGCGATCCATTTTTTTTGCGCGCCATCCTACGTCCGCCGGGCGAGGTTTATACGCTGGAGAGTCTCATCACGCGGGAGGAATTCGCCGCATCCGAGGTCTTCAACGCCGTTTGGCGCAAGGCCAATTGCAGTCTCGCCGCAGCCGCGGCCAATTTGATCACCGAGAACAAATTTTGCGTTCTCATTGGCATATCCAGCCCGCGCGGCGGCGGCTCCTTGACCGGCGAGCAATTGCATCTTTTTGAAATCATTAGCCGCCATTGCAGCCGTGCCGTCCGGATAAGCCGCAAGCTTTGGCAATTGGATCTTGCAAGGCTCGCGGCGCTGGAGCAAATCGAGACACTGGCGCATGGGGTTATGCTCGCCGATGCGAGAGGAAGAGTGGCCGCTGCCAATGCTCTGGCCAAAGAAATGCTCGACGCCCGCGAAGGGCTTTTTCTTTGTGACGGGCGTCTCGCTTGCGCGGGCCGCGGGGATATTTTCCAAATGGTTGCGGCTTTAAGCGCCCGCGCGCCTCCTGAACTTGGCCCGGCCGGCGGTAAAATCATTGTGCCGCGCGCGCCGCCAAAACCGCCGCTTGATATTCTCGTCGCGCCGCTCGTTTCACGAGGACGGCTAAAGGATGTCCCCTGGATGGACTTTGGCAGCCCGGTTGCCATTGTCACCGTGCGGGACCCCTATCTTGAGCAAAAGCGGGAGGAGGAAAAACTCCGCCGCCGTTTTGCCCTTACTCCCGCTGAGGCTGTCTTCGCCGCCGAAATTTTGAAAGGCGATGGCCGCAGGGCCGCCGCGGGGCGGTGCGGAATAACCGATGGAACCGCCAAGTCCCATCTTGCCCATATTTTCGAAAAAACCGGAACCCGCAGGCAGGCTGAGCTCGTCCGGCTGCTGCTCGACGCTGTCCATGCGCCGGAGGCAGAAGCGTCAGAGCCTTAGAGGCCTTTGGATTTCGGCCTTGAGCACACGTTCTCCCTCTGCAAACGGACAATTGCGTTGCCGCGCGGGCGCCCAGTGTTCCCGAGTGACTCTGACCAAGCGAGCGCTTGCGAAACGATATGTTGCGCCGCCACTAGACATGCAGTGCCGGGCAAAGCTAGACAGAACCGTCTTAATCTTCTCGCTGCCCGTTTTTATCGAGGGGTGATTTCATTGGGCGAAGAAGACGACTTTCATGCCGCGCTCGACTTAATCTATGGGGCGGTTCTCAACGAACAGCTTTGGCCCGCAGCCTTGATCAAGCTTGCGGACATTTTGGGAACGGCGCATATCGGCTTTTGCGCAATGGACCGCCGCGCGCAAGTTTGGAGCTCGATTGCGCCGCGAACTGATCCGGCATTTGCTGCGATCTACCGGCAAACCTGGGCCTTCCAAAACCCCCTTTGGACACTGAGTGCGGCGCGGCCCGCGAGAGAGGTGTTCCAACTCGACAACCTCGTTTCGCGCGAGGAATTTGCCGCCACCTCCATCTACAATCAGTGGTTTCGTCCGGCGGGTTTCAGCCTCGCGATGATGGCTGCGAATTTGCACGTGAGCGACGAAATGTCGGCTCTCCTCGCGATATCGAATAAGCCGGGGGACGATCAGATCACGAGCGAGCAGGACCGTATCTTTAGGGCCGCGCTGCCGCATATCGACCGCGCCGTGCGCGTTCATCGCGAGCTTCGCATCCGCGATCTCGACCATGCAGCCGCGCCGGGTGAGCTCGAAGACATGCGGGTCGGCTTGATGCTGGTAGACGGGGCCGCACGCGTGCTTTTCGCCAATAAGCGGGCACGCGCGCTGCTTGGCAACGGTTTGACGCTCCAGGGCGGCCGCCTCGAAAACAACATCGGCGGCCAGAGCACTCTGCATGCATTGATCGCCTCTTGCGCCCCTGGTGCGAGCCCCGCAAGCGGCCCGGGCGGCCAAATTATGGTCCGCCGAATCGCGAGCCGTCCGCTGCGGGTCACGGTCGTGCCGCTGCGCCCGCGCGGCAATGTTGCCGAGCTGCCATGGCTTGGCCTACAGATACCGGTCGCCATGGTGATGATCCGTGGGATCGAGGAATCATACCGTGGATAAGCCGGAAGCCATCGGATGGCGCCAGCCACGCTGCCGCTTGACCCCTCAGAGCCCGCGCTTATTCTGACGCATGTTTTGCTGTGAGGATGGATTGCGCGCGGATCGCCATTGTGGTGTCATAGCTCGACGCCGCCTGACCGGACGGTCGAAAGTTTCCCGGCGGGACGCGCTCCCATCCTTGGGGCTCGCCAATGGTCCATGAAGACTTCCGCGATTCCATCGATTTCCTCTACCAGGCGGTGCTCGACGGCTCGCTTTGGCCGCAAGCGCTGACGAGGCTCGCCGATAGCATTGGCGTCGCGCATATTGGTTTTGCCGCCTTTGACCATCGCGCTTGCCGGTTCGATGCGCTGGCGCCGCGAATCGACCCCGCGATGGTCGAAAGCTACAGGGCGTATTGGGCGTTCCACGACCCGCTTTGGCCGCGTCTTGCCGCAGAGCCGGCAGGGACGCTCTTTCCGCATGATAGCATCATTGCACATGACGATTATGCGGTGACCGCAGTTTACAACGAATGGTTTCGCCCGGCCAAGGTCGGACTCTCCCTGATTGGCGCCAAATTGACAGCCGACGACCAGATTTCGGCGGCGGTTTTTGCCGCCAACCGGCCCGAAAACGATGAAATTGACGGCGAGCAAATGGCCGCCTTTAAGGCCGCGCTGCCCCATTTCGACCGTGCGGTGCGCATCCATCGATTGCTGCGCACCCAGGATCTCGACCGTGACACCGCGCCCGACCGGCTCGACAAATTGGGTTTTGGCGTTATCCTGGTGGACGGCACGGCCCGGGTTCTCTTTGCCAATTCCTGGGCGCGGGCGCTGCTTGTCGCAGGGAGCGGACTTACGCTCAAAGGCGGCTATCTTTTCAGCACCGACCGCGCGGCGAAGCTGCACCGGTATATCGCCTCCTGCGCGGGAAGACTCCCGCCGCCAAAAGACTTCGGCGGCGAGATCGCCCTTTTCGGCGCCAAGCGGAGACCTTTGCGGGTAACAGTGACGCCTTTGCGGGCGCGCGGCACGGTCGCCGTACTTCCCTGGCTCGGACTCCGTCTGCCGGTCGCGATGGTCACGATCGTCGAGACACACATCGGCAAAGCGGTCAACTGACCGGCCGCGGCCGCTTTTGGAAGTGCCCCAATAGTGGAAATCCAGCGAAGCCGTGTCGACAATTTTCGGAAATTCACTATATTTAATCGTTTTCAGGTACGCCAAAGGAAGGAATGGCGGTATTCTTCTTCATTCACACTGAGGCGGCGGCGGTGGCGCCGATCAGGCAGGCAAGGGCGAGATTAGCGGCGCGAGCCCTTTATCCAACGCGACGCGCGCGGCAGGCGCTGCCCAGGTGCGGGAAACGTTCACCTGGCCGCCCCGCTTTCGTGCCGGGACCGGCAGGATGACGGGCGCCGGATAACGGCGGGCTTAAGCCGACAGTTTCACTTCTGCCCGAGATGTTGCCCAAATCTTTTATTTTCTGCGCGGCCAGTTGGAAGAGGTCTCTCTCTCTTGGCGCGCTCTCGCCCGCGGGGGACGCAGGATGAACCGGGAAGACCTGCTTCGCGACGCGATCAATTTGATCTACGAGGCGGTGATCGACGCCTCGCTTTGGCCGCTGGCGCTGGTCCGGCTCGCCGATGCGATTGGCGTCGCCCAAATCGGGCTTTGCGCCTTTGACCACCGCACCCAGCGGTTTGATGCGCTGGCGCCGCGCCTCGATCCAGAGCACGTCGCAAGCTATCAGGACTATTGGGCGTTCCGGGATCCCATTTGGCCGCGGATGGCGGCGCAGCCCGCAGGCGAGCTGATAGTGCTCAACAGCCTCATTCCGCCGGAGGACTACAAAGTGACCGCCGTTTATAATGAGTGGTTTCATCCGGCCAAGGTCGGGCTTGGAATGATCGGCGCCAATCTTGGCGCTGGCAACCATTTTTTCACGACGATATTTGCGGCCAATGAGGCCGACGAGGTGCAATTAACTGGCCCGCAGGCGCTTGCCTTCAAATCCGCGCTGCCGCACTTCGCCAACGCCGCCCGTGTCCATCGCTTGCTGCGCCTCCAGGACCTCGACCGGGAGACGGCGCCCGAGAGACTTGAGGGGTTAGGTTTTGGCGTGCTCCTGGTCGATGGCGCGGGAAAGGTAGTTTTTGCCAATACTTGGGCAAGAGGGCTGCTCACGCCCGGAAGCGGCCTCACCGTGCGCGGCGGCTATCTCTTCAGCACCGACCGCGGGGCTGCCCTGCACAGGCTAATTGCGACTTGCGTGCCCAAAAGCCCGCTGCCGGAGGGCCCAGGCGGCAGCATCGCGCTTCGCCGCGGCAGGCGGCGGCCTTTGCGGATAACGGTGACGCCGCTTCTCGCCCGGGCACCGTCGCCGAGCTCCCCTGGCTCGGCGTGCATCTGCCGGTCGCAATGATCACGATCGACGATGCGGGCGGGGAGAAAACTCTCAACTGAGCGTCGCCGCCGGCGGCCCTATTCGCTGCTCAGCGGATGGAGATCGCGGACCATTGCTTTTAGGCGCTCGCTCAGCACATGGGTATAGATTTGCGTTGTCGATATGTCGGCATGGCCGAGGAGTTCCTGCACGACCCGCAAATCGGCGCCATTGTGCAAGAGATGGCTCGCAAATGCGTGACGCAGCACATGCGGGCTGATGCGGGCGGACGCGATCCCCGCCGCTGCAGCGCAGGCCTTAAGATCGCGCGCAAAGGCCTGGCGGGTGATGTGGCCGCTTGCGCTCCCTGCCGGAAAGAGCCAAGGGCCCGCAGATTGGCCGGGATGGGTATTTTCAAGATGAGCGCGAAAGTCTGCAATCGCGCGCCGCGACTCTAAGGTCAGCGGCACAATCCGCTCGCGGCCGCCTTTGCCGCGAATATGAATGAAGCGCTCCTTGGTATGCGCTGCGCGCAAGGGGAGACTAACTAGCTCGGTGACCCTGAGGCCCGTTGCATAAAGCAGTTCGATGAGACAGGCGGTGCGGAGCGCCCGCAGCCGCTCCGCCGCCGGCCGGGATTCGTCGTCAAGCCCCTCCTTTGATACGGCGAGCAAACGGCTGACCTCGGCAATAGAAAGGATTTTGGGCAAGCTACGTCCCCGCCGCGGCGACTCGATGATGAGCGCAGGATCGCTGCTGCGGTAACCATCCGCGGCAAGAAACCTGTGGAATTGGCGGATCGCTGAAAGTTTCCGTGCGCTCGACGCGGGTTTAAGCCCGCGTTTTACGAGAGCCGCAAGAAAGGCACGGACATCGCCTGTCTCTGCGTCGCGCGGCGCCTTGCCCAATTTCTCAAGGCCGCGGTGATAATCCACTAGGTCGCGGGCATAGGCATCGAGGGTATTTTTCGCGGCCCCCTCCTCGGCTGCAAGCTTATCGAGAAAGGCTTCGATGAGGGCGGGCACGGGGCGCATAACCGCCCCCCTATTTATTGAGCCGCGACGGAGGGATCGTTTGCGTCATCTCGCGCGGCTGCGGCTGAACGAATGTTACCAGCGCGATCATGCCGCCATAAATGAGCCCCGCCAGAATGCCGGCAATGACGAGAAACCGGATGAGCGACGGCACGCGAATCTCCGTTTGCTTTCGCGTTTATGAGCCAATGGCGCGCCGGATGCAACGGGCGCGAATGCCAAATGCGTTTAAATGGCGCGCGACTTCAAGACGCGCGCATGTCGCTTCAGGGCGGAGGCAATACTCGAGGTAAATGCCGCCATTTCCAGCTGGCCGCGTCACTGCGGCTTAACCCAAGGCTTTGAGCGCTGCCTAGCGCGCGAACTTATTGCACGACCACGACCTTGGTCCCCACCTTGACCCGGTCATAGAGGTCGGCAACGTCCCGGTTGGTCATGCGGATGCACCCGGACGACACGGCGGCGCCAATGGTATCGGGCTCGTTCGATCCATGGATACGATACAAGCTCGAACCGAGATAGATGGCGCGCGCGCCAAGAGGATTGTTGAGTCCGCCCGGCATATGGTGCGGCAGGTCTGGTCTTCGCTTCAGCATTTGCGGCGGCGGGCTCCAGTCGGGCCACTCGCGTTTCATTGATACGCGCTTCGTGCCGGACCAGCTAAATCCTTCGCGTCCAACTCCGACCCCATATTGGATCGCGGCGCCACCGGGCAGAACATAATAGAGTCGGCGTTCGCGCGTTGCGATAATGACCGTGCCTGGCGCGTCGCCGCGCTTCCAGTCAACAATCCGTCGCGGGATCGGCTGTTCCCGGAAAAGGTTGAGAAAGTCGGCGACCGGCCCGCGCTCGATGAGATTAAGACTCGCAGCTTCAAAGGAGCTTAGCGGATCGGTGAAGGCAAGTGCCGGCACGGCGTTAAAAAGAGCGAATATGACGCCCGCGCGGATAGCAGTTCGAAGCATTCTCCCGTTCCGTCTTTATCAGCAAAAAAGTCTGCGCTTGGGCGATCCAATTGGGATTTGGGTATTGAGGCCAAAGTGAGGCGGCACTTTCTTGCTGCGGGTTTCGGCCGCCGTTTTCGCCCCAATCGATTTTTGTTGCAGATTGTGACAGCGGTTTGAAAAACATGACTGGCGTCCGGCACGCCTCCCGCACGTTTAATGAAGCGATTGAGGAAAGGTGCGGAGCCTCGATCAGAGTCCGGAGCCTCATTGAGAGAATGTGCGTTTACGCACGCCAAGAAAATTCTCTCTGGGCTAAAGACATTTTTGCCGCAGGTGGCGATGTATTCACGGCACATTCACATTGCGGCGGTTATAACACCCGCTATACAAGAACCTATAAATTTAAGGAGTACCTGCGAACGCGCCGAAAGGTGCGTTCGCAGGGCTCCACCCTGCCAGTCAGGCGAATCAGGGACGCGGAAACTGGGAGCGGAAGGTTCGAATTTCAGCCACCACGCGCTGGTTCAATGGCACGCCCGCGCAAAATTTCTTTTGCCTGCTTTTCGTCGTCCCTCATTTGCGCAATGAGCGCTTCGGATGACGCGAATTTCGCCTCGGCACGGAGCCACGCGACGAAGCGCACCTCGATTGTCTCGCCATAAAGGCCGCCAGAAAAATCAAAAAGAAAAGTTTCGAGCAGCGCCCGGCCATTGTCGAAGGTGGGCCGGCGGCCATAACTCGCAACGCCGTCAAAAGCCTCGCTCCCTATGATAGCGCGGACGGCATACACGCCATGGCGCAACCGGCAGCTCGGGTCGGGCACGACATTGGCCGTCGGAAAGCCCAAATTGCGGCCGCGCCGTTCGCCCGCGACAACGTTGCCCAAAATGAAATAGGGGTGGCCCAGCAACTCCGCGGCAAGGGCAACATTGCCTGCTTCGAGTGCGGCGCGCGCCGATGTCGAGGATGCGGCCTCGTTTGCAGCACCTCCGCTCGCAGGAACCCGCTCGACGATGTCGACGGCAAAGCCTAGTCTTCTGCCCGCATCCTTGAGGAATTCTGGCGAACCGGAACGGCCAGCGCCGAAGTGAAAATTATATCCGGCAACGGCCGCGCTAATTCCAAGACGGCACTTGAGGATTTCCGCGGTGAACGCCTCGGCGGAAAGGCGCGCCAAGGCCTCATCGAAAGTAAGAATGATCATGCCATCGATACCGAGCCGCTCAAGCGCCCTTGCCTTGGCGTCAGGAGGCGTTAAGCGAAAGACCGTGTTCGGCCCGCGGAAGAAGTCGCCCGGATGCGGTTCAAAGGTCAAGGCGGCACAAGGCGCCTTGAGCTT
>Ga0187783_10003658_pt1 | contig 11336 bp, 14 predicted proteins | sample 1015_SJ02_MP02_2_FD_132471 | JGI IMG/M metagenome (GOLD analysis project Ga0187783, IMG submission 132471) | Tropical peat soil microbial communities from peatlands in Department of Meta, Colombia - 1015_SJ02_MP02_20_MG | ecosystem: Environmental > Terrestrial > Soil > Wetlands > Peat | place... | reverse complement strand
TGGAGCGGCCACAAGATGTACGCACCGTTCGGCTGCGGGGTTCTTGTCGGGCCTCGCTCCGCCTTCGAGGAAGGCGATCCATTTCTCGTGGGTGGAGGCGCCGTCGAGCTCGTGGATCTCGATCGAGTGATCTGGACCGACCCTCCGGATCGAGAGGAAGCTGGTTCACCGAACGTGGTCGGCGCGGTGGCTCTGCACGCTGCGATGGAGACTCTCGCCGGAGCGGGTTGGCCTCAGCTCGTCGAACACGACCGCAGCCTCGCCCGGATGCTTCACAGCGGCCTCGAATCGATCGCCGGCGTTCGTGTTCTAGGTCCCTCGGTGTCCAATCGCTCAACTGCCGAGATTCCGACGGTGGCGTTCGAGATCGAAGGGATGTCACACGCACTTGTGGCGGCGCGCCTCTCGGCCGAGTATGCGATCGGGGTTCGACACGGTTGTTTCTGCGCTCACCCGTATCTGATCCGTCTCTTGGGCCTTTCCGAAAGGGATGTAACCCAATTTCGTCAACAAGTTGTGCAAGGGGATCGCAGCAACATGCCGGGTGCCGTCAGGGCGAGCGCGGGGGTGAACGTCACCGAAAAGGACATCGAACGATTTCTCGATTCTCTGGAGAGAGTCGCTTCCGGCGAACCTTCGCCTGTTGAGTACCGCCAGGACCCTGAAAGTGGCGACTTCAGTCCCGCGACCGGCGACGCGTCGTGGCAGCCCGACTTTCGCTCCTCTGCTGCTTACTGTTCTCGCGGCTGATTGAGCTCTTTGCAGGGGCCTCACCCACCGCGCGTTTCGCCACAGAGCGACGCGTCGGGCGTGTTGTCTTAGTCACCGGAGCAGAGGAGACGTCTATTGCGCCAAACATGTACCGATCGAGAGTCGGTCCGACCCAACGTGCGATCTCCTCACGGGGCGCAGACGACATCGGCTCGGCGCGCATGATGTACCGGTCGCCGACGGCCTGGCCATTACTGCGAGGGTCATCACGGCGGCGGCGGCCATCATGTTCTGCGTCTTCGGCTCGTTCGTGATCAACGACCCGCTCCACATCTTGAAAGTCTTCGGGCTCGGCTTGGCCGTGGCCGTACTGGTGGACGCCACCCTCGTCCGTATGGTTCTCGTGCCGTCGGTCATGGAGATCCTGGGCCGCGCGAACTGGTGGATGCCGACATGGCTCGAACGGGTGGTGCCCACGCTCGGAGCAGAGGTCCAACAGGGCGACGAACTGGAGGTTCCCGGTCCTGTACCTCAGCTCCAGCGGACCTGAAGGGAGCTACGCCAACGGTCCGTCCAACTTGCGTCGCCTTCAACCCGTAGGCCTTCGAGCCCACGACGGTTCCACAACCACATGTACAGGTCCGACGCCGGCCCGACGACTGTGCAGTCCGCCGGCCCGTCGGCATTGACCCTGCGGGCAATGACGCGCTCTTGGTCCACATCCAGGACCCAGAAGCGGTCTTCGTCCGACGCGTGAACCGCGAACTTCCCCGGTTCGCCGCATAGCCGACTTCTCTTTCTGGCCGCGAATCCGGTCAGGATCTCGTCGATGCCGTCTGCGGCGAATGGAGCTGGGAAGGGGGTCACCGATTCTGACGCGGCTTCCACGTCGACTCGGTGGATCGCTGTCTCGTGCGCCTGACGTCTCGACCAGAACTCGAGAGCGGATGGAGCCGGGAGAAAGCTCCAGCACTCGAGGTCTTCTGGAGCGTTTTCGAGGGTGAGGGCAAGAAGCTCGCATCCGGAGCGGAACCATTCGTCGAGGTCGCTGTCCTCGGGCCAGCCACCGGCGACGTCCTCGAGGTCGTCGTTGACCGGGCCCGTGAGCCCCTCCGCCACGTTCCGCGTCGCCCAGCGGTGAACACCGCCGATGTGCCGGACGACGTCTCGCAACAGCCATCCGGGACAAGTAGGCGCCGAGCTCGCCGGATCTCCTCGGCTGATCCCGTCGGCGAGCAAGGATCCCTCACGTCGCAGCGATGCGATCTGTTGCTCGACGCTTGGCACAGCAGGGTGCTGTTCGACGTTGGACGTATCACGCACCCTACCGGCACAGGAGGAGCCAATTTGCACCGACGAGTCATTGGACGAGACGGTCAACGTTCCGACATGAAAGTGGGAGTGGGTGACTGTCTATGATCCTCACAACGTCCGGATCGTTTCGGACCGTCCGACTGAGGAGGCACGAGGATGGCGGTAGTAAAGCCGAAGCCGACCCGCAAGGAGCAGAACGTCATGGCTCTCGAAATGGCGGTCGGGACGATCGTGGGGGTCATCTTCGTAGGCGTGGTCGCTCCGATCATTCTCGCAATTATCGTCGGGGAGCTCTGGGGTCACTGACGCGAACCCCACAGACCGAGATGTTTGAGAGCTGATTCGACTTCCTGAGGCGCACGGACGGTCTTGTGATCCGCGCACGAGGTTTGAGCAAGAGTTACGGCAGAGTTCTGGCCGTGGACCAGCTCTCGTTTGATGTGCTTCCGGGCGAGGTTACGGGTTTTCTCGGGCCAAACGGTTCCGGCAAATCCACGACGATGCGGATCATCATGGGCCTCGACTATCCGAGCGCTGGGTCTGCGACCGTGAACGGGACCCGTTTCCGTGACCTGCCATGGCCGATGCGGGAGGTAGGCGGCCTGCTCGAGGCGAAAGCGATCCACCCGGGTCGCAGTGCCTACAACCACCTTTTGATGCTCGCGCAGACGAACGACGTTCCGCGGGGTCGGATCGATGAAGTGCTCGAGCTCGTGGGCCTGACGAGCGTCGCACGCAAGCGAGTTGGGAAATTCTCGCTGGGAATGGGGCAGCGTCTCGGCATCGCGGCTGCCCTTTTGGGAGACCCGGGGGTGTTGCTATTCGACGAGCCCGTGAACGGTCTCGACCCGGAGGGCATCAGGTGGGTCCGCCGTCTGCTCAAGAGCCTGGCCGCGCAAGGACGGACGATATTCGTGTCCAGCCATCTGATGAGTGAGATGGCGCTCACCGCAGACCGAGTTGTTGTGATCGGAAAGGGCCGGCTCATAGCCGAAAAGCCCGTCTCGGAGTTCATCTCCGAGAACTCGAGCCAATACGTGCTGGTGCGGAGCAGGGCCATCGAGGTACTGCGAGAGGCCTTGGTCGCGCAAGGAGCGAGAGTCGACACCGAAGAGGATGGCGCGCTGCGTGTCACGGGCATGGACGCATCGGACATCGGAGACCTCGCTCTCGCCAAGGGCGTCGCTCTGAGCGAGCTCGCACCGCAGAGCGCCACTCTCGAGGATGCCTTCATGGAATTGACGCAAGACAGTGTGGAGTTCCACGGTGGCTGACGCGACCTCCGTAGCAAGCATCGAAGTCCATCCTCGGACGACGCGACCCCAAGGTCATTACCGCCTCTTAGGTGAGCTTCGTTCGGAGTGGACCAAGATCCGATCCGTACGCTCGACGACGTGGAGTTTGATCGCCACGGTCCTAGTGATCATCGGCATCGGGATTCTCGGCTGCTCGGCAGTAGCGTCGCATTACAGCTCAGCGCCGAATCCGAATCAAGACTTCACGAGCATCAGCCTCTTGGGGGTCCTCTTCGGTCAACTCGCGATCGGAGTCCTCGGGGTTCTCGTGATGAGCGCCGAATACAGCACGGGGACGATAAGAGCCACTCTGAGCGCCATTCCCAACAGACCGCTCGTACTGCTGGCTAAGGCTCTCGTATACGGATTGTTGGCGTTCGTAGTGAGCGAACTGGTTACTTTCGCGGCCTTCTTCATCGGCCAGGCCATTCTCTCGACCGGTGCGCCGCATGCGACCCTCGGTCAGCCAGGAGTGCTGCGGGCCGTCATAGGCAGCGGCTTGTACCTGACAGTCCTCGGACTGCTCGCGCTCGGACTTGCTGCGATCATCCGGCACACGGCGGGCTCGATCACCGCGTTCGTGGGCATCCTTCTCATACCACCCCTCATCTTGCAGGCATTTCCGATGTCGTGGCGCCACGCAGTATTGCGCTACCTGCCGGCGATCATCGGCGGGAACATGACGAGCACGGTGAGGGAAACGGGCTTTCCCGTGTTCTCCCCTTGGGTCGGCCTCGGTGTTCTCGGAGTCTATGCCGCGGTGGCACTCGTCGTCGGAGGCGTGCTCTTCACGAGAAGAGATGCCTGACGAACGCGGGTCGTCAGTGGAGGTCCATGACGTTGTGCGCGGTGGTCTCAACCTGCGTGACACCTTGGTCGACCTCGATCGGGGACAGTTCGCTACCGGTCGCCTTGCCGTTGCCGAGCTGGCCGTTGCTGTTGCTGCCCCACGTCCATAGGTTTCCGTTTGTGTCGATAGCCGCTGATGCTTCTCCGCCCGCGGCTACGAAAGCAAACGTGACTCCCGCCGGCACGTTCACAGTCACGGGGCTCGACTCGTTCGTCAGCCCTCCGTCCCCGAGCTGACCGGCGCTGTCGCATCCCCAAGACTCCACGACACCAGAGGTCGTGATCGCAAGGACGTGACCATCGATCGCGACGTCGCCGCCGAGGTAGACCTGCGAGAAGGTCCCAGGAACCATTACGGGAAGAGTTTGGTTGAACGTCGATCCAATGCCGAGTTGGCCCTGTGAGTTGTTGCCGAACTCGTAGAGCGATCCGTTTTGCGTAAGAACGCCGGAGAAGCCACGGCCGGTTGACACCGCAACAGCGGGATCGTCAGCCGGCAGTTCCTGTACCTCAACGGGCGTCTTGGCGGTGAATGTGTTTCCGGTGCCGAGCTCGCCGTAAACGCCCGAGCCACAGGCGAAGACGGTCCCGGCGTCGGTGAGCCAAAGAACGTGGTTCGACGCACCAGAAACCTGCTTTACGGGCGGCAAATCATTCACCCTGACCGGCTTGTCTTGCACTTTCGAGTTATCCACGCAGAGGTCACCGTTGGCGTTCAGGCCCCAGGCCCATGCGCCGCCGTTCGTGTCGATCGCGTACTGCGTGTCATCCCCCCCGCCGGTCCCGATCGAAGCGATGGTCACACCTGCCGGAAACTGCACTTGCGCGGGCGCGCTGGCCTCTCTTTGGACGGGCAGCGAGCCGAGCTGTCCCTGGTCGCCGTTGCCGAATGCCCAGACCGTTCCGTCGGTGAGCAGTGCGTAGCTGGCGCTGTTGCTGGTGGCGATCTGCTCCACAGGCGCATCGAACGCGACGGGAGTCGGTGAATCCTGTTCATCGGTGTCACCAGGCCCCTTGTTCAGGTAGGAGCCCCAACGTAGAACGGTGCCCGGAGCGACGGCCGGCTTCACGGTCGAAGCCCCTGCCGATTGGCTGGCTACACCCTGCATTCCGGACGTACCGAACAACGCCATCATCAAGCCGAAGACGCCTATTACCCGATGCGTGTGTGGACTTTTGAGCATTGCCCCCCACATTGTCTCTCCTCCCACCTCGCGAACCGGGCCCGCACGTCGACTTTCTCGAATGCTGTCAGGTTCGGACTGAATCTCGCAACCGCCGCTGAGCTGAGTCCGCTTGAGTCCGTTTGACCACAAAGGGTTTGATCACGCTTTTCCGGTCGCAGCTGTCGACATCCTGTGTCAAGAACGTCGAGTGCCCCGAGCTAAGAGTAACGAACACGGTCCCGCTGTAAAGCGGGACCGTGTTCGTCTTAGAGTTGTGATCTGACCTTGAACTTTAAACCCCTTCAGAGACTCGAGAGCCGAGTCGTTCACGAACCCTCAGAATAGAGCCTCAGACGACATTGGCCGACGTCAGCGCCGTGACGTTGCCGCTCGGGTCGATACAAAGTTCGCCGGTTATCTTGCCAGGAATCGGCGAGTCGCCTACACCTGTTTGCGCCGTCACCTTGCCCCTGTAGTGCACGGCGGTACTTCCAGAGACAGGGCATTTCGTCGCCGAGACCGGCCTCGTTCCGACGATACCGATCGTGGTTGTGTTGTCGTCCGTCCACGTGATGGTTCCACCCGTTCCGTTCGAGCCACCCGTTCCGACGAGAATCGACGTCGTGAATGCGGTTGAAGAGTCACCAGTCACTCCGCCTTTGCAGTTGGTGAGGGTGAGTGTCGTAGTGAGGGTCCCAGTCACGGTTGTGCATTTCGTGTGAATGGCTTTGGCCGAGGCGATACCACTAAATCCGAAGGGTGCCACCGAAACCGGAATCGTCAGTGCAGCTGCTGCCAGCAATACTCTTCGCATACGGTCCCCTTTAATGGTGATCATTCACTCAGTTGCGCAGACGCGCGGTTGCACGCGTCCGGCTCATGCCGGAGGTTCGTCGAAATTGCACCCCCCGAAGTACACTAAGAGAAGAGCGATTCAGCCGCATCGCAAAAATTGTGGATGATCGCGATTCGTCGTCGGTGGACCATGCTCCCCGGAAATTCCGTTGATTTCCTCACCTTTTAATGACTTGCAGGGCCTCTTAGTGCATGCGGATCGCTCGCGGAGTGACGGGTTTGTCACGAGACGTAGGAGTCGTTCCGGCGAGACTCTTGCCCATCGCGGTGAGATACTGAGAGGTGTTCCTGGGGCCTTCAAGTTTCCGCCGGGTTCCGGGGACATGAGGGGGGCAAGCTCCGGGGGTCATTCCCTGAAAGCAGCGGGACCCTCGGGGTCCCCCTTCAGTCCGTTCCGGTCACCCTCCGAATGCCGTCCGAGAACCCTCCGCGCAGCTGATCACGCTTAACCTCTGAGCCACCTCGACTGTTCCCTCTCGCCGCCCGGGCTACCGACACCAGGAGGTTCGCCACGACCAAGAGCGGAACTGCGATCACGACAACGGCCGTGGGCGTGCTGCTATGGGTCAACAGGGCGATGAGACCGACGAAGACGACCGCACCGACGAACAAACCCGGCGTGTCGCCTATGAGAAAGTCCCGCAGGAAGCGCCCGAAAGCGCCGGCCCAGGAGGACAGAGTGCGCCGTGACCGCGACCTTACGGGTTCAGACGAGTTCGGCACTGCTCGGTCCCAACGTCGTTGCCTTCCGCCTGTCCACCGGCTGGAGCGTTCGACGCAGCCACCAGACCGTCGAGGCTGAAGCGATCGCGTAAATCCCCACCAGGACGACCAGCGCTAGGTCCGAACCGGGCCAGTGGAGACCCAACCCCTCGGCCACCCAGAAGCTCCCGAAGCTCACGAGCATTACCCCGACAGTGAACTTCATGGCGTTCTCCGGAACACCGGACAATTGTCGGGCGACTATCGCGCCGGCGATCGCCACGGGAACCAACGCAGCTCCTGCCGCGGCAGCAGCCAGGCCGATGCGATGTGAAGCCGCACCGAGGGTGAGAACTATGACTACGACCTCCAATCCTTCGAGAAAGACGCCTTTGAAAGCCACCAGATAGCCGGCGCTTTCCGCCCTGGACGCGGGCTCAGAACTGGGAGCACCATCCGACACAAGGTCGGACCGGTCCGATTCGTGCTCTGACAACTCGGTGACCGTTTCGGCGAAAATCGCATCCTCGTCGTGTTTGGCCTTGAGGCCCACCGCCCGGAGAATCGCCTTACGCAGCCATTGGAGCCCGAGCACCAAGAGAAGAAACCCGACCACCGTCCGAAGTGCATCGAGTGGCACATGCACGAGGGCCGGCCCGAAGGCGCCCACCATCACGGCGAGCACGGCGAGCGCCGTCGCCGCGCCGAGTGCCGCAGCCCGCCATCCCCGTGTCACGGCCACGGCGAGGACGATTGTGAGTGCTTCGACCATCTCGACTGCACTCACCAAGAACACCGAAACCACGAGCACGACGTCGCTGGGCCCCACGGGTTCCAGCTTCGCAGCTGCGACCAGCCGAAGTCACAGCGACCGATGATGCGGCCTCATCTCGAAATCTCGGTGCTTCTCTCCCGCAAGGATCCGCAGGTTGGACCGGTAGGATTCGTGCGTGTCCGACGGCTTTCACCCTCCGGTCGAGGAATATCTCGAGACGATCCAGTCACTCGCTGAGGAGGGCACGCCGGTGATCCAGGCGCGGATCGCAGAGCGACTGGGGAGGACGGCCCCATCCGTTTCGGAGATGCTCGATCGTCTAGCGGCGGACGGGTACGTGAATCGATCCGGTCGGGTGATCGCGCTCACGGATCAGGGAAAGGTCGTAGCAGACAGCGTGATCCGCAAGCACCGTCTGGCCGAACGTCTGTTGGTCGACGTTATCGGCCTCCCCTGGCACAAGGCTCACATCGAGGCCGGGCGTTGGGAGCACGTGATCTCGGACGAGGTCGAGGAGCGCCTCGTGGAGTTGCTCGGCAACCCCACGACATGTCCTCATGGAAATCCGATCCCCGGATCGTCTGTGCCCGAGGAAGCGGTGCCTGCACAGATGACTCTGGCGGAGGTGGCACCCGGTGACACCGTCAGGCTGGAACGGATCACCGAGGAAGTGGAGTTGGACATCGACTCACTCGAGTACCTCGACGAGCACGGTTTGATCCCAGGTCGTTCAGCGCTGGTACGTGACAAGGCGCCGGACGGCACGCTGACGCTTGAGATCGGTGGCTCGACTGTCGCACTCGGGCCGGCGATCTGCCGACAGCTGTACGTGGCAGCCGGCTGAGTCAGAGCTTCTGGACGAAGCTCACACCGTCTCCGATCGGGAGGAGCACGACTTCGACTCTCGAGTCCGAAGCGGCCCGGTCGTTGAACGTGCGGATGGCGATCGTGCTGGGGTCGTCAGCGGCGGAGTCGGCCACGCGACCGCTTTGAAGTGTGTTGTCGGCGAGGAGCAAACCTCCCCTTCGCATTCTCGGGATCAGCTCTTCGTAATAGTCGGGATAACTCGTCTTGTCCGCGTCCACGAAGGCGAAATCGAAGGACTCATCCGCCGGAAGGGAACGAATCGTGTCGATCGCAGGCCCTATCCGCAATTCGATTCGGTCCGAAACACCTGCACGTTCCCAGTAGGCACGTGCGATCTGGGTCCATTCTTCGCTCACGTCGCAGCAGAGCAGCCGGCCGCGCGGTCCCATACCTCTGGCGATGGCGAGCGCGGAGAATCCCGTGAACGTCCCGATCTCGATCGCACGAGTCGCACCCATGGCTCTCGCGATCATTTCCATGAGGTTGGCCTGATCCGTGCCGATCTGCATCCCCGAGAAGGCACCCGTGCTCTTCTCGGTTTCCGCCTGCAATTCACTCTGCAACGCGTCGGATGGTGTCGAGTGTTCGCTCGAATACTCGGCGACCGCCGGCTCGACGTATTGACTGCGATTCGCTGGCATGGCGCTCCTATCCGTCCCGTGCGTCCCGGCTTTCGGTCTCAGCGTACGAGGCCGCGCCCGGTCACGAGCGGTAGGTCGAGCGCGCTGAGCAATCCCGGAGGTGCGTCGATCACCGCGGGGACCGAATTAACGAGGCGCATCGCCGTTGCTTTGAGGCCCGCGGTGTTGTGGTCGCCGTCGCTACCGAGCAGCTGGAGATCCACCGTGTACTCAGGCTCGCCCTTGATCTCCACCCTGTAGCAGCCTTGTCCAGCCGGCTGCGGCCAGTGCGGGGCGAGGTCGTCGCGCAGACGCGTTACGTGCTCGACCACGATCACGGGTCGGTTCCCGCGCATCCCCCTCACCTCGAAGTGCAGCGCCGCTGCTGTACCCGCCACCACGGTGCCCGACGAGATCTCGAAAGTCTCCGGGGCGGGAACACGTTCGTACCACTCTTCGATCCCGTCGAGCTCGACGTCCAGTCCTTTTGCCAGTTGGTGGACGACGCTGCCCCACGCCATGGTGAGGACGCCCGGCATAAGCAGCATCGGCGTGTCGTCGAGGCTCCTGCCGAAGCCCATGATGTCGAACATCACCATCGGTTGGTCGTAAGTGGCGTAGTTGAGAACTTCCAGACATCGGATCTCGTCGATCCGTTCGCTTATCGCGGTGATCGAAAGAGGAAGCCAGTCGTTCGCGAATCCTGGGTCGACACCGTTGACCCATATCGATTTTCCGGACTCGAGGGCCGCTCGCCGGACCGGCTCGGCCATTTCTGGCGCGACTTGACCTGGGAACTGGAGAAAAACTGGACCACTCGAGACGACGTTCGAACCAGAACGCAGGATCCGTTCGAGATCGCCTATCGCCTCAACGAGGCGGTTGTCAGCCATGGCGGCGTGGACGACACAGTCCGGGCGGAGGGACAGCACTTCCGCCGCGTCGTTCGTCGCCGCTACACCCAACGAGCGACCGAGGCCGGCCAGCTCCCCGGCGTCGCGTCCGGCCTTCTCGATGCTCGAAACCCAGACTCCTACGAGATCGAGATCTGGCCGCGCATCGATGCCCGCGATCGCATGTCGGCCCACGTTCCCCGTTCCCCAGACCGCCACTCGCCTGCTCGGTCGCGTCACAGGTCCGGAAGTCCCAACTCGAGGTTCGGGTGTTCGAGCCCACCGTCGACCTCGATCACTTTGCCGGTCACATAGCCGCCGGCCGGAGACGACAGGTAGACGATCGCTGCCGCGATGTCCTCGGTCTCACCGATGCGCCGAAGAGGCGTCGCCTCTTCCATCTTCCGGCGCAAGTCGTCGTCTTCGAGGACGATGTCTAGTGCGGACGTCGCCACGGATCCCACGGCGACGGCGTTCACTCTTATCCGCGGTGCCAGATCCTTTGCGACCAGTCGCGTGTAGTGCGCCAGCGCGGCTTTCGCGGTCCCGTAAGCGACGAAACCTCGATCAGCGAGCCGTCCCATCGCAGACGAGATTCCGACAACGGAACCCCCACCGCCTTCGAGCATGACGGGTACGGCTGCCCGGGTCAGCGCGTGGGCGGTGGTCACGTTCCAATGAAACGCCGCTTCGAGGAACCTCGGTGACGTGTCGAGGAAGGGACGCGGCATCGTTCCGCCGACGTTGTTGACGACGATGTCCAAGCGACCGAAGGACCTTTTGGCTGTCTCTGCGAGCCCGGCGACGTTGTCGAGGTCGTTGAGATCGGCAGCGACGACCTCCGCCTTCCGTCCTGCTTCTTCGATTCGATGCGCGACGTCGCGCAGCTGTTCTTCGGTGCGGGACGAGATCACGACGTCCGCGCCCGCCTTAGCCAGCGCAACAGCGCACGCTGCCCCTATGCCCCTGCCTGCGCCCGTCACCACAGCCACCCGGTCGTCGAGTCGGAAGCGGTCGAGGATCGTCATGGCACTCCTTTGGAGCTGCGGCTGAGTGGCCCGGCCCTTTTTGCCGGCTTCCGAGACGGCGACTGTAGCCCTCGACTGAAACAGGTTCTAATTCCGTCCAGCCAGGCCGGTGTCGCCAGCGACCGACCTTGCGAGCGTCCAGCGACAGACCTTGCGAGCGCCCAGCTGTTTCTAAGAGCCCTGACGGGTCGACGGCAGGCCGAGCTTGCCGTGGTCCCACGAGACGACACGTTCCGTGATCAGCTTCACGACCACTCTCTT
>Ga0187783_10003657_pt1 | contig 11338 bp, 14 predicted proteins | sample 1015_SJ02_MP02_2_FD_132471 | JGI IMG/M metagenome (GOLD analysis project Ga0187783, IMG submission 132471) | Tropical peat soil microbial communities from peatlands in Department of Meta, Colombia - 1015_SJ02_MP02_20_MG | ecosystem: Environmental > Terrestrial > Soil > Wetlands > Peat | place... | reverse complement strand
AGGCAGACGAACAGGATCCGCACGGATCCTATCTTACGCTATAGCCGCGCCCTTCGAGGCAGGCGCGCATGGCGCGCTTGTAGTCCGCCCCCTTAGCGACCGTCTGGTCCGGCGACACGCCACCACCGGCCTGCGTGGGATCGAATCCGGTCTGCGACGAGGCCCACGTGTGACACTCGTACTTGTCGTTCGCCTCCTGTTCGGGCGACTGGCCATTCTGCGGGTAGACGAACAAGTCCTCACCCTCCGGCGGCGGGCCGCTGGGGGATGGCGGCGGCGCACCGGGATAAGACGGCCCCTGCGGGCCCTGGATGGCCGCGCCCGGATCGCCCGGCGGGTCAACGACCTCGTAGCCCTGATCGGCGCGGTACACGTAGTAAGTGTCGTTGGAGTAGTAGTACGGAAGTCCCGCGAACCACACCGTCGTATAGAACGGCGGCAGCACCGGCACGAACACTCCGACCGGCGCCCCGACGACCACGAAGCTCGGCCCGTGAGGTGCGTACCAGACACCGCCCGAATAATAAAAAGGCGCGCCCGCGTGCATAACGATGTATGGCTTGCCCGGGACGCTGGTGACGACCACGCCGTGGGACGCGTAGTAGTGATTGTGGCTGTAGCGCACGTCGTAGTGCTGCGCATGCGGCGGCGGCGCGCCGCCATGGCCGTGCTCCTGCGCCCGTGCGCCGCTCGTGAGCGTCACTGCCAGAAGCAGCGCCGGCGCGAGCAGCAGGGGTCTGGCCGCGCGAAGTGAGTTGCGCATCTTCAGCAACTCACTTGACGCTATAGCCGCGCGCGTCGAGGCACGCACTCAGCGCGCGCCGATAGTTGCCCGCCTTCTGCTGGATCTGCGCGAGCGCGCGCTGATCGGTCACGGTGTAGGTCTGTGTCTGGCGGGCACTCGCCTCCGCGGCGGTGCCGATCGCTCCACCAACAACCGCACCCGCGAGTGCGCCGCCCGGCGCGCGCCACGGGCCGGCGATTGCCGCACCTAGAATCGCTCCGGTCACGACACCGGCCGCGGTGCCTGATCCTGGCGGCGGTCCGCTGACGACGTGCACCTGCTGCTGCGGCGGCACTCCCGGTGCGCTCGGATCGAAACCGGTCTGCTGCGTCGCCCAGATGCTGCACTCGTAATGATCACGATCCTGCTGCTGCGGCGGTTGGCCGTGCAGCGGGTACGCGTAGACGGTGGTGTTGACCTGCGGCGGGGGCGGGGCATAAGCCGGCGGTGGCGGCGGTGGCGGCGGCCGCGAAGTTGGCGGCGGCGTCGTTGCACACGCGGACAGCAGTCCGGCAACCGCGAGCACCGTCAGCGTAAGCACACTGCGCACGCTCGTTTGGCTTGCGTTCATCATCGCGACAGCTCCAGGCTCAAAGCGCATGGTATTTGCATAACGCCGACTGTGGGGCCGTGGTTGACCGATTGGAGACCCTTGAAATTTGACGCCTTTATGGCTGACAAGTTCCGCGCCGGGCAGTTGGCGCAGCCACCGAAGCAACGCACCGACACGCCGACTGTGAGCAATTGTACCGCGCCGCCGGGCGCCCCGACGAGGAGTGTAGCCGTTCAGGGGACAGCCCGAGACAGCCGCGTGGCAACACGCTCAAGATCTGCGAGCGTGTTCACATCCGGTCCCGGTGGCTCGCTCGCATCCGCCACACAAACGCGCAAGCCATGCTCGAGCGCACGCAGCTGTTCGAGGTGCTCGCGCTGCTCGAGGGCGCCGCGTGGCAACTGCGTGAGACGCGCGAGCGCTGCCGCGCGGTAGGCATACATCCCAATGTGTCGTCGCGCCCCCGCGTACTCGTGTTGACTACCCGGCCCGGCGGCAGTGCCGTCGCGATTCCAGGGAATGGGCGCGCGGCTGAAATAGAGCGCCCAGCCGCGCGCATCGGTCACCACCTTGACGGCGTTCGAATCGAGCAGCTCCGCGAGCGACTCGACGGCTGTCGCCAGCGTGGCGATGTCCGCCTGCGGCTGCGCCGCGAGAAGTGCTGCCAGCTGGCGGATGAGCGCGGGCGGAATCAGCGGCTCGTCCCCCTGCACGTTGACGACGATGTCCTCTCCCGCCCAGCCGCGGCGGCGCGCGACCTCGGCGATGCGGTCGGTGCCGGAGGCGTGCTGGGTGTCGGTCATCACCACCTCGGCGCCGAACGCCTGCGCTGCCCGCGCGATGCGTTCATCGTCGGTGGCGACCAGCACCTCGAGCGCGCCGGCAGCGCGGGCGCGCTCGTACACCCACTGCACCATCGGCTTGCCGGCGAGCGGCAGGAGCGCCTTCCCCGGGAGTCGGGTCGAGGCGTACCGGGAAGGAATGACCACGCGGAACACGGCTCGAGATCTCGCCAGTGCGCGCTGCGCTTGAGCGCCTCAGCGATCGAGCAGCGGATCGTCGGCGGTGAGCTGGCGCGCCTCTTCCTCGAGCATTACCGGCACGGCGTCGCGGATCGGATAGGCCAGGCGGTCCATGCGGCACACCAGAACCTGCGCTTCGCGGCGAAACTGCAGGGTTCCCTTGCAGACTGGGCAGGCGAGTATCTCGAGCAGACGCGCATCCATCACAGTTGACCTCCCGCTTGGGGCAGACCGCCGCCCACCTTCGTCAGCACGCGTCCGAGCAGCTCCTGTGCATCGGCCGCGGCGAAGTGTGCGTCGACCGGCACGTACCACAGCCGCGCAGCGGCGAACGCGGTGCATTTTACGGCATCTTTCTCGGTCATGAGGACCGGCAGTCCGTCGGCGAACTCAAGCTCCGCTGCCGCGAAAGGATGATGATCCGGGAAGGCGTGCTCGATGACACCGATCCCGTGCGCGCGCAGTGTGGCGAAAAAACGCGCGGGATTGCCGATGCCGGCGACCGCGTGCACACGCTCACCGCGCCAGGCCGCGAGCGGGCGCGGTGCCGCGCCCGCATCCACCCTGAGCGCCTCCTCGCCGAGGAGGCGCATCGCGAGGAGCCGCGCTCCGGGCAGCGCCCGTGCGAGTGAGGCGTGCTCGGCACTGCCATTCACCACCAGGGCATCGGCATGCGCAAGGCGCGCAAGCGGCTCGCGCAGCGGGCCGGCGGGGAGCAGGCGGCCGTTGCCGAAGCCGCGCGCGCCGTCGATCACCACGATCTCGCAGTCACGGGCGAGACGCAGGTGCTGCAGCCCGTCGTCGGCGAGGATGATGTCCACGCGCGCGGCGAGCGCGCGTGCAGCCGCCACGCGATCGGCGCCTACCAGCGTCGGGCAGGCGCTGCGACGCGCGAGTATCAGCGCCTCATCACCGACCTCGCGCCACTGCGCGCCCGCGTCCACTGCGCGTGGGTTACGCGACTCATGTCCGCCATAGCCGCGCGCGACGATGCCAACCCGCAGCCCGCGCGCGGTGAGCTCGCGCGACAGCCAGATGGTGAGCGGCGTCTTGCCCGTGCCGCCCACCGTGAGGTTGCCGACCACCACGAGCGGCTTGCCGGCGCTTGCGCTGCGCAGCCAGCCCGCCGCGTAGGCGCGGCCGCGCGCGGCGATGAGACCGCGGTACAGCCAGCCGAGCGGCTGCAGGAGCGAGGCGCGCGGCGGCTCGCGGTACCAGAGCTCCGTCAGCTGCTGCTGCACGCGAAGGCCGGTGCCTCAGTCGGAGAACTGCAGCCGGTGCAGCTGCGCGTACAGCCCACCGTGGGCGAGCAGCTGCGCGTGCGTGCCACACTCGACGACCGCTCCGGCGTCGAGAACGATGATGCGGTCGGCCTGCTCGACGGTCGACAGGCGGTGGGCGATCACCAGAGTGGTGCGGTTGCGGACCAGCTGCGCGAGTGCGGCCTGGATGTGACGCTCGGCCTCGGTGTCGAGCGCAGAGGTCGCCTCGTCGAGGATCAGTATCGGCGCGTCCTTGAGCAGCGCGCGGGCGATGGCAATGCGCTGGCGCTGTCCGCCCGACAGCAACATGCCGCGATCGCCCACCAGCGCATCGAGCCCGGCCGGCTGGCTGCGCACGAACTCGAGGATGTGGGCCGCCTCCGCCGCGCGCTCGATGTCGGCGTCTGGCACGTCACGCCCGAAGGCGATGTTGTTGCGGATGGTATCGTCGAACAGCACCACGTCCTGACTGACGACCGCGATCTGTTCGCGCAGGTTGTGCAGCTCGTAGTCGCGCACGTCGCGAGCATCGATGCGCACGCTGCCGGCCGCCACGTCGTAGAAGCGCGGCAGCAGGTTCACCAGCGTCGACTTGCCGCTGCCGGAGCGGCCGACGATCGCCAGATGCTCGCCTGCGGCGACCTCGAGCGACACCTCCGACAGCGCCGCTACCCGCCGGCTCGTCGCACCGGCGGCGACCGTCGCAGCGCCCGGATAGGCGAACGAGACGCGCTCGAACTCGACCGCGCCGCGGGCGCGGGCGGTGCGGAAGGTGCCACCCTGCGGCTCGGACGGCTCATCGAGCAGCTCGAACAGGCTCTGTCCGGCGGCGATGCCCTGCTGCAGGGGACCTGCGACCCCGACCAGCTCGCGCAATGGCTGCGCAATGCTCACCAGCGCCGTGATGAACCCGGCGAGCGCGGCCATGCTCATGCGGCCGTTGATCGCGTCCGTGATGGCGATCAGCAGTACGATCGCGCAGCCGATGGCCGTTACCTCCTGCACGACCGGATTGGAGATGCCACGCGTCAGGATCAGCTTCATGTTGGAACGGCGGTTGTGCTCGTTGACCGCATCGAACTGTCGCCCGAAATGCGCTTGGGCGTTGTAGACCTTGATGAGCCGCGGCGCCTCGAAGCTCTCTTTGGCAACGCGCGTCACATCGCCCATGGAATCCTGGATACGGCGGCTGTAGCGGCGGAACTTGTGGTTGATGATCGATACCAGCCAGCCGACCAGCGGACCCATGATCAGGGCGATCAGGGTCAGGCGCACATTGGTCCACAGCAGCCAGCCGATCGAGCCGATGATGGTGAGCGTCGTGCGCACCACCGTGTTGACCGAGTCAGTGGTCGCCTGGCCGATCTGCTCGCTGTTGTAGGTGAGGCGCGAGAGCAGCGCCGCGGAGGAGTGTCGGTCGAAGTAGCCGACCGGCAGCATCAGGATGTGGCGGAACACCTCGTGCCGCAGCTGGTTGACGATCTGCCGGCCGACGGCGCCCATGAAAAACGTCTGGGTGAAGTCGCCGATGCCACGCAGCGTGAAGATGCCGACGAGCGCCAGCGGCACCCACACGATGGTGCGTGGATCCTGCTTGATGAGCGTGCCGCCGACGAAGCTCTGGGCGAAGGGTGCCAGACTCACCATCGTCGCCGAGAACAACACTCCGCCGAGCATGCCGAGAATGAAGCGGCCGCGATGCGGCGCCAGGTAGCCGAGCAGCCGGCGGTATGCGGTGAGCGCGCTGCCCCCGAGGGGCCGCGTGCTCCCCGTCCCGGTGCGCGCTCGGCTGATGTCGTTCAAGGCTTGCTCGCCGGCTCTTCCTTGACCGTAGCGATATTAACCTCGGTGAAGCCGAGGCGCCCGAGCACGTCCATGGCGGTGATGACGGACTGGTGCGTGGCACGCGCATCGGCGCGCAGCGTGATGCGCATCGAGCGATTGCTGCCGGCTTCCTTCAGCAACGCCGCCCGCAGCGTCTCCGGGCTGGAATTGATGAGCTCACGCTGGTTCACCAGGTAGCCGCCCTGTTGCGTAACGCTCACGACCAGCGGCTCACCGCTCACCTTCTCCACCGGCACGGCGCTCGCCTGCGGCAGGTGCACGCGTAAACGCCCCTCGTCGGTGAATTTGCTCGAGAGGATGAAGAACACCACCAGCAGCAGCACCACGTCGATGAGCGAGACTACGTTGATCTCTGGCTCCTCGTGGCGGCGCGGCTTGAGGTTCACCTGGCAGCCTCGGACCGTACCGGCTCAAAAGGCACCGCTGCAGGCGCCGGGCGCGCACGCTGCTGCGCCGCTTCCAGCGCATCCGCCATGCGGATCGCCTGCTTCTCCATCTCCACCACGATCCCGTCGACCCGTCCCCGCAGGTAGCGGTAGAAAATGAGCGCGGGAATGGCGACGCACAAGCCAGCGACCGTACAGATCAGCGCCTCGGCAATGCCGCCGGAGAGTGCGCGCGGATCGCCCATGCCGCCCGCCTGAATGGCGTTGAAGGCGCGGATGATGCCGGTCACCGTGCCGAGCAACCCGAGGAGCGGGGAGATGCCGGCGATGGTGCCGAGCGTGTTTATGAAGCGCTCGAGCTCGTGCACTACGTGCCGGCCGGTGTCTTCGAGACGTTCCATGACGATCTCGCGCGGCCGGTGGCGGTTGGCGAGCCCGATCGCGAGCAGCCGTCCGAGGGGCGAGTTCTGCTCGAGCGCGGCGATCACCTTGTCGTTGACCTGGTTAGCCTCGATCAGTTGCCAGACTCGCTGCGGGAGCTCGCGCGGCAGCACCCGCTTGTCCTGCAGCGTCCAGAGCCGCTCCAGAATGATGGCTGCCGCGATGATTGAGCACAGAATGATAGGCCACATCAACGGGCCGCCGGCCCGCACTATTTCCCACATCCGAAGGCTTTCCTCGCAAGCACTTAGGAGCGCAACGGCGGCATCATACCGGAGGGGCGCTCGCGCTCAAGGTAACTGCGTCCCAGGATGGGTGGCGCGTCCCGCCGGCCTGCGGGGCTTCTGGTAGAGTCCCCAAGCCTCATGCCGCGCCGCCTGCTGGAAAAGATCGTGCCCGCCCCGCGCACCCTGCAGGACCGCTGGGTCGTGCGGCTCTTCGGTGCGCGGATTGCGGACCCGCAGCTGTGGACGCTCCACCGCCGCGCGGTGACCTACGGATTCGGCGCGGGGCTCGCCATCTGCTTCGTGCCGCTGCCGGTGCACCTGCTGCTCGCGGTGAGCGCGGCACTCATCTGGCGGCTCAACATCCCGGTGACCTACGGCACCACCTGGATCCTCACCAACCCCTTCACCGCGGTGCCGGTGTACTACATGGCGTACCGTGTGGGCGCGGCGATCCTGCACACGCCCCGCCAGCACTTCCGCTTCGTCGCCGACTGGCGCTGGTTCCGCCACGGGTTGCTGCCCGTGTGGCAGCCGTTCGTCGTCGGCTGCATCACCTGTGCCGTGGTGCTCGGCGTCCTCGGCTGGCTCGCGTTCGAGGCGGTCTGGCGCTGGCATGTGCGCAGCCGCTACCGCACGCGCCACGCTGCGCAGTCAGCTTAGGGCTCGTGCCGGCCGCCGCTAAGCGGCTCATGACGCTCGGTGAGCATGCCGCGATCGAGCTCGTAGACCCGCTCCATGCGACTCGCGAGCTTCAGGTCGTGCGTCACCACCACGAGACTCGTGCGGCGCTCGCGATTGAGTTCGAGCATCAGCGCGAAGACGCTGGCGGCGTTGGCGCCGTCGAGATTGCCGGTCGGCTCATCCGCCAGCACGATGCGCGGCTGCGTGACCAGCGCGCGCGCGACCGCGGCACGCTGGCGCTCGCCGCCCGAGAGCTGGTGCGGGCGGTGCTCGAGCCGCTCGCCGAGGCCGACACGCGAGAGCAGTTCGGTCGCCGCAGCGCGCGCCGCCGCCACCGGGGTGCGCCGCACCAGCAGCGGCATGGCGACATTCTCGAGTGCGCTGAACTCCGGCAGCAGGTGGTGAAACTGGTAGACGAAGCCGAGCGCCCGGTTACGCAGCGCGCCGCGCTCGTTCTCGGTGAGCGCATGAATGTTGCGTCCGTCGATGAGCACTTCCCCGGCGCTCGGGCGGTCGAGCCCGCCGAGAATCTGCAGCAGCGTCGTCTTGCCCGAGCCCGAGGCACCGACGATCGCCGCACGCTCGCCCGCCGCGACCGTGAGCGCGACGCCCTCGAGCACCTGCAGCAGCACCGGTCCCTGGCGGAAGCTCTTGCGCACCTCGCGCGCCTCGAGAACGTTGTCACTCATGCCGCAGAGCCTCCGCCGGAGCCGTGCGCGCGGCGCGCCACGCCGGGTAGATGGTTGCCAGCACGCACAGCACCAGCGCCACGCCGCACACCTTGAGCACGTCGTTTCCCTCCACGTAGGCCGGCAGATCGCTCATGTAGTAGACGCGGGCATCGAGGAACTGCGTGCCGAGGAGCTTCTCGAGCGCACGCACCAGCGCCTCGAGGTTATCGGCGAGCAGCTTACCGAGCAGCGCACCGGCGAGCGTGCCAGCGAGGCCGATCAGCACCCCCTGGACTGCGAAGGTGAGCAGCACGTTGCGCGGTGCGGCCCCGAGGGTGCGCAGGATGGCGATGTCGGTCTGCTTCTCCTTCACGATCATGACGAGCGTCGCGACGATGTTGAAAGCGGCAACCGCCACCAGCATCAGCAGGATCACGAACAGCATCGACTTGGTGATCTCGATGGAGCGGAAGAAGTTGGCGTGGTCCTGTGTCCAGTCGGTCACGTAGAAGCCGGGGCCACCGAGCGAGCGCGCCAGGCGACGCACCAGCGCGGGGGCGCGTAGCGGATCGTCGAACGCGAGGCGCAGCCCGGTGACGCCGCTGCCGGTGCGGAACAGCCGTGCCGCATCGTCGAGATCGACGAGCGCCAGCCCACGGTCGAACTCGTACATTCCGGACTTGAAGAGACCCGCGACCGTGAAGCGGCGCATGCGCGGCACGACACCGGTCGGCGTCGCCGTGCCCTCGGGGGCGATCAGCACCACGCTGTCGCCCACGCCCACACCGAGCTCGTGCGCCAGCGCGCTGCCAAGGATGATGGCGTAACTGCCGGGCTTCAGGTCATCGAGGCTGCCGGCGATCACCCGCTGCGCGAGCCCGGTGGCTCGGCGCTCCTCCTGCGGCAGCACGCCGCGGACGCTCGCGCCCACCATGTGTGGCCCGGCGGCGAACATCGCTTCGCTCGCGATATACGGTACCACCGCCTGCACACCGGGCTGTTGGCGCAGCTGCACCTGGAGGGCGCGCCAGTCGCTCATGGGGCCGGAGAGGCCCGTGATAGTGGCGTGCGAGGTGACGGCGAGAATGCGGTTGCGCAGCTCGCGCTCGAAACCGTTCATCACCGACAGCACTACGATCAGCGTCGCCACCCCGAGCATCAGCCCGCAGGCCGACATCAGCGCGACGAACGACACGAATCCGCGCCGGTGCGTCGAGCGCAGATAGCGCGTGCCGATCAGCCATTCGTAGGCGCTCATCGGCTACTCGTACCGCAGCGCCTCGGCGGGCGCGGTGCGTGCGGCGCGGATCGCCGGGTAGACGGTGGCGAGCGCCGTCAGTGACAGCGCCGCCAGCGCGATGGTGAGAACGTTGCGCCAGTGCACCTCCGAGGGAATCGCCGTGATGTAGTAGACGTCCGCGTCCATGATCTGGAAGCGGAAGGTGCGCTCGAGGAACGGCACGATGGTGTCGACATTGAGCGCGAGGGTCAGCCCGAGCACCACCCCAAGCGTGACTCCGAGCCAGCCGATCACCAACCCCTGGGTGATGAAAATGCCCATCACGCGGCGCGGCGCGGCGCCGAAGGTGCGCATGATGGCGATGTCGGTGCGCTTGTCGGTGACCACCATCACCAGCATGGCGACGATGTTGAAGGCCGCCACCGCCACGATCAGCAGTAGGATGAGCGACATCATGGTCTTCTCAATGCGGATGGCGCGAAAGTAATTGGCGTTATCCTGCGTCCAGTCGCTCACCTCGAAACCCTGCGGTAGCCGCGCGCGCAAGCTGGCAGCGACTGCGGGAGCTGCGAGCACCTCATGCAGGCGCAGCTGCAGCCCCTCGCTCGCCGCGCCCGCGGGACTGAGTGCGAGCACGTCGGCGAGATTGGCGAACATGAGCGTCGCGTCGTGATCCTGCAGGCCCACCTCGAACACGCCCGCGACGGTGAGCTCGCGCAGCTTCGGCTCGGGAGTGCCGGCGGCGTTCACCGTCGGCACGAGCACCGTGAGCGGATCGCCGGGAGCGAGGCCGAGCCGCTCGGCGATCACCTCGCCGACGATGATCTTCCCCGAGCTGGGGGTGAGATCCGCGAGCCGGCCCTGGGTGATGGCATGCGGCAGCTCGCCGAGCGCCGCACCGGCGGCCGGGTCGATCCCGCGCAGCAGCACCGGCAGCATCTCCGGCTCGCGCACCGCGAGCGCCTGCAGCTCCGCGTAGCGCGCGACGTCTGCGACCCCGGGCGTGTCGCGCGCAACGCGCGCGGCGCCTTGCCAGTCGAGCGCTACCGCGGAGGCCGTGCCGCCGCCGGCGGCCGGCGTGGCGTTGACGCGCACCTGGGCGTTCAGCGACAGCAGCCGGTCGCGCAGCTCAGCCTCGAAGCCGTTCATCACCGACAGGATGACGATGAGGGCAGCGACCCCCACGCAGACTCCGACCAGCGATGCCCAGGTGATGAAGGAAACGAAGAACTTGGTCGAGCGGGCGCGCACGTAGCGCAGACCCACGTATACCGACAGCGGTTGAAACATCGTCGCGATTTAACCACAGTCGGGGCCGTAATCAGACCTGCGTCACATTTCCGGGTGCGGGCGGCGGGTGCGGGAGCTTTGACAGATTGCGCGGGTGTTATAGTTGAATGAGGATTTTGAGGGGTGTCGCATGCAGACTCGTCTACTCATCGCACTGCTGTGCGGGTGCGCGCTCAGCGGCGCTGCGGTTGCCGAGACCATCGCGGTCAACGACCAGGTACAGGTGCGCGAGTCGCACACCAACGTGCCAAGGCGTGGCCAGACCATGGCCGACGTCGAGAAGCAGTTCGGTGCACCGGTGAGCCGCCATCCGAGCGTCGGTGGTGCTTCGGCGCAGCAGCCGCCGATCACGCGCTGGGACTACAACGGCTTCGCGGTCATCTTCGAGCGCGACCGCGTGGTCGACTCGGTCGTCACGAGCGGCTGAGTCCACGCCTCACCCAGTCTTCGCAGCGACCCGCAGTCTTTCGCAGCGCAATGCCCGCGGCGGTCAGTCTCGTCCTGCTTCTCGTGTGGCTCGCGCTCGCCTATCGCTCCTATCAGCGCGGCGATCTACTGCTCGCCGGGGTCTTTCTGGCGGTCGGCGTGGTGATCACCGTCTATCGGCTGCGCGGCTCGAAGCCGTCCGCTAACACCACGAACCGCCCCTGATACCCGCAAGTCCGCTCGCGACGCGTGCGGCAACTCAGCGGCCACCGCCGCAGGTTCGGACTTTTGGGGTTGCGGCTGCCATCGATACTTCATGAAATTGTGATAGTCTCGCGCGTAAGAGAATAATTTCCTTGGGGATCTACTCGTGGCCGACGAGCCTTTACGGGCACACATCGAGGCCCTGGTGCGCGCGGGAACGGTGCGCAGGAAGAGCGCCGCCGCGCAGCTCGAAGCCGAAATCCGCCGACGAGAAGAGGTGCTGCGGCAGACGTTTCGGCGTTACGT
>Ga0187783_10003655_pt1 | contig 11341 bp, 4 predicted proteins | sample 1015_SJ02_MP02_2_FD_132471 | JGI IMG/M metagenome (GOLD analysis project Ga0187783, IMG submission 132471) | Tropical peat soil microbial communities from peatlands in Department of Meta, Colombia - 1015_SJ02_MP02_20_MG | ecosystem: Environmental > Terrestrial > Soil > Wetlands > Peat | place... | reverse complement strand
CGGTGAGATCCTGGTCGCCACGATGACCAGTCCCGACTGGGTGCCGACGATGCGACGCGCGAGCGCGCTCGTGACCGACGGCGGGGGCATCACGTGTCACGCGGCCATCGTGTCGCGCGAACTCGGCGTGCCCTGCGTGGTGGGCGCGCGCAATGCTACGACCGTCCTGCGCGACGGCGAGATCATCACCGTCGACGGCGCCAAGGGCGAGGTCTACGAGGGCGACCTCACTCGCGCTGGCGTCGGCGCCGTCGCGGTCGCGCCCGAGCGCGCCGTGGCCGAGCACGCCCCGCTGCCGCTGGCGACGCGCCTCTACGCCAACCTGGCCTTCGCCGAGCACGCCGAGGAAGTCGCCGCGATGGACGTGGACGGCGTGGGGCTGCTGCGCGCCGAGTTCATGGTCACCGACGCGCTGAAGGGCGTGCACCCCAAGCTCCTCATCGAGCGCGGCGAGCAGCAGACCTTCGTCGACGCGATGGCCGCGTCACTGCTGCAGATCACGCGGGCCTTCGGGAGTCGGCCGGTCGTCTACCGCAGCATCGACTTTCGCTCGAACGAGTTCTCCAACCTCGAGGGCGGCACGCGCTTCGAGCCAGTCGAGGACAACCCGATGATCGGCTACCGGGGCTGCTTCCGCTACGTGAAGGAGCCCGAGGTCTTCAACCTCGAGCTCGAGGTCCTGGCCAAGGTCTTCGAGGAGACCCCCAACATCACGCTGATGATCCCCTTCGTGCGCACGGCATGGGAGCTCGAGGCGTGCCTCGACCTGGTGCGCAAGAGCCCCGTCGGCGAGGAGCTGCCGATCTGGGTCATGGCCGAGGTGCCCTCGGTGGCGTACTGGATCCCCAAGTACGCGGCGATGGGCATCACGGGGGTCTCGATCGGCAGCAACGACCTGACCCAGCTGGTGCTCGGCGTGGACCGCGACTCGCAGGTGTGCGCCGAGCTGTTCAACGAGTCCGACGGCGCGGTGCTCGACACGATCGGACGCATCATCGCGGCCAGCCACGCCGCGGGGATCACGTCGTCGCTCTGCGGGCAGGCGCCCTCGAACCACCCGGAGTTCGCCGAGAAGCTCGTGCAGCTGGGCATCACCTCGATCTCGGTGAACCCCGACGCCATGGAGGCGGCCCGCGCGTCGATCGCCCGCGCCGAGTGGCGACTGCTGCTCGAGTCAGCCGACCCCGTCCACCGAGCGCCGGTCAGGCCGTAGCCGGCCCGTCGGCTAGAGGGCCTGGCCGCCCAGCTGGTCCTCGGGGTTGACGGCGTCGTCCTCGGGTAGGGCCGACTCGTCGTAGGTGGCGGTCCCGATGTTCTGGAAGGCCGTGAGGTCGGCGCTGAAGGTGTCGTCGCTCGAGAGTTCGCCGAGCAGGCTCGCCAGGTCGAGGTCGTCGTCGCTCACCTGGGCCCAGGCGGGCAGCAGCTCGGCGTCGGGCATGTCGAGGCGAAGTTCGCGCTCGTTGTAGTACTCGAGCCCCGAACCGGCGGGGATCAGCTTGCCGATGATGATGTTCTCCTTCAGCCCGACCAGGTTGTCGCGCTTGCCCTCGATGGCGGCCTCGGTGAGCACCCGGGTCGTCTCCTGGAACGAGGCGGCCGACAGCCACGAGTCGGTAGCCAGCGAGGCCTTGGTGATGCCCATCAGCTGGGCGCGGCCGTCGGCCACCTCCAGCCCGTTGGCCTCGAGCTCGTCGTTGGTGTCGTTGAAGAGCTTCACGTCGATCAGCGCCCCGGGCAGCCAGCTCGAGTCGCCGGCGTCGACGATCTGCACGCGCCGGGTCATCTGGCGCACGATCAGCTCGATGTGCTTGTCGTGGATGGACACGCCCTGGTCGCGGTAGACATTCTGGACCTCTTCGACGAGGTACTGCTGGGTCTCGCGGGTGCCCCGGAACTTCATCATCAGCTTGGGGTCGAGCGGCCCGTCGTGCAGCGGCGTGCCGACTTCGACCTCCTGGCCGTCCTCGACCAGCAGGTGCCGGGCGATAGAGATCGACTCCTCCTGGACCTGGCCCTCGTCGCCGACGATGGTGACCTTGCGCTCGCGGCCGACCAGCTCGACGCGCACGGTGCCCGAGAACTCGGCGACGGCGGCGGCCCCCTTGGGGGTGCGGGCCTCGAAGAGCTCGACGACGCGCGGCAGGCCGTGGGTGATGTCGCTCTCGGTGACGCCGCCCGAGTGGAAGGTCCGCATGGTGAGCTGGGTGCCCGGCTCGCCAATCGACTGGGCCGCGATCACCCCAACCGCCTCGCCCAGCTCGACGAGCTGGTGGCTGGCGAGCGAGAGCCCGTAGCAGGCGGCGCAGACTCCCTGGACGGCGTCGCAGGTGAGCGTCGTGCGCACGCGTACGCGGTTGGCGACCTTGTCGTCGCGCAGCCGCTCGACGTCGTCCATCAGCAGCATCGTGCCGGCCGCGATGACCGACCCGTCCTCCAACGTGACGTCCTCGGCAACGACCCGTCCCCAGAGCTTGGTCTCTAGGTGCGCGCGCATCGCGCGGGTGTCGGGCGCCACGTGCTCGATCCACATGCCGCGGGCGGTCTCGCAGTCGAACTCCTTGACGATGAGCTCCTGGGCCACGTCGACCAGGCGCCGGGTCAGGTAGCCCGAGTCGGCCGTGCGCAACGCCGTGTCGCCGAGCCCCTTGCGCGTGCCGTGGGTCGAGATGAAGTACTCGAGCACCGCAAGGCCCTCGCGGAAGGAGGACTTGATCGGGCGCGGGATCATCTCGCCGCGGGGATTGGAGACGAGGCCCTTCATCGCCGCGATCTGGCGGATCTGCTGGCTGTTGCCCCGGGCCCCCGAGTCGACCATCTGGCGGATCGGGTTGTCGGGGATCTCGTTCATCACCCGGTCGGTCGCGTCGCCGACCTCCTTGTTGGCGTTGGTCCAGATCTCGATCTCCTGCTGGCGTCGCTCGTCGTCGACGATCACGCCGCGTCGGTAGTTGGTCTCGACCTTGGCCGCCTGCTCCTCGTACTTGTTGAGGATCTCGGCCTTCTGCGGGGTGGTGATGATGTCGTCGATGGAGATCGTGAGCCCCGACTTGGTCGCAAATCGAAAGCCCAGGGCCTTGATGGCGTCGAGGGACTCGGCCACCTCCTGGCGCGAGTAGTTCGCCGAGATCTCCTCGACGATCGTGCCGATGGGGTTGGCGTTCTTGCCGATGAGCTCGTTCACGTAGCGAAAGCCAAAGGGCAGCGCCTCGTTGAACAGGACCCGGCCGGGCGTGGTGCGCAGCCGCCGGCCGACGCCGTTGCCCTCGACCCCGGCCGACTCGAGGCGCGTGTCGAGGCTCGAGCCCTCGAGCGGGCGGATCTCGATGGGCGTGCGCAGCCCGATCAGCCGGTCGGCCACCGCGCTCTCGATCTCGTAGACGTGGCGGTAGACCTTGGGGTGCTCGACCTCGCCGTCGCTCGGCAGCGTGAGGAAGTACGCGCCGAAGACCATGTCCTGGGAGGGCTCGGTGATCGGCCGGCCCGTCGCGGGGGTGAAGATGTTGTTCGTCGAGAGCATGAGCACGCGCGCCTCGGCCTGGGACTCGGCCGACAGCGGCACGTGCACGGCCATCTGGTCGCCGTCGAAGTCGGCGTTGAACGCCTTGCACACGAGCGGGTGGATCTGGATGGCCTTGCCGTCGACGAGCACGGGCTCGAAGGCCTGGATGCCCAGCCGGTGCAGGGTCGGCGCGCGGTTGAGCAGCACCGGGTGCTCGCGGATGACCTCCTCGAGCACGTCCCAGACGACCGCCTTGCGGCGCTCGACCATGCGCTTGGCGCTCTTGATGTTCTGGGCCATCTGGGTCTCGATGAGCCGCTTCATCACGAACGGCTTGAACAGCTCGAGGGCCATCATCTTGGGCAGCCCGCACTGGTGCAGCTTGAGCTGGGGGCCGACCACGATGACCGACCGGCCCGAGTAGTCCACGCGCTTGCCGAGCAGGTTCTGGCGGAAGCGCCCCTGCTTGCCCTTGAGCATGTCCGAGAGGCTCTTCAGCGGCCGCCCGCTCTGGCCGGCGACCGGCCGTCCGCGTCGCCCGTTGTCAAAGAGCGCGTCGACGGCCTCTTGGAGCATGCGCTTCTCGTTGTTCACGATGATGTCGGGGGCGCCGAGGTCGAGTAGGCGCTTGAGGCGGTTGTTGCGGTTGATGACCCTGCGGTACAGATCGTTCAGGTCCGAGGTGGCGAAGCGCCCGCCGTCGAGCTGCACCATCGGGCGCAGGTCCGGCGGGATAACCGGCACCGCCTCGAGGATCATGGCCCGGGGGTCGTTGAGCCGGTGGCCGTGCTCGTCGCGCCGGTTGAAGGACTGCACGATCGCCAGTCGCTTGAGGAACTTGGCGTGGCGCTGGGCCGAAAGGGGCTTGCGGCCGTCCTTGGCGTCGATCATCTCGCGCATGATGCGCTCTTCGTCGTCGAGGTTCATCCGGTCGATCAGCTGGAGGATCGCGTCGGCGCCCATGCCGCCCTCGAAGTACTCGCCGTAGCGGAACTCCATCTCGCGGTAGAGCACTTCGTCCTCGACGATCTGGCGCGAGTGGAGCCCCTCGAAGGTCTCGAAGGCCAGCCGGGCCAGCTCGCGCTCCTCGGCGAAGCGCGCGCGCACGCCGTCGAGCTCCTTCTCCGTGCCGCGCGCCAGGGCCCGCAGCTCGGACTCCTTGGCGCCGTCGGCCTCGAGCTTCTGGGCCCGCTGCTCGATCTCGCGCAGCCGGTTCTCGAGGGCCTTCTCCTCGCGCTCGGCGATCTCGTCCATCTCGTCGTTCAGCCCGACGCGCAGCTCGGCGAGGTCGTCGTGGCGCTTGGCCTCGTCGACGTGCGTGACCATGTGGGCGGCGAAGTAGATGACCTTCTCAAGCTGCTTGGCCTTGAGCTCCTCCTTGGGGGCCGTGCCCATCAAGAGGTAGGCCAGCCACGAGCGGGTCCCGCGCAGGTACCAGATGTGCACCACCGGCGCGGAGAGCGCGATGTGGCCCATGCGCTCGCGGCGCACCTTGTCGCTCGTGACCTCGACGCCGCAGCGCTCGCAGACGATCCCCTTGAAGCGGACCCGCTTGTACTTGCCGCAGGCGCACTCCCACGCTTTCTGCGGGCCGAAGATCTTCTCGCAGAACAGGCCGTCCTTCTCGGGGCGCAGCGTGCGGTAGTTGATCGTCTCGGGCTTCTTGACCTCGCCCGAGGACCAGCTGCTAATGTTCTGGGCGGTGGCGAGGCCGATCGAGATCTCGTCGAACTGGTTCACGTCCAGTGGGCTCACGACAACTTCCTTTCGGCGGCGCGTCGGGCGTCTTCCTCGTCGCTGCCGCGCTCGGGTCTTGAGATATCGATGCCCAGCTCGCGGGTCACCGAGAAGAAGTCCTCCTCGGTGTCGGCGAGGTCGACGTGCACGCCGACCTTGTCGCGCACCTCCACGTTGAGACAGAGCGACTGCATCTCCTTGATCAGCACCTTGAAGGACTCGGGGATCCCGGGCTCGGGCAGGTTCTGGCCCTTGACGATCGCCTCGTAGGCCCGCTCGCGGCCCTTCATGTCGTCGGACTTGACGGTGAGCAGCTCCTGGAGCGCGTAGGCCGAGCCGTACGCCTCGAGGGCCCAGACCTCCATCTCGCCGAAGCGCTGGCCACCGAACTGCGCCTTGCCACCGAGCGGCTGGGCGGTGATCATCGAGTACGGGCCGGTCGAGCGGGCGTGGATCTTGTCGTCGACCATGTGGGCCAGCTTCAAGATGTAGGCGTAGCCCACCGAGATCGGCCGGTCGTAGGCCTCGCCGGTCCGGCCGTTGAAGAGGGTCACCTTGCCGTCGTTGTCACCGGCCAAGAGCCGCTTGCCGTTCTGGCCGTCGACGTTGAGCGTGCGGTAGATCTGCTGAATGGTCGGCTTGTCCTTGGCCCGGTCGCTGTCGTCCCAGACCGCCCCGTCGAAGGAGGGCGTGGCGACGTAGACCGCCGGCTCAGTGCGCGGCCGGGTCTTGCGGAACGGGCGCGTCGCGGGGTCCTGCTGGTCGAGGTGGCCCGACGTGCCCACCGAGCTGTTCATGTCGATGCCCTCCCAGCCGTGGCGCGCCGCGTAGCCGAGGTGCGACTCGAGCACCTGGCCGACGTTCATGCGGCTCGGCACGCCGAGCGGGCTGAGGATGATGTCGATGGCCGTGCCGTCAGCGAGGAAGGGCATGTCCTCCTCGGGCAGGATCTTCGAGATCACGCCCTTGTTGCCGTGACGTCCGGCCAGCTTGTCGCCCTCGGAGATCTTGCGCTTCTGGGCGACGTAGACCTTCACCAGCTGGTTCACGCCCGGCTGCATCTCGTGGTCCTCGTCGCGGCTGTAGACCTTGACGTCAATGACCTTGCCGGACTCGCCGTGGGGGACCTTCAACGAGGTGTCGCGCACCTCGCGGGCCTTCTCGCCGAAGATGGCGCGCAGCAAGCGCTCCTCGGGCGACTGCTCGGTCTCGCCCTTCGGGGTCACCTTGCCCACCAGGATGTCGCCCGGTTCGACCTCGGCGCCGATGCGCACGATGCCCAGGTCGTCGAGGTCGGCCAGGATGTCGTCGGGCAGGTTGGGGATGTCCCGGGTGATCTCCTCGGCCCCGAGCTTGGTGTCGCGGGCGTCGATCTCGTACTCCTTGACGTGGATCGAGGTCAGCACGTCGTCGCGCACCAGGCGCTCGTTCAAGATGATGGCGTCCTCGTAGTTGTAGCCCTCCCAGGGCATGTAGGCGACGAGGAGGTTCTTGCCGAGCGCCAGCTCGCCGTTGCTCGTGCTCGTGCCGTCGGCCAGGAGGTCGCCGGCCGCGACGCCTTCGCCGCCAACGACGAGGGGCTTCTGGTTGATCGAGGTGTCCTGGTTGGAGCGGCGGAACTTGTTGAGGTTGTAGGTCTTTCGCCCGAGGACTTTGCCGTAGCGATCGGTGACGTCCTTCTCGTACTCGACCACGATGCGGTCCCCCGAGACGGTCTTGACAACGCCCTTGCCCTCGGCGATCAGGACGTCGCCCGAGTCCAGCGCGGCGCGCTCTTCCATGCCGGTGCCCACGAAGGGCGCTTCGGGCATGACCAGGGGAACGGCCTGCTTCTGCATGTTCGCGCCCATCAGGGCCCGCTGGGCGTCGTCGTGCTCCACGAACGGTATGAGCGAGGTCGCCACCGAGATGATCTGCTTGGTCGAGACGTCCATCAGCTCGACTTCGTCGGGCTTGACGAAGTCGATCTCCGAGGTCGTCGAGGACGACTTGTTCGACGAGCCCACGCGCAGCCCCGTGCCCACGGGCCCGCGACGCACGAGGACCCGGTCGGCCTTGATCGTGCCCTGCTCGTCGAGCTCGGTGTTGGCCTGGGCGATGACGTAGCGCTCCTCCTCGTCGGCCGTGAAGTACTTGATCTCGCCGGTGACCTTGCCGGACTCGACCACGCGGTACGGCGTCTCGATGAAGCCGTACTCGTTGATGCGCGCGTAGGTGGCGAGGTAGCCGATGAGGCCCACGTTGGGGCCCTCGGGCGTCTCGATGGGGCACATGCGCCCGTAGTGCGAGGAGTGGACGTCGCGCACCTCGAGCCCGGCGCGCTCGCGGCTCAGTCCTCCGGGGCCCAGCGCCGAGAGGCGTCGCTTGTGGGTCAGCCCCGACAGCGGGTTGTTCTGGTCCATGAACTGGCTGAGCTGGCTGGTCGCGAAGAACTCTTTGATCGCCGACATCACCGGCCGGATGTTGATCAGCGTCTGGGGCGCGATGGCTTCGACGTCCTGGGTGTTCATGCGCTCGCGCACGACGCGCTCCATGCGCGACAGGCCCGTGCGCAGCGCGTTCTGGATGAGCTCGCCGACGCTGCGGATGCGGCGGTTGGCGAAGTGGTCCTGGTCGTCGATGTGGTACGTGGTCTCCTTGGCGGTGCGGTCGCGCGCCAGGTTGAGCAGGTAGGTTGCCGTCGCGAGCACCTCGGCCTTAGCGAGCACGTGCAGGTCGCCGGTCGGTCGCTCGAGCACGTCGCCGAAGAGCGCGACATTCTTTTGGACTTCGTCACCGAGCTTGCGGTCGAGCTTGTAGCGACCGACCCGCGACAGGTCGTAGCGCTTCTCGGAGAAGAAGGCGCCCTCGAAGTACTGGCGCGCCGCCTCGACGGTCTGGACCTCGCCGGGACGCGCGCGACGGTAGATCTCGAGCCAGGCCGTCTCCTGGCTGGCTCGCAGGAAGTTCTCCGGCGAGTCCTCGATGTTGAACTTCTCCATGTGCTTGGCGATGTCGAGGTGGGCCTTCTTCCAGTCCATGTGGAACTGGTCCTCGAGGAAGTCGAAGTGCGCTACGAACTTCTCGAAGAACTTCTCGTCCATCGAGGTGTCGAGGGCGCGCAGCAGGGTGAAGATCGAGATGCGCCGCTTGCGCGCGATGCGCGCGCCGGCGTTGGCCGACTTGTTCTTCTTCTCCTCGAGGTCGACCTGGAGCCACTCGCCGCGGCTCGGGTGGATCGTTCCCTCGAAGGCGACCTTCTCGTCCTTGCCCGGCTGGAAGAGCACGCCGGGCGAACGGACGAGCTGGGAGACCACGACACGCTCGGTGCCGTTGATGATGAACGTGCCCTGCTCGGTCATGATCGGGAAGTCGCCCATGAAAACGGTCTGCTCTTTGATCTCGCCGGTGTCGGAGTTCAAGAAGCGCGCGCGAACGAAGATGGGCTGGGAGTACGTCGTCGCGCGCTGGCGGCACTCTTCGACGGTGAACTTCGGGGGGCTTTTCAGGTCCGCGTCATCGGGATCGAACTCGAGCTCGAGCGAGAGCCGCCCGGTGAAGTCGGTGATCGGCGAGATGGCCTCGAAGGCCTCGCGCAGTCCCTGCTTCATGAACAGGTCGAAGCTGTCGCGCTGGATTTCGAGCAGATTGGGCAGCGGGTGAGCCTCACCGAGCGCCGAGAAGTTAAACCGTTCCGGGCTAGTGGACCGAGACGTCAACAGTCATCCTCCGTGTCAGTGGGTGGCTACAAGTACGTGCCGGTCTGCGCGAAAAACGACGTCAAGAGATGACGAAGTTGAGGGCAGGAACACGGTCTAACTACTCTAATGGTTCCGCCAGACAATGCGCAACTGGCGCTCTCCGAAGAGACACGCGGCCGCCGAAACGGTTGCGCCAACCCTAGGCAGATCCCGGGGGTCAGGTCAAGTCATTCTAAGGAAGTCGGACGACTCCGCGGCGAAGCGAAACGCGGGCCTCGGCCACTTATGCCACCGAGACCCGCGCAGAACCCTTGAATTACTTGAGTTCCACCGTTGCGCCGGCAGCCTCGAGCGCGGCCTTGGCCTTCTCGGCGTCGGCCTTGGAGACCTTCTCCAGCACGGGCTTGGGAGCGCCATCGACCAGGTCCTTGGCCTCCTTCAGGCCGAGACTCGTCAGCGAGCGCACCTCCTTGATGACCTGGATCTTCTTGTCGCCCCCCGCGGTGAGGATGACGTCGAAGTTGGTCTTCTCGTCCTCCTCGGGAGCGGCCCCGGCCTCGGCGGCGGGCGCCGCGGCAACGGCCACCGGCGCGGCGGCGGTGACCCCGAACTTCTCCTCGAACTCCTTGAGCAGTTCGCTCAGCTCGATGACCGACAGCTCGGCGATGCCGTTGAGGATCTGCTCCTTGGTCAAGGTTGCAGCCATGGTGATTCCCTTCTCTCTACTTCGTGGTTGGTTGGTCGGCCGGTGCCGCGGACTCCACGTCCACGGTGTCGGAGTCGGGTTCGGCCGCCGGGGCCTCCTCCGCAACATCGGTGACCGGGGTCACGACGTCGTCGCTCGCCGCCGGGGCGGCTTCCTCGACCCCGGCCGGAGTCGCGGCGGTCTCGCCGGCGTCGACGGCGACGCCGGCCACCGGGCCGCCGCGCGAGTCGATCAGGGCCGAGAGGCCGTAGGCGAAGCTTTGGGGGATGGCCTTCAGCAGTCCAGCCATCGTGGTCAGCGGCGAGGCCAGCAGCCCGGCGAGGCGCGCGAGCAGCACGTCGCGGCTCGGCAGGTCGGCCAGAGCCGAAAGGTCGCTCACGCTGAGGGGCTGACCATCGAGGACGCCGCCCTTGACCACCAGCGTCGGCGTCGCCCGCGCGAAGTCGCGCAGGGCCTTGGCGACCGCTGACACGTCCCCGTTGACAAAGGCGATAGCGGTCGGGCCGATGAGGAACTCATCCAGGGAGGCCACGGGCGTGCCGGCGATCGCGCGGCGCACAAGAGTGTTCTTGAAGACCTTGTAGTCCGCGTCGAGGGCGTGCAGCTGGCGGCGCAGCGCCGAGATCTCGGCGACCGACATTCCCCGATACTCCGTCACGACGGCGGTCGAGGTGGACTTGGCCTTCTTCTTGACCTCGTCGACGGTGGCGACCTTGGCGGTGCGCGCCTTGTTCATGCTGACTCCTCCGCCGGGTGCCGCCCGGACACGGGCCGAGGACCAGCGAACGAGTGCAACACTCGTACCCCTCGTCAGGCGGACTGGCGTCCCTTAGGCACTCACGTGCACCGGATGTCTTCGGCGTTTACGTTCTCGCGCACCGAATCATGCGCGCCCTACAGCGTAGTGGTGGCGAGGCGACAACGTCAAAAATGAGGCGGCCACGACGAGCTCGCTCGTGCGGCAGTCGCCTGGCTCGATGATCCCCGCGGCCCCGACGGGCTCGGTGACTGTCGCGAGTCGCGGGCACTTGGGTTCGCGTGGACTTTTGCCAGAGCGGCGGTGGCGACATAGGGAACGAGCTTCACGTGCGTTCGACGTCGCTCGGGGGACGCAGCCCATCGAGAGCCCGCGGATCGGCGTGTCTGCGCGGCCCGCTGATAGTCTCCCGGACGAAGTGCCTCGGCTCGCCCCAGAGCCCCGTCCCACGACCCACGGGAGGCCGGATCCATGAGCATTCTCGGGAACCGAGTACTGCGACGAGAGGACCCGAAGTTCCTCACCGTCGGCGGGACGTACGTGGCCGACGTTCCCCTCGCCGATGCGACGTTCCTCACTTTCGTGCGCTCGAGCATGGCCCACGCCACGATTGCCGCGCTCGACACGTCCGCCGCGAAGGCGGTTCCTGGCGTGGTCGGCGTCTTCACCAACGACGATCTTGGACTCTCCCGCCTGCCGACGATCATGGGCATGACCAGCGAGGCCATGACCCCATCGGTGCTGGCCTCGAACACGGTGCGCTACGTCGGCGAGCCGATCGTCGCCATCGTGGCCGAATCGAGGGCCATCGCGGCCGACGCCGCCGAACGCGTCGTCGTCGAGTACCGGCCGCTGCCCGTCGTCGTGGATCCGAATGAGGCTCGCAAGGATGAGGTCCTGCTCTTTCCCGAAGCGGGCACGAATACTACGTTCACGCTCGACTTCGGTCGAGACGAGTCGCT
>Ga0187783_10003654_pt1 | contig 11341 bp, 4 predicted proteins | sample 1015_SJ02_MP02_2_FD_132471 | JGI IMG/M metagenome (GOLD analysis project Ga0187783, IMG submission 132471) | Tropical peat soil microbial communities from peatlands in Department of Meta, Colombia - 1015_SJ02_MP02_20_MG | ecosystem: Environmental > Terrestrial > Soil > Wetlands > Peat | place... | reverse complement strand
GCGCTCGTGCTCGCCGCCTTCTCGGTCCCCTGGAGGGCGCCCGAGCTGTCCGAAACCGCGATGCCCGACGTGCAGCCGCCCGACCCAAAGCGTGCCAGCCACCCGGCGCTGCGCAAGTTCGCGCCCCCCTTCACAAAGCACCTCGTCATCCAGCCGCGCATCGGACCCGTCCCCTTCAGGGGCTCGAGCGAGCCGATGGTCGTCGGCGCCTGGCTCGGCCTGCTCGATCCCGACCGACCGCTCGACGCGCTCGTGCTCGCGCTCTTCAGCGACTCCCTCTACTCGCCGCCGTTCATCAAACTCGACGGCCCCGGCACGAGCCCCACGGTCGACCTCACGATCCACTTCCGCGCCCACCTCGGCGAGGACGGCATGCTGGGCGAGGGCGGCGTGTCGCTCGCCCCGGGCGAGCTCTGCCTGGCGCGCTTCTCCACCGCGCTCGTGCACGAAGGCTTCTTCGAGGAGGATGGCCTCCTCTGGGCGCCCGACGGCACGCTGCTGGCCCAGTCGCGCCAGCTTGCGATCCTCATGCCGCTGCCCGGGTAGCGTCCCTGCGCGGCCGCGTGCGAGCGCCCGGCGCGAGCTCGCGCGGGGCGATAGGATCCGCGGGCATGGCCGACTACACCGCCAAGAAAATCAACGACATGGAGGCCGGCTTCGGCGGCGGCTTCGTCAAGGTGCGCGCCGAGCTCGGCGTCACCTCGTTTGGCATGCAGGTCATCCAGATGCCGCCCGAATACGCCGACTACCCCCAGCACGACCACGAGGAGCAGGGCCAGGAGGAGGTCTACCTGGCGATCGGCGGCTCGGGCTGGATCGAGATCGACGGCGAGCGCGTGGAGCTCGACCCCGACACGTTCGTGCGCGTCGGACCCGCCGCCAAGCGCAAGCTCTTCGCCGGATCGGAGGGACTGCGTGTGCTCGCGCTCGGGGGAGCGCCCGGCGAGGTGTACAAGCTCTCGGCCGTGGGGGAACTGGAGGGCGGCTAGCGAGCCGCGCAGTCCCAGTAGCTGCAGACAGCGCATTCTTGCTGAGCTGCTCGCGTCAGTTCAGAAAATCGAGTTTGTTGCTGCGCTTCCTCCCTCCTTGTGGCCAAACGGTGCCGCAAGGACAGAACGTTCTCCGTTGCAGCGAACCTGACGGCGGAGTTCAGAGTAATTGAACTCTTAAACAACCGGGAGCCTTAGTAGTCTGATCGAGCGAATGCCCTCCGTCCTCGGCGGCCGGGCGTTGGCCCGCCTATGGGCTGGACGGAGTTTCGGCACCGCCTTAGATCCAACGGCCGCCTCGACGCCTCGCCCGCACCCCAGTGGCAACCCACACGGCACCGAGTGCACCGATGATAAGTGCGCCGTATAGCAATTCATTCACGAGACCGGCGGTGTGCACCGAGTTAAGCAAGCTCCGACAACCGCCCACGCATTGTCGTGACACGTCACTACGGTGTAGGTTGGTGATGATCGTTGCCACCGCAAAATACACACACCACACGATCAATACCCACGTCATGACCCGCCAGCGTAGCCGCGGGAAGCGGCGCAATCTGCCTCGGCTGGCGTCTCTACTCATGGACCAAGGTAGTAACACCATGCCAAGTGCCCGTTAGGTTTCCAACCCCAGCACTCGGATACTTCGGCGGGAACGCTGATATTTGGCACTGTAATGCCCCCAATGCAATATTCTTTTTCGGCCAGCCCTATCCAAATACATTCGTGGAAGAATGTCGTCTCGGCTTGAGACACGCGACAGCCACCGCCCTTATGATGACTACTTATCAGCCCCGATACGCACTGTTCAAGCTTGCCAGCCAGGGCCTCGTCCCACTTCTCAGCATCGCCACCAGTGAAAATTTCCTCCACGGCGTCGACTATATACCCGGGCAGATCGAAAAAGAACTGGACAAACTTTGCTTCTGACCCAATTTCGGTCGCTCCTCTGACATTTGCGATGTAATTGCGGGCCTCGCTCATTGTCAAATAGGTCACGTGGGGCGCCGGGTCTTCGAAGCGTAAACAAGCCGCTGGGTTTGCTCTGCAGGCCGCTTCCGCCGCTTCTCGTTCCCGAGTCGCTTCCAGACCCGGCGCTTCCGCTCCGTTGCGCGCTGCCCCCTGCCAGACCCACGGTTCGGCCTGAGCGGTGTAGGGCTTGCCGGCACCCGAGCCGTATGCAAGTCCGGGCGGTTCGACCTGTTCTGTCTGCAGCGTCCTGCCGGTCTGAGGCACGTAGGAGACAGCGCCGTCGGTAACGACTCCAGACGACAGTTCAGTTGAGACGCCAGTGGCACCAAGCCACGCGTACTTCGGCGGTGCCTTGCCTTCACTGGGCACACCGAACTCGGTCGAATTGTAGGTAGAGGCCAGTTCGGTGGCACTCGGGCTCAACGACGCGGTCGCAACGATGTCTCCCTGCAGGTCGTGGAGCTGCAGCACCGCTGCTTCTCCGTGCTTTTCGACCCCGCACAATGTCCCGTCAATACCCGGGATGTTGCGGGTTTCCGCCCCGCCTTCGCTCGTCCAAGCCACCGCTTCACCCGGTCCGTCGTAATGAGAGATCACTTTGGAGCTCTTGCCGCCTTCACACAGGGTAGTTTCGCTCGCGCAAGTAGTTTCCCGTACCCGTCCAGTGGGATCGAGCCCATATGCTATCGCCTTTCCATTCTGGGTTTGGGTAGCGACCTGGTTGTCGACGTAGAAGGTACTTTTTAATGCCTGTCCCCCGGCGTCTGTGGCTGGCAGCGCCGTCGTGTTCCCAAACGCATCGTATGTGACACCGGGATCGACGAGGCGATTGGCTTCGTCATACAGATGGTGTTCTTGGGCGCCTTCGGTCGAGCATTCTCCTTTGGAGTTGGGTTCGGCCTGCGTCTCGCCGATGCGGTTGGATTCCTCGTCGTATTCATATAGACGCGTTTTGCAGTGCTGGCCTGCGGGGGTTTCCTGCACCGAGGTCAGGCGCGCGGCTTCATCGTAGGTGTATTCCTCCGAAGAGAGCGTGCTTGTCTGCGACAGAGTTTCGCCGTGGATCGACGGCACGATTTCGTCGTTGTACCAGACCTTTGGATGTTCTTCTGAGCAGTTGGCGGTCTTGATGTATTGGAGGTGGATGGCCTGACCAACCGAGTTGTACGTGGTGTTGGCGCACATCTGGTTGGGATAGACCTCGCTCGTCATCTTGCCTTCGGCGTCGTAGGTGGCCGTGAAGGTACCCGCTCCGGAGTCTTCGAGCTCGGTGAGCTCCTTCGTCGTGGGATCGTAGGAGTAGCGCTGGTAGGTTTCGCCTTTGTTGCTCGAGTCCCGCACTTCCTTGACGAGGTCGTCGGGTTCTTCATAGCTGTATTTCGCGGTGTTGCCATCAGCGTCGCTATAGCTTTCGAGCTGTCCGAGCGTGTTGAACTTGCTCGCGACCTTGCCGTTGCTGGGCGTGCTCTGCTCGATCAAAAGACCGCTTTCGCTGCTGTAGGTGTCTTCGACCTTGGGCACCGCCGCATCTTCTGCGGTGCTCGATTTCGTTTCGCTGGTCTTTAGCCGGCCCGCTTCGTCGTAGGTCTGGCGCTTGATGCGTTCTGTCGTGCCGCGTTCTTTTGAGCTGAACGTTTCGACGGCTTCAACCGGCTCATCCCAGATGTTGTAGGTGGTTTTGGTGACCGGGAGGTTTGGCACGCCGGGGGTTTCGGGCTGTTCGGCCGGCTTGGTCAGGCAAGGCAGACCTGCCCACTCGGGGTGGTTCTGGCATTCAGACACGTTCGCTTCGGATTTGGGCGTGTAGTAGACGATCTGGCTGGTGTGGACCCCTGGTCTGACCGTGCTCCATTCCTGGACCCGCTGATTGCCGGTGTCGGCGACATAGAGCTTGTGGGAGGAGCTCATAGCGACTCCCCTCGGAGAGGAGAACTGCCCGGAGCCCGAGCCGTAAGAGCCGAAGGCTGTGATGAAGGTCCCAGAAGGGCTGAACTCCTGGATGCGGTTGTTGGTGTGTTCGTAGGCGAATTCTTTTTTGCTTTCGATGTAGTGCAGGCCGTTGGTGCCGAGTTCTGAGACGTAGAGGTTGCCCGTGCTCGGGTCTGTGGCGATCCCGGATGGTTTATCGAGCGAGCCGAACTGTTTGAGGACTTCACCGGTGCTTGACAGCTCCACGACGCGTCCGGAGCTAGCTTCGGTCACATACAGGTTCGCGCCGGAGAAGGCCAGGCCCGTCGGGCTCAGCACGGGATCAAGGAAAGCGCCGAACCCGGACTCGTATTCGCCGCTGGGCGAGAACTCCTGCACCTCATGACCGACGAAGGCGTCCACGTTCAGGACCCAGACGTTGCCTTGCGGATCGACCGTGATCGCGCCGATGCTGCTGAACTGGCCGTTGCCTGTGCCCAGCGAGCCGAAGCTGCGCAGGTGTTCCCCGGATGGGCCGAACTCCTGGACGCGGTGGTTGCCGACGTCTGAGACGTAGACGTCGCCGGAGGAGTTGGCGGCGATGCCTGCGATCCCCTTGAACTGGCCTTCGCCTGTGCCTTCTTTGCCGAACTCCCGTGTGAATTTGAGCGCGGAGCTGTACTCCACGATGCGGTCGGTGGCGCTGTCTGCCACCCAGACGTTGCCCCTCGGGTCAACTGCCACCGCGTTTGGTTCTGAGAATTTGGCTTCTTTGCCTTCGAATTCGTAGCTTGAGATGTTCGCGGTGAAGGTCGTAACATAGGAAGCCGTCGCAGATGTCGCAGCCGAACCCAACGGCGTCTTCTTCGCGACGATCTGCCCGGTGGCTTCGTTGTATTCGGTTGTTGTCGTCAGACTCGTCCCGTTGACGGTGTTCGTCGTCGACGTGGGCGCGCGCAGGTTCCACCCGACTCCGCCCTGGCCCGAGTAGGAGGTCTTGGTTGTTCGTACTTCGCGGCGTTCGCGGTTTTCGAGCTGTGCCACGGTCGAGCTTTCGGTGAGCAGGTCGTAGCGTTCGGCCCCGGGTTTCTGCTGATAGGTTTCTCCTTCGCGCGCCGTGGATTCCCCACCGGGCGCTCCCTGGTCGTAGAAGTATTCGGTGCGTTCGCGCGCCAACGATTCCTTCTGCCCCTTGCCTTCCTTGTATCTGATCTCGTGCTGGGGACCCAGCGTTTCGATCAGTCTGGTCCCTTGTTCTGGAGCCTTCGATTCCTGCGTGCCTTCGCCGTTGTAGACATCGCGTGTGTCGAGTCGCCGCGAGACTTCTTCGGAGTTCGTGCCGGCCTGCAACGCCGTTTCTCGGTTATCCGGCGACAGCGTTCGGATCGGCTCGTTTTGTTCGTTGTATTCGGTCGTCGAGATCGAGCCGTGGGGCGAGTTGCTTGGCGTCGCGACGTTGACCGTATGGCCTTCTTCATCCAGGTAGTAGATCGTCGCGCGCTTGTAGCTCGAGGCCGGCCAGCCCTGCGGTTCGTCGGGAGCGATGATCGCGGTGGCTTCGACCGGATCGTCCTGCTGAGCCCAGGCGCTGACCGCGCTTTCGCTCATTTCGTGGGGTGCACCAGCGCCTGAGATGGGGACGTGGTACTCGATTGTGGTGCCGGGCTGCGGTGTTCCAGTGGTAGCTTCGGCTTCCTTGAGATTCACCACTCCGATTTGCGAAGTACCTTTTTCGTTCGTCCCCGTCGTGTTTGTGTACCACATGTTGCCATCAGGACCGCGCGTCATGCTTTCGAGATTTCCGTTGGGTGCGAGGTACTCCGCGAGTTCTCCGGTAGTGGTAACGCGGCCGACCACGTTTTCACTTTCCCCGAGACCGCCACCGACAAACCATATGTCTCCTTCAGGCCCGACGGCAATCCCGCGACTCTCCGATTTGAGCATGGTTGGCTGGTAGCCAGTGATTACGCCGGCGGGCGTAATCTTGTCCACGCCACTAAGTGTCGTGAACCATAAGTTGCGGTCGGGCCCCGTGACGATGCTTGTAGCCTCGCCTGGGACTTCATATTGTGTAATGGCACCAGACGGCGTGATCTTTCCAACGAAGCTCGGCCCCCCACAAATCGGACCATACACGCAATTCGACCCAAATGACTCCGTGGAATACCAGGCGTTTCCGTCGGGCCCCATCGTGATACCAGTCGGAAAACTAATGCTGCCGCCGCCGGGCGGTACAGGTAGGGGATATTCTGTGACCGCCCCGGCTGTGGTCATCTTGTCGATCGCGCTGCAGCAAAGTTTCCCAGACTGAACGGCGTAATCGGTGTACCAGATATCTCCTTCCGGACCAGCTGTAAGTTGCCTGACTGTGCTCGGATTGGGCAGCGCAAATTCAGTTATCGTGCCGGTGGGGGTTATCTTTCCGATCGCGTCGTATAGTCCGTTGAACCAGAAATCGCCTTCCGGGCCCTGTGTGATCGAAGTAGGTGACGCGTTCTTGGTCGCATAGCTGGTGATCGCGCCTGAAGGCGTGATCTTGTCGATACTCGGATTGCTTTTTGAGGCGTTCGTAAACCACAAGTTGCCGTCCGGGCCGGAGATAATCTGGCCGGGTTGGCTCCCTTCTGATAGCGGGTACGTTGGCCCCAGCGCTACAATCGCGCTCGGCGTGCTCGATGCCGCAATAGCGCCTGCTTGGTTCATAGCCCTCACAACTACGACCAGCGTGCGCCCGGCATCGGTGTCGGTAGTTGTGTAGCTAGCGTTCGTCGCACCGAGTATTGGAGTGCAGCTCGCCCCTTCGCTGTTGCAGTCCTCCCACTGAAACCCGTACGCGACGGGTTCATTGCTCCAAGCGCCGGGTGAAGCGGTCATCGTCATTTTGGCCATCGCTTGGCCGGATAGTTTGGGTGGTTCGGTGTTCTTCGGGGGTTCTCGCGTTTTTAGCGGCGTGGACGCTGGAGCCCTCGTCACCTTGATCAAGCTGCCCGTCCCGCTGTCGTGCGCGATCGTCCCATACGTAAACACCCACGGCTCCTGTCCCGGGGGTGTCAGTGCGGTCACGTGGCCTTCTTCGTCGTAGCCGTAGGTCGTCTTCAGAGCCGGTGAAACGCGCGGATCCCACTCCGCCCGCAGTCGGCCCTGGGAGTCGTATTCGTACTGCGCGACAGCGACCGGTTTGCTCATCTTGCCTTCGGCCGGATTCCAGGCGGTGAAGAACACGCGCATCAGCCGACCTTTGTATTCACCGCTGCTGCTGTTGGTTTCGCTGGCGTATTCGAACGTCAGCCCCCGACAGCCGCGTTCGAGCGCTCCCGACCTGCATTCAACGCCAGTGGGGGTTGGCGCGACGGCTTCCAGCGGCTCGGCGACCTTCTTTTTCTGGCCTTCCACTTCGACTTCGGTCGTCTTGTAGCGATAGATGACCGTGTCGGTCGCAACCGGACCATCCTGTTCGGTCGGGACCCAGCTCCCTTCGCCGGTCGGCTGCGTGAACTCGACCGCCGTCTTCGCTGCGGGATCCTTGAGAACATAGGCAACGATGTGTTTTTCTTTGCCTTCCCCTACTTCTTCGGGGATCAGTTCGAGGTTCGAGTCGCCAGGCGGCGGTTCGAAGACGTGCTTTTCGCTGTTGAACGCAAAGATTGCTTCTTTACCGTTCGCACTCGTCAGCATCATGCTCCCCCCGAAGACTTCTGTCAGCGACTCGTCGTTTGCGATGCTGAAGTTCCACTGCGGGCCGAGCGGTCCTTGGATGCCGGCGGTCAGTGCCCGTGAGCTATAGGTCCGCGACACGCTCAAGCCCTGGCCCATCGAGACGTCGGTCGACGCGAGCGTGAAGTCTCCGGACTCGAGATCCAGCGAGCCTGGTCCTAGCGCGACCGGGGTTGACTGGCGCACTGTGAGCGTGTAGCGCAATGGTTTGCTGACGTTTCCAGCGCCGTCGGTCGCCTGGATCGCCACGTCATTTGGACCGAGCGCCAGCTGTTCGCCTTTGATCGCGAAATGGGCACTCGCCGTGCATTCGCCGTGGGAGCCGTTGCATTCGGCGGCCGATTCGGCATTTAGACGGCCATTGATGAACAGGGCGATCGACTTGACGCCTGGATTGGGAGTCGAGCCTTCTCCCTCGGTCGCGTGCGCTTCCACCTGGTATTCGGTTTGACGCAGTTCCCCGCCCAGCGGCAATCCCGTGAGGCCGAGGTTGTGGGGCGGAGACGTGTCGACTTTGACCGTCGTGACGCCTTCTGATTCGAGCGATCTCGTGCCGGCCATCGCGTCTTCGGCGCGATAGCGGATCTTGTCTTCGCCATTCGGGAGCCTGTTTGGCAGTGTCCAGGTTTCGCCGTGTTCGGGGTAGCACTGGATGCCCTTGCAGTCGCCGCTTTCCAGGTAGCTGTGTTCGACGAGCGGTTCCCAGACTTTGGTGGCGGCGTTTTCGTATTCGAGTTTGGTCGCAGAGACGCCAATCCCCGGATCCTTTGCGATCGTTTCAAAGGTGCCCTGGTATTTGCTCAGCCACGTCCCGGATCCGAACAAGACGTTGGTTCGTGTCGTTTTTTCTTTCTTGCCGGCTTCGGGTTCGACTTCGACTTCCAGCGACGGTGAGCCCGTGTTGTAGCTGGTCGTCGAGTGGGTGCCGTCGGGCTCGGCCAGAGACACGACTCCTTGGTAGAGCCTGTCGAACAGGATGCTGCCTGGCGCAGTCGTTGCCTGCTCGAAGAGCGCGGCATTGCGTTCGGCTCCGTAGCTCGGTGAGCAGCTGGCAAAGCCTTCGGCGTTCTTTGGGCCATTGCACAACGGATGCGGGAGCGGTCTCTTTGGGTATTCGGCGGTGCCCCCCACGTTGGTCGAGAGGATCTCCTTTTCTTCGCGAACGGCTTCTGTGTTTTCCGGCGCCTTTGCGTGGGAGAGTTCGACGAAGCCTTCGACGTGTCCGTTGGCGTTTTTGGCTTCGGTTTCCGCGTTGAGCTCCCAGATGTGGGAGTCCCCGTGGGTCTGATAGGCCCAGGCGGCCCATTCGCCGGCTCCGTATCCGTTGGTCAGGTATGTGGTCAGGCGTTCTTCTGAGCCGCATTCGCTCGAGTGGCCGAAGATCGCTTCGTTGCTCGGCTTGAATTCCCAGTTAGATGGCCTGCCGTTGCAGTAGGCGAGCCTGTGGTCGGTGACTTCGGGGTCGACCTCGATCGGGTACTGGTATTCGCCCGGAGCCTCCTTGACCTGCAGCGTCAGCGTGTCCTTGAAGGCGTTGATCCTCACCGGCACGGGGGTCCCGGCGGCGTCGAGCGCGCCGGGCGCGAGGATGGTTGCGATCGTCGCGCCCTGATCGACGACCTCGACCGGTCCCCATCCCGGTGTCCACTGGCTGAGGTATGCACCCGATGGCAGTCCGACACGGAAGGAGAGTTCGCGTGGACTGTTGGCCGAGCGCAGGATCGTATCCTCCTCAAAGCCTGAGGTTGTGGGCTTGATCGCAGCGTCCATGTCCTCCCCTACGTCGCCGTAGAACACGGTCGAGCCCTCGACCGTGCCTTCTGCTCCCAGCAGCGCGGTGCCCCGCGCATCCACAGGGGTCAGCGACAGGCCTCTGCTCATCAGGGCAGCGCCTTGTGCCAGGTGCATGGGGATTCGCACGCCCACCGGAGCGTTGGCGGCGCGAAAGCCATTGTCGGCTCGCACGAGGCGCATGTCGATCGGCGAGCGCCGCTTTCCCGTGTCGGTCGTCATCGGCAGGGTGGATTCGATCAATACGTGCTTGCCATCTGAAAGCGCGAGCTGGGCTGCGTCAGGGGTCGGGTAGCCGAGGATCCTCTCGCCGGCCGTCAGCGGCGGAGGGCCTGCGGCCGAGGCGTCGATCGTCGAAGGAAACGCTTTACGGTCAAGTGCGCTGGCCTGCGCTGGGCTGAGCCGCTCGTAGGCAATCTCCGAGCGTTCGCGTGCGACGACGGCCGCCGGAGCCTCGCGGCTTGCTTGGCTTGCCGCCCCCAGCTGTTCAGCCTGCGTCGGTGAGTCCGGCACGACGAGCGGCTGGGAAGCGAGCGACAGCCCGACGCCGATATCCGTGGCCTGCAGCCAGCCTGGCAAAGTAGCCAAAGCCCTTCCCGCGTCGACGCTCGAACAGCCGAGCACGAGTGCGCAGCACACACCGCTCGCCACGATCCTTCGTTTCATCTTCCCCACCCCCTTGGCGCACTACCCCGCTTGCCCTTGTCGGTGGCTATGTCATAGCGTGATGCGATCCGTCCTGTCCAGGCAAACTCGAGATTTCCTGATTAATAATCCCGACAGTCCATGATTTGAATTTGTGTAAGACACAGTTGGATTTTTTCCATGACCTGGCTGGCTGACCGGCTAAGTGTTTCTCCGGCTGAGTCTTTCTCTAGATTTCGCGAGTGCTGGCACGCCTCAGTTACTGCAGTTGGGAATCTGCCTGCCGACGCTCTGCTGAAGCGTCGCGTCTAGGTTGAGACGGGCCGCTTGACCACTCAGCGAGAGCAGCGAACGGGCGGTTCGTGCGCGTCGGACCCGCCGCCAAGCGCAAGCTCTTCGCCGGATCGGAGGGACTGCGCGTGCTCGCGCTCGGGGGAGCCCCGGCGAGGTGTACAAGCTCTCGGCCGTGGGGGAACTTGAGGGGGCCGGGGCGTAGGCAGGGCCCTCGGTGTGGGACGTCGGGTTGCCGGGGCCTTGAGGGGCCTCTTTTTTTGGCTGCGGTAAGCTGTATACTGTGCTGTAGATGGCGGCTACGCGAACGCAGGTCTACCTGACCCAGTCCCAACGCGATCGCATCGAGGCGCTGCGAGCGAGCGACGGGCGCTCGCTCGCGGAGGTGATCAGGGCCGCGCTGGACGAGTACCTCGCGACCCACGGCGCAGCCGTCGAGGAGGCTCGCCGCGTCGAGCTGCGGCGTGTCCTGGACGAGACGTTCGGGATCGCGCCCGACTTCGAGGTCCCGTCCCGTGAGGAGTGGGACCGCTTCGACTCAAACTGGAACCGCGTTGAGCGATCCTAGGCGGACGGGCACCACGCTGCTGGACACCGACGTACTGATCGACCATCTACAGGGCCACCGCGCCCTCGAGCTCGACGAGCTGACCGTCTCGGTCATCACCCAGGCCGAGCTCTTCGCGGGCAATCAGCGCGAAGAGCCAGCGATCGAAGCCCTGCTCACGCGCCTGACGACGGTCGACGTCGATGCCACGATCGCGCGTGTCGCCGGTCGGATCCGTCGCTCCACGCGCCTCGGACTCGCCGATGCGCTCATCGCCGCCACCGCGGTCGAGCATCAGCTCCCCCTGATGACGCGAAACCGCAGGCACTTCGAGCGCGTGCCCGGCCTGCAGCTCGTCGCCTGATCACACCGCCAGCAGCGTGCGCAGCACGTACGGCAGGATCCCGCCGTGGCGGAAGTAGTCGGCCTCGCGCGGCGTGTCGATGCGCACGCGCGCGTCGAAGCCCACCTCCTCGCCGTCGCCGCG
>Ga0187783_10003653_pt1 | contig 11341 bp, 8 predicted proteins | sample 1015_SJ02_MP02_2_FD_132471 | JGI IMG/M metagenome (GOLD analysis project Ga0187783, IMG submission 132471) | Tropical peat soil microbial communities from peatlands in Department of Meta, Colombia - 1015_SJ02_MP02_20_MG | ecosystem: Environmental > Terrestrial > Soil > Wetlands > Peat | place... | reverse complement strand
GCTCCTCGTGAGCGAGCTGGCGCTCGATCGCATCAGGGCTCCAGCGTCCCATCTCGTTGAGCCGTGTCGCGGCCATGCCGCGAAACCCATGTGTGGTCATTTCATCGCTGGCGTAGCCGAGGCGCCGCAGAGCGGCGTTCAAAGTATTCTCACTCAGCGGCCGTGCCGTGGTCCGCACCGATGGAAACACCCACTGCCCGCCGCCCGTGATCCTCTGCATCTCCTCCAGAATCTGGAGCGATTGGCGTGATAGCGGCACGCGATGCGGGCGGCGCATCTTCATCTTGGCCGCCGGAATGCGCCACTCCGCGCCGCCAAGATCGAATTCTTTCCATTCGGCGTGGCGGATCTCGCCGGGCCGCACAAAGGTGAACGCCGCGAGCTTCAGAGCGGCCTTCGTGGTCGGCTGCCCGTCAAAGCCTTCAATGGCGCGCAGCAGACCACCAATGGCAGCCGGCTCCACGATAGCGGGGCGATGCACCACCTGATGGCTTGTCAACGCGCCACGCAGATCGGCTGACGGGTCACGGTCGGCGCGTCCGGTCGCAATAGCATACCGGAAGACCATGCCACAGGTGCTCCGGAGGCGCTTGGTGGTCTCGTAGACTCCTCGATTCTCGACCTTGCGAAGCACTGCCAGGAGCTCAAGCGCCGTGATCTCTCCGACAGTGCGGTCCCCCAACACTGGGTAGGCAAAGCTGAGCAGCCAACGCTGCTTCTTCAATGTTCGTTCTGCCCGGCCTTCCCGAACGAACTTCTCCATCAGCTCTTCGGCGACATCGCGGAAGCTGTTGCCACCAATGTGGATGCCCAGCTTTTCCTGTTTTCGCTGGACCGACGGGTCGACCCCGTCCGCCAAGAGTCTCTTGGCCGCTTCGCGCCGGATCCGGACCTGCGCCAATGTCACGATTGGATAGACACCGAGAGCGAGCGTTTTCTGCTTTCCACCGAATCGATAGGCGAGCCGCCAGAGCTTGCTGCCGTTGGTCTTGATCAGCAGATGCAGTCCGCCGCCGTCCGAAAGTTTGCGCGGCTTCGGGCCCGGCTTTGCGTTCCGCGCGGTGTTGTCCGTGAGGCCCATTTTGGGCTCGCTCCCCCTCCCTTTGCGATACCAACAGCCTACCACCAATCCGCGAAGAGTACCAACGCAGGTACCAACAGATCCGTCCGGTTGCCCGCGAACGAGGCGACACGAAACCGAGCATTTCTGCACGGTAACACGCTGTTTTTTATGGATTTTTCCGACGGCCCCAAACGGTCGCGAACACTGCCGGACGGTGCCCTGGTGCCGCAAGAGGGATTCGAACCCCCGACCCCATCATTACGAATGATGTGCTCTACCAGCTGAGCTATTGCGGCTACCACCTCTGATACCTGGGGGGGCCGGGATGCGCAAGCAGGTGACCTCAAGTCACCAGAACAGCGACCAAAATCGGCGCCAGCCGCTCGTCCGCGGTACCGTGATGAGTTCAGGCTGGGGCTCCGGCTGTGGGCCGGGGTCGTCGGGCACCGGAACTAGCGGAATAACCGCGGCGATGCTGGGCGGCACACCGCGTCGAAGCACCGGGGCGGCGGGGGCTGGCGAGGGAGACGTAGAAACTGGCGCCGCGACGGGCTCGCCGGCTGGCAGCGTGTCTGCAGCCGATTTTTCCATCTCAGCCGGCTCGCCCTGTGAATGCTCAGTCGCTTGAGGCGAGACCGAGTTCTGCTCGGGGCTGCCGGTCATCGGCTCTGCGACGGGCGGCTTTGGGGGACCTTCGGAAACCGGTGGTTTTCCGGCCTCTATCATGGTGCGCGCACGATCGGACTGTTCAGTGATGACCGGCCGAGCCACTTCGGCCAGCGGCACCCGCCACTCGAATGCATCGAGCCTGCCGGTGACCGGCGAAACCGGCATCCAGCGATCCGACACATAACCGTCTGCGGTCCAGGCCGGGTCGCGCTGGGCCCGCACGGCGCGTGCCATCCACTCACGGGCGCGCCCCTCATCACCGTGCTCGATTTCTTCAATCTCCGCCATCAGTACCGCGACGCGCAGTGTCGGGTCGGCCAGATAGGGCTCGAGCGCCGTCCGGCTCGTTGCGAATTCCCGAGCATCGAGCGCCGCGCGCGCGAGCGCCAGTGCACCCTCGATGTGACCGCGTGATTGTTGCGCCAGCAAACGGATGCGAGCCAAGCGATCACGTGCGGTATCGCCAATGCGCAAATGAGCGTAGATCTCCGCCAGGTCCGGATGGGGATTGAGCCGCCAGGCGGTGACGATGATTTGCCCCGCCCGACGGATCTCTCCGGAATCGGAGAGCAGTCGGCCGGCCAGGGCAGCTGCCGGCACAAGATCGGGGGCGAGCCTCGTCGCCTCCAGTGCGAGCGGCAGCACCGTGTCGCGGTCGCGTTCTTCTGCGGCGATTGCGTGGGCGGTGAGCAGCACGGCACGAAGCCGGCGATACCGCGGGCGGCCGATCAGCCCGTTTCGCAGGTGTTCATCGAGAACCGCCAGTGCTCCCTCCCAATCGCGTGCGGCACAGCGAAATTCCAGCACGGCCTGACCGGCCCAGGGCAAGGCGGGAGCCGCTTTCGCCGCCGCTTCGGCGGCGATCCGCGCGGTGGTCGGATCATCGCGTCGCTGTGCTTCGACGAACAGACCCCGCAAGCCGATCAATTTGGTGTCCTGGCGCTTGGCCATGGCTTCAAATGCCTGCTCGGCAGCTGCCCGGTCCCCGGTCAGCTGGGCGGTCTGCGCGCGCAGCAACAAAGCCAGCGGATCATTCGGCGCAATTCGGGCGGCCTCGGCGGCAAATCTGCGCGCGGCATTGCTGTCGCCGGCGCCGATGGCGATCAGGCCGCGTGAAATGGCCAGATAGCCGCGCCGACGCCGGCGCCGCCGCATCGCGCGGCGTGCCAGAAAGGGCCAGCGCAGTACGAACCGAAGAGCCGACCACAGCAGGGCCGTTGCCACCGCGAGGACGGCGATCGCCGCGATGCCGACCATCACCGACGTCTCGATCCGAACGCCAAGCCAGGTGACAACCACCTCGCCAGGCATGTCGGCCAACCACGCGAAGCCGTAGGCAATCAGACAGACGGCCAGCAGAAACGCAATGACTCGCAACATCGCCCCGATCGCCTCACGGTCCGGACTGGCCAAGCGCCTCGAGCGATGTCGCGGCGAGCCGGCGCACGGTGTCGATCGCGCTGACGCGACTCTCGGCCGACCGTGTCCAGTCCGACAAACGAGACCGCGTCGGCGATGGCAATTTGGCGATCTCGTTCAGCGCTGCCCGCATATCGTCGCGGCCTGCTCTGGCTTCGGCCCGGGCGAGCAGGGCGGCCGGCTCATCACCCGACGCCTCACCCACCGGCCGCACGCGCACCAGCTTTGCTGCATTTGCCTGTAATCGATCGAGAATGCTCTCCTTTTGCGACACCGGAGCGCCCTCGCTCAATACCTCCGGGATCAGTTTGGAGAGCGCGCCGGCGAGTACGGCGGCGGTCGGCACACCGGCATCGGCCAACGGCTCTAGCGTCGCGAGGTCCGCCGGACGCAGCAGAGGCTTCGCGGCCGCAAGCTCCGTCTTGAATGGTCCACCATGCTCGACCGCGTCGCGCAAGACGGCGGTCACGAAGGCAGCCTTGGCGGCGCGATCGGCGGCGGCGGCCGCGTTCTCCGTTGTCTGCAATTTGGTTTCGACCGCATTTGCGGTCCGTTCGAGCGCGGCCACGCGGGTCGCGAATTGATTGATCTCGCCGCGGTCAACGGCTGCTGCGTCGGCGTTCCCGGCGGCCGATTTTTGAGCAGCTTCCAAGGCCCTGTCGGTGCCGGCTTTCACGTCACGGACGCTCGCCGAAAGGTCGTCGATCTGCCGACGCATATCAGCGACAGCCTCAAGATTCGATTTGGTCGCTGTCTCGGCCCGCGCCAGGCGATCGGACCATGCTGGATCGGCCGCAGCGGCGGGGGCTGATTCAAGTCGCCCCAGGCGCTGTTCGACGGCGTCGAGTCGATGCTGCGCCTGTTCTAACCCGGATACCCGCGACGCGAGTTCGCTGACGACCTTGGGGTCGGCACTGGAACCGGAGTTGCGGGCTGAATGCCCGGCCAGTTCCTGAACCTGACGTTCGAGGTTGGCCACTTTCGTAGCGAGAGACCCGTTCGTGCTATCACCGGAAGCGGAGCCTAGCAGCCCTACCGACCACAGCCCGGTCAGCACCAACGCCAAGGCCGCGGCGCCACCCAAAGCCGCCACAACCAGCGGCCCAGGTCGATCGAGTTGCGGCCATCGTGCCGCAGCGCGCTCGATGGCGGCCCACCAGGACCGCCAGTCAAGCCTCTCGAATCTGGATCCCGCGGCGCCATGGGCACCCGCCGCGGGGCCTCCGTCGGCCGACGCCGCTGCCGGTTCGGACGTCAGGCCAAGCTGCGAGGAGGCAGCCGCCCGCCGGGCGACCTCGGTCGCCTCGAGGTCAATAGTCGGTGGTGGGCGGCGACGCGGCCCACCCGACAGTCCGGGATTTTCCGGGACGCCGGCCGATCCCGGCTCACCCTTTGCGCTTGTCATGCTGTCTCCCCAGAGTCGCAGACCCCTAGGCGCGCCCGTAATTTGATTCTGCGATCTGACGCGAACACTCGACAGAAGCCGCCAACCCAGCGCCCGGCCGAACCCTTTGGCCTGTGCGGACGGTTGCTCATGCTGGACCAATGAGATCGAGGAGCGCCGCTTCCTCGGGCCGCGCTGCAACCTTGATCCTTACCGCCCCGGCCGCCGTCAGCGGCGCTGCCACCTGCCGCGACAAACAATAGTGAACGAGTTTGACCGCCTGGTTAAGAAGTCCTGCACGCCGCGCACAGGCAAGAAAAACCGCTGCACTGCGCGCCGAGAAATGCAACACACCCTCGAGCCGTCCGGACTCGAGGGCTTGCCGGGTGGGCGCGCCCAACTCCTCGGCCGCGACCGCCCGATAGATCACAACCACCTGCAACGTCAGAGCTTGACCGGCGAGTTCCTTCTCGAGATTGCGGGCGCGATCCTCTCCGGCCAGATACAGAAGGCGTCCGGTGGTTTGTGTCGGCCTTGATGCCAGGAGACGGCCAAGATCTCGGCCATCGCCTTCGGCGCTCGTTACCTCGCCAAATCCAGCCTCCCGCGCTGCCTCCGCCGTGCGTTGGCCGACCGCATACACTGGCAGTGTCAGCAGTTCGCCCCTGCGCGGATGACTAGCGATGGCCCGAGCGGCCTGGATGCTCGTCATCACGACAGCGTCAAACGGCCCGTCGCCGAGGTCGACCTCGGGTAGCGGTTCCACCCGCAAGAGGGGCGCGCGCAACACATCGTGCCGACGTCCTGAGAGCACCAAGGCCGTGCGCTCATCGTCCGGCTCGGGTCGGGTCACCAACAGCCGCATAGCTTTCAGTTCCGTGCACCGAAAAAATCTGCCGAAATCCGCCCCTTAAGCTCGATCCCCGCATCAGCGCCGAGCGCCGCAGCGTCCTGACGACGGCCGGAACGGACCGCTTCATGGGCCTCGCTGCCATCCGGTCGCAGAATCATTCCGCGAAACCGGACGGTGTCGCCCTCGATTACTGCATGGCCCGCAATCGGGGTCCGGCACGATCCGTCGAGCGTTGCCAAGAACGCCCGCTCGGTCAGAACCGCGGCGGTGGTATCGGCATCATCTGCACCGACCAGGAGTTCGCGAATCGCTGCATCTGCGGCGCGCACTTCGATAGCGATCGCCCCCTGGCCAAGCGCAGGGAGGAACTCATCGACCCCCAAAATGGCGGTGGCCACCTCGGCTAGACCGAGTCTGTTGAGCCCAGCGAGCGCCAGCAGCGTCGCGTCGACGACACCTTCATCGAGCTTGCGCAATCGCGTTTCGACGTTGCCGCGTAGCGGCACCACGCTGACGTCGGGCCGCAATCGCTTGACTTGCGCCTGCCGCCGCAACGACGCAGTGCCGACAACGCTGCCAGCCGGCAGCGCCGACAGGCTCGTGCCACGACGGCTGATGAACACGTCGCGCACATCTTCGCGCGGCAGGCAGGCCGCCAGGATGAGTCCCTCAGGCAGGACGGTTGGCATGTCCTTGGCCGAATGCACGGCAAGGTCGATCTCGCCGGCGGCGAGCGCCTCGTCGATCTCCTTGGTAAAGAGCCCCTTGCCGCCGATCTCCGTCAAAGGCCGGTCCTGAATTCGGTCGCCCGAGGTGCGGATCACGCGGATCTCGACCGCGGTCTCGGGAAGACCGTGGACGGCCGTGAGCCGCTCGCCAACGGCACGAGCTTGCGCGAGCGCCAGCGGGCTGCCCCGGCTTCCGATGCGAATGGGTTTGGATGGAGTTGCGGATTGCACCATGCGATCCCCCAGTGCTACGCCCGTATACGACGGGCGGAGCGCGCGATCATAGGGGCAGACTGGCCCAGGTAAAGTCGAACCGAGATCCAAGCGCCATTGAGCGCCCGCGGCATGATCCGGACGCTACCCAACCGGTGCGTAATGGGCGACCCGGCGCGTGTCGCCCATGTGGAAGCGGCGCCGGAGGCGAGTTGAAAGACGGCTGCTCGCAGGCGAGGCCTGATGTTGATTCTAGGCATTGAAACCACGTGCGACGAGACCGCGGCCGCGGTGGTGCGGCGGCGCCGTGACGGACGGGGCGAAATCCTGTCCAACGTCGTGCGATCGCAAACCGACGAGCACGCAGTCTATGGCGGCGTTGTGCCGGAGATTGCGGCGCGCGCTCACGTCGAGATCCTTGACCATATCATCGACAGGGCGATGGCCGAGGCAAGCGTCGATTTCGGCCGGATCGACGGGATCGCGGCGGCCGCCGGTCCCGGCCTGATCGGCGGTGTCATCGTCGGTCTTACGACCGCCAAGGCGATCTCGCTTGTGACCAATAAGCCGCTGATGGCCATCAATCATCTGGAGGGGCACGCCTTGACCGCGCGCCTGACCGACCAGATCGCTTTTCCTTATTGCCTGTTTCTCGCCTCCGGTGGTCACACCCAGATCGTCGCGGTGTGCGATGTCGATCGCTACGTGCGGCTTGGAACAACCATCGATGACGCCATCGGCGAGGCGTTCGATAAGACCGCAAAGCTGCTGGGGCTTCCTTATCCGGGTGGTCCTGAAGTCGAGCGTGAGGCAGCGCGCGGTAACAGCGATCGATTTGTGCTGCCCCGCCCGCTGGTGAACCGGCCGGAACCTAACTTCTCGCTCTCGGGGCTCAAGACTGCCTTGCGCATCGAGGCCGAGAAGGTGGCGCCCCTGACCGACCAAGCGATCGCCGATTTGTGCGCAGCATTTCAGAAGGCAGTGGTCGACATCGTCACGGATCGGGTCCGAATCGGACTCGCGGTGTTCCGCGAGCGCTTCGGCAGGCCCTCGGCCTTGGTCGCGGCTGGAGGTGTTGCGGCCAATCAGGCGATCTGCCGGGCACTTCAGCGGCTGGCGGTCAAGGCCGGCACCAAGCTGGTGGCGCCGCCGCGAGAGCTGTGTACTGACAACGGCGCCATGATCGCCTGGGCCGGGGCGGAACGGCTGGCCCGCGGCCTCATCGACTCGCTGGATGTTGGTCCGCGAGCACGCTGGCCGCTCGACGGAGCCCCCGAGGCCGACGCCCCCGATCGTCGGCGAGCGCGAGCTTGAATCCGATGAGCGCGCCTCAACGAATTGCCGTGCTGGGCGCCGGCGCGTGGGGCAGCGCGCTCGCCAACGTGCTGGCCCGTAATGGACGTGAGGTGCTGCTTTGGGCCCGCAATCAGGAGGTCGCCGCGTTCATTCGGGCGAGGCGCGAGAGTCCGCGCCTGCCGGGAATTCGGCTCGACGACCGCGTACTGCCGACGCCCTCGATTGCCGATGCTGCGATCTGCGATGCCGTGCTGCTGGCCGTGCCAGCCCAGGCGCTGCGCGAGGTTGCCTGCAAGCTGACCCCGCTATTGCCCGAAGCTGTCCCGACCATTGCGTGCGCCAAGGGAATTGAGCGCGGTACCCGCCTGTTCATGACTGAGGTCATCGCCCAATGCCTGCCACAGGCCATCCCGGCCATCCTTTCGGGGCCGAGCTTTGCGCTCGACGTGTCGAGCGGGCTGCCGACCGCTGTGACGCTGGCGGCACGCAACGAGGAGGTGGCCGCAAGGCTTGCGGCTGCGCTTCGGACTCCGACATTCCGACCCTATCGGTCGACCGACATACGTGGTGTAGAGATTGGCGGCGCCGCCAAAAATGTTCTGGCCATCGCGGCCGGCATTGTCCACGGGCGTGGGCTCGGTGCCAGCGCCGCCGCCGCACTGACCACCCGCGGGTTCGCGGAACTCGCGCGGTTCGGCCGGGTCTATGGCGCGCACGCCGAAACACTGACCGGGCTCTCGGGGCTGGGAGATTTGATTCTGACTTGTTCCAGCCGGCAATCGCGCAATTTTTCGCTCGGCGTGTCACTGGGAGAGGGCCTCAGCCTCGAAGCGATCCAGCGCGACGGCAAACTCGCCGAAGGCGTGTTCACGGCCGCGGTCCTCGTCGACCTCGGGCGCACGCATGGGGTCGAGATGCCGATCGCAGCCGCTGTCGCGGCTGTTCTTGAGGGACGATTGAGCATCGATGCCGCGACGGAGTCTCTGCTCATGCGGCCGTTGCGAGCAGAGGCCTGACCGCTGGTTCCAATTCTGATAGGTGCTGGTCGCCCTCACCGCCCTCCCTTGGGTTGATGCCTTGAAAGAGCTTGTTTGAAAAAACGGCCTTGCTGCCGGAATATGCAGTCGCAGCGAAGGTCGTTTGAGTCGATCAGCAAAGTTGCCGATCGACCACCTTGCCGCCGACTGACGGGGCTCGGCGGTGACACTCTCGAATCGGGGATCTGCCATGGCCTATTGGCTTTTGAAATCCGAACCCGCGACGTGGTCGTGGGACAATCAGGTCGACAAAGGTCGCAAGGGGGAGCCATGGACCGGCGTGCGCAACCACACCGCCAAACACAATCTCATGAAGATGAAGAAGGGCGACCACGCCTGGTTCTACCATTCAGGAGACGAGAAGCGGATCGTGGGTGTCGTTGAGGTGATCCGCGAGCATTATCCCGACCCGACCGACCCCGAGAGGAAGTTTGTCGTGGTCGATGTTAAGGCCACGGCACCATTGCCGAAGCCAGTCACGCTGGCCGACATCAAGGCCGACAAGCGCCTTAAAAGCATGGTTCTGGTTCATCAGTCGCGCCTTTCCGTCCAGCCGGTCACCGAGCAGGAGTGGCGGATCATCGCTGGGCTGGGCGGACTGAAGGACGCGTGAAAGTCGGCGCCCCGGTGTGGCGATCGCGAAATGGCGGAATCGAGGAGAAAGCCATGGCCTTTGCGGGTATCAACTACTGGGCAGTCCTGCTGGCCGCCGCGGCCGCCTGGATCTTCGGCGCGGTGTGGTATCGGGTGTTCTCCAAACCATGGCTGAAGGCGACCGCAAGAACGCCTGAAGACGTTCACGCCCTCAAAGGCACGAGCGCCGAATACCGATCCTATCTCGTGGTGCTCGTAGCTCTGATCATCATGGCCTGGATGCTGGCTGGGGTGCTCGGGCATTTGGGGCCGGGTCAAGTCACGGTGCGCAATGGCGTCATTTCGGCCGCCTTCTGCTGGCTGGGTTTCGTCGCCACGGTTATCGTGGTCAGCAATACATTCACCCGGCGTCCGTTGCTGTTGACGCTGATCGACGGTGGTTATTGGCTCGGGTCGCTTGTCCTCATGGGAGCCGTCGTCGGCTTGATCGGCGTTCCTTGACCGAAATCAACCCCCTTCGGCCATTCGCCATGCCACCAAAGTGTCAACCCGGCCGCCTTGCTCCGTCGACGCTCGCTCACCATAATCGGGTCAAAATCACTATGCGCCGGCAACCGCCATGGCGTCGGCGAGGCGGAGGAAAATGATGGCCGAAAAGATTTACGAAGTCCCAACGGAGTGGGCCCGTCGCGCCTATGTGAATGATGCCAAGTATTGGGAGATGTATGAGCGTTCGGTCAACGACCCCAATGGGTTCTGGGGCGAGTTAGGTAAATGCATCGACTGGTTCAGGCCTTATACCAAGGTCAAGAATACGTCGTTCGGTCCCGACGAGGTCTCGATCAAATGGTATGAAGACGGCACCACAAACGCGTCCTACAATTGCGTCGATCGGCATCTTGCCACACGCGGCGACCAGATCGCCATCATCTGGGAAGGCGACGACCCCAAGGAAGACAAGCGCATCACTTACCGGCAGCTGCATCGGGAAGTTTGCCTGTTCGCCAATGTTCTCAAGGCGCGCGGTGTAAAAAAAGGCGACCGCGTCACCATTTATCTGCCGATGATCCCCGAGGCCGCTTACGCCATGCTGGCCTGCGCCCGCATCGGCGCGGTCCACTCGGTCGTCTTTGGTGGATTCTCGCCGGAGTCTCTGGCCGGACGCATCGAGGACGCCAAATCAGATGTCATCATCACGGCCGATGAGGGCCTGAGGGGCGGCCGCCGGATACCCCTAAAGGCCAATGCCGACAGGGCTGCGGAAAAATTCGACGGTATCACGTCAATTATCGTGGTGCGGCGGACGGGGGCCGCGGTCGCTATGACGCCAGGCCGCGATGTCTATTATGACGAGGTCGCCCGCACCGTCGTGTCGGAATGCCCCTGCGAGGAGATGAACGCAGAAGATCCATTATTCATCCTCTACACCTCGGGCTCCACCGGCCGCCCCAAGGGGGTGCTGCATACGACCGGCGGCTACCTCGTCTTTGTCACCGTCACCCACCGTTATATCTTCGATTATCACGATGGCGACATCTACTGGTGCACGGCCGATGTGGGCTGGGTCACCGGCCACAGCTACATTCTTTATGGCCCCCTCGCTAATGGTGCGACCACGCTGATGTTCGAGGGCGTGCCGAACTATCCTTCGATCTCCAGGTTCTGGGAGGCCATCGACAAGCACCAGGTCAACACCTTCTACACGGCACCCACCGCGATTCGAGCGCTGATGCAAGCCGGCGAAGAGCCCGTGAAGCGCACCAGCCGTGGTTCGCTTCGGCTTCTGGGTACGGTTGGTGAGCCCATCAACCCGGAGGCCTGGGAATGGTATCACCGCGTGGTTGGCGATGACCGTTGCCCGATCGTCGATACTTGGTGGCAGACCGAGACGGGTGGCATCCTGATTACGCCCTTGCCCGGGGCGACGCCTTGCAAGCCTGGTTCGGCGACGCGGCCCTTCTTCGGCGTGAAGCCGGAAATCGTTGATGCCAACGGCACCGTTCTGGACGGTGCAGGCACCGGCAATCTGGTCATTACTGATTCCTGGCCCGGGATGATGCGGACCGTCTTCCGCGATCATCCGCG
>Ga0187783_10003652_pt1 | contig 11346 bp, 6 predicted proteins | sample 1015_SJ02_MP02_2_FD_132471 | JGI IMG/M metagenome (GOLD analysis project Ga0187783, IMG submission 132471) | Tropical peat soil microbial communities from peatlands in Department of Meta, Colombia - 1015_SJ02_MP02_20_MG | ecosystem: Environmental > Terrestrial > Soil > Wetlands > Peat | place... | reverse complement strand
GTGATCAGCTTCACGACCACTCTCTTGTTCAACATCGTCTCGACGAACGGACGCATCTCCTCGGTGTACGTGCCGTAGTAGCGGGAGAACAGGTCCACCCCGAGCTCCCACATTCGCGTGGGATCGTCGACGATCTCGGCACGACCGACGAGCTCCACGCCTCTGAGCTCCTCGTAGTACTCGCCGTCCTCGATCATGCACGTGAGCCGCGGGTCGCGTCGAAGGTTCTGAACCTTTTGTGACTTCGCCTTGGTCTCTACGGCGACCGCGCCCTCGAGGAACCCGTACCACATCGCTACTGCGTGAATCGAACCGTCGTGATTGATCGAGCACATCGTCATCGGTCGGCGCTCGCGAAGGAAGGCGTCCACCTCGTCCGGGGTCATCTTGATGAGCGCGCGTTGATTTATGCCGTGACCCATGGGTTGGTTCATCTGAGCTCCTCGCATCGACCATTGTTCCGGCCCGGACATTCAACTACGCATGGGGAGGTGCCAGAAGATCTCGATCGTGGTTCGTCCTCTGCGAAGCCTGCTTGGGCGATTCATCTACCTGAAGGCATGAGCCCCGACGAGGTGGAACTACCCGGCGACATCAACTTGACCAGCCGGTGGATCAGGTGGTGGCGCAACGCTCCGGAACGCCCCGTGGTTCGAGACGAGAACCATGAGTGGTTGACCGGTCTAGAAGTCGACGTCCGTTCGAGCGATGCGGCTGCGAGATTGAAAGAGGCGGGACTTCGCAGCGGGGACAGGCTCATGGTCGTCGCGCGGAGCTCTGTTCCGTCTGTTCTCGTTTATGTCGCCGCCCTGCGACTTGGTCTCGTCATCGTCCCGGTGAACCCCGATTCCGCCCCCGACGAGGTGGCGAGGGTCATCGAGGATTCCGACCCCGCAGCCTTCGTGGTCGATCGAGAAGCGCCCGAGTCACGCCGCCTCGATCAAGCAATTTCGGCGGTGTCCTCTGGATCTACTGGATCTTCCCGACGTAATTTTCCCTCCCGTCCTTCTCGAGGTGCTGTTCTCGACCTGGTACGCGAGCTGACGAGTGACGTTCGGTTCAGTGCGCGCGAAGGCGAGAACCCGCTGGACAAGGCTTCAGCGCACGACCCTGCCTTGTTGCTCTACACGTCGGGCACAACAGGAATCCGCAAGGGTGCCGTGCTCACCCATGGAAATCTGCTCTCGAGCGCTCGCGCGCTGGAGATCGCATGGAGATGGGCGGCCGACGACCGCCTCGTCCTCGCGTTGCCGCTCTTTCACTTGCACGGCTTAGGTGTCGGACTGTTCGGTTCGTTCTGCGCCGGTGCGTCGGTGGTCCTGCGAAGGTCCTTCGATCCCGAAGACGTGCTCGACACCATCGACGCCGAGCAGGCGAGCCTCTTCTTCGCGGTTCCCACGATGCTCCTGCGCTTGGCCGGTCACCCGAGGGTGGACGAGCTTCGCTTTCTCAGGCTGTGTGTGAGTGGCTCGGCACCGCTCGCTCCCGAAGTTCATCGCACGATGTTGGAACGTGCAGGGCTCAGTGTGCTCGAGCGCTACGGCATGACGGAAACAGTCATGAACGTCTCGAATCCCTACGACGGGGAGAGAAGACCCGGCACGGTGGGGTTTCCGTTGCCCGGAGTGCAAGTTCGCCTCGACAGAGGGAGTGGGGAGATCCTCGTGCGGGGCCCGAACGTCTTCGGCGGCTATCTGAACGAGCCGCGGGCGAACGCGGAAGCTTTCGAAGACGGTTGGTTCCGAACGGGGGATATCGGCGAATTCGACGACGACGGTTACCTGAAGATCGTAGGCAGGTGCAAAGAGCTGATCATCAGCGGAGGCCAAAACGTGTACCCGAAAGAGGTGGAAGACGTTTTGCGCCACCATCCCGCCGTTTCGGACGCAGCGGTCGTCGGCTTGCCTGACGACGAGTGGGGGGAGCGCGTCGTCGCTTTCGTCGAGCTCGAGTCTGACGCGCCGACGACCGAACCCAGAACGACCCTTTCAACAGAGGAGCTGATGGCTTTCGCGCGCTCGCGTCTGGCGCCTTACAAGCGACCTAAGGAGATCCACCTGCTGCCTTCTCTCCCACGCAACGAGCTCGGAAAGGTCGTCCGGTCGTTGCTGACTGCTGCGACTGGCGGGTAGGTCGTCGAAACCGCAAATACAGCGCTCACCTCGGACACCGGCAGTCGCAATGCCTGCCGTCCGAACGGGAACCTGCGGTGGCGGGAAAGCCTGTGACCTGGGCCTTGACAGTTGTCCGCGGAAGAGGGCAGGGGTAGGCTCCCAGGCCGATGGGGGGCGTCATGGCGTTTGCCTTGGCATTGGTGGGGATCTTCGCTGCCACGACGGGTCGGCGTCCCGGAGTGCGCTCGGTTCGTTCCGACGCGGGGCGCGGCCCGAGGGCGGCGAAGAAGATAAGTGCGGGGGCGGGAACGAGAATGACTGGTTCAGATGGCGCGGGCAGCCGGAACTGACCGAGTTAGCGGCCCCTCGCAGTTTGACAGGGACGTCGTAGTCGTCGGCGGATGCGGCCACGTCGGCCTTCCGCTCGGCTTGGCGTTTGCCGAACGAGGCCTCGAGGTCACCCTTTACGACGTGGACGAAGCTGCCGTCGCTTTGGTTTCAGACGGCTCCATGCCCTTCGAGGAGGACGGTGCGACCGCGGCCCTGAAGCGGGTGATCGGCAAACGCCTGCTTGCCACTGCCGATCCGTCTGCCATTGCAGGTTGCGAGAACGTGGTCATCGTCATCGGTACGCCCGTCGACGAACACCTGAATCCGGACCCGACGGTCGTGCTCAAGGCGGTGACGGAACTGAGTGACCATTTCTCTGAAGGACAGCTCCTGATACTGCGTTCGACTCTCTATCCCGGTACCACGGAGTTCGTCGAACGAGCGGTGGAATCGCTCGATCGGTCGATCGACGTCTGTTTTTGCCCTGAACGCATCGCCGAAGGAAAAGCGATGACCGAGCTCTTCGAGCTGCCGCAGATCGTCTCCGCACGAAGCACCGCTGCGTTCGATCGAGCCGAGAAGCTGTTCCGAAACCTGGTGTCGCAGATCGTCAGGCTCAGTCCAGAAGAAGCAGAGCTCGCCAAATTGTTCACGAACACATGGCGTTACATAAAGTTCGCGACAGCCAATCAGCTCTTCATGATGGCCAACGATTTCGGCTTGGACTACGAGCGAATTCGCCGTGCTTTGGCCCTCGACTATCCGAGAGCGGCCGACCTGCCCAGAGCCGGGTTTGCGGCGGGTCCTTGCCTCTTGAAAGACACCATGCAATTGGCCGCTTTCAACAACAACAACTTCGTTCTCGGGCACGCGGCGATGATGGTGAACGAAGGCCTACCTCTTTACATGGTCTCGAAACTCGAGGATCGTTTTCCTCTCGAAAAGATGACGGTCGGAATTCTCGGCATGGCTTTCAAGGCTGACTCCGACGACACCCGCTCGAGTTTGAGCTACAAGCTGAAGCGCATTCTCCGTTTCAAAGCGCAGAACGTCCTATGTCACGATCCCTATGTGCGCGGGGACCCTGACCTGGTCGAGCTCCACGAGTTGACGGAGGCGGCGGATCTCATCATCGTGGCGGCTCCCCATTCGGCATATCGAGAGCTCCGGTCCCAAGTCCCGTTGATCAACATATGGGACAGCTCTGGCGAAGGAGTTCAGTTGTGAAACCGCGCGTGTCGATCGTTGTGACTGCTTACAACGAGGGCGAAGAGATAGTGCCGTACCTGGATCGGCTACTCGAGTCCGTGACCCTTCCCTGCGAAGTGCTCGTAATCTACGACTCGCCTGATGACTCGACCGCTGAATGGGTGATGAAATACTCAGAGGGCGAGCCGAGAGTGATACCCACGTTGAATACACACGGGCGTGGGCCTGCCAAGGCAATCCGCTTCGGGTTCGACCATGCCCTCGCTGATGTCGTCGTCGTGACGATGGCGGACGGTTGCGACGACCCGATGCAGATCGATCCTCTGGTTCGGTTGGTCGAGCGCGGAGTGGTGATCGCTGCGGCCTCCCGGTACATGCGTGGCGGGCAACAAATAGGGGGACCCCCCATGAAGAGTGCGCTGTCGCGCGCAGCGGGTCTTTCCCTCCATTGGTTCACGAGAGTGGGAACGCGGGATTCAACGAATTCGTTCAAGGCGTATGACGCAAGCTTCGTTCGAAGCGTCGGAATTGACTCCGACAGCGGATTCGAAGTTGGTCTCGAACTTGTGGCGAAGGCGCGTCGGCGGCGCTTGCCGATCGCAGAGATACCAACCATCTGGTTGGAGCGCAGCCACGGGAGCTCGAATTTCAGGTTGGTACAGTGGCTTCCCAAGTATCTGCGCTGGTACTTGCATGCTTTTGGTTACGAGCGGGAACAGAGCGATCTCGCCGGTCGGCGAGACGGCAACGCAAGCGCCACCTCCAATGTCTCCAAACCATTGGAACGGGTAAGCGGATAGGTGGAGATCTCCGAGAAAAATCCGCCCAAAAGTACGCAGATCGTAGGGCCCAACGCTCCCGGTACGGAGTCCAACGCTCCCGGTACGGAGTCCAACGCTCCCGAAGCCGAGTCCAACGCTCCCGGGACGCCACCGTCTTCTGAAACCTCTGGGCCCGGAAACCGAAGCGAGTCGCCGCGCCGGACTTTGATCTTCGCGCCGATCCCGGACACGGGACCTCTGATCAAGCTGGTGCACGGCGCATGCCTGGTGATCTCGGGGATCGTCTTGCTCGCCCTCGACGGGCGCGGCTGGTTCTACCTGGATGAGTGGGACTTCCTCGTCAATCGTCGAGTCCAACTAGGCGGCACCGAGGGGATCCTCTCCCCGCACAACGAGCACTGGTCGACGATCCCGATTCTTGTCTGGCGTGGTTTGTTCAGTGTTGTTGGAGTGAGCAACTACTGGCTCTATGCGCTCCCAATGATCCTGCTCCACCTGCTGGCGGCGCACCTCTTGTGGCGCATCATGATCCGTCACAAGGTCGAACCATGGATCGCCACGTTCCTCGCAGCGACGTTCATGCTTCTCGGCGCCGGCTGGCAGAATCTCGTCTGGGCCTTCCAAATAGGTTTCGTCGGAACGCTCGCGTTCGGGCTGCTTGCGATAGAGGCCGTTGAAAACGACAATCTATGGCTCCCGTCAGTCTGGTGCATCTGTTCCCTCATGTGCACCGATGTCGGGGTACCGATGGTGATCGCCACCGTCATCGTCGCGATCACCCGCCGCCGTTTCAGAATCGCTGCCGTCACAGCTCTGGTTCCTGGCCTCGTGTTCGCCCTCTGGTGGGCCAAATACTCTCCACGGTCGGCTACTTTCCAAACCGGCTTACACGAGCTTGCTCTATATGTTTGGACGGGGTTGACATCCGCCCTCGCGTCGTATCTCTACTTGCCCCGTATCGTCGGCGATGTATTGGTGATCCTTTTGGCAGCCGGGGCGATCTGGCGCCGGAGCGTCCCGGCTGCGCTGGCTGTGAGCGCCGTTCCTCTGTTGGCCTTCATCGGTACGGGAAGGGCTCTGTTCGGCGCCAGCGAAGCAACGTCGTCGCGGTACTCTTATTTGGTCATCGCGTTGGCAATTCCACTCGTGGGCCAACTGCTGACCACCATCAGCCGCTCGGTGCTCGTCTTGTCGTTTGTCTTCGTCGCGTTGATCGCTGTCTTCTCGGTCAACCTCTCGACCCTGGTGAACAATTCCGATCTGTGGAACGCCGGAATAAGGCCCGTCCACCAAGAGATGAAGAGAGCCGCCTTTCTGATCGCGCGGGGCTCGGCTCTGCCTCCAGAGGCAATCGTCTACAACGGGCTCGGTTGGCCCGACAGCGTGAGCGTGGGACAACTGACCCGATTGATCAGAAGCGGCCGGTTTGCCGTCCCCGACACTGCTCCTCCTGGTACCACCGCAGAAGAAGTGTCGCTAGGCGTCTATACCTCCCGCGAACGCGGACACCCGGGCGACCTGACGTTCTCGGCCAATGGAGTCGCCGGCACTCATCGCTGCGTCGTGCTCGATTCCTCGCCACTCATAACCGCCCTGGAGAAGCCCGGACGGACTGTGTATGCAGCCCCCGGAGTCCCCTATGCGTCGGCCATCACCGTCCGGACGACGGGTCCCGGCTCGCTCCTGCTCGAACCGGCTCCCCGAACGACGATCTCCTCCTCTGATCCCCCGTTCCTCGTCGTGACCATGGAGGGCCCCGACGGGATCTTCCTGCCATCCGCATTCCCCTTCGTTCTCCCGGCCGACCATTGGATCAATCTTCCGGGAGTCGGGTACGAGAGCGCGACCGTGGCGAGCTACGACGGTGATCTGATGTTTTGCCAAGCCGCCGGGAAATAGTCTCTTAGATCGACCCGGTGTCACACGGGAGGTGCTTGATCCCGTTTATGAAATTCGACCTCAGCCTGTCCGGCTCGGCGGTCGCTACGAGATTTGGCGTGCGTGCGAAGAGCTCCCGGAACATCACCATGATCTCCCGGCGTGCGAGATGTGCGCCCAGGCAGAAGTGTGGTCCGGCTGCACCAAATCCCAGATGCGGATTGGGATGGCGCGAGACGTCGAACTTGTAAGGCTCGTCGAAGATCTCTTCGTCGCGGTTGGCCGAGTTGTAGAAGAGAAGGACCTTGTCTCCCTCCGCGAACTCCTGGCCGGACAGCTCGGTCTTCTGGGTCACCGTACGGCGCATAAAGATGACCGGCGACGCCCAACGGACTATCTCGTCCACGGCCGTCGCCGCGGTGGTCGCGAAGTCCACCACCCAGTCCATCTTCTGGTCCGGGTACTCGGTGAATGCCCACAGACCGTGACTTATTGCGTTTCGAGTGGTCTCGTTGCCGGCCACCACCAGAAGAACGAAGAACGATGCGAGTTCGGAATGGTCGAGTGCCTCGCCGTCGACATTCGCGTGAATGAGCGCCGAAGTCAGATCGTCGGTGGGATGCTCGCTACGGAAGGATGCGAGTTCCTGCATCAGCTGCGCCAGCTCGGACCCCGCTTGCAAGAACGCGGCAGCGATGTCGGTTCCTTCGGGGATGTATTCGGGGTCCCCCGCGCTAAGGATGATGTTCGAGCACCGAAAGACCAGGTCGTAATCCCGCTCTGCGACGCCCATCATGTCGCAGATCACCTGGAGCGGGAGCCTGGCCGCCACGTCGGTCACGAAGTCACAGGTTCGGACCTCCACGAGCTTGTCGACGATGGTTCCCGCAACTCTCTGGATTCCTTCTTCGATGCTTTGGACCATTCGGGGGTTGAACGCCGCTGACACGATGCGCCGCAGACGGGCGTGCCGCGGGTCGTCTTCGTTGATCATCCCCCCGAAGAACTCCAGGAATTCGAGGGGCATGTCCAGAATGCTCGTCGCGCCTTTTCCGGAGCAGTAAAGCTCGGGATGGCGGCTGATCTCCTGTACGTCCGCGTACCGGGTGATGGCGTAATAGCCGGGACCCTTGGGGATCGGCAGCACGGACTGGTCGACTTCCGGTTCCTCGAAAAATGCGATCGGTCGCTGCGAGCGAAGCGTCCGGAACGCCGCCTCTCTTTCCTCCCAAGGGCGCGCCCAGAACTCCATGTCCGACAAGTCAATTTCGGACAATGGCATCTCGGCGATGGATTCCTGTGTCACCTCGCACCCCTTGTGACCGTTTCAGCGGGCCCGAAAGTGATCCTATGCGTGGATCGGCCTAGCGGATCGGCCTAGGGGATCGGCGGCCTAGCGGGTCGGCCTAGGGGATCAGCGGCGGCCTAGGGGATCGGCGGCCCAGGGGATCGTCGGCGGCCTAGCGGATCGGCCTAGGGGATCGTCGGCGGCCTAGGGATCGGCGGCGGCCTAGTGGATCGGCGGCGGCCTAGTGGATCGGCCTAGCGGATCGGCGGCGGCCTAGGGATCGGCGAAGGCGTAAACCGGGAATCCGTTGTATGCCTCTGATTGCGCGGGGAGAAACGGCCCGTTGATGATCACGGAGAACATCCCGTTCGGAGCCGGGCCTGCATCACCCTCCACCGTGATCACCGCTCCGTCCGGCCACACTTGGGCGACGATCCCCGTGTGAACAGAAGAAGCGACGCTCTGCGGACCGGTACCGTAAAGGATGATGTCGCCGGGTGCCGGAGTCGCCCATGACGCCAGCACCGCCGCGTTGGACGCCGCCCAGTAGTAGATGTCCCCTGTGAACGCATAACTCGGTATCGGGATCCCGTTCGCTTCCCAAACCCAAGTTGCGAACAGAGAGCACCAAGGCTCACAAGGCCCGTACGGGTTGCAGAACGCGCCTTGTCCGATGTCAGGGTCGCCCTCCACTTGACTTTCGGCGGTTTGAGCTATCGACGCCCCACCGGGAATCCGATAGGGAGGCGCAGGGCTCGAGAAGGAATAGTTGATGTCATCTGGCATGAGGAGCCAGTAGCCGTTTCCGTCGGGCGTGGCGGCTATGCCCACGGTCGGATCGGGCGGGACGTGTCCTCCGTTCGAGCCGAAGAAGCCGGCGTTGCCGAACTGGTAGACGCTGCCGTCCCAACCGGACAGCCAGTAACCACCGCCGTTCGGCGTGGAGGCCATTCCGGTGATCCCGGCAGGAAGTGTGTCGCTTCCGAGCGACCCGTGGAATCCTGCGTCGCCGAAGGTGAATATCCCTCCGTCAGCGGCGACGAGCCAGTAGCCCCGTCCGTCGGGCGTCGCGGCCATGCCGACAACGGGGGCGTTCAATGGGTGGCCGCCCATCGACCCATGGAATCCTGCGTCACCGAAGCTGAAGATCCCTCCGTCAGCAGCGACGAGCCAGTAGCCCCGTCCGTCGGGCGTGGCGGCCATGCCGACTATCGGTGCGTTCAAGGGGTGGCCGCCCATCGAACCGTGGAAACCGGCATCGCCGTAGCTGAACACGCCTCCGTCGATGGCGACGAGCCAGTAGCCGTTGTCGTCGGGCGTCGGCGCCATTCCGACGACAGGGCCGTAAAGCCCGATTGCGCCAGCCGAGCCATGGAACCCGGCGTCGCCGTACGTGAAGACGCCGCCATCGGCAGCGGCGAGCCAGTATCCGTGTCCGTCTCGCGTTGGCGCCATGGCGGTGACGACAGAGTTGAGTGTCGAGCCCACCGGCGACCCGTAGTTGTGCGCGTCGCCGTAGGTGTAGATCCCGGACCCTCCGTAGACGTGCGGCTGGACAGCTGCCGACGCGGGACTCTGCCCGCCTGAGAGAACCGGGAGCACTACCAAAAAAGAAGCGGTCAGGACCACGGCCAGCGATCGCTTGAACAGCGATCCCGATACGCGGCTCAGTTTCCGGGCGCCTAAGGCCCCTCGCCGATGAAAAGTCATTTGCTGCTCCCAGTCCCCCCAGCGCGGATGACGCGTTAAAGGGCAGTCGTGGTCGTTGTTCCAGTCGTCGTTGTGAGGCCGTTCGTGGTCGTCGTCGGGCCGTTCGTGGTCGTCGTCGAGCCGTTCGTGGTCGTCGTTATCGGGCTAGTCGTCGTGGTCGTCGTGGGTGGGCTAGTCGTGGTCGTGGTGGGTGGGGTAGTCGTCGTGGTCGAACTGGGCGGAAGCGTCGTACCCGAGCCCGGATGGCCGCCCGTGGGCGGGCGTCCGGGTGTTCCGGTGCCGACCGATCCCGTGTCCGACTGATTCGCAACTCGGAACAGCCAAGTACCCGTGGCACAGTCGGGGGGCTGGCTCGCGGTCACTTCGTAAACACCGGGGGAGCCCGAAACAGCCGCCACGACCAGCGGTGGCGAAGACTCCAAGCACACCTTGTTCGGGTCGTTGGTCGTGAACGTCGACAGACGACCTAGAGCAGGCCCGGTGGGCGGAGGCGGAGAGCCGGCAGCCGTGGGGGTCAGGCTCACGGTATTGCCCTTCCACGTCCCGGTGTACTGGTACCCACCGGGAGGCGGCGTGGTCGTCGTGCTCGACTGAGGCCCGCTCAAGCTGTCCTTGACGACCGGGGACTGGCCGAGGAGAGCGGCGATCATCGACGGGTCGTCGCCGTCCATTCCGAGAGCCCAGATCCCGAGGCCTCTCAAGTGGTAGTAGTTCGCGAGCTCGGCCTTGAGCGCCAGTGACGTCGGGTCGTCGAACCACGTCTGGTGCCATTGGCTACCCACCTGGTACGCGGTCCACGGCGTGTCGGTGGTCGAGTCCCAGTACACCGGGTTCCCGGCAGACGAAATCTGGGAGTAGCTCAGCGGCGAGGGCGGCCCTGTCGCCGACGCCCCCTGCTGCGGCCCGGATGTCGGCCAGTCGTAGCCGTAGTACGGCACTCCCAGTACGACCTTGGAGGCCGGCACCACCGCGGTGTACTCCTGGACGGCCTGTAGGTCCGTGAACCCGGGTCCAGTCAAAGGCGCCGTCGGAGAAGGCTGGCTTCGGCTGTTCATGTCGTAAGCCATGACGAAGAAGGCGTCCACGCTGTTCGCCAATCCGGCGATGTCGTAGAAGCCGCCCGAGTCGCCGGCGGCGGAGGCGTAGGTATCCATGGTGACTTGCCAGTGCGAGTCCGCACCGTGGACCGCCGCAGAGACTTTGGCCATGAGCTGGTCGAGCCCGGCTTGATCGGAGCTTCCTTCGCCCTCGAAGTCGATGTTGACCCCGTCGAGGTTCTTCTGCTGGACGAGCTGCACCAGGTTGCTCGCCAGGCGGCTGGCGGCTGAAGGATTCGAAGTCAGCTGGTCGAGCGAGCCCTGGTCGAAGCAGGTCGCGGTTAGAACCACCCGGTCGCCGGCCTGGTGGGCCCGGGTGATCAGGTCGGCCAAGTCCTGGCTCTCGTACCCAGCCCATCCCGGTCCCGAGCGGTCGATCGTTCCGTCGCCGTTCACGTCCACGCTGAAATACGCGAGCGTTGTGAGATCGGCCACGTCGAAGTTCGACGCGTCGGGCAGGTTCCAGTAGGGAGCGAACCCGAAGATCTCATGTGACGAAAGCGCCGGCGCGTCCGCAAGTGACGGGGGTGCGGGTTCGGGACGCCGCGTAGCGGCAGGCAGGGCGAGGATCGCCGACATCCTCCCAGCAAAGCTTCTTGCCAGGTCCCCGTTTCCAGAAGTGCCGGCAGACTGTGAGGCGGCAGGCCCTGCTGTGCTGGCCACTGTCCCCCCCGCAAGCAGCGCAAGCCCGCAAAGGACGACGGTAGCGCTGAGAGCACGCTTCTTGGGCTCCGCGCTGCGAAGCGCGTGCACGGCCCCACCGAGGCCGAGGAACTTGGCCGCCGGTGCCAGTCGTTCGGCGGCCCGCCGCTTCGCCGGAGCGATGCGAGTGGCCAGATCGGCTCGAATCTGCCGGGCCAAGGCCGAAACGAACAAGAGTGCGGCGACCGTCCTTCTCGTCCCGAACCGGCCCGAAATATCTTTATTTCGGCGGGTGC
>Ga0187783_10003651_pt1 | contig 11346 bp, 10 predicted proteins | sample 1015_SJ02_MP02_2_FD_132471 | JGI IMG/M metagenome (GOLD analysis project Ga0187783, IMG submission 132471) | Tropical peat soil microbial communities from peatlands in Department of Meta, Colombia - 1015_SJ02_MP02_20_MG | ecosystem: Environmental > Terrestrial > Soil > Wetlands > Peat | place... | reverse complement strand
TAGACCTAACGGGTAGGAATATTTATGCGCAGGATGTTTGCCCAAGTTTTTGTGCGCGATGAGCGATAATATCGGGCATATTAGCGCGAATCGCAAACAAAAAATTGGGCAAAGAGACAAGCAGAAATATTGCTAGCCGTTAGGTCTACGCTGTAAGGCAAGTGATTGGACAAAATAGCTGGGCGTGCTTTCACCGAAATAGGCTTGCCAATTGGTGTTGGTAACAACACTCACTGCGGTATTAAGTACAAGTGGCCATGCCACCGGGTTAAACCCTTGTGGATTTAAGAATGGTCGCCATCGGCTCCAGCTCTTTAAGGCGCTGCGATTTGAGCAAAGCGCGGCGATAGCCAGATAATTCAATCATCCAGCGCGCCTTTTTATTTTGCCCAAGGCGGCGAAAGGAGCGAAAAGTTCGCACGTTATGTCATCCTTGTTTTTGACCCATTGTCATCCTCGGGCTCGACCGGCAATGTTTCAGGAATAAAAAGTCACTATCAATTTCACCCAGCTGGCATCCGTTTTAGTGTCGTACCGCGGTTTAACCGCGGTATCCAGGCAAAGGCCACCGCGATCTTTGCTGGACCCCGCGGTCAAGCCGCGGGGCGACACATAAGGGATTTATTCCTGCAACAAAGCCTGCTTGACACGAGGATCCACGTAATGGCCATATGCTTGGATCCTCGGGTCTCCGCCCGAGGATGACACTGGGCTGGGCACGAGGATGACATTGCGTTGAGCACGGGGACGACATAATGGGAGAGAATGTAGACGCGTCTACACCTCAGAGCTTGGTGAGCGTTGTGGTGGATTTGGGGTCTTTATCGCCTGATTTCGCGGCGAGTTGGGCTCGCGCGTGGCTTTCCATCAATAATCTATAGCTGGGCATGCGGTCGCAATAAAGTTCAGCAATCTGGGCGGCTTCAGGTCGAGCCCATGTCTGTTGAAGCTCGGCGATCAGTGCGAGTACGTCGGTTGGTATAACGTTGGCGTGAGCCAAACGCGCAAGAACGATATCCTTGGAGAAGGCGCTCCAGCACCCGGACGCATCCATTAGCGCATAGACTTTGTAACCATCTTTGGCAGCGCAGATGGCGGGAAAGGCCAAGCAGACGTTCGAGAGCGTTCCAGCCATTATTAAGGTCTTGCGTTTGAGCTTTTTAACCGCATTAACAAAATCGACGTTGTCCCATGCGTTAACCATGCCATGGCGCGGAATATATACGGCATTGGGCAGCAGTTCTATGATTTCGGGAATTAAGGGGCCGTTAGGGCCATCGGGGACCGAAGCCGTGGTGACGACAGGAATTTCAAAGAGCTTCGCTAGCTTGGCTAGAGCTACCACGTTTCCGCGTAGTTCCTCCTGTTGCAAGTCTCTCACGAGCTGGAAAAGGCCACTTTGGTGGTCTATGAGTAACAAAATGGCATCATCTATATCGATCATGGCACTATGGCTTTTATATGGTTTACTTGGCATCGCAGACCTCACAGTAATAGGTATATACGCTAATGGTACAGCAAAGAGCGTGGCAATGTATGAAAATGGCCTCTCTTGCGATAGGGAAAATTAAGCCTGACAATGGAGCATGCTAAGTGCTCGTAATCTGAAATTATCTTTTGGCGCTCGTACTATTCTAGACGACGCTAGTTTAGCGCTCTTACCGAAGGACCGTATCGCCTTGGTGGGGGAAAATGGGGTGGGCAAATCCAGTCTCTTGGCAATATTGGCTGGAGAGCCTGCCGACAGCGGGCTGGTCGAATTGGCCAAGGATACCCGCGTGGGCATACTAAGACAGGTTCCCGAGCTTATGAGCGGCGATAGCGTGGTCACCGCGGTAAGATCTGCGATGGAGCATCATCTGCTTGATATTGCTAATCACGAAAATCTTTGCACTGATCTAGCCAATCCGCTGGATGAGAACGCCCGAGCGCGACTGGCGGGCCGCATAGACCGTCTTGCCCGCAAAATTGAGAGCAATGGTGGATTTGACGTTGATTACTGGGTTGAGCGCGTGCTTACCAGGCTGGGAATCAGCGCTCGGGAACAAGAGATCGGTACGTTATCAGGAGGGGAGAGGCGGCGCGTCGACCTCGCACGCGTTCTCTTGATGGCGCCTGATGTTTATTTGCTCGATGAGCCAACTAATCATCTTGACATTGAGGCAATTCAATTTCTGGTGGAGGTTTTTTCTAGCACGTCATCGGCGGTATGATTTATTTCCCATGATTCGGCCTTTATCGATGAGTTGGCGACACGTATTGTGGAGCTGTCCCGTGGCAAGCTCTATTCCCACGAGCCGCCATTTGCCAACTATCTGGAAAATAAGGTGGTGAGGGAATTGATCGAAGACCGCACATTGCACAGGCGAGAAAGGCTCGTCGTCTCTGAGTTGGTGTGGTTACGGGCAGGTACGCCTGCGCGCACGACCAAGCAAAATGCCCGCATTGATCGTGCTTACGCACTGATGGACCAAGTGGCACAGGACGCCAAATTGCAAGCCGCCAAACGGCTAGAATTAGAGATGGCCCAAAGTAAGCGGCTAGGCAGCACGATTTTGCAGTTTGACCACGTGGGAGCCATGGTCAGTGAACGTCTACTATTTAAGGACTTTAGTTTGAAAGTGGTGCCTAAGCAGCGCTATGGCATTTTAGGGCGGAATGGGTGTGGAAAAAGCACGCTTTTGTCGATAATTGCCGGCCGAGTACTGCCCACCTATGGTCATCTTACTTTGGGCAAAAACACTGCGGTGCTTGAATTTGACCAGCAGCGAGAAAAGCTTGACCAGAATGCCACACTTAAAGAGGCGCTGGCCCACCATGGTGATTACGTGAGTATCAATGGTCAGAATATTCATATTGCCAGCTACTTAGAAAAGTATCTGTTCAGCGCAGCCGACGCCAACCGCCGAGTGAGCACGCTCTCTGGAGGCGAGCAAAACCGACTGCTTTTAGCGAAGCTTTTGCGCGAGCCTGCCAATTGCTTGTTGCTCGACGAGCCAACCAATGATTTGGATGTAACGAGTTTGGCGGCGCTCGAGGAGACGCTTTTGGACTATATGGGAGTGGTGTTTGTGGTGAGCCATGATCGCCGCTTTCTTGATCGAGTGTGTACGAGCATTTTGGCTTTTGAGCCACGCTCTGGGCCGGGCATGGGAGAAAGCAAAATCGAGATCTGCCCCGGCAACTATAGCGATTATTTCAATTTGCGGGCCAAGCTTGATGTTTTGTCGCCCAAAGCTTCTAAGGCCAGCAAAAAAACTCAAGAAAAGCCAAAGGATGGTAAGAAGAGGACCAGACGAGGCTTTAAGGAAGAGAGAGAATTTCAGGGCATAGGCACGGTGATTGAGGGCCTGGAAGAAGAAAGAGCTGTGCTTCATAGAGAAATCTCTGAAGGGCAAATTTTTCGTAGTGACAGAGAGCTGATGCAAGCAAAGCTAGAGCGGCTTTCGGCGTTAGATATTGAAATTGAACGGCTTTATGCTCGCTGGCAAGAACTGATGGACATGAGCGGCTGAATGCACAGCATAGGGGCTTGCCAAATCGATATTTGCTGGCATCCTGCTGAGACTGAACACTTAGGTGGATTGTCATGCTTAACATCTCAAAAATAACGGTGCCGCGTCCCAGTTGACGACCCGCATCGATCCTGAAGCCAAAATCGATCCTTTGATCGGTGTTATGGCTTTTAAGCACAATTTTTATTTTCCACCAAACATCCAAAAGTTTTTGAGGTAGTGTCATGCTTCTTTTTTTGCGGCGGGAATCGCTGTGGATTCCGGTAATTTTATTGATCATAATGATCGGCTGTTGGAGCGAGCTTGATTTATACGCTCCGAGTTTTCCCCAGATGATGCATTATTTTTCGACCAGCGAGCAAATGATGCAATGGACCTTGAGTCTTAATTTTCTGGGCTTTTTCCTGGCAAGTTTGCTGTGCGGGCCCTTGGCCGATTCCTTCGGCCGTCGAAAGATCATTTTGGCGGGCTCGTTAATCTTTGTTTTAGGAAGCTATATTTGTCTCCGTGCTCCGACCATGGGATGGATGCTATTTGGCCGGCTCGTACAAGGCATTGGTGTCAGCGCACCTGTAACGGTTTGTATGGCTGTGATTGCCGACATCTATCAAGGAGAGCGGCAAGTCAAGCTGTTGTCGCGGGTTAATAGCGCCATCACGGTTTCCATGGCGCTTGCTCCTGTTGTTGGAGTGTATTTGACCGACAGCTTTGGCTGGCATGCCAATTTCGTCGCTATTTTCATTGTCGCCCTATTTGGCGCGATAACGATATGGCTATTTGTGCCAGAGACCCATGATCAGGATCTTCGAGTACGGTTTAAGGCTAAAAGCTTGATCGACGGCTATTGGACCTTGCTTAAAAGCAAAGAATTCATGGCCGATTGTTTAGGGCTCTGCTTGTCAGTTACACCGTATTTCATATTGGTTGGCATTTTGCCGCTGCTATTTATGGAAGAAATGGGTGTGCCAATTAAGCAATACACCTTTTATCAAGGATCCATCATCGGGTTGTATTCGGCGTTAAGCTTAAGTTTGCCGTGGATACTCGCGAAATTCGAGATGAACAAGGTTGTGTTCTTTAGCGTCGTGATGTCGATGGGCGCACTTTTAGTCTCATTTGTTTGCAGTCTGCTTTTTCCGATGACGCCTGTATTCGTGCTCCTACTAATGTTGATTTACGTCGCTGGTATTGTGGTACCGCCCACGGTGATGTTTTCCGGCGCCATGGATAGATTTCCGGAACTGAGAGCTTGTGCATCGTCTCTCATCCAGTCATTGCGCATGTTGTCCATGTCGGTGGGAACGGCGATAACCGGTATGGTTTATGACGGCAGCTTCAGGGCCATATCCTTGGTGATGTTATCGTTCATGGCGTTATCAATTCCTGCAACAATAGCGGCGTTTCAGAGGCGCGCTCGGAGCTCTGCTGCGAGCACACTCTCGCACGCCATGCACTGATAATGAGAAGGGTCATGACCACTTACACGAAGCCAGGATTACTATGAATTATCCCATCAAATATGAGCAGAACCCATCTTCAGAAGATATTCAGCAACTCAATAGCGGCATTATGGAGAATGCTCTACAAAAAAAGGTATACTGCTCCCCATTAACAAGTGGCTGCGGCACAAAGTATCTTCACTCTGCTCTGGGATATATATCCGTTCGTTTTGAAGAGGATTTTTACCAAGTGACCTGAGCCCAGAAAATCGATCCGAATTGCTATTGAGGGATCTCAATCTCTAAATCAATTCGGATCGATTTCGCGGGCTCAGGTCAGGACCAGAACAAATTTCGTCGAAAATTGCCTCTCTTATGTATTATAAACCGTCATTAATTCAGTGTCGTGTAAAGGGTGCAGGTTATGTTTGTGGGATTGATGCTTGTTTAGCGTGTAAGATTTCGATGTGAGCAAAGCGAATACTTCAAAAACAAATCCTTCTCGCCTGGAAAAATTAGTTGTCTACGGGTTTCTATGGAGTTCCTGCGCCTGTAATAAATATTGCCTGAAACATTCCTTTGGTGAGCAAGCAATGGAACCAAGAATATCGACTGCTGAAATAATAAGGCAACTCGAATATCCACCATCAAATAAATTTCCATGTGAGGCAATGGAAGCAGCGATGGAGCGCAAGGAAGAAATCACCCCATATCTTTTAAAGCTATTAGAAACATTGAACCAGACGGATGCAGTTGATGATGAATATTGGGGGCACTTGGCAGCTCTTTATTTGTTAGCCTACTTTCGCGAACAAACAGCTTTTCCTTTAATAGTCGAGTTACTCTCGCGCGATGATGACCAACTGGAGCTTCTGTTAGGAGACGCTATTACCGAAGGTATTCCTCAAGTTTTGGCTTCCACGTGTGACGGTAATATAGAATGGCTTGTGAAAGGAGCTGAGCGAAGTGACTTATCTGATTGGGCTCGTGTGGCTTTTCTCGATGCATTGAAACCATTATATGGAGATAATCAACTATCTCGTTCGGAAATTGAAGGCTATTTAAGGCTCGCCTTTCGAGAAAGGCGCTTTGGCGATAATCAGCTGGTCAATTCTATGGCAGCAAACTTGGCAATTGACTTAAAGTTGAGCGGGCTTGAAGAAGAGCTGCGAGATGCGTTTTGTAATGATCAATTCGACGAATCTTTGGTAAATGATGCTGCTATTAATTCTATGGTTAGTGCTCCGGATTTCGTTACGCCAGAGAGTATTAAGGCAAGGCGCGGGAACCACTTAATAAATAGAGAAGATGTATTTTCAATGTCTAATTGGTTTGATAGCCCAGGATTGATTCAAATGAATGGCTTTGATTATAATTTTACTCGAACAGACAAAACCAAAGAGATAAGACAAAAGAAAAAGAAAAAACGAAAGGCTATTAAGCTGCAGCGTCGAAAAAATAGATAATTGGTCTACGCTGTAAGCCGCAAGAAGTCTAAGCATGATAGCCTCTAAATCTGACTGCACATCTTGCAATTCTTTCTGGTCGAGCTTGAGCAAATCATCGTGGGTGGGCTCTTTATCTCGGTTGAAAAATCCGCCCACGATATCCGACCTAGATTTTAGATTGGTCAAGGGGACAGCGTGGCGGGACGCATAAGGGCGAAGCTTCCTTATGCCTCAGCTCGCACATAACGGATCTGCAGATTGCCGCTGCCTATGGTCAATGTTAGCTATGGAGGCTAGCCAAAATATTATTATTATGGGCTGGGTAAAATGAATAACTTTAGTCTTAATATGATGAAATGTTTAAAGTTTTTGCTGGGCGCGCTCTTGCTGTCGGCCGGTTTGCAGGCCGTGGTAGTCAATGGATTTCCGCAGCAATGCGCGTTGGCGAGCGAGCGAGCGCCGATGGATGGGCATATGCTTCGTTTAGGGCACATTGCCTATACGCCTTATGGCTGGTCGTTTCTCTTTCCTGATAGACAGGGAGTCGAAGCATTAGAGCGAGTTAACGTTGCTGACAACGTTGGCTTGATCGGGCAGAATCCGTCGGCCAATCCAGGAGACTCGATTCGGTTGGATACACCTAGTGGGGCCTTTGTCGTGGCGCAAATTTTTGTCGGTGATCCCAATGTGGAACCAGTTGTCACGTGTGTGTCGAATGTAATGGCCGTGAATGCTTTTGATCCCACGATCTATGGAGCAGATTTCGCGTGGTTAAGTAAAGAGCTGTTATGGCAGCTGCTTGATATTCGAACCTACGACATTACGTGGAATTGGCAAGCTCAGTGGGGCAGCAAAATCCAAGAGATTAGGAATCAATTTAAAGGCTTCAACACGGGGAAAGCTGAGCCGGTTAGGCCGTCACAGGGAGGAGCGGGGCACGCTGCACACGACGGGCAGAGCCCCGCTACCGCCGAGCAAAGTCACGGCAGCGGAGGAGGGGCGCATCCGCAAACACAACACGGCGGAGGCCAGTCATCGGGCGCCACGAGCCCTCAGCAATATGGCAAACAGAATGTGCAGAAGTCCGGTGGAACGCACGGGTCGGGCGGAAAATCTGGGCATAGGCGAGGGGCATCTCGATAGTAATACTGCGCTTAGCGCCAAAAAATGAATGAATGGAGTAGTTATATGAATGAAATCAAGAGAAATGGTGTCAGGCTTGCCCAACTGGTGGGCATGCTTTTAGGGTTTTCCTTGGCGTCCCACGCCGTAGTTGTTCCTGGGTTTCCTGGCGCTTGTGCGCAGGGATCGCCTCGAGTTCCTATGGACGGCCACATTATTCGTTTGGGTTATGTGGTGGCAGCGCCCGAAGGCTGGTCCTTGGTTTTTCCCGACAACGAAGGGACGGTAGCTATGGAACGCGTCGACATAGCCGATAACGTCGGCTTGATAGGGCAAGATCCTATGTCGGCTCTAAGCGGCTCGCTTCGAGTGGCAACGCCGCCCGGCTCCTATGTCGCAGCCCAAATCTTTGTCGGCGATCCGAATCAAGAACCGGTAGTCACCTGCTTATCGGGCCTTTTGCCCTTGAGCAGTTATGATCCAGCGATGTACGGGGCAGATTTTCTTTGGCTGAAGAAAGCCTCGTTCGGCAACTATCTCAAAGTGCGAACTTACGACAAGACGTGGAACTGGCGCCGGTGGTGGGGAAATAAATTTGCCGACATCAGACGCAATTTTCGAGGCTTCAAAAAAAATGATACGCAATGGCGCCCCGGCGTATATCCCGGCAGCGACAAGCGGCCTAATAAGTGGCAGAATTTTCCGACCAAAAGGCCATCAAAAAGACCGACAATACTGCCCGTGCAGCAGACCCGCGATGATCGAGCAGCTGTTAATCAGTGACGTTTTATGAGGCAGGGGCGCACTTGAAGGAAATCGTTGCGGCTCTGTTCTTAATGTTGCCGGCTATGGCGGAAGGAAGTGACCTAACGCTTTTGGCCGGCGGAGATGTAACTTGGTCGCGAGGTTTTCGTGGTGAGAATGTCTCCTTCGACGAAGCGAATGGCGATGATCCCGATTGGCGGGCCGTGCCACGGGTTAATACAGCGATAAAACCAAGAGCAGAAAAAAAATCCTTCGATTACCAGATCAAGTTCGCGACATCAGAAGATGCGCTATGGTATCCGTTTTTAAAGATGATTCCGGTGTTTCGTGCGGCCGATTTAGTTTTTGTTAATCTAGAAACGCCTCTCACGGACACGGCTAAATGGGTAGGTGACTATCGGACGCCAGCGAATTTTGCTGAGGTCATGAAACGCGCGTCGGTCTCTCTGGTTAGTCTTGCCAACAATCATACCTATGACTGCGAAGCGCAGGGCTTGGTGGATACCATAAAAGAATTAGATGCGGTGGGAATCGGGCATGTGGGAGCTGGTGTCGACCTAAGCGATGCGCGAAAGCCGTTAATCTTGGAGAAACACGGTATCAAGGTGGGCTTCTTGGGCTATACGCAGTTTAGCAATATGGGTGAGGCGGCATTTGCTTCAAAAGATGGCCCCGGCGTCGTCCCTATGGATCCTGATATTATTCGCGAAGACCTGCGGGCCTTGCGGCCCATGGTGGATTTTGTCGTGGTAGCAATACATTGGGGTACAAGCACGAGTAATCGCGTTAGCCCGAAGAATCGAGAGTTTGCCCATGAAGTGATCGATGATGGCGCCGACATCATACTTGGCGGTCACAGCCCCCATGCCAAAGGAATCGAGATCTATAAAAAGAAAATTATCATCTATTCCCAAGGACACGTTATTGCGGGTCATCAACATATTGATTGGGGAGACAATTATTTGGTGCGCTTTACTCTTTCACCTAGCAAAATCAAGAAATTGGAAGTGCTACCTTTGGCCGGAACCGGTGAACAACTAGCCCAACCATTTTTGCTCAAAGGCCATCCTGCTGAAAAATTGCTTAAAGAAGTTCAAAGCCTCTCTTCAGAACTACGCACCAATATGAGCATCAAGGGAAACATCGGAATTATTGAACCGTAAAGAAACATGAGGTTGTGATGTTTAACGAATACGTGGATAGCCCCATCGGGCATCTTGGTATTTTTGCGGATAATGACTGTATTCTATCAATCCGATTGGTTGGTGCTGCGGGCCATAAAGAGCGCCGGAATAGAGTTACTGCGGATTGCAGATGCCAGTTGGAGGAATATTTTGGCGGCAATCGCGGACGATTTGATCTTCCAGTAAAGCTTGATGGCACTGACTTTCAAAAGTCCGTTTGGTCATATTTGTTAAGTATCGATTATGGTTCCACTTGTAGCTATTCGGAAATAGCAGACGCAATAGGCAGGCCCGGTGCGCAAAGGGCCGTGGGCATGGCTAACCGGTTAAATTGCCTGCCAATAATTGTCCCCTGCCACCGCGTCATTGGCAAGAACAACCAATTAGTGGGCTATGCACTGGGTGTTGAACGAAAAGAGTGGCTCCTAAGGCACGAAGGGGCTCGCTTGGTGTAGACGCGTCTACAGGAAAAAAGATAGGCAACCTGGATTGTCGCCTTCTTTTACTAGCCTAAAATGGGCACTTAGATTTGGCAGTGCTGCATAAAACAAATATTAGATTACAGCACAGACCTAACGGGTGGCAATATTTATGCGCAGGATTTTTGGCCAAATTTTTGTGCGCGATGAGCGATAATATCCGGCATATTAGCGCGAATCGCAAACAAAAAATTGGGCAAAAAGACAAGCAAAAATATTGCTAGCCGTTAGGTCTGTGCTGTAAAGCACTACCGGCCGTAAAAAATTACCGCAAAAGCAAATCTAGAAAACATATTAAAATTTCACATTGACCCTTGGGGTTGATAACAAAGGTTTTATGAAAAAGAGCAGCACTTTTTTTGAAATGTCTATATCTGAAGGCATGAAGAAAACGATTAATGATATAGGCTTCATGACCCCTACGCCTATTCAAGAAAAATCTATACCGCACTTGCTGGCAGGGCTTGACCTATTAGGGCAGGCTCAGACTGGTACGGGCAAAACGGCGGCGTTTTCCATTCCGCTCATTGAGCTGGTTGATGAAGGCGAAGGTTATGTTCAAGCGCTGGTTGTTTGTCCTACACGCGAGCTTTGCCTGCAGGTTTGTCAAGAAGTTCAGCGGCTCTCTGCTCATAAAGAAAGTCTGGGCGCGGTTGCCTTGTATGGTGGCCAAGCGATTGAACAGCAGTTTCGCCTGTTGAAAGTTAGTCAACCAAAGATCATTGTTGCGACGCCCGGTCGGCTATTTGATCATCTTCGACGTAAAAGTGTGGAGCTGTCCCGTGTGCGCATGATTGTTTTGGACGAAGCTGATGAAATGCTCGATATGGGATTTCGGCCGGAAATCGAAGAAATATTTGCCATGCTCCCTGAAGAAAACCAGCGGATTTTCTTTTCGGCAACCATGGCGAAAAATATTAAAGACTTGGCTTGTAGTTATTTAAGAGAGCCAAAAATTATCAAGACCGAGACAGCGGCGTTGACGGTAAACACCATTTCCCAGAGCTACTATCGCATTCGTGGAAAGGAAAAAGTGGATTTACTTTGTCGTGTGCTGGATCTTAAGGATCCAAAATTAGCTGTGGTCTTCTGCAACGCGAAGAGTTCGGTGGATGAGGTGGTTGACGCGATTCAGCGCCGAGGATTTGATGCCGGTGTTTTGCACGGAGACCTTAGCCAGGCCCAGCGCGATCGCGTGATGGCGAGATTTAGGGCCGGAGTGATAAGGGTACTAGTGGCGACGGACGTCGCTGCTCGCGGTTTAGATATCGAGAACGTGGAATTGGTGGTCAATTTCCATCTTCCTCATGATCCTGAAGACTATGTTCATCGAATAGGGAGAACGGGCCGTGCAGGAAGAACCGGTTGCGCCATATCTCTCGTCGAACCGAGAG
>Ga0187783_10003650_pt1 | contig 11346 bp, 9 predicted proteins | sample 1015_SJ02_MP02_2_FD_132471 | JGI IMG/M metagenome (GOLD analysis project Ga0187783, IMG submission 132471) | Tropical peat soil microbial communities from peatlands in Department of Meta, Colombia - 1015_SJ02_MP02_20_MG | ecosystem: Environmental > Terrestrial > Soil > Wetlands > Peat | place... | reverse complement strand
GGGATGCGTGCCACAACCCCGTTCGAAAGGCCGAGCAGCATCTGTCCAACTCCCCGGCCATCGACAGCCGCGTGCGCAAGCACCTCGACGACGCCATCGCTCAGGTCTTCGAGGAATGCGCCGTCAATGGCCAAGGACGTCGCCGCCCAGACTTCGCCTTCCGGATCCGGTGCGGAGGTGGACAGCTGCGCCTCCGCGGGGCGGAATGCAGCTTTCCACTTCTGGAGGTAAGCCGCTGCAGCTGCGGCGTCGCCGCGGTATCCGCAGCTCGCCGACGCACCCGATTCCGGGTCCACGAAGAAACCGGCGCGTGCCTCATCGGGGGCGTCGCGTACGAGGTCGCCATACGCGCGTAACGCGCCAGCAATGTCTCGCCAACCGATGTTGAATGCTGCTGTGTGCAACGGCACGACGGGGTGCAGCCGGAAGTCGAGCCGGGTGACGACGCCGAAGTTCCCGCCGCCGCCGCGGATTGCCCAGTAGAGGTCTTCGTTCTTGCCGGGCCCGAGGTCGCGCACAGCGCCGTCCGCGGTCACGAGCTGTGCGCCGATCAGGTTGTCGCACGCCGTTCCGTACAGGCCTCTCCCGCTGGTGTCACCGCCCGCGAGCGTGAGGCCCGCAACGCCTACCGAGCCGCAAGCCCCCATAGGCGTGTAGAGACCCACGGCCAGCGTGGCGCTGAGAAGGTCCCTGATCCGGGTGCCACCACCCGCCGAAGCGACTCGGCGGTCGCGGTCGACGGTGACGGTGCTGATATTTCCGAGGTCTATCTGTAGCGCGCCGTCGGCCACCCCGTAGCCGGCAAAGCTATGACCGCCGCCGCGGATGGCGATGGGAACGGCGTACTTGCGCGCAAACTCCACGCAGCGTCGCACGTCATCAACGTCCGCGGCGCGTACCATCGCGAGTGGCCGGCGATCGCACGCGAGATTCCAGACTCTCCGCGCCTCGTCGTAACCCGGCGAACTGCCACGCAGCAACCGCCCACGAATGCTGCGGGCGAGATCGTCGAGGTTGGCGAGCGGATCGGCGGCGGCGTGCGCGGACAGCATAGCCCGGTGCGCGAATGCACCCAGAGCCACGGCACCTCCGCTGGCGAGCCCGCCGCGTACGAAATCGCGGCGGGTCCAGGCGGGGCGGGCCTTGTGAATGCTCATCGGCGGATCCTCGGCGAGGAATGATACCGGTACGAACGTACCCCGATGAAGCCACTGCTGGTGACTATTGCGGACTCGCTGGACAGCGTAGATTCCGAGCGGACGCGCACGGGAGCGACGCGTGCGGTGCCGGTTAGCACACCTCTACTACTGCAGCAAAGGCGCAATCATGACACTCGAACAGGTGTTCTTTCTTTCGCAAACCATTGGCGCCGTGGCTGTCGTTGCGTCGCTGATCTTTGTCGGCCGGCAGGTCAAAGACAATACCAAGGCGCTGCAGCGCGACGAGCACAACAACACCATGGCGCAATGGACAGTGGTGCGTATGGCAATCGTCAACAGTCGCGAGGTCGCCGAGTTGATGACCGCCGGGCTGCACGGTGAACGCGCCCTGACCGCTCCCGAGCAGCTGCGCCTCGAGCAGTACCTGCAGGAACTGACCTGGGCCTGCTTCCACATCTGGGACAGAACGCAGCGCGGCATCTTTCCAAAAGGCACCTTCGAGCTCACCGGCGGGGCCTACCTGCAGACCCTGCTCGTGACAGCCGGCGGCGGTGCGTGGTGGCGCAGCGCCAGGAACCTCGGTTTCATTCCCGCGTTCGTGGCGGATGTCGATGCACTGCTCGCCAAGAGCGCTGAGCCAGCCGCCGGGCATGCGGCGCCACTGCATGGTCTCGCGTGAGATGCGGCAGGTTTCCGCCAACCAGCGGGGCGCATTCAGCCGTCCGCCGCGGGCCGGTGACTTCCGTTAGGATCGCAGCCTGACGCACCTGCTGCCACACAGGAAACCGCGCCGATGCTCGAGGCTCACGCGCCGCATGAAGCTATCCAAACGTGGAGAGGCTTCTTTATCCACATCGCCACGATCGTTCTGGGCCTCATCATCGCGGTGGGCCTCGAGCAAACCGTGGAGTTTTTCCACCACCGCCACCAGCGTCTTGAGTTGGAGCGGCAGTTGCGCGAGGTGCTGGAGGACGATACGAGAGTCGTCGCGGCCGACACCGCAACGCTGGCAACTTTTCGCGCCTATCTGGTCGACCTGCAAGTCGCCGTCGACGCGCGCCGCCGTGGGAAAACTCTGCCGCCGGTGCGCCCCGCGAGTGAGCGCAACTCGAACAGGCTGACCCTTCCGAGTTTGGCGCCTTACGAGGCAGCCAAAGACAACGGCACGATTGCGTTACTGAGTACTCAGCAGCTCAGACTCTTCAACCGCGTCGCGTTGCAGCGCGATCTGCTGAAGGGGGTGTATGCGAATTGGTTTGATGACCTTGCAGCTATCGGAGCATTCAAGCGGCGATTCGACTACGCGGCGACCGGTTCCGGTGACCTGCAGGTCGACCTCGATGTGCTTTCACCAGGCGAGGTGACCGAATACCAGGCGCTGATCGGCACTCTTATGAGTCGGGTCGACTGGCTGGGGTTGCGCCTGGGTATCTTCGGCGATCAATGTCGCGCAATTCTCGACGGCGCTCGCGACGAAAAAGACTTGACCCGACAGTAGAACGACACGCTGCAACCGGTCGGCGGCCCGGCGCCGGCCCGCAACCCCGCGTTAGCGTCTAATGCGTCTGACGTTGCTTTAGCAGTTCGACCGAGCGCTTCTCGTCGATGAGGTTCTGGCCGCCGCCAGCGCCGGGCGTTGACCCCTCTTTTATGAGGGCAATCACCTGCTGCGGAGTCAGCGCAGGGTCGAGAGCGAACAGCTTGGCGGCAAGGTTGGTCACATTGGGTGCGGCCATCGAGGTCCCGGACAGCGGCAGCCGCGCACCGCCCGGCACGAAGCTCACGACGTGATAGCCGTCGGCTGCAACCTGCACGTTCTCGCCATGGCTGGTAAATGAGGTCTCATCGCCGGCCTGGTTGACCGCGGCGACCACCAGCAGGTTTGTCAGTTTGAGCGAGCCCGGGACGTCTTCGATGAAGCCGACGTTGTTGTTGCTGTTCCCCGCTGCCGCGACGAACAGCGTCTCCGGCGCCGACTTCATTGCGGTCTCGATCGCCTGCCGCCACAGCGCAAACAAGCGCGCGGCCGACTGCTTACGCGCCGCCGGGTCGCCCCCGCCACCCGTCTTTGAGAGCCAGGTCTCGAATTCCTCGGGTTCGTCACCCCAGCTCATGTTCACTACCCGCACGTGTCGGGTGCGGAAATAGTCCGCCATCTGCTGAAAGTCCGCGCCGAGCCGTCGTGCCCATTCTTCACTGGGTGCGAACGGAAGATCCGCCAGGTTGTCATTGAAGCGTGCCACCACCAATCGCGCTGCGGCATTATCCCGTACGGCGATACCGGCGACGTGCGTGCCATGCAGGTATTGGCCCAGCACCTTGATCCTCTCGAGCATGTCGTGCATCTGCTCCGGACTCAAGGTGGAGAACAACTTCAGGGTCGCGTCGGCCTCCGCAGAGTCGATGCCGTTTTGCAGATCGTTGATGCCGGTGATCACCTGGCGGAATTGCGGGTAGGCCTGCTGCTGCTCCGGAGTCAGCGGATGTAGCCAGACCTGCGACGGCGTACCGTCGTCATTGAATGCCAGGCCGTGAGTGCCGCTGGCGGTGGGCTTCTGATCCGTAAAAAGCTGACCCGGGAACAAAGCGACGTCGACACCGGAGTCCCAGATGCCGACCTGGACCGGCCTGAGATGTTCTGCCGCGGTTAGCGTGACCTCGCGTGCGGCCCAGATATCGGGCTTCTCGACCTTGTTCTGCTGCATGTACGCGTGCAGCACATCGGCGCGGGCCTGAGTTACCGGCAGAGCGAACTTGAGAAGATCACGCGCCCGGATGAGAGCCGCCGCCTCGCCGTTGTCTACCGCCCCTGATTTGAGCGCCGCGGGGTCGATATCCGTCCTGACACCGCCGATCAGCAGCGAGCGCGACAACAGCCTCGAGCTCGCATAGGAGGCCTTGATGTCGTCCTGCACGATATTCCAGGGCAGCGGATTTATCTCATCGCGGTAGCGGCGGGTGTACACCTGCTCGTAAGCCTTGCCGTCTTCACCGCCGGCCTCGACCGCAGCCTGCAGCCGCGCACTGGCATCAAGGCCGCTGGTCAGCTTGGAGGAGGGTTTCTCCTCGAGCGCGCGCACCGCATTAACTGTTGCGAGCGCGCCCCGAAAATCACCTGCAAGCTCCTGCAGTTGCCATTTCTCGGCCAGTAACTCCCGCATCGCCGACTTATCCTGGATGTCGTAGCTGGCGAGCACCGAGTCGAGGTCGGCGCGCACCCGGCTGGCAAATGCGGCGAAGGTCGCATCATCGGCCTCCAACAGTGCGGACGCCGGGCCCGTGAGCCGGTAGCTGAACCGCGGCAGATCCGACTTGCTGTGAACCGCAATCTTGCCCGGTGCATCCGCGGGGGCAGCCTGCAGGCTCACCAGGCAGCAGCAGATCGCAATAGTCAGCACCGGTACGTTCGTCGTTGTCATCTTCCAGTCCTTCGTCGCGACTCTGGAGCGCAATGCTCGGCGTCGGCCGGCAGGTCATCACACGCCGCCTGATCGGTCAAGAGCAGGGCCGGGGGACCGCCGGAATAACTCCCGAACCTGTTGACTCATGAGGGTCGACTTTCGTAGCGTTAGCTTTGCCAACAGGGGATGGGGTTCCCCTCGAACCGCCCGATAGCGCACGAGCCAGACGGCTGATGACCCCTACAGGAGCAGCAACAGCTGCAGTAGGTGACATCGGAGGCGGCAATGGCTACCGTTTGGCTCCATTCGGCCCTGTGGCTCGCTCTGGCGCTGCTCGCGTCGCTGATCTCAATTCGCGTGGCCATATCGGTGGCTCTCATCGAGATCGTGGTGGGGGCGATCGCGGGCAACCTCGTCGGTCTGCAGATCACGGAGTGGGTCAATTTTCTCGCCGGCTTTGGCGCCATCCTGCTGACCTTCCTCGCCGGGACGGAGATCGACCCGCGCATCGTGCGCAAGCACTTTTGGTCCAGCATGACGATCGGCGTGATGGGATTCCTGGCGCCATACCTCGGAGTCCTCGCGTACGCGCACTGGGGCATCGGCTGGTCCTGGCCCCGGGCGCAGATTGCGGGCATCGCGCTGTCGACGACTTCGGTCGCCGTCGTCTATGCGGTGATGATCGAGACCGGCTTCAACCGCTCGGAGATCGGCAAGATCATTCTCGCCGCCTGCTTCATCAACGACCTCGGCACGGTGCTCGCCCTTGGGATCGTGTTTGCGCACTACGACCTGCGGCTGCTGTTGTTCGCTGCCATCACCGCGGCGGTGCTGGTCGTCCTCGGACGTTACGCGCCCTGGATGTTCAGGCGCCTCGGCACTCGCGTCAGTGAGCCGCAGACGAAGTTCGTCGCGCTGTTGCTGCTCGGGCTCGGCGGCTTGGCGACGGTTGCCGGCAGCGAGGCCGTGCTGCCTGCCTACCTCGTCGGGATGGCACTGGCGCCGACCTTCCTCGCCGAGCACGAGCTGCCGCATCGCATGCGCATCATTGCGTTCTCGATTCTGACACCGTTCTACTTTCTCAAGGCCGGATCGCTGGTCGATGCGCACGCGGTCGCACAGTCATTCGTGCTGATTGCCGTCTTCCTCGCCATCAAGATGGTCACGAAGTTCGTCGGCATCCTGCCGTTGACTGTTTACCACGAGTTCGACAAGCGCGAGGGGATGTACACCACGCTGCTGATGTCCACCGGACTCACATTCGGCTCGATAGCGGCACTGTTTGGACTCACCAACAGAATCATCGATCAGAGGCAATACACGATTCTCGTCACCGCGGTGATCGGCAGTGCGGTGGTGCCGACGCTGATTGCGCAGCGGTGGTTCCAGCCGAAATTCAAGAGCTTCGAGGCGGAGGTCGTCGAGGCTGAGGCAGTTGCCGGTGAGGAGCCCTGAAGGTCGAGCGCGGCAGACCGGCCGTCACTCGCGCCTGACGGCGCTTACGACTTGGTCGCAGCGGGCGCGCTGCCCGCGCCAGCGGCGCCGGGAAAGCGCCAGGTGAGCGGCTCGAGCCGCGGGACGATGCCGACCCAGCCGATGATACCGAGCGCGCTCATGACGGCGGCGGCGACGAACGCCAGTTCGTAGTGTCCGGTGTGCTGCACGATGAAGCCGGTGAGTGCCGGCGAGATCATGCCAGGGACGTTGCCGATCGAGTTCTGGATTCCGACCCAGCGACCCGAGGCCTTGGGACCGGCGAGAATCTGTCCCATTACGTAGCAGCCGGCGGAGGAGGCGCCCATCATCACCTGGAAGCCGAACATCGCGGCGACCGCCGTCGACTGCGAACCCCAGGCCATCATCAGCATGAAGACCACCGAGCCGCCGTGCGCCAGCGCCATGATGAGCTTCCAGGCGATATTCGCCGAGCCGCCGCGGCGTACGTAGTGGTCGACCAGATAGCCGGTGACCAGCGCGACTGCGCCGTTCACCAGGTAACCGGCGGTGCCGACCCGCTCCATCTCGTGCATCGAGAAGCCGTGCTCCTCCTCGAGATAGCTCGGCAGCCAGCCGAGCATGAAGTACCACAGGTAGTTGCTCGAGAAGAGCCCGAGACTGGTTCCCCACAGCCCCCGCTGCGCCAGCACCATGCCCCAGCCCGGCGTCGAGGCATCGGCGCGTGCGGTGGCGAGCTTCGGCAGCTTCACCAGCGACCAGGGCACGAGCCACAGGAGCGAAGCGACGCCGAGGACCAGGAACATGCCGCGCCAGCCGACCTCATCGATGAGGAGCCCGGCCAGCCAGATGCCAACGCCGGGCGCCATCAGATAGCCGAGGCCGACGATGCCGTTCGCCTTGCCGAGGCTCGCGAGCGGCACTACACAGGCGAGCAGCTTCGATACGCACGGAAAACCTACGCTCTCGCCGAGCCCCAACATCAGGCGTATGAACAGCAGCGACCAGAATCCGACCGCTGCGCCGGTGAGCATGGTCGCGCCGGCCCAGACCACCAGGCCGCCGGCCAGCACCCAGTGGGCGCCGTAGCGCTCGGCGAGAGCGCCGATCGGGATCTGCACCCAGAAGTACACGTACCAGAACGCCGAGAACAGGATGCCGTAGTCCTGTGCGCTGAGAGCGAGGTCGTGTCGCATCTGCAGCGCCGCGGTCGGCATGGCGCCGCGATCGATGTAGTTGATGCCGAGCACCAGCGCGAGCAGCGCGACCACGTAGAAAGGACGCGACAACCCCGCTGCGCGCGCCTCGGCCGGCGTGAGCACGGCGCTGCGCTCGTCCCCGGGATTCGGCTGCGGGCTCAGCATCGCAGCTCGGGCTCGACCAGCATTGGTTCGATCGTAGCCGGAGTGCGATCATTCCGCCAACCGCGGGTCGCGTCGGCAATTCCCCGAGTGTTGCGTCCTGGCGCCTCGATCACGCATTCTAAGTCGCCGACAGGCAGCGTTTGCCGGACTCCCACTCGCGCCCGCGCCCGAGGGACACGCACATGACACCGGAAGAGTTCTCAAGCGAGCTGCGCCAGGCGGGATTCGAGCAGTTCGTGGTGGTCGAGCGCGAGCCGCGCGGCCGACTGGGGCAGCACTCGCATCCCTTCGAGTCGAAGGCACTGATCCTCTCGGGCGAGATCGGCCTGGTCGTCGACGGCCATGAGTCTCGCTACCGGCCGGGCGATGTGTTCCACCTCGCCAATGGCCAGATTCATGAGGAGTGGTACGGCCCGTTGGGTGTGCGTTATCTGGTCGGCCGAAAATAGCGCCGCGGCGGCCGTGATTCCGGTCGTCGATGTCGCGCCGCTGTTGGGCACGGCTTGCGCGGCCAGGGCGCTCGCTGACGAGACATTGTTCGCCGCTGCCCGCGACATCGGTTTCGTCTGCATTCGCGGGCTGCCGCCCGAGGTGCCGCTCGGCCCCGCCGCGCGAGCGCGTCTGCTCACGATCTTCACCCTCACCGACAGCGACCGGCGCCGCCTCTACCGCCGCAAGTTCGCACCCCAGAACCCCAACGTCTATCGGGGTTGGTTCCCGGTTCAGCCCGGCAACCTGACCGCGAAGGAGGGCATCGATCTCGGCGCCGATGTTGCCTACGGCTCAGGCGTTACGCTGCGCGGTGACCCGCTGCGTGAGCCGAGTCCGCTGCCCGAAGAGCATCGAGTTCCCGGGTGGCGCGCAGCCGTTGCCGCTTATTACCGCGCGATGGAGCAGCTTGCCGCAGCCTTGATGCGCTCGCTGGCGCGCAGTCTCGGCTTGTCTGCCGGCTACTTCGACGCTGCCTTCCGCCACGGGCTGTCAACCCTGCGGCTGATCCGTTACCCGCCGCGCAGCGCCGCCGAGCTCGCGGCCGTCACCGATCCGGCAGTCTGGGTCGACGCACCGGCTGCGGGCCGCTACCTGGTCGGTGCACCGCATACCGATTCGGGCTTCGTCACGTTGCTCGCGCAGGATGCTGTCGCCGGGCTGCAGGCGCGGGCGCGCGACGGTCGTTGGACCGATGTGCCGCCACTCGAGGAGACGCTGGTGGTGAACTTCGGCCAGGTGCTCGAGCATTGGTCGGCGGGCCGCATTCGCGCCACCGAGCACCGGGTGCTGGGTACCGGCGCCGAGCGCTATTCGATCCCATTTTTTTATGAGGCGCGCGCCGACGCGACCATCGCCCCGCTGCCGATCGACTCGCCGGATCGTTTTGCGCCGTTCGAATACGGCGACTTCCTCTGGAAGCGGATAACCTCGTTCGTCGAGTTTCGGGGCATGGAAGCCGAGCGCACACCGGTGACCACCGACAGGAGAGAGAAGCGATGAGCGGACGTGTAGCGCTGGTGACGGGCGGCGGCCGTGGGATCGGGCGCGAGGCGGCGCTGCTGCTCGCCACCGCGGGCGCGCGGGTGATGACCGTTGCCCGCAGCGTCGCGGAATTGGCGGCTGTCGGGCTCGAGTACGTCGCGGCCGATCTCGGTACCGCGGCGGGCTGCGCCCTGGCGGTCACCGAGACCGAGCGACGGTTGGGGCCGATCGACATTCTGGTCGTGAATCACGGCATCGGCTCGGCCCACGAGCGGCTGGTGTGGGAGCAGGACCCCGAAGTCTGGCGCGAGACGCTGCGCGTCAATCTCGATGCGCCCTTCGAGCTCGCGCGCCTCACGGTCGGCGGTATGTGCCGGCGCGGCTTCGGTCGGCTGGTCTTCACCAGCTCGACCGCCGGCGAGAAAGCCGAGCGCTGCGGCAGCGCCTACACGGCATCCAAGCATGGGGTCATCGGACTCGCGCGTGCCATCGCGCAGGATGCCGGACCGTTCGGAGTCACCTCGAACGCAGTGTTGCCGGGGTGGGTGCGTACTGCGATGGCCGAGCGCTCAGCGAAGACGGAGGCCGAGCGACGCAGTATCAGCGTCGAGCAGGTCTGGCGTGAGCGCGCCGCGATCTATCCTCAGAACCGGGTGCTGGAGCCGCGCGAGGTCGCACAAGTGATCGCATTCCTCTGTAGCGACGCGGCCGGTGGAGTGAACGGCGAGGCGATCACCGTAGCGCTCGGGGGCATCTGGTAGAGGCGCCTCGCCCGACCGTCGACGTTTGCTGGCCGCGCGCGCTACCCGTCAGTGCACTGCCCCGGCGCTCACCTCGATCTCGTTCACGACTTTGGTCACTCCCGGTACGCGGCCCGCGGTCTCGCTGGCCGCATCGCGCACCGACGGGTCGAAGGTCAGAGCGCTCACGTAGGCGACACCGGCCCGCACTTGGACCTGGAGGCCGATATAGAAGTGCATCCGGTCGGCTTCGAGCGCCGCATACACCCGCCGAGCCGTCGCATCGTCCGCCTGGGTCTGTTCGGGCGACTCGGGCGAACCTGAGGCACAGCCGAGCAGGCAGAGCGTCGTCAGCGCCGTCGCAGTGGCGGCAAGCCGCACTGCAGCATCTTTGCCGCGATGTCGTATCACCCGTGGAAACCAACAGCCAACATGATGCGAAAATGAGACAACTTTCTGGGGCTTTATTGTGCGGACCATCCTGTGAAATACTATGCTTGTCGCGAGGCCTCTGAAGGTTGTGTTGTATCGGTGCAACACCTGGTCGGTCGCCAGCGGCTCACGGGAACGCACCCTGGGAATTCGCCCTTTGAGAGTGGAGGGAACATGAAGCGATTTCACTTGCTCGCGGTAGCGGGCGCTCTCGCGTTAGTCGCCACGTCGGCCAATGCGCAACTCAAGGATCCGTTGCCAGACAGCCTGTCCCTCGGCGGCGTGACTCTCTACGGCACGGTCGACATCGGCTATGCCTACCAGAGCCACGGTGTGCCGGAGAACGGCCAGCTCCCGGGCGGTCTCGAGTATCAGGCCTTCACGACCACGCGCAATTTCGCCGGATCCGTCTCCACCATCACTAACAGCGGCCTCGAGCAGAGCAAGATCGGGGTGCGGGTGCAGGAGCCGATCGGCGACGATTGGAATCTGGTGGCCCGGGTCGAGACTGGCTTCAGCCCGACGTCGGGCCAATTGACCGACGCCTGCGCGAGCCTCGTGAACAACAGCACCCTGAAGCAGGGGCAACAGACCGCCAATGCCGACAGCAGCCGTTGCGGCCAGTACTTCAACAGCATGGCCTGGGGCGGTATGAGCAGCCCCCTGTACGGCCAGCTCACGATCGGCCGTCATAACTCGCTCGAGCTCGATGCGCTCGCCATCTACGACCCGCAGACTCTCGCCTATGCCTTCTCGTTCCTCGGCTACTCGGGGTTCAACGGCGGCGCGGGCAGCACTGAGGCGGCGCGCTGGGACAATTCCGCCAGATACAGCTACCAGAACGGTCCCATCCACTTCGCCGTCATGTACTCGAGCGGCGGGGGCGACACCGGGCTGCTCGACAAGTCCTACGCCGGCGATATCGGCTTCACCGTCGAGGGCTTGTCCGTCGAAGGTGTGTACGAGAATGCCAAAGGGGCCGTGAACCTCAGGAGCTCCTTCGACAATGGCGGCGTGAACCCCTTGACGACCTCGCCCGGGGCCGGGCTGTCACCGCCGGGTCTGGCCGCATACGTCTCCAATAACACCTCGTATAACGTGATGGGCAAGTACGTCGCCGAGCTGCCCGAGAAGGACAAGCTGACCTTCTACGCCGGTTACTCGCACATCCAGAAGGCCAATTACACCTACACTTCCGGTACTGCGCAGAACGACTACCCGATCGATGTGGGCATCAACATCAACAACTCCGCCGTGTACAACATGGAGTGGGTAGGAGCGAAGTGGTCGGTCGGCCCGAACTGGAACTTCACTGGCGCCT
>Ga0187783_10003649_pt1 | contig 11347 bp, 11 predicted proteins | sample 1015_SJ02_MP02_2_FD_132471 | JGI IMG/M metagenome (GOLD analysis project Ga0187783, IMG submission 132471) | Tropical peat soil microbial communities from peatlands in Department of Meta, Colombia - 1015_SJ02_MP02_20_MG | ecosystem: Environmental > Terrestrial > Soil > Wetlands > Peat | place... | reverse complement strand
CGGGATGTGCCCGGACGGCGCCTGCTGGCCCTGGCCGATGATCTCCTCGACCTGCTGCCGCACCGCGTCCAGGCTGATCCCAAGCGACTCGAGCGCCTTGGCCGCTACACCCTCACCCTCGTGGATGAGGCCGAGCAGGATGTGCTCGGTGCCGATGTAGTTGTGGTTGAGCATCCTGGCTTCTTCTTGCGCCAGTACGACAACTCGCCGCGCCCTATCCGTAAACCGCTCGAACATTAGTCGCTCTCCTCACCGCACGGGGGGCCGGTATGGGTCGGGCCGGGTCCGACCCCACCACCTGCCTACTCCGCATAGTAGCCGCGTGCCCACGGTCGCACTTAATGCGAGTATCCGTCACTCATGCCCATGACGTTCCCTGGACACGGCCGTTCATCACATCAAACCTCCTGGATCGGATGCGTGTTCCCAGTACTACGCCGGGTACGCCGCAAGCGAACGCCGGGCCACGGAGGCCGGGCACGGGCGCGGGGCGCGGGCACCCAGGCCCGGGCCCGGACGGGGCCGGACAGCAAAACGCACCGCCGACCCTCGGCGGCCATGGGCCGCGTCTACGGGCCAGCGGTGCGATCTGACGGCCGGGGCCAGGCCCCGGGTTCCAAGCGGTCTACGGGCCGACCAGGGCGCAGGAGAGCGGCAGAGTCCTGGCGCGCTCTAGTGCGCCGCTTCGTACTCCGCGACGATGTTCGCGGGAATGCGCCCGCGCTCATTGACCTTGTATCCGCGCTGCTTCGCCCACGCCCGGATTTGGGCGCTGCGCTCGCGACCGGGTCCGGTGCGCGCCCGCCGACGCCTTGCCGGAGCGCTCGCTTTGCGCGCGTGCTCCACATAGTGGGCAAGCTCTTTACGAAGCTTGCCGGCGTTGCCAGTGCTGAGATCGATCTCATACACGGCGCCATCAAGTCCAAACGAGACTGTCTCTGTCGCCTCGCTCCCGTCGAGATCATCGACGAGAAGCACCTGCACCTTCTGTGCCATCGAATCGGCCCTTCTGACGGAGCAACCTATTTCGGATGTTAAACTATACCCGAACCGTTGTAGTTGCAATTCCGTGCACGCGTTTCAACGATTTTCCCCGGCCGTGTCGCGGCATCGGGCATCGGGCCGCAGCGACTCTCCGTAGCGGTCCATTCGGCCATCGTTAGCACCGGCATGCCGGGAAGATGCGGCGCTGAACCGTTCCGTCACTTCGGCATATAGCCGTAGTTAACCGGAATATCAAGAACCACCCTCGCCGCTATCGCGGCTGTTGTCCTCCGCGGAGCCTGGTGTTCGGCCCGCCGGCCCGCCGGCCCGCCGACGGCGCCGCGGAGCCATCTCCCTGCGCAGGAACAGCGCCACCCCGATGAGGAATGCAGCGCAAACTACCAGGGACGGAGTCAGCGCCGCGAGGTCTGCCAACATGGCACGGTCCTCCCAACAGCAAGTCGCGGGCCAGCCGAGCGCGGGTCCGATCGCAGGCCAGCCGGTCGCGCGGCCGATCGGGGATCAGCCAATCGCGGGGCAGCCCACCGCGGACGAAGCTCCCGCAGGGCTTGTATCGTCTCGTGCGCAACGCCGATGCTCATTCTCGTCGATCCTAAGAGCCGCAACAGCATGCGGGTGTTCCCCAGGGTGTTGGGTTTTACCCGCTCGAGGTCGAGAAACTCGGCCACGCCCTCGTCATAGGAACGCAATAGCTCCGCGTACACCTCGGCGGCCACCGGCGTGCCGCTGATGGGCCGGAATCCGTGCCCGGCGAAGAAGTCGACCGCGAAAGTCAAGACGAACACTCGGTCCACTCCAAGGACCCGGGCCCGCGCAAGCAACTCCCCGACGATAGCGTGGCCGATACCCTGGCCCTGGCACTCCGGCAGAACGGCGATCGTCCTGATCTCGGCGAGATCTTCCCACAGTACGTGCAATGCGCCACAACCGGCCAGCGCGGCATCATCGAGTTCTGCTACGCAGAACTCCTGGACGTCTTCATAGAGCGTCACTGTGGCCTTAGTCAGCAAACGTCCAGACTCCACATTAGAGTCGATCAGCTTGCGGATCATAGGCACGTCGCGAGTGCGCGCGGGCCTGATCGTGTATCCCATGGCGTGGTCCACGATAGTCGCTGGATACGAGGGCGGGTCACCCAGGGCGAGCCGGCGCGTAAGGAAAACTTAAGCTGAGTAGGTTGAGGGGCCGGCCTCGGTTCCAATATTGTGCATCTCTGTGCGGAAGCTGAGCGCGGCGGCGGTGACGGCCGCCGCCACGATCGCGCTTACCCTGCTGGTCCCGGCCTCCGGCAGCCGGGCTCAAGGGGTCCAAGGCGACCGGGACACCGCGCCGCCGCCCACGCTGGCCTCCCTGCTTACGCAGGCCAAGCAGCTTGAGTTCCAGATCAACGCGCTGAGCGAGCAGTACGACGGCCTCAGCATCCAGCTCAGCCGCGCGCAGGCGGACGCGCACATCGCCGAGCAGGCGGCCGACCGGGCCGCGGCCGCGCTGTCCATCGGCCAGCAGGCGATAGCCAGGCTGGCCGCGGCGAACTACATGAACGCCGGGCTTGACCCGGTTATGCAGGCGATGACCGCGGCGAACCCGGGGCAGTTCCTCAGCCAGGCCTCCACGGTGGCGGCGCTCGACCAGTCAAGCAGTGACGAGGTCAGCGGGCTGACCAGCGTGGAAGACCAGGACCTGCGCGACAGGGAGACGGCCGACCAGCAGGTCGCCGCGGTGCAGGCGGTGCAGGCGAAGATGAACGCCACGAGGCAGGCGATCGAGGCCAAGATCGATGTGGTCAACAGCTCGGCCATGCAGCAGGCCATGGCGATCTTCGACCAGACCGGGCAGTATCCGGACGTCATCATCCCGACCGCGAACACCGTCGGCGAACAGGCCCTCGAGGCGGCCATGAGCCGGCGTGGGGATCCCTACGTGTGGGGGGCGGCCGGCCCGGACGAGTTCGACTGCTCGGGGCTTGTGGTCTGGGCCTTCGCGCAGGTGGGCATCTCGCTGCCGCACTATACCGGGGACCTGTGGAACTCCGGCGTGCACGTGCCGCGCAGCGAACTGCAGCCGGGCGACCTTGTCTTCTTCTACGCCGACATCAGCCACGTGGGGATCTACATTGGCGACGGGCTGATGCTCGACGCCCCCGACTTCGGCCAGGACGTGGAGGTCCAGCCGGTCTTCTGGGCCTACTACGTGGGCGCGGTCCAGATCGGCTGACCGCGGGCTTACGTGTTCCTCTCGTAGACCAGCCGCAGGCCGATCAGGGTGAGCCACGGCTCGTAGTGGTCGATGACGCTGACCTCGCCGATGACAAGCGGCGCGAGCCCGCCGGTGGCGATCGTGGTCACCGCGTCCGGGTCGTCGGGGGAAAGCTCGCGCGCCATCCGTGTCGCGATCCCCTCCACCTGGGCGGCGAACCCGTAGATGATGCCCGACTGCAGCGACTCCACTGTGTTCTTGCCCACGACTCGGGGCGGCTTGGCCAGCTCGACCTTGAGCAGCTGGGCGGCCCGGCGGGACAGGGCGTCCACGGATATCTCGATCCCGGGGGCCAGCGCGCCGCCGACGAACTCGCCGCGCGCGCTGACCGCGTCGAAGTTCGTCGACGTCCCGAAGTCCACCACGATGGCCGGACCGCCGTACAGGTGGACCGCGGCGAGCGAGTTCATGATCCGGTCGCTGCCCACCTCCTTCGGGTTGTCGGTGCGGACGGGCACGCCGGTCTTGACACCGGGCTCCACGATGACCGCGGTCACATCACCGTAGTAGCGCGCGCACATCTCCCTCATCTCATGCAGCACCGAGGGCACGGTCGAGCACAACGAGATGCCCCCGATCTGCTTGGAAGCCAGGGCAGCGCTGCGGTCAAGCAGGCCGTGCAGGACGACGGCGAGCTCGTCGGCGGTCCGGTCGGGGACCGTCGCTATCCGCCAGTGGTCGATGATCCGGTCGCCGTCGAAGACCCCGAGCACCGTGTTGGTGTTCCCGATGTCAATGGTCAGCAGCATCGCCGCAGCGCCCTTCCGTGTCCGGGCCGGCGGCCAGCGCGACCGGCGTGTTGTCGATCAGCCGCGTGCCGCCCGCCCTGGCCGCCGCCACGATCAGCGCGGAGCCGCCCCGGGCCGGACCGAACGTCCGCGGATCCACCACTGCCACGTAGTCGACCGCCAGCCCGGGCTCGCCGCGCAGGATCTCCTGCGCGGCGGCCAGGACCGCGGCGGCGCCCCGCCCGGCCCGGGCCGCGTCCGCGCCCGCGCGCAGCGCCCGCGGCAGGGCGAGCGCGACCGAGCGGTCCGCCGCGGACAGGTACCGGTTCCGGCTCGAGGTGGCCAGCCCGTCGGGGTCGCGCACGGTCGGCACCGACTCGATACGGATGCCCAGGTCCGTGTCGGCGACCATGCGGCGGACCAGCGCGAGCTGCTGCGCGTCCTTGGCCCCGAACACCGCCATGTCCGGGCGGGTCAGGTGGAACAGCTTCAGGACCACGGTCAGCACCCCGCCGAAGAACCCGGGACGGAACTCGCCCTCGAACACCTGCCCCGCCGGGCCCGGATCCACGGTCACCTCCGGCCTGCCGGCGGGGTACATGTCGGCGGCGGACGGGGCGAAGACCGCCGCCGCACCTTCGGCCGCGCACATGGCCAGGTCGTCGTCCAGGGTCCGCGGGTACCGGTCGAGATCCTCGCCGGGCCGGAACTGCAGCGGGTTGACGAAGACCGACACGAGCACGCTCCCGGCCGTCCCGGCTCGATCGCGCGCGGCCGCCAGCAGGGCGCGGTGGCCGGCGTGCAGGGCGCCCATCGTCGGGACGAGCACCACCGGGGCGGGCAGGGCCGGGCGCGCGGCCGCGAGCTCGGCCTTGGTCCGCAGCAGGACCGGGCCCCCGGGCTGGCTCACGGGCGGCCGCCAAGCACGCCGAGCAGGCGCTCCGCGTCGGCCGGGGAGAGCAGCCCGGTCGCAAGCGCGCGGTCCGCGGTCAGCCTGGCCATGGCGATGTACGCGGCCACGGCGGCGGGCGAGGCCGACGGCGTGGCCTCAAGCGCGGCCACGTGCGCGGCCACGGTGTCCGCGTCGCCGCGGGCGACCGGGCCGGTCAGTCCGGCGTCGCCGAGCCGCAGCGCGTTGTCGAGCGAGGCCGAGAGCAGCGGCCCGAGCAGCCGCGCCGGGTCCGCCACCCCCGCGGCCCGCAGCAGGTCCCCGGCCTCGGCCACGAGCGTGATCAGGTGGTTGGCCGCCCCCGCCAGCGCGGCGTGATACAGGTCCCTTTGCTCCTCGGCGATGAAGACCGGCTCGCCGCCCATCTCGATCACCAGGGCCTCGGCGGCGGGCCGCAGCACCTCGGGCGAGGTCACCCCGAAGCAGGTCCCGGCCAGCCGGTCGACGTCGTCGTCGCGCCCGGTGAACGTCATCACCGGGTGCAGCGCCAGCGGCAGCCCGCCCCGGCGCGCGGCGGGGTCGAGCACGGCCAGCCCGTGCCTGCCGCTGGCGTGCACGAGCATCCGTCCCTCAACCGGCGCCCCGGTCGCGGCCAGCCCGGCCACAAGCCCGGGCAGCACGTCGTCGGGCACGGTGAGCAGGGCCAGGTCGGCCCGGCGCAGGACCTGGCCGGGGTCGGTGATGACGGCGCCGGGGAAGGTGGCGCGGGCCCGGCGGACGGACGCGTCGGACACCGCGGACGCGGCGACCACGGCGTGCCCGGCCCGGGCCAGCGCGGCGCCGAGCGCGGTTCCGGCGCGGCCCGCGCCGATTACGCCGACCGCGAGCCGGGCCGGGTGGTCATGACTTTCAGGGTTCATCTCGTTCCAGTCCTCACGGGTACCGGACGGTGACCAGGATAAGCGAGGTGCCCAGAAAGGCATTTATACCGAACGGAGCGTGGTGCGCGCTCCCGGCCCCGTGGCCTGCCGCGCGTTCATGGCATCCGGGCCGGGTCGTCGCGGCTGTCGCGGTCGGGGACGTTCGGCACCCGGCAGCAGTATTCGAGGTAAAGCGCGCCGCAGGCGAGCACGACCGAGGACCCGAGCGTCACCGCCGCGGCCAGCGCGTCCTGGCGCGGGATCGACGCGTTCAGCATGCCGCTGGTGTAGACGAGGAAACCAAGGGCGAGGCCGCCGATCGCCGCCGCGGCCAGCGAGGTGGCCTTGGCCAGCGCCACCATCCGGGACACGAACAGCGGTGCCGCCGGCCGGCCGCGCCGCCCGTGTATCCGGGCCTGCAGGTCGTAGCCCGTCCAGGCCTCGGCTACGGCGGTGGCCAGGAGCGCGGGCACCCCGGTCCACGGCAGCGGCGGGAGGTGCGTGTAGACCAGCCTGAGCGACAGCCAGGCGGCAAGCGCGAAGAAGGCCAGGACCAGGGCCAGGGTGGAGATCCGGGTCGGCCTCATGGCGTCCGTGCCCCCGGCTGGGACAGGACGGCGCCGGGGAGCTGCCGCACGCCGTCGCGGTCGAGCCCGGCCAGCAGCGAGCTCACCGCGCCCCGCCCCGGCAGGTCGGCGGCGGGGTCGATGTCGTGCCACGGCACGAGCACGAACGCCCGCTCCTGCGCGCGGGGATGCGGCAGGGTCAGCTCCGGGTCGTCGCTGACCTGGGCGTCGTAGCTGATGATGTCGATGTCGAGCGTCCGCGGGCCGAACCGTTCCGCCCGGAGCCGGCCGAAGTCGGCCTCGATGCGGTGGGCCGCCGCCAGCAGGCCCCGCGGGGCCAGGCCGGTCGCCGCGATCACCACGGCGTTCAGGTAGTCGGGCTGGGCCGGGCCGCCGACCGGGGCGGTCTGGTAGACCGGCGAGATGGCCAGCACGTCAGTGTCCGGGAGCCGGGCGATCGCTTGCACGCATCCCTGAAGGGTACCCAGCCGGTCACCCAGGTTGCTCCCCAGCGACAGCACCACGTGCTGCTTGGTGGTCATCGTCGGCACCGGTGGTCACGGCCGGGCGGGGGCGGCCCGGCGCCAGGCGGCTGCCACCCGGACCGCGTCGGCGTTGGCCGGGACCTGGTGGACCCGCACGCACCAGGCGCCCGCCACGGCCGCCAGCGCCGTGATCGCCACGGTGGCCTCGTCGCAGCCTTCGAACGGCCGCGGCGTGCCGTCCGGGCCTTCCGGCCCGGCCAGCACCAGGCCGAGGAACCGCTTCCTCGAGGCACCCACGATGACCGGGAAGGTGCGGCCGCCGAGCCGGGCGATGCCGGCCAGATTGGTCAGCAGCGGCCAGTTGTGCTCGGGGCGCTTCCCGAACCCGAGGCCGGGGTCGACCACGATGCGGCCGGGGTCGACGCCGGCCGCCACGACCGCCTCCACCCGGCGGGCCAGCTCGTCCCTGACGTCCCCGACCACGTCGGTGTAGACCGCCCGCGCGTACATGTCGCGGCTGTGACCGCGCCAGTGCACCACCACGTAGGACACTCCCGCCGCCGCGACCAGGCGGGGCATGTCCGGGTCGGCCAGGCCCCCGCTCACGTCGTTGACCAGCTGCACGCCGGCGGCAAGCGCGAACTCGGCCACCGCGGCTCGCATCGTGTCGATGGAGGTTGGCACGCCCGCCCTGACCAGCTCGGTGACCACAGGCCCGACCCGCCGCAGTTCCTCCTCCTCCGAGACGCGCTGCGCGCCTGGCCTGGTGGACTCACCCCCGACGTCCACGATGTCCGCGCCCTGCGCGGCGAGGTCAAGGCCGTGCTTGATCGCCGCCTCCGCCCCGAACCACTGCCCGCCGTCGGAGAACGAGTCGGGCGTCACGTTGACCACGCCCATCACCAGGCACCGGTCCGCCCTCGGCAGCCCCGGTAGCGGGCCGGTCTCCTGACTCACCGCTGGGGTACCGGTGCCCGGTGCGCCGGACGGCTCAGCTGGCGCCCAAGCTTGGCCAGGCCGAGCTTGCGGGCGATCCGGCGCAGATGGAGCCGGGGCCATACCAGGAACGCCTCGGCCTCGAGGGCGGCCACCGCGATCCGCGGCGCGTCCTTTGTGCTCGGGAACACGAAGAACCGAGGCTGCCAGACCGGGCAGAACTTCGCGTTGAACTTGTAAAGCGACTCGATCTGGAACCACTTGGACAGGAAGATCAGCACCGACCGCCACGCCTTGAGCACCGGGCCGGCGCCGATCCGCTCGCCGCGCTCGAGGGCCGCCCGGAACACCGCGAAGTTCAGCGAGATCCGCTTCACGCCGAGGCAGGGCGCGGCCTTGATGGTCTCGGTGATGAGGAAGTCGTTCAGCCCGGGCTGGGCGCCCTTGTCCCGGCGCATGAGATCGAGCGACAGGCCGTCGGCCCCCCACGGAACCAGCTGCAGCACGGCCCGGACCGTCCCGTCCAGGGTGGCCGTGGCCAGCACGCAGTTCTCGTCGCCCGGGGCCCCGATCCGCCCTAGCGCCATCGAGAAGCCGCGCTCGGTCTGGCTGCCGCGCCAGGAATCGGCGGCCCGCACGATCGCGTCAAGCTCCCTCGGCGGTATGTCCCCTACCCGCCGGATCTCGGCCACGTAGCCGTGCTTGGCCACCCGGTTCACCATCTGCCGAACGTTCCGCATGGACCGGCCGGACAGGCTGAAGTCGGCTACGTACACGATCGCCTCGTCGCCGAGCTCGAGAGCGGTCAGGTTCCCCTCGCGGCACCACACCTCCGCGCCAAGCTCGCTGCACCCCATCACGGCCGGCGCCCAGGCGTGCCTGGCCGCCTCGTCGAGGAACGGGCCGATGGCCCCGGGCCAGGCCTCCGGGTCGCCGATCGGGTCGCCGCTGGCCAGCATGACGCCCGAGACCACCCGGTAGCAGACGCACGCCTTCCCCGTGGGGGACCAGATCACGCTCTTGTCGTTGCGCAGTGCGAAGTAGCCAAGCGAGTCCCGGTCGCCGTACTTGCCGAGCAGTTCCCTGACCCGCCCCGCGTCGGCCCGGCCCAGCCTGGCCCTCGGCTCGGCCGGGCGCAGGAACAGGTACACCGTGACCAGCAGGGTGAACAGGCCGAGCGCGCTTGACAGGAGGTTGAACAGGTCGGCCCGCGCCTCGGGCACCCACTGGACCGGCCCTGAGATCCCTATCAGGCCGTACACGACCTCCTGCACGCGCTGGCCGAACGAGTAGTCGGCCTGCAGCCCGTGGGCCAGGATGATGTAGGTGAGACCGATCGCGACGTCGGCCACGACCAAGCCGGCGAACACCCACAGGGCCCGCCACCGGGTGCGCGGGTCACCCTCGGCGTAAAACTCACGGCGGAAGTACAGCAGCGCGACCAGCAGCACGAGCGAGACGATCGCCGTCGGTATCCGGTGCGAATGCCAGAAGTGGATGGCGGTGTCGAAGGCGAGCAGCGCAACCACCGCCTGGTAGGCGCGCCGCTTACGGCGGCGCAGGCCGTGCGCGAGCATCAGCAGCATCAGCCCGATGATGACGTCGGCGCTGCGAATACCGCTGGTCAGCGTGCCAGGTACCAGATAGTTGATCTTGTGCAGCTTGTGCACCAGGTCGGACCTGAAGATGCCGAGGATGTCAGAAAGCCCGATCAGCGTGGTGAGCAGCGCGGCGCACCACGGCACCCACGCCCGCTGGCGCCTGCGATCACCAGGATCGGCGCCGGTACGCGGTGCGTGTGCAGCTTCGTCGCTGTCACTCATCTCGGCAGCTCTCTTGTCAGGCCCCAGACCACGGTGCGTCAGCGTAGTCATCGCGTCGCCTCGCGTCTCGCTTTCACGGTACCTCCCAAGCCTAGGCAACGGCCGCTGCCGGTGCCCCGTAAACGGTCCCCTGGCGGCTTGGGGGATCGGCTGGTGCTCAGGGGAAGCACAAGGGGAACCGCTACCCAGTATTCGATACAGCAAGCCTGACGGTTCGGCGTTGAGGCGAAGTTGAGCCCCTCCTCAGTGCGCCCTATTCAGTGATGCCCGTAGATCAGGCTCATGGCCTCCGCGCGGGTGACGGTGTCCCTGAAGGCCCCGCGGACCGCCGATGTCACGGTCTTCGCGCCTGGCTTGCGCACCCCGCGCATGGTCATGCACAGGTGCTCGGCCTCGATGACCACCACGACGCCGCGCGGCTCGAGCGAGCCGACAAGGGCGTCGGCGATCTGGCAGGTCATCCGCTCCTGCACCTGCGGGCGCCTGGCGTACACGTCGACCAGCCTGGCCAGCTTGGACAGGCCGGTGATCTGGCCCTTGACGTTCGGGATGTACCCGATGTGGGCCACGCCGATGAACGGGACCAGGTGATGCTCGCAGGTGCCGTAGACCTCGATGTCCTTGACGATGACCATCTCGTCGTGGCCCACGTCGAAGACCGTCGTCAGCACGTCCTCCGGCCGCTGCCGCAGGCCCGCGAACTGCTCCGCGTAGGCCCGCGCGACCCTGGCCGGGGTGTCACGCAGGCCGTCCCGGTCCGGGTCCTCGCCGATGGCGGCCAGGATCTCCCGCACCGCCCGCTCGATGCGGGGCAGGTCGAATTCCCTTGCCCTGCCGCCGGGCGATCCGGCGCCGTCCGCGGACGGCTCCTCGTTCTGGGTGGCCAGGGTGCTCCGCGTCATCCGTTGCCGCCGGGCTGGCCGCGGCCCGGCTCCTGGCCGTTGGCGGGCCCCCCGTTGGAGGGCAGGGCCAGGCCAGACGACGCGCCGCCGTCGGCCGCGGCGAGCGCGAGTTCCTTGGGCGACAGCACGGGCGGGCGGTCCGACGGCAGGCGCTTGCCGTAGCCCGTGTACGAGCCGCGGACAGGGCGCTTGGCCACCGGCGCGAAGATCTCGAGCACCTCGACCCGGGACACGGTCTCCTTGTCAAGCAGCCGCAGCACCAGCGTGTCGAGCACGTCGCGGTACTCGACCAGGACCTCCCACGCCTCGTCGTGCGCGGACTCGATGAGGCGGCGGATCTCCTCGTCGATCGAGGAGGCGATCTCCTCGGAGTAGTCCCTGCTGTGGGACATGTCCCGGCCAAGGAACGGCTCGCCGTCGCCGGAGCCGAACTTGCGCGCGCCGAGCCGCTCGCTCATGCCGTACTCGGTGACCATGCCCCGCGCGATCTGGGTCGCCTTCTCGATGTCGTTCGCGGCGCCCGTGGTGGGCTCGTGGAAGATGAGCTCCTCGGCCGTCCGCCCGCCGAGCAGCATGGCCAGCTGGTCGAGCATCTCGGCCCGGGTGACGAGGAACTTGTCCTCGGTCGGCAGCGCGCTGGTGTAGCCGAGCGCCCGGCCGCGCGGGATGATCGTCACCTTGTGCACCGGATCGGCGTGCGGCATCGCGTGGCCGACAAGCGCGTGCCCGCCCTCGTGGTAGGCGATGACCTTCCGCTCCCTCTCCGACAGCAGCACGCTCTTGCGCTCCGGGCCCGCCATGACCCGGTCGATGGCCTCCTCGAGCGCCGCCATCGTG
>Ga0187783_10003648_pt1 | contig 11350 bp, 12 predicted proteins | sample 1015_SJ02_MP02_2_FD_132471 | JGI IMG/M metagenome (GOLD analysis project Ga0187783, IMG submission 132471) | Tropical peat soil microbial communities from peatlands in Department of Meta, Colombia - 1015_SJ02_MP02_20_MG | ecosystem: Environmental > Terrestrial > Soil > Wetlands > Peat | place... | reverse complement strand
TAACGGCAGTAGGCATGCAGCATCGCCAGCGCGCCGAGGCTGGTCCCCATGCCGATCCGGCGGCTCACGCCGAATCGCCCGTCGAGCGCGGGCAGGACAACGTGCCGCAGCGCGCGAGCGTACCTGGCGTTGGCCGAGTACCAGTTGTTGCGCGGCCCGGGGCCCAGCAGCGCAGCCCGCAGCCGCGGCAACCATCGGCTGCGGATACCCGCGCCCAGGTACCGGGTCAGCCTCGCAAGCGCGTCGTACTCCGGCCCGTCGTGCACGACCAGGAGCGGCAGTCGATCGCTGTTGCGCGTGCCCGCGGGCGCCCATACGCGAACCGGCATCACCTCGTCCAGTACCGGGAGCTCGAGAGTGCGGCTGCCGCCGGGATCGGCCGGTGCGGACAGCCAGGCGGGCGGCCGGTAGCCAGGGAACTCGAGGACACTCTTGGGCCCGAAAGCACCCGCCACCTGGAGCGGATTGGCCGGATCAGTAGTGACCTTTACCGTGCCGTCGGCATAGCGCAGGCCGAGGAGGTACTCCATGCGGGCGACCGGAGGTCGCCTGGCGGTCAGCTCCCACAGGCCGCCGTTCCGCCAGAACTCCAGCTGCCCCTCGATCGGGGCGTCGGGCAGCAGCCGGATCCCGACCGCTCCGTCGCCGGTATCGGCGACCCGGAAGCCCATACTGACGTCGTCGGCCCAGGCACCTGCCACCGCGACCGGCGAGTCCGGCACTCTAGTCCTCCATGGGAGATTCGCCCGTTTACTCGCTAATGCTGCACGTTTCGCGCCGCACTGACAATGGGCATGGCCGGCGGCCCGTGACCGGTCCAGAGTCAGGAAGCCGGCCGCCGATGATGCTGCTCGCGCGGGCGCGCCCACGACCGGACCAGCCGGTGATCGCCCGAATGCCGCTCGGGCCCGGCGCCGGGCAGCCTCCACCGTGCTAACCAGGGGGACAACCCCCGCAGCCCCCGCGTCGACTGGGCATCGGCCCGATCATCCGGGCCGAGCCCCTGCTCGGCCGCCAGCGCTCGCAGCTCCGCGTCGACTTCCTCGCGCGCGTGCATCACTGTGGCCCGCGCGGCAAAGGGATCGGCGCAGCGCACGAGCTCGGCGGTCCGCGGCAGCCGCGCGTCCAGGCCGACAAAGCCCTGCGCGAGGAGCTGCCGGCCACGCCGCCAGCCCTCGCCGACGGGACGGATACGCTGATCGTCCTCGGCCAGCCGGTCGATGTGCTCAATGGTCTCGCCGACCCATTCGAGGCGGCGGACCAGGCGGGCGCGCTCGGCCTCCAGGCGCTCGGCCCGCGCCTCCCGGACCGTCTGCCGCGCATAGCGAGCACCGGTGACCGCGGCGACCGCCGCCACCCCTGCCGCCACGTCGCCGACCGTCGTCAGGAACGCGTCGATGGCGGTCATACCTGCCATCCTCGCCCCAGAGCCGACCAGACCGGAGCAGATTAGCCGACCTCAGCAGACCTTTCGCCGGAGGCCCATCGGCGCGTAGCGATCACGGCAAGTCGCCCACTATGCTCGCGGAAGACGTGCGGCTGCGGAATCGCCATCGGCTGCTCTCGATTCCGCGGCTAATTGCGCAGGGATGAACGATGTCGAACAATTGGCTGGCGGCACTGGGAGTGGCCGCCGCGGTCGTCAGCGGGCTGGCGGCCCTGGTGGCGGTCGTCATGCAGTTGCGGCTCTTCAACAAGCAGCTGACCGTGCAGATATATTCTGACTACACGAAGCGGTATCAGGAGATTATCGGCCGCTTCCCCGAGGACATCAACGACGCGGGATTCGAGCTGCACGGCCGGTCCGACTATGACCAGGTCATGCGGGCGATGCGCATGTATTTCGACCTGTGTTTCGAGGAATGGCATCTGCATAGACAGAAGCTGATTGGCGCCGCCATCTGGAGCGTCTGGGACGCTGGCCTGAAGACAGCGCTATCGAAGCCGGCCTTTGCCCAGGCCTGGACCGTCGTCATGAACAGCAGCGATTACGGGGGAGAGTTCGAGGCATTCATCGGCAGCCCTCAGATAAGCCGCTCGGTGACCGGATCGGGGACGCCGTCGAAATAGTGGCCGAGCACCTCCCTGAACACCTCGGCCTCGGGGTTAGCGTGCAGGAACAGTGTCATGCATGACCGTAGCTTCAGCGAGTCGACGCTGCCGAAGATCTGCTCCGCAGTCCGGCCGGTCAGCGCCGCCACGACGCCGGCGCACTCGGTCAGCCGCGGACCCAGCACGGGGTGATCAAGGTAGGCTCGCGCCTCTGCGAGCGAGGAGATCGCGTACCTCGCGGAGATCGCGCTCTGACCGAGACCCGCGATCTGCGGGAAGACGAACCACATCCAGTGACTGACCTTCGAGCCGCGCCGCAACTCGGCCACCGCGCGCGCGTAAGTGCCGCCCTCGTCTTGCGCACGCACGAATCGCTGCAGGCCGAACGGGTCTTCCCGCGTCATCGGGCCATTGTCTCAGTGCTGGTAGACCACGGGCCGGGCCGGGCTAGCGCACAGGCTCGTCGTATTCCTCCCACGGCCTGCTGACCGAACCGTCAGGCTCGATGATCGCCTTGTCGTAGAACTGGGCGGGCTCGAGCGCGGCACGCTGCGCCGCGGTCAGCTCGCCAGCCCAGTCCGGCAGCGTCACCTTGTGGAAGCTCGAGGCGTACTGGACGGTCTTGGGTGCGTAGCGGTACACGGCCACCCGCCGGTCGAAATCGTTGCGCCACGGCAGGGTGCCGTGAGCAACCGCCTCGGTGAACATGATCACGTCGCCGGCGCGGGCGCCGGGATTGGTGACCACGGACTGATCCTGCTCCCAGCGGGAAATGCTGTCCGGGCGGCGGAAGTTGGCCTTGTGGCTGCCGGCGATGGCGCAGAAGCCCCCGCGTCCGGCCGGCTGGTCACTGAGCAGGAACTCCACCGCCAGCAGGCCTGACCGCAGTGTCCCGCCGCGCGCCTGGTACCACACGCCATCCTGGGGAAACGGCTCGCCGAAATGGAGAGCGTGACCCTCGGTGCCCGGCGGGTAGTCGAACACCTCCGGGTCGTGGTCCAGGTGCCAGCCCCGCCCCAGGACCCCGTCCAGGTAGCGGATCAGCGGCGGGTACGCGATCAGCTCCCGGAACGGCTCGCAGTGCGGGTGCGGCCACTCCAGCATCTGCCAGCAGTGGCGGCGACGGTGCTCACCGGCAAGCGTCGTCGATCCCTCGACCAGGTCCTCGTCTTCGTAGCTGCAGCGATCCTGGTTGGCGTCGAGAGACTCGTTGAGCGCCTGGACCAGGCGCGGCTCGATGATGCCGGGGATGACCAGCCAGCCCTGGACGTCGAAGAGGTAAGCCTCGCGCTCGGTTAAGCCCAGCACGCGCCCGAGCCTATGCACCGCCACGAACCGATCTCAATGGAATTAGGGCGCGCACAGCAGTTCATGGCTAACGTCACGTAAGTGTCCCGCCACCGCGCTCACCAGGACGGCCGGCCGTCACGTCATGCCTATCTGGCGCTGGCGGCGGCCGTCGTCGTCCTGGTGGTGTTGGCGGTCGCCGTGCGGATCGCGACCGGTCATGCCGGGCCGACCCGGACCGATGCCGCCGTTGCCTCCAGGGCGTCCTGTCCGGCAGGAGCCGCCGAGGGCACGTGCCCCTTCGCGACCGCCAGGCCCGGGCCCACGCCCCGAGCAGCCTCGATCGGGCCGACGCCGCGGGTGGCCACTCGATCAGCCTCGGCCACCCCGGGATACGCGAGGACCACCGCGCCGAGCGCACCGGCAGCCGCGCCCTCGCCTGCCGCCACCACGTCGGCGTCGGACACGGCCGCGGCCGACGCCGTGCTGGCCCTCATCAACCAGGCCCGGACGCAGGCAGGCCTCCCGGCCTACACGATCAGCAGCGGCCTGGAGCTCAGCTCGAGCAGGCACAACCAGCTGATGGCAGACGGCTGCGGCCTGTCGCATCAGTGCCCGGGCGAGCCGCCGCTCGGGGCCCGCGAGACCGCCGCGGGCGTGCACTGGACGGCGGCCGGCGAGAACATCGGCGAGGGCGGACCGGTCGCCGACACATCGGCGGCGATCACCCAGATGGCCGTGGCACTCACCCAGGACATGATCAACGAGAAACCGCCCGACGACGGACACCGGCTGAACATCCTCAGCTCGACCTTCACCCACGTCGGGATCGCGGTCGAACTGTCACCGGACGGCACCGTCTGGATGACCCAGGATTTCTCGAACTAAGGTCCCGTCAGTCCAGTTCCGCCAGTGCTGCCGCCAGCGGCTCCAGCACGGCGGCGGTGTGCGGCGGGCGGAACGTCACGATCGCGAGCTGGACGCCGGCCGCGCCCAGCGCCGCCGCGCTCGCGGCCGTCTCGGCCGGGTCCCCGGTGTAGGGCACGTGGCTCGACAGCAGGATCTCCGCCGGATCACGCCCGATATCCGCGCAGTGCCGGTGCAGCACGTCCCTCGCGTGCGCGAACTGCTCGACCGTTCCGCCCACGAAATTCCAGTGCTGGGCGAAGCGGGCCGCGGTGCGCAGCGTCCGCTTCTCGCCGCTTCCGCCGATGCAGATCGGCGGATGCGGGCGCTGCACCGGCTTGGGCTCGCACCAGGCATCGGTGACCTGATAGTAGCGGCCCTTGAAAGTCGTGGTCTGCTGCGACAGGAGGCTCGTGATGACCTCGCAGGCCTCCTCGAACCGGTCGCTACGCTCCCGCGGGGTGCCCAGCTCGATGCCGTAAGCGCCCGACTCCTCCTCGTTCCAGCCCGCGCCGATGCCAAGCTCCAGGCGGCCGCCCGACACGATGTCGAGGGTGGCCGCCATGTTGGCCAGCACCGCCGGGTGGCGGTAATGGATCCCCGTCACCAGCGTGCCCAGGCGCAGCCGCCGGGTCGCCTGCGCGAGCGCGGTCAGGGTGATCCAGCCCTCCAGGCACGGGCCGTGGCTATCCGAGAAGATCGGGTAGAAGTGATCGAAAGTCCAGCCCGACTCGAACAGCTCGATGTCGTCGGCGGCGCGCCATACGTCCAGCATGGCGTCCCAGGTGGTGTGCTGCGGTGCGGTCTTGATGGCGAAGCGCATGGCTCCAAGGTAGCGGTCGTGCTACTCGGCCGACTCAGAAGGGCCGCCGCCGAGCAGCACCTGCGTCAGCCTGCTGCGCGTGTCAAGCAGCTCGTCGAGTGCCATGGCCATATGGCGGTCCGTGACTGTGATCGGAGCGTCCGCCGGGCGGCGGGCGTCAGGGCTATCGTCCTCGGCGGCGACCAGCGCGGCCCGTCGCAGCAGCTCCTTGATGAAGGACGCGGTGACCCCTTCGGTGCGCGAGATGACCGTGTCGGGATCCGCCAGGTCGAGCTGCAGCCGGCCCTGATACAGGCGCAGCAGCCGGGACCGCGCCTCCGCGCTGGGAACGGGAAGCTCGGCCGCGTGGTCCACCCGGCCCGGCCTGGCGGCGAGCGCCTCTTCCAGCAGATCGGCGCGGTTGGTGGTGAGCAGGAACGTCACGTCGAGATCGGAGCCGAGCCCGTCCATCTCGTTGAGGAGCTGAAAGAGGAGCGGGTGGCGGCCCGGATGGCGGCCCCGTTCCTCCGCCATCAGGTCGACGTCTTCCACCACTACGACCGACGGCTGCAGGGCCCGCGCCACCGAGCATGCCTCGGCGATCATACCGAGCGCATCGCCGGAGAGCAGGACGACGGTCACGCCGGGCAGGTTGCCGATCAGATAGCGGACGGTGTGCGTCTTGCCGGTTCCCGGCGGCCCGTACAGGAGCATTCCCCGTCGCAGGTGCTGGCCGCTTGCATGCAGCCGGGCCGCGTGCCGCGCGACCCCGACGACCTGCCGCTCGATCCCCTCGAGCACGTCCGGCGGCAGGATTACCTGATCGCGCGGCACCTGCGGACGCTGCACGAAGCTCAGCAGCGCGCCGCCGTGCCGGAAGCCGGCGAATATCTCGCCGCCGAACGCCACCACGTGCCCGCGGAAGACGTTGTGCTCCAGCCCGAGCCGCCGGATCTCGTCCACGATCAGCTGGGCCCGGCCCTGTTGCGTGCACACCACCTCCACGTCGACGCCCTGCCGGCCGTGCTCCTCCGGGGCGCGGACGAGCAGCGCCGCGGGGCCGTCCGCGTCGGCCGATAGGTAGACGGCGCACTGCACGCACTGCCGGGTCTCGCCGTCGGGGCCGGCTGGCAGGCTCTGCGTCTCGACGCTGCCCATGCCGACCGAGTGCCCCCACCCGCTGTGCGCCTGAAGCAGGTCAGCGAGCCCGAAGTCGCTGTGCCGGTACTGAGTCAGCCCGATCAGCTCGTGCGTCCGGCCCGGCTCAGCGAGCCAGACGTCGAGCGCGGTCTGGACGTTCACGCGCTCGTAGGGGGGCCACGATCCGCTCGCGACCGGCAGCGCGGCGGCCTGAGGCCCGAGGTGGCGCGCCAGCAGCTGGGTTACCGACCCTTCCTCGGCCCGCGCGGCCGCCACGGTGCGCCGCACCAGCTTGCGCGCCAGCCGCCCGATGTCGGCGAGTTCGGGCCTGTCGGACGCGTAGACAATCCCCGTATCGTCCATGCAGGCAGCATATGCACGGCCGCAACCGGAATACCGGCGCGCGGCAGCCGAGCCTAGGGGACGACGACAGTGCCGGTCGCGGTCACGGCCACGATCGGCTCGGCCAGGACGCCAGCGGCCGAGGGGCTGCGCGCCGGCTGAGCCCGGCAGACCACCCTGGCCTCGAATTCGACCTCGCGGCTCCGGTTACCGACCCTGGTGACGGTCGCGGTGACCTCCAGCACGTCGCCGGCGATCACCGGCGCGCGGAACTGCACGTCCGAATAGGACGCGAACAGTCCCTCGTCACCGTCGGCGCGGATGCACGCCTCCGTGGCCACGTCACCGAACAGGCCCAGCATGTACGCGCCGTCCACCAGGTTCCCGCCATAGTGGGCGTGGCTGTAGGGCACGTACCGCCGGTGCGTCACCGTCAGCCCGAGGCGCGGGTCCGCCGGCTCGCTCACGCCGCCGCTCCCGTGATGTCGTCTTCTGGGGCGCCGTCGCCGTGGGGCGCGAGGGCGTAAGCGAGGTAACTGGCCACCTCGCCCGGTGTAGTGCCCTTGCCGAAGATCTTGTCGACGCCAAGCTCGGCGGCCATCGACGGGTCGAACCGCGGTCCGCCGACGACCAGGAGCGGCCGGTCCGGCGCGCCCGGCTCGGATGCCGCGGCATCGAACGCGGCCGACATCTCGATGGAGTTGGAGATGTGCGCGTCCCGCTGCGTCACCACCTGGCTGACCAGCACCGCGTCGGCACCTTCCGCGCGCGCCCTCGCGACCAGGTCGGGCACCGCGACCTGCGAGCCGAGGTTCACCACCTTGATCTCCCGGTAGTACTCCAGGCCCTTCTCACCGGAATGACCCTTGACATTCAGGATCGCGTCGATGCCCACGGTGTGAGCGTCGGTGCCGATACAGGCGCCGACGACCACCAGCTTGCGGCCGAGGTTGCTGCGGATGCGCAGGTTCACCTCGGCCGAGGACAGCAGCGGGAACTCCCGCTCGCTCACCTGCACCTCGCTCAGGTCGACCAGGTGTGACACCCGCCCGTACACGATGAAGAAGGTGTAGTCCGGGCCCATCCCCTTGGCGTGCACGACCATCGCCGGGTCCAGCCCCATCTTGGTGGCCAGCTGCATCGCGGCCCCCTCGGCGCGGGCGCGCTCGGTCGGCGTGCAGAAAGGGACCGGGAGGGTGAAGGAGACCTGGATCCGGCCGTCGCCGGTGGTGTCGCCGTACGGCCTGACTATGTTGCCGCTCCCAGTGCTGAGAGTCACGGGGCTGCCTCCTCGTCCTCAAGGAACTCCGACGCCGGATTGAAGTAATTGTCGGCCCTGGCCACCACGCCCTCCAGACCGCGGCCGCCGTCGGCGGGCCGGCGCGTGATGCCGAACGTGCCGTCGGCGATCGCGTTCAGCAGCCCGTCGTCGTTGATGCGGCGCAGCAGTCCGATCGACTCCTGCAGGACCTGCTTGGCCCGTTGCTCGATGAAGCCGCCGGGCGCGGGCACGAAGCTCTCCCCCAGGCGCCCGGCCGCGTCCCGCACGTACCGGATGTTCTCGATCGCCAGATCCCGATCGGAGAGGAACGGGGTGTGGATTCCCTCGGTCATCATGCCGATGAGGATGATCGACTGGTCGGTCATGACCCCGCACAGGTTGAAGAACGCGTTAAGCAGATAGCCCGCGAAGACGTTGCCGGTCATGTGCTTGGTCGGCGGCATGTACTTCAGCGGCGCATCGGGGAAAAGCTCCCGGACCAGCTGCGCGTGCGCCAGCTCCAGCAGGAACGAGTCGGGCACGGCCGGGTTGATCTCGAACGCGTGCCCCAGGCCGAGCTGGCCGTCGGCCAGCCCTGCCTCCTTCCCGAAGAACTCGTTCATGAGCTGGCTGACCACGACGGTGTGCGCAGCGTCGACGGCGTCGGCGGTGGTCAGGTAGTTGTCCTCGCCGGTGTTGATGATGATCCCGGCACGGGCGTGGATCTGCCGGGAGAACCGCTGGTCGATGAACGTCCGGCGCGGGTTGATGTCACGGAAGATGATTCCGTACATGCAGTCGTTCAGCATCATGTCGAGGCGCTCGAGGCCGGCCAGCGATGCGATCTCCGGCATGCACAGGCCCGAGGCATAGTTGGTCAGCCGGACGTAGCGGCCGAGTTCCCTCGACGTCTCGTCCAGGGCCGCGCGCATCAGCCGGAAGTTCTCCTGTGTCGCGTACGTCCCGGCGAAGCCTTCCCGTGTGGCACCCTCGGGAACGTAGTCGAGCAGCGACTGGCCGGTCGAGCGGATCACCGCGATGATGTCCGCGCCCTCCCTGGCCGCAGCCTGCGCCTGCGGGATGTCCTCGTAGATGTCCCCGGTCGCGACGATGAGGTAGATCCAGGGCTTGCGCGGCTCGGCGGTCTCCTCGATCAGCTGCTGCCGCCGGGCGCGGTTGGCGTCGATCCGGCGGAAACCGGCCGCCAGTGCCGCCGACGCGGCCGCACGGGCCTTTCTGGCGTCGTCGCCCTCGGGAATGCGGAACTGCACCTTGCCCTGCGCCGCGGCCTCGGCCAGCGCCGCGAGGTCCTCGTAGCCGCCGGTCGCCATCGCGTCCCAAGCCGACAGCGCCACGCCGTGCTCGAGGCCGACTGAGTCGCGGATAGCGTCGACCAGCCGGTTGACCCACGGCATGCCGTCCGGGTCGGCGCCCTGCAGCCCCGCCAGCCGCAGCACCGCCCGCTCGACCGAGACGGTGGTATGCGTCCTGGCCATCTCGACGATCGGCTGGCCCGCCCTGGCCGCAAGCGCGCGGGCCTCCCGCACAACCGCGGGATCAAGGTGAAGTCGCGTCTGCATGCTCTACTCCGAAATCCGGCGCTGGAAGATACCGCGTACGCCCGGCTGGGTGCGGATCAGGTCGAGGGCGAGCTGCGCATGTCCTGGTACATACCCGTTGCCGACCAGCATCGTGACGTCCGCGGCAACGCCCTCCGCGCCCAGCGCGGCGGCGGTGAAGGACGTGGCCATGGAGAAGAAGATGATCGTGCCGCCCTGGGCGGTCGACAGGATCGCGCCGCCCTCGCAGCCGGGCACGTCCACGCACACGACGGTAACGTCCGCCGGTCCGCCCGCCGCCGCGATCGCGCCCGACAGTCCCACCGGGTCGCGAGCGTCCGCGATGACGACCTCGTCCACCAGACCGTGCTCACCGTCGGCTGCCTTCGCCGCGCGCAGGATCTCGGCCTCCAGGGTCGTCGGCACAACGCCGATGATCTTGCCCGCGCCCGCGGCCCTTGCTGCCGCGGCCGACAGAGACCCGCTCTTGCCCGCCGCGCCGATGATCGCGACCACCGGGTGCTCGGCGGCAACGCCGGTGACCACGCGGTGTGTCAGGGCGGGCGCACCGCACACGTCCATGACCGACAGGGCTAGTTCGGCCGGCAGGTCGCCGGGGAGGCGAGCCGCGATCGAGCGGCCGAACAGGATCGCGTGCCCCTCACAGGGCACCTGCTCGGACTTGCCGTCCCAGCCGGCCAGGCCGTCGGTGATCACCAGCGGCGTCAGGCTGAGCGAGACCAGCGTGGCGATGTTGTCGCCGGCCCGCAGCCCGAGCGGGGACTCCGGCCCCACCTCCTCGACCGTGCCGGTCAGCATGCCGCCCGAGCCCGTCACCGGATTCTGCATCTTGCCGCGGCTGGCGACGATCTCCAGGACCGCGTGCCTGATCTTGTCCCGGTCCCCGTCACCGGACTCGGATAGCTGGCGGAACGAGGCCGCGTCCAGGTTCAGCCTCCGGACCCTCACCCGGACCTCGTCCGGCCAGATCTCCGGCCGGGGATCCAGCCGCCAGGCCGCCTGCGGAAGTACTCCGGCGGGCTCCAGGACCCGGTGCAGCCCCAGCGGCGAGTGGGCATTGAGCTGCGCAGATGACAACAGAGCAGGTCCTTCCGCGAGAGCCGGGCCCTGGGTCGGGGCCGACGCGTGACAGCGAGTCGCATGCGGCGCCGCGGCGTAACCTCCCCGCTGTTTGCAGGGCGTTTGCAACGCCGCGCCGCAAGGGTACCGGGAGTGGCGAATATTCGGTAGAATTTCCTGTCTAACACTATACAGACAGTATGTTCTTGCGTGGCCTTCGCCTTCAGCAGGGCATCATCCGGCTAGCGCCGTGCCTACACAAACGCCAAGCAAACACAGTGCAGCAAACACAGGGCAGGAGCCACTCATGATCGACCAGCCGTATGTCTACCGGCACCGCGAGCTGGTGGAGCCCGACTGGCGCCGGCTGCCCGGATGGGCCGGCGTCACCGACGAGGAATGGGCCTCCGCCCAGTGGCAGCGCGCGCACTGCGTCAAGAACATCCGCCAGCTTCGCCAGGTCATCGGCGGCGGCCTGGACGAGAGCTTCTACGCCGACCTTGAGCGGGACCAGGCCGAGCGGGCGACGATGTCCATGCTCGTGCCCCCGCAGATGGTCAACACGATGGTGCCGCGCCTGGCCCCGGCCGAGCCTGGCTTTACCGAGGCGTTCTACGCCGACCCGATCCGCCGGTACATGATTCCCGTCTTCAGCGACCGCAGGAGCGATTGGCCGTCCCACCCCGAGGCGTCGAGGGACTCGCTGCACGAGGCCGAGATGTGGGCGGTGGAAGGGCTGACCCACCGTTACCCGACCAAGGTGCTGGCCGAGCTGCTGCCGACCTGCCCGCAGTACTGCGGCCACTGCACGCGGATGGACCTGGTCGGGAACCCGACGCCGCTGATCGACAAGCACAAGTTCGAGATGGCCCGCGACGACAGGCTCGGCGCGATGCTGGACTACCTGCGCCGCAGCCCCGG
>Ga0187783_10003647_pt1 | contig 11350 bp, 9 predicted proteins | sample 1015_SJ02_MP02_2_FD_132471 | JGI IMG/M metagenome (GOLD analysis project Ga0187783, IMG submission 132471) | Tropical peat soil microbial communities from peatlands in Department of Meta, Colombia - 1015_SJ02_MP02_20_MG | ecosystem: Environmental > Terrestrial > Soil > Wetlands > Peat | place... | reverse complement strand
TTTGCGACGGCGACCATCAAGAGCGCCTGGGTCGCCCACCCGGTGCTCCATCACGCCGCCGGCAGTGTCGCCATCGCCGGCTGGGTGGAAACGCGCGAGGAGCGCGAGCGTACCGATCGGATCGTGGTGAAGGTCGAGCGGCTCGAGAGCCGGCGGCTCGACGACGCGCCTGACCGGGTGCGGGTATCGGTGCGCAAGGGGCAGGCGCCGCCGGTCGGCGCGTTCATCGAGATGAAGACGCGCCTCAACGCTCCGCTCGCGCCGCTGCGTCCAGGTGGGTACGACTTTGCGCGCGACGTCTATTTCCAGGGCATCGGCGCAACCGGCTTTGCGGTCGGGGAGATCAAGGTCACAACGCCGCCGCGCCGTCCCGGCGCGTGGCTTTACTACGCCGCGTTCATCGAAAGCATGCGCGACGGCATCGATCGGCGCATTCGCGCGGCGGTCCCGGGCGATGCCGGCTCGATTGCCTCGGCGCTGATCACGGGCAAGCGCGACGCGATCTCAGCGCCGGTCAACGACGCCATGTACATTTCGAGCCTCGCCCACGTGCTGTCGATTTCGGGCTACCACATGGCGGTCGTGGCGGGCGCCGTGTTCTTCCTGGTGCGGGCCGTGCTGGCGATCATCCCGGGGTTCGCCGCGCGCCGGCCGATCAAGAAATGGGCGGCGCTGGCCGCGCTCGCAGCGGCGACGTTCTACCTGCTTTTGTCGGGCGCCGAGGTGGCGACCCAGCGCTCGTATTACATGACGGCGATCGTGCTCGGCGCGGTCCTTATCGACCGGCAGGCCCTCACGTTGCGGACGATCGGGACCGCCGCCATCCTGGTCTTGCTCCTTGCGCCCGAAGCCGTGGTGCACCCGAGTTTCCAGATGTCGTTCGCCGCGACGCTCGCGCTGATCGCCGCCTACGAACGCGGGCTGCCGTGGAAGGCGAAGCATACGGACTCGCCGCTCGGCGCGCGCATCGCGCTGTGGGGGGTCTATGAAGTCGCCGGCCTGATCTTCGCTTCGCTTGTCGCCGGGCTCGGAACGACGCCCTACGCCGCGTACCATTTCCATCGCATGGCGCCCTATGGGGTGCTCGCCAATCTCTTGGCCATGCCGATCGTCTCCGCCTGGATCATGCCGGCCGGCATGCTGGCGCTGCTCGCCATGCCGTTCGGGTTCGACGACCCCCTGTGGCGGCTCATGGGCATGGGCATCGATTGGATGGATGCCATTGCGCTATGGGTGGCGAGCCTGCCGGGCGCGGTCGGCCGCGTCACCGCCTTCGGCGCCGGGCCGCTTCTCCTGTGCACGGTCGGCTTGGTGATGCTGTGCCTGATGCGCTCGCCCTTGCGCTGGGGCGGCGGCGCGGTCATCGTCGCGGCGGTGCTGTGGGCATTCGCAACGCCGCTCCCCGACGTGTTGGTCGCGCCGAGCGGAGATGCGATTGCGGTGCGCGCTGCGGACGGGCGGCTTGCCGTCATCAAAAAAGGCGGCGACGCCTTTGTCGTGAAAGAGTGGCTCGCTGCCGACGCGGATCCGCGCACGACCGCCGACCCGACTCTCGCCAAGGGAATCGCGTGCGATGCCATCGGCTGCACCGCGCGGCTTGCCGGCCGGGAGATCGTTGCGCTGGCGACGGCGCCGGAGGCGTTCACGGAAGACTGCGCCCGGGCGCAGCTCGTCGTGTCATCGCGCACGGCCCCGCGCGATTGCGCGGCAATCGCAATCGACCGCACCGTGCGCATGCGCGCGGGTGCGATGGCGCTGCGCCGCATCGGCGACAGTTGGGAGGTCACGCCGGCGCGGCCGGACGGTTACGATCGTCCATGGGCGAAGGCGCGGGTGCCGGCGGGTGCAACGGCGCTGATCCCCGACCAGGCCGCAGCATCGCCCAAGGCCGGCCCACGCGACGCGACGCCGAAGCCTGCGGACCTTGCGCCGGACGATTGACGCCGGCCGTTAGAGCGGGATGACGATTCGAAGAAAAGCCACCACGCTTTAATACCGCCGGAACAGGCCGACCAGCTTGCCCTGAATCTTCACCCGGCTCGGCGGCAGGATGCGCACCTCGTGCGAGGAGTTCGCCGGTTCGAGCGCGATCGAGGCGCCGCGCCGGCGGAACCGCTTCAGCGTCGCCTCCTCGTCGTCGATGAGGGCGACCACGATGTCGCCGGTGTCGGCGGTCTCGCCGCGGCGGATGAGCACCAGGTCGCCGTCGAGGATGCCGGCCTCGATCATGGAGTCCCCGCGCACCTCCAGCGCGAAATGCTCGCCGGCGGAGAGCAGGTCTGGCGGGATGTTGATGGTGTGGCTGCGGGTCTGGATCGCCTCGATCGGCGTACCGGCGGCGATTCGCCCCATGACCGGGACCGCGACTGGGCGGCCGCCTTCCTCCTCGGAGTTCGCTCGCACCCGTCCGAGGTGTCCTTCAATCACGCTCGGCGTGAAGCCGCGCGAACGCCCGCCGAGGCCGTGGCCGACCGCGTCGGGAAGACGCACCACCTCGATCGCGCGCGCCCGGTTGGGCAGCCGCCGGATGAAGCCGCGCTCTTCGAGCGCGGTAATCAGGCGGTGAATGCCCGACTTCGAGCGCAGATCGAGCGCGTCCTTCATCTCGTCGAACGACGGCGGCACTCCCGCCTCTTTGAGGCGCTCGTGGATGAAGCGCAGCAGTTCCAGTTGCTTTCGGGTGAGCATGTTCGTCCCCGGTTTTGGGTCCTCGGATGCGTCCGTCACGACTCGCCGAAACAAATCATGAACGAACACTATATGTTCTTTATGTGTTCCACAACCCTTTAATTTGCGGTGAAGAAGTCGATTGACCGGGAAAAAGGGGACTTAACGATCGAATTTAACGATCGTGCAGGAGCTCCCGGCCGGCACCGCCGGCGCATGGGGTTCCCGGATGAGCAGGCAGTCCGCCTCCGCCAAAAGCGCGACCATCGAACTGTCTTGGACCTCGAAGGGGGTCGCGACCAAGCTGCCGTCGGGCGCGCGCGCCAAGCTTGCCCGCAGGTAATCGGCGCGCTCGTCGTTGCCCGGGAGGGCGCGGCCAAGCGTCGCCATTTCGGTTGGGACTTCGGCGTCCGCAAGCCCAAGCAGGCGGCGCAGCAGCGGCACGAGGAAGAGGAACCCGCACACGTAGGCGGATACCGGATTGCCCGGCAATCCGAGCACCCGCATGGGGCCCAATGCCCCGTGCATCATCGGCCGGCCAGGCCGGAGCGCCACCTTCCAGAACGACAGTGTCATACCGCGTGCCGCCAATGACGGCTGAACCAGATCGTAGTCCCCGACCGAGGCGCCGCCAGTCGTGACGAGCACGTCCACGCGCTGCTGCGCTGCCCGGTCGATGGCCCTGACGGTGGCATCGATCCGGTCGGGCACGATGCCGAGATCGACGACCTGCGCGCCTTCTGCGCGGGCAAGCGCGGCGAGCCCAAAGCCGTTCGAATAGACGATCTGCCCCGGCCCGGGCAGCACGCCCGGCGCCACTAGTTCATCCCCGGTCGCAAGCAGGGCAACGCGGGGAGCGCGGCGAAGCGGAAGCGTCGGGTGGTTCATGGCCGCGGCCAGCGCCAGATCGCGATCGCTCAGCCGCCGACCCGCCCGCAGCAGGACGTCGCCTTGCGCAAAATCGAGGCCGGCGGCGCGGACGTTGCGTCCGACCGCGCTCGACGCCGTAACGATCAGGCAGGTGCCGTCGCGCTTGGTCCGTTCCTGGATGACTACCGTGTCGGCGCCCGCCGGCAGCACGCCGCCGGTGAAAATGCGCGCGGCCTCGCCGGGGCCGACCGTTCCGTCGAACGGGCGGCCGGCCGCGACTTCGCCGATGACCTGCAACCGCGCCGGTGGGTGCGCCACATCGGCGGCGCGCGCTGCATAGCCGTCCATTGCCGAAACCGCTGCCGGCGGCTGCGTGCGCAAGGCCGCAACGTCGGCGGCGAGCGCCCGGCGATGGCCGTCGGCCAAGGCGACCGTTTCGGCCGGCAACGGCACGACGCCGTCGAGCACCCGGGCCAGCGCCTCCGCCACCGAAATCAAGGCCACGTCACGTCTCCGCCGCGCGCCACGCGCCCGACTTGCCGCCGCGCTTCTCGATCAGGCGAATACCCTCGATACGCATGCCGCGTTCGACCGCCTTGACCATGTCGTAGACGGTCAGGCAGGCGACGGCGACGGCGGTCAGCGCCTCCATCTCGACGCCGGTGCGGCCGACGAGGCTGACCGTTGCGCCCACGACCAATCCGGGGAGCTTGAAGTCGGGGGCGATGTCGATGGTCACCTTGGAGATGCTCAAGGGATGGCAGAGCGGGATCAGCTCGTGGGTGCGTTTGGCCGCCATGATGCCGGCAATGCGTGCGGCGCCCAGAACGTCCCCCTTCTTGGCATCGCCTTTAAGGACGAGATCGAGGGTCTCGCGCCGCATCACGACGCGTCCTTCCGCCGTCGCAACCCGCTCGGTCGGCGGCTTCGCCGACACGTCCACCATGCGGGCGTCCCCGCCGCGGGCGAGGTGGGTCAGTCGCTTGCGCGCGGCCACGGCGCCTACTCGGCGGCCGGCGCCCGCGCAGCGCCACGGGCGAGCAGCGCCCGGGTTGCGGCGGCGACGTCGGCCTGGCGCATCAGGCTTTCGCCCACGAGAAACGTCGAAATGCCGACGCTCGCGAGGCGCGCCAGGTCGGCCGGCGCATGGATCCCGCTCTCGCCGATCACGATCCGACCAGGCGGGACCATCGGCGCCAGCCGCTCGCTCGTGGCGAGCGTCGTGTTGAAGGTCTTGAGGTCGCGATTATTGATGCCGATAAGCCGCGAACGCAGGCGCAACGCGCGCTCAAGCTCGGCTTGGTCATGGACTTCGATCAGCACATCCATGCCGAATGCGACGGCGGTCGCCTCCAGCTCGCGTGCGGCCCCGTCGTCGACCGCCGCCATGATGATCAGGATGCAATCGGCGCCCAGCGTCCGGGCCTCGACCGCTTGGTAGGGCTCGTACATGAAGTCCTTGCGCAACACCGGCAATGCCGTCGCCGCGCGGGCTTCGCCCAGGTGCTGGGGAGCGCCCTTGAACGACGGCGCGTCGGTGAGCACCGACAGGCAGGTTGCGCCGCCGGCCGCGTAGGCGCGGGCCAGCGCCGGCGGATCGAAGTCCGCGCGGATGAGCCCTTTCGACGGGCTTGCCTTCTTGATCTCGGCGATCAACGCGTACTCTCCGCGCGCGAGTCGCCGCTCGATCGCGGCCGCAAACCCGCGCGGGGCGGGCGCGGAGCGCGCGCGCGCTTCGAGCGTAGACAGCGGACAGGCGCGTTTGGCCGCCGCGATCTCCTCGCGCTTATAGGTGGCGATGGCGGCGAGGATGTCGGCCATGGCGGTCACGCGTTCGACACGGCGATCAGGCGATCGAGCCGGCCTTCGGCTTCGCCGGAATCGAGCGAGGCGCGGGCGAGCGCCATGCCGCCGGTGAAGTCCTTGGCGCGACCCGCGACCACGAGCGCCGCCGCCGCATTGAACATGGCGATGTCGCGGAACGGGGTCTTTTCCCCCTTGAGCACGGCGAGCAGCGCCACGGCGTTGGCGTTGGCGTCGCCGCCGCGCAATTGTGCGGGATCGGCCTTGGGAAGCCCCACGTCGTGCGGGGTGATCTCGAAGCTGCGCACCGTGCCGTTCTCCAGCGAGGCCACGCTGGTCGGCCCGGCCGTGGTGATCTCGTCGAGCCCGTCGGAGCCGTGCACCACCAAGGCGCGTTCCGAGCCGAGCCGGCCGAGCACCTTGGCGAGCGGCTCGACCCAATGGCGCGAGAACACGCCGACCATCTGGCGCTTGACGCCGGCCGGGTTCGACAAGGGGCCGAGCAGGTTGAAGATAGTGCGGGTCCCGAGTTCCACCCGGGTCGGCCCCACGTGCTTCATCGCCGGATGATGCGCCGGCGCAAACATGAAGCCGATGCCCGCCTCCTCGATGCATCGCGTGATCGCGTCCGGGGCGAGGTCGATGCGCACGCCGAGCGCCGCCAGCACGTCGGCCGCGCCCGAACGCGACGACAGTGCGCGGTTGCCGTGCTTGGCAACCGGCACGCCGGCGCCGGCGACGATAAAGGCGGCGCAGGTCGAGATGTTATAGGAGCCGGACGCGTCGCCGCCGGTGCCCACCACGTCGATCGCGCCTTCCGGCGCATCAACGGTGAGCATCTTGGCGCGCATGGTCGTCACCGCGCCGGTGATTTCGTCGATCGTCTCTCCGCGCAGCCGCAACGCCATCAATAGCGCGCCCATCTGCGAGGGCGTCGCCTCGCCGGACATCATGCGGTCGAATGCGTTCGCGGATTCCGCAAGGGTGAGCTCGGCACCGGTCGCGACCTTGCCGATGAGAGCCTTGAACTCGTCCATGACAGGCCCTGCTCACTGGGCGGCGTGCGCCGGCGCGTCGCGCCGGCCGGTCGCGGCATTCCAGGCGCCGGCGATGTCGAGAAAGTTCCGCAGAATGATTCGCCCGTGCTCGGAGGCGATGCTCTCCGGATGGAACTGCACCCCATGCGCCGGCAGCCGCTTGTGGGCAAGGGCCATGACCAGACGGTCTTCGCATTCGGCGGTGACGGTCAAGTCTTCCGGCATGCTGTCGCGGCTCACCACCAGCGAATGGTAGCGCGTTGCGCGGAACGGGCCGTTGATACCGCGAAAAATGCCCGATGCCCGGTGGCTGATTTCGCTGAGCTTGCCGTGGACCGGCACGGGCGCCCGCACGACCTCGCCTCCGAACGCCTGGCCGATCGCCTGGTGGCCGAGGCACACCCCGAGGATCGGGATCGAGGGCGTAGCCTTGTCGATCAGGTCGAGACAGATGCCGGCCTCATTCGGCGTGCAGGGGCCGGGCGAGAGCACGATCGCGTCCGGATCGGCGGCAATCACGTCGGCCGCGGCAAGCTTGTCGTTACGGTGCACGACCACGTCGGCCCCGAGCTCACCCAAATAGTGAACCAGGTTGAAGGTGAAGCTGTCGTAGTTGTCGATCAGGACGATCATGGCGCCGGCTCCCGCCGGCGGTCTTATACCAATCGTGCTGGCGCGTCATGCCCGACCTTGCACGACCGTTTTCTTGGCCGGTGGGCGAGCGGGCCGGGCTGTTTGCGTTTGCCAGCGAAACTTCCGCCGGCTGCCGTAATATATTGGTTGTGAACAACAATTTTACTTCAAGTTGGGAGCGGGGATGTCGGGCGGGGGCGGCAGCAAATCCTCGATCCGCCGGTTGAGCTCCTCATTCGACAATGGTCGTTGCGGCGCCCGGCTGGCTTCGCCGGCCCTCTCGCCCAGATGCGTGAGCTGCGGCGCGAGGAGGACGATGCCGAGCACGGTCCATTGGGCGAGCAGGAACGGCAGGAGCGCGCGGGTCAGCGCCCCGACCGGAATGGTCTCCTTGAGGGTGCCGCGGAGCATCATCAGCGCGTAGCCGAACGGCGGCAGCAGGAAGCTCGTTTGCAGGGTAAGCAACACCAGCGTCGCCACCCAGCGCGCATCGGCGATGCGTACGAGCAGCGGCGGAATGACGATCGGCACGATTACGAAGATGATTTCGAAGGCGTCAAGCACGAACGCCGACAATCCGATCGCGGCGAGGACCACGGCGACCACGGCGATATCGTTTCCCGGCATGGCCACGAGCCAGTCGCCAACCAGCCGATCGGTACCGAGGAGCCGCAGCACCAGGGTGAGGGTGGTGGCGGCAATCAGCAGCGCGAACAACGCCCCGGTCGTCGCCATGGCATCGGCGAGCACCTGGCGCAGCGTGCTGCCGCGCAGCCGACCGCTCAGGAAGCCGATGGATAGAAGCGCGGTCGCGCCCATGGCGGCAGCCTCGACCGCGTAGAAATATCCGGTCACGACTCCGCCGAGCAGAACCGCAAGGGTCAGGATCGCTGCGACGGCGGTGACCGCCTCCGCCGCTCCAACCGGTACGCGCGGCGGCGCTCCTGCGGCAGTACCGGAATGCAAGCGCCGGCCCGCAAGCCACGCGACCGCGAGGGTCAAAGCCAACGACAGGGCCGCCGGCCCGAGCGCGCCGTGGAATACGTCCTGGGTGTTGATGACCCGGTCGGTACGGCCGGTGGCCGTCACCGCGATGGTATGGGCGTTGAGCATGGCATCGCCCAGCAGGATCAGCACCAGCGACGGCGGGATGACGACGCCGAGCGTGCTCGCTACCGCAATCGCGGCGGACCGCAGGGGCGGCGGCACGCCGCTCTCGGCGAGCCGCGGCGCGACAACGCGCGAGAGCCCCAGTACGCTTGCGCCGACCGAGCCGTTCATCGGCCCGAGGAGCGCGCCCAGCCCCATGCCGGAGACAAGGGGAGCCGCGGGCGACGCCGGCAGCACCGCAAGGCCGGTGCGAAAGAGTGCCTGGGCGATCGGCAAGCGGTCGAGCAGCAGCCCCATGAGCACGTAGAGCGGCAACGCCTGCAACAAATCGTTGTCGAGCAGGTTGATGAGGCGGCCCGGCAGCGCCGTGAGCAAAGCGTACGAAATCGTTCCGGTCGCGAGCCCGGCAAGCGCACCGAGGGACGCCACCGCAATGAGCACCGCGAAGGCGGGCAGGCCGGTGAACACGATCCCGGCGGCAACCAGGAAGAGGAGGCCGAGACCCGACCAAGCGCTCACGCGCCGATGCCTACTCGGGGCCGCGCGAGGTCGAGCACGGCCTGGGCCAGGACCAGCGCGGCCATGAGCCACAGGGCGATTTTGACGAAAAAATAGCCCGGGTTGGCAGTGTCGGGAAACGCTTCGAGCGCGACGACCGAGCTGACGACGATGTTCCTTCCGGCGACGAGGACGAGCAGTGCCCACGGCACAAGCCCGAACGCCGCGCCGCAGCGCGCGATGAGGGCGCGGACGGCCGGGCGGTAGCGGCGCGCCAGCATGTCGGCGGCGAGATGGCTGCCGGCGCGGGTTGCGGCGGTGACGCTCGCGGCAACGTAGAGGGCAAAAATCCATTGGCCGAGATCGTTCGCCTCGCGCGAATAGCTGCGTACGATGTCGCGTAGCGGCCACTGCACGAACAGGAGGATGACGACCGGAAAGATCAGCCATTGCGCCGCGCGCAGCAACTTGGCGATGGAGCGATCGAGGACATCGAGCAGGCGGGCTGGGCGCATCGGGACCATTCACCGGCAGATGTAGCACGTCCGTTTCGCCGCCGCCGTCGACGAAATCGGGCCGGCGCTTCTCGGCCTCGACGGGGTTGGAACTGTGTTAGGTTCCAGCCGATCCCGACGACCGGGCACGATGGGGAGGATTGAATGCGCTTGGAAAAATTCGGCGTTGCCGTGCTGGCCCTGGCGGGCATGGCAGGCGCGGGCGCAACGGCGCCGGCGGCCGGGCAGACGATCAAGATCGGCTTCGTCAACAGCAGGACCGGCTTTACCGCCCAGGCCGGCGACGAAATGGAGAAGGGCATCAACCTCTACGCCAAGACGCATGAAAAGGATCTGCCGGCGGGCGTCAAGGTCGAACTGATCGTGCGCGACGACAGTTCCGCGCCCGAGGTGGGCAAGCGGGTGGCCCAGGAATTGATCACCCGCGAGCGCGTGCAGATCCTGCTGGGCGTGGTTCTTTCGCCGGTTGCGGCCGCGATAGCGCCGTTGACCGCCGAGGCGAAGGTGCCGCTCGTGATCACCAATGCGGCCGGCGTCGCCATCCCTCGCATCTCGCCCTACGTCGCCCGGGTGTCGTTCACCCTGTGGCAGCAGAGCTATCCGCTCGGCAAGTGGGCGGCGCAAAAGGGGTGGAAGAGGGCCTATACGGCGGTGAGCGATTTCATTCCCGGCCACGATGCGGAGGGTGCTTTCACCAAGGCGTTCACCGAGGCTGGAGGGCAGATCGTCGGCGCAGTGCGCTTCCCGACCACCAATCCGGACTTTGTGCCGTTCGTGCAGCGGGTGAAGGATGCGGCTCCCGACGTGATGTTCATTTTCGTCCCGGCCGGAGGGCAGGCGACCGCCATGATGAAGGCGATCAAGGACCTGAAGCTGCGCGAGGCCGGAATTTCCGTGGTTTCGACGCAGGATCTGGTGCCCGAGGAGGAACTGCCCAACATGGGCGACGCGCCGGTCGACCTGATCACCGCCGGCATCTATTCGGTCGCCGGGCAGCGACCCGCCAACGCGGCGTTCCTGGCGGCTTGGAACGCCGAATACGGCGGCAAGGCGATCCCCGATTTCCTCTCGGTCGGCGGCTGGGACGGGACGGCGGCGGTCTTCGACGTGATCAAACAGACCAAGGGAAAGTTCGACGGCGACCAGGTGATGGCGATTCTCAAGGGCTGGAAGCATGACAGCCCGCGCGGGCCAATCACCATCGATCCCGACACGCGCGACATCATCCAGAATGTCTATATGCGCCGCACCGAGATGAAGGACGGCAAGCTCGCCAACGTCGAGTTCGACACGATACCGGACGTGAAGGACCCGTGGAAGGAACTGAACCCACCGAAATGATCTGCTGCGTCTCACCGCTTGCTCCCGCTTGCGGGATGAGCATCGGGGTGAGCGAAGTGTCCGGTTGCCTGGGCCGCAAGCGGGGAGAGGTGAAGTGGGCGCCTCCATGACCGATATCCTCGCCGCCGTCGTCAGCATCGCCTTCCATGGTCTTGCGCTGGCCATGGTTCTCTACCTCATCTCGGTCGGCCTGTCGGTGACGATGGGGCTGATGGGTTTCATCAACCTGGCACACGGCGTCTTTGCCATGGCGGGCGGCTACGCCATGACCACTTTGATGAGCCGCGCCGGGGTACCGTTCGCACTGGCGCTGGCGGCGGCCGTCGTGATTGCGGTCGTTGCGAGCTTCGTTCTCGAACGGCTGCTCTACCGTCGCCTCTACGGCGGGGACGAACTCGACCAAGTGCTCCTGACCATGGGGCTCATTTTCATGTCGGTTGCGACCGCCAACTATTTCTGGGGACCGGTGTCGCAGCCCATGCTGCTGCCGCCGCTGCTCGGCGGCCACGTCGATCTCGGCTTCCGCGAATTTCCCTCCTACCGCAGCTTCCTCATCCTGTCCGGGGCCATCCTGGTGACGGTGCTGTGGCTCGGGCTCGAGCGCACCCGCTTCGGCGCGCAGATCAGGGCGGCGGTCGACAACCTGCGCATGGCGCAATCGGTCGGGATCAACACCTCGCGCCTCTTCACGCTCGCGTTCGCGCTCGGCAGCGGGCTCGCCGCGCTCGGCGGCGGGCTCGGCGCCGACATCATCCCGATCGATCCCAACTACGCGCTTGCCAACCTCGTCTATTTCCTCATCGTCGTGTCGGTCGGCGGGCTCGGCAGCATTCGCGGGCCGTTCGTGGCGGCGCTGCTGCTCGGCACCGCCGACAC
>Ga0187783_10003646_pt1 | contig 11351 bp, 8 predicted proteins | sample 1015_SJ02_MP02_2_FD_132471 | JGI IMG/M metagenome (GOLD analysis project Ga0187783, IMG submission 132471) | Tropical peat soil microbial communities from peatlands in Department of Meta, Colombia - 1015_SJ02_MP02_20_MG | ecosystem: Environmental > Terrestrial > Soil > Wetlands > Peat | place... | reverse complement strand
GTTCCTTGTCGTCGGTCGCATACAGGTACGACACGTAGGGAGCGTCGGCTTGAATCGTTGCGGCGTCAAACGGTACGGCGCCCGCCATGTAACTCCAGCGCTGTTTTCCATACTTCAAGTGTCCGCTTTGCGAGAGATACGACAGCGATGGATACCCTCGCCGCTCCCAAAAGTTGATGATGTCGGTCCCGGCGTTTCCCGGCGCGTTTTCGCCCGGATTGCCCATGACCAGCGGCATATAGTGCGCGTGCGCGTACGAGGTGAGGGCCGTATAATACGAGGGATCGCTGGGACTCATCTCGTCCAAGAAGATGCCGTTGACGCGATAGAAGTCGTACCACGCGAGCATCGCGTTTTCGACCGTCGTCTCCGAGCGCTTGCCATACTGCGTGTAGACGTAACCGATAACCGTCACTCCGGCCGCCTGCTGGTTGGCGATCGCTGCTGCCCACGACGAGTACTCCGAGCCGCCCGGACCGTTATCCACGTTCGCGATGAGAATGATCGGCACGCTGGGATATGCGGTCTTGGCGGCGATGACCTCGTTCCAATACTTATCGGGGTTCACGTAGAGCGGAATGACCACGCCGGTCGGCGTGCTGCTGCTCGCGCGCGCGGCATTCACGGGCTCGAGCGGCGCGGGGGCCGTTGCGGACGCGCAACCTGCGGCCGCCGCGAGCGCCGTTATCGCAGTGGCGAAGCTAACTCGGGTCCGCATCGCGCGTGTGACCATGGAACGTCCTCGCTTTTCGTTCGAGCAATTTGCGCGTCGAGGGGACGGCGGCCTGCACGCGAAACCTTTAAGCAAAGGAGCCCGCGATTGAAAGCCTTTTCATTAAACGCCGCTAGAGCTCTGGCGATCTGTGCGAGTCTGGTTGTCGTTTTCGCGTTGCGGACGGAAGTGCGCGCCGGGACGCTCCCCGACATCAGCGGCAGGTGGTACGCCAACGGTAACCCCGGCGCTTCGTGCCGCATCAGTCAAAGCGGAACGTCGGTGTCGCTCACCAACGAACGGGGCGTCACCGCCACGGGAAGCTTCGTCAACCCCAGCACGCTAAGCACCGACTGGGGTTTTATGAACGGCGGCCGGATCACGGGCACCATCTCCAGCGATCTGCGACGCATCACTTGGAGCAACGGCACGTATTGGGCGCGCGCGTCCACGGCGCCCCTCACTCCGGCAGCCACTCCCACCCCGACGCCGAAGCCCACGCCGTCACCCGAGCCGCTGCGCGTCAGCGCGCATGTCACGAATAACGATTCGAATCCGATCTACGTCTACCGTGCGTCGCTCAGCAACGGATATCAAGCCTTTACCTACTCTCAGTGCGTCTCGTTCAGAAACGTATCAACGCAAGTCGTTGCGGCCGTGGAGTTTGCCGTCGTCGTGACAAACCGCAATGGCGGTTCGGAAGCGAACTACGGCTGGGTGGATAAAGGCACGTTCACGCCACCGATAAACATCGACAATCATTGCGTCGGTGGCCGGCTTTGGGCTCCCCACGTCGTGCGACGAGTGACTGCGGAAAACGTTCGCGTGACGCAGGTAACCTTTGCGGACGGTTCCTCCTGGAAACCGGGGATGTCATTTCTGCGCGGCTATACAACGGCTGGAGTGCGCCTCGAGCAGCCGACCGTACAGAGTTCGGAGAATGGATCGAGTGCCGAGACCGCGGCAAACGTCCAACCCGATAATTCTCTCGGGATCGTGTTCGAAAATCGAGCCTCGGGTGTCTACGTTAAGTTTGTTGCGCCGGGCAGCGCCGCCGCCGTTGCCGGCGTGCTTCCGGGCGACCGCGTCGTCTCAATAGGCGCGAATAACGTTAGCTCGGTTAGCGACGTGCGCGCGATTCTGGACGTGACTCCAAAGGGAAGCGCAATCCCGATGTCGCTCGATCGCAGTGGACAGCGGCTCGACGTCAGCGTCAAGCCGCTGAATTCTCAACCGTCTCCGGCCGCTCCGTAGCCGGCATCGCCGGTGCGAACGCTTACAGTTCGAACGTTTCCCAGTCGTACGGGGTGAAGCCGCGGCCCACGTCCTCCCAGCCGATCCGATAGGCCTGGCCGATGCCGACTTCGTCGTCGAATCCGGCGACGCTCACCGGCAGCTCTTTCTCGGGTCTTATATATCGCAACGTTGTGACCGGAACCGTTTGCAGGAGCTTCACCAGAGTCGGATTGCCTAACGTCGCATGGGCGACGTCTTGTGGTGCGAGACCCTCGAACGCGCGCTTGCCGACCGATTGAAAGTAGGCGTTGCGCATCTCTGTTTCCAGGATGGTTCGCTGCATCGTGCCGTAGATGCCGAAGACAATCTCCACGGCATCGCTGTAGGTTGTCTGCGGCTCGAACGGCGGGTCCAACAAAACGACGTCGGCCCCTGACGAGACCGAGTGCGCGATACCGACCGGCGAGTTGCTCGCGACTCCGCCGTCGCAATACTCGTTGACCATACCGTCGGGATTCGGAATCAAGACGGGATCGAAGGCGATGGGAAGGGCCGCCGAAGCAAAGATGGCGCTGTGCAGCAGCTCGGGCGTCGCCTCGCGCACCACCGTGTGCGGCCCCAACGTAAGGCGCAGGTCGCGCACGACTTTTTGGGATACGTCCCCGCTTCGGCCCTGCGATCGCACGTAAAAGTATTCGGGGCGCTGGAGGGTGAGATTCGTCGCTGCAAAGACCAGCGGCATCAGCAGCGGCGTACTCGGATCGATGTTGCGAGCAATCCAGTCGCTAACCGGATCGCTTTCCAAGATTGCGTGCTGATTTTTTGCCAGCCTCGTCAAGCGCGCCGCCGCGGCCGCGATATCTAAGATCCCGCTCTCGGGATCGCGCAGGGCGGCATACTGAGGCTTCGGGCGTATGAGATTCTCCCCGGCGATGCCATACCAGAGCTCGCGGAGCTTCGTATATTGACCGGTCGCAAAGAACCAGCCGTTGAGCGCTCCGATTGAGGTTCCGCAGACGATTTCGTAGGGCGGCAGCGGCGAACCATCACTCACGGCGCCGACGGCTGCGAGCGCGCCGATGACTCCAGCCTCGTAGGCACCGCGTGCGCCCCCGCCGCTCAACACGAGGGCACGCGCAAATGGCTGGTCCGTCGTGTCGGCTGGGGATGCGCCGAGCATCGGAAGCGCCAGCGCGGACGCTCCGAGCGAAAGTAAGAAGCTCCGTCGTTCAATCATATCCAACCTCAGACATGTCGTAAGTCCGACCCGCAGCGAAGTACGTCCTGCACGAAGGAATTCAGAACTATGACCGAAATCGCAGACCGGTCGAGATGCCTGCAACGAGTACGGTACATCGAATGCCGACGGATTTCCGCCAAGCAATTGAGGCCGACGCCGTCGTCAGCGAGGTGTGGGCGGACATCACGCCGTTAGCGCGCAACGAGTGGATCTGCTGGGTTACATCCGCCAAGAAAGACGAAACCCGACAGCGTCGTATCACCGTCGGCCTCGACAAAATGCGTAAAGGTATGCGCCGGCCTTGCTGTTGGCCCGGCTGCCCTCATCGCTGAAGTCGGCTTAGACCTGGCGCCTCTTCTGGACGCGCGTTAGCACTTCCGATATGCCAAGACGTTCGCAGACCGATGCAAACTCCGCCGTCGGACCTTGCCAGCGTAGCTCGGCGACGCCGTCGTAGAGCTTCGCGTCGGTTCGCAGCGTCGCCAGTTTCTTGAAGAGTAACGCCGCTGTACGGTGGTCGCCCAACACGTCCGCCGGAAAGTTTTCGATTCTGCCGTAGCGCGTGATCAACGATGCCGCTCCCTTTGCGCCAATGCCCTTGACGCCCGGATACCCGTCGGAAGCGTCGCCGACCAGGGCCAAATAATCGGGAATGAACTCCGGGTCCACTCCAAACTTGGATCGTACCCCGGCCGCATCGCGAACGGCTCCGCTCCTTCGATCGACTTGGACGATGCGATCTCCGCGAACGCATTGCGCGAGATCCTTGTCCGGCGTCCAGATACAAATTTTGCCAACGCGAGAATCGCGCGACGCGATCTCGGCGGCGGACGCCATCGCGTCGTCGGCCTCGAGATCGACCATCGCCCATACCACGATGCCCATCGCGCGCAGCGCGTCCTCGAGCGGCCAGAACTGCGCGAGCAGCGCCGGATCGACGCCTTCTCCCGTTTTGTATCCGGCCCACAGCTCGTTGCGAAAAGATTCGATGACGTGATCGGTGGCAACGCCGAGGTGCGTGGCTCCCTCGGAGATCATCTGCAGCACCGTGTTAAGCACTCCGGCGACGGCCCCGAAGCGCGAGCCTTTCGCATTTCCTGCCCGGCGCAAGCCGTAGAAGTGCCGGAAGAGCTCGTAGGTTCCGTCGATCAGATGGACGATCACCGGGCCCTCTTCTTCGCGCTGAGTGTCGCAACCATTTGAGGCAATCCGGTCACACTGGCGATGCGCGAGGTGTTTCTAACGGGACACGGCCAAGCCTGGCCCGGAGGTGCCCGATGACCCGTCCCGGTGTTTTTGCACTGCCCCTCGCGCTGGTCGCGGCGTCGATGCTGCCGCTGACGGCAGGTTCTGCGACGTTTGAGTATTCGCAGATGGCGCCGCTCTCACAGTATCTCATGGATCGCAACGACGAGATTGCGCTCGCGCAGAGTGCGGCTCCGCCGTCGATCTCAAACGATGCCACCGTTCTCGTCCTTACCGCTCGCGGCTACGAGGTGGGCGAGAAGGGGAGCAACGGATTCACCTGCATCGTAGAACGCGGGTGGATGCCGCCGTTCGACCAAAAAGATTTTTGGAGCACGAAACTTCGCGCGCCGATCTGCTATAACGCCCCGGCATCGAGGACGGTGCTGCAGTATTCGTTGCGCCGAACGCAACTCGCGCTTTCCGGATTGAGCCGGACGCAGATCTACGATCGGATCAAGGCAATGTCGCTCCCCACGCCCGAGCCGGGCTCGATGTCCTACATGCTATCCAAGGAGCAGCATCTCGGCGAACAGGCCGGTTCGTGGATGCCGCACCTGATGTTCCACGTTCCGAAATCTTACGCAGCTGGAAACGGTGCGATCTGGGGCGCAGATCTCCCGGGGTCGCCGGTCGTCTTCGACGACAGCCATCATCTCGTGCCCGAACCGCAAACGATTCTGATGGTCCCAGTGAGCAAGTGGTCTGACGGATCGCCCGCACCGTCGATGTAAGCATGAAGGCCGGCTAGCGTCATCGTGAGTCGGAAAAGCGCTCGGTGAGTCGGCTAAGAAAAGCTTAAGAACAATTGGTAGTTTACGAGCCAGGTGCACCTCGCGTCGTCGCAAAATTTGGGGTTAGTAACTCGTCTGTCGTTGCAGTGATCTTACTCGGAGGGACTGTGACCATGCGTTCTGCAGACGTAAGAAATTTTGTCGTCGCGACCGCGCTGATTTCGCTGCTCGCAAGTTGTAGTGGATCGTCGTCCTCGTCGATGCCGCCGGTGGCGGGAAATCTAATTCACAAAGGCAAGCATCAGACGACCTGCCCGTGCATCTACGTGACCAACTTGAGCGGCGACAGCGTTACCGTGTATCCCGTCGGTACGAGCGGCAACGCTAGTCCGACTCAATTCATCAGCGGCTCGAACACGGGGCTAACCAATCCCTACGCCATCGCGGTGGACTCTAGCGGGAATATTTACGTTGCCAACGGCATCGGCGGCCCGGTGTACACCGGAACCGTGACCGTATACGCGGCCGGATCTACCGGCAACGTCGCACCCACGGCGGTCATCGAAGGTCCCGAGACGGGGTTGTACGCACCCGAAGGCATCGCGTTGAATCCGCTCAACGGCGACATTTACGTGACGAATGCCGCCGGCGGACCGAGCGGTAACGGCAGCATCACGTTCTACTCTCCGGGTTCCAACGGCGACGTCGCTCCGGCCGGAACAATTACCGGTTCGTACACGGGCTTGTACGCGCCGGCCGGATTGAGCCTCGACCCGATCGGCAACATTTACGTCGCGAATCTGGCGAACTACATCGCGATTTACGCTGCGGGAAGCGTCGGTAACGTTCCGCCGGTGCTCACGATCGGCGGAGCCCTGACGGGGCTGACGATACCCTACGACGTAGCGCTCGACTCCAGCTTGAACGTTTATGCCCCCAACTCATCCGACGAGTACGGGCCATACAGCGTTACCATTTACGGTGCCGGCTTGGGCGGCAATCTTGCGCCGCTCCGGACTATTTCAGGCAAACGAACGAAGTTGGCCGAGCCGCTCGGCGTCGCTTTAGACTCTGCCGGCAATACGTATGCGACCGACGACCTCACCAACTCCATTACGGTTTACGCCGCCGGCGCAAACGGCAACGTCAAACCAACGAAGACCATTAAGGGCCGGGCAACGCAGCTCAATTCTCCGCTAGGAATCGCGATCCGCTAAGCGTTAGCGCCCCATGCCGCCTTCGGGCATCAATCATCAAAGAAAGAAGAACGGCGCAAGCGGTCTAATAAACCCAGGCTCCTGCGGATAGACGCGGTACAAATCGCCGCCGTCGATTCGAACTCTAAAAGGAAGACGCTATGACTCGATTTTCTCTCATCACGTCGTTCGCGATTGCTCTACTCGTGAGCTTGCCGGTTACGGCTCGGGCGGTTGCCGTCAACGGCACGGCTCACAACGTGCCCTACGTTATCGGATTCCACCCGCTGCATTCGAGCCAGACGCCGTATCTCGGGCAGATGTACCTAAGCTTCAACCACGGCATCATCAGCGGAACCTACACCGATATCTCCATTCGGCCGGGTAGCCCGTTTGCCAACGCGCATAACATTGCGGTATCGGGTGGTCTCAGCGGTTCGCAGGTGACGCTCCACGTTCGCCAGATCACTTTCCACGGAACGCTTACCGGTGAGAAGATGAGCGGCAGTGCGACGATCCGCGGTTCTATCTACACGTTCGCGGCGCAACAAGGAACGCCGGGCAGCGGCAAGTAGAGCGCACGTTCGCGTACGCTGACCGTCACATGCGCATGGTGGTCTGAGGCCCCGATTGCATGAACTGGATGTGGTTTACCACGCCGATCCAGTCGTCCGGCGGAATGCGCAGCGCACTCTGGAAGGGATACTGCAGTTCGAAGAGCAGGACGAGCGTCGCGGTAACGACGATGGTCACCGCCGACGTCATCATAAGATGAATGTCTTTGTTCTCGACGCCAAAAAGCCAACAGAACGCCACGATGCAGAAGCCGCCCAGGAGCAAGACGAGCCACTCGAAGGACAGCATCCCCGAACGGTTGTCGGAGATCCGGCGGTAGCGGTAGTCGTGGAGTGCGCTGAGCTGGGCCAGCGTCGCGGCTTGCGCGTTCGCCTCTTTGAGCTGGTGCGGGTCGAAAGCGCCCGCCGCCTCGATCGCATCCATGACGATTAAGTCCAAGTCCTTGTCGTAGGTGCGGCTTTCCATTGCGGGCCATTCGCGCTTCACCATCGTGCCGGCGTAGAGCAGCATGTCGTGGCGGACGCGAGAGCGCGGTGCGGGAGGTAAGCCCACCGACGTGTGCCAGGCGTCTGCCGCCGCCGAGGATTCTTCGGAAACGAGCTGCGCGCAGTCGGCATAGTGCTGCCACGCGATGACCGTCATAAAGCCGAGCAGCACGCCGTACAGCGCGCCGACGACCGCGACGATGAAACCGCCCACTTCATTGTGCCTTACGAAGTTGATCTCACGAAAACGGCGGTGGAGGTACCACTGTCCCATGCACGCGAGCGTCACCGCCGTCGTAGTAGCCCAAAAGAGCAACCAAACGGCGTTCATCCGCACAAGGGCTTCCGGCTGTGCGATCGCTATCGCGGCGGCGGCGGTGCAGCTGACGACGGCGTAGGTGGTCGCCAGCGCCGGCCAGCTCGGTTCGCTAAGCGTCGCGCGAAGTGAGGCGATCACGACAGGCGTGGACCCCAGCCGGGAAAGATGCGGTCCGCGTTAGGTCGAGGGATTAGGTTAACGGGTGGCGCGGGAATCGGTTGAACGGGTCTAATAAGCATGCGCTTTCTCCTTTTAGCGGGGTGCGTAGGGCGCGCGGGCCCGAGGCAGAGCATGCCCTAAAGAGCCCGGAGCGGGAACCGATATCCGGATAAGTTGGTCGTATAAATGGCCGGCATGCGAAAGACCGCGGATCGCCCGTCGTTTGGTGCGTTGTTGCGCGAGCTTCGGCTCGCCGCTAACCTTTCGCAGGAGGCGTTGGCCGAGCGGGCGACAATGAGCGCGGACGGAATCAGCGCGCTCGAGCGCGGCGTCAACAAGGCGCCTCAGCGTGAAACGCTGTCGCTGCTCCTAGATGCGTTGCGGCTCGAACCCGACCAACGCCACGCCGTCGAAGCTGCTGCGCGGCGGCCGTCGCGACCGCGCCGCTCGGCATCACGCGGCCCAAGAAAGCACAACCTGCCGCGTTTGGCCTCGCCGCTTTTTGGTCGCGAACGGGATCTCGCCGATGTCGGCGACCTCGTTGCGAATACGCACGTGCTAACCGTCACCGGCGCGGGAGGCGTCGGGAAGACGCGGCTAGCGGTACAGATCGGTTACCAGAGCCTCGACGATCGCGAAGATGGCGTCTGGTTCGTCGACCTCGCCGCAGTGCGCGATTGCGCGGACGTCGTTCCGGCAATTGCCGGCGTACTGAACGTGCGCGAACGTGCCGCCGAACCGTTACTCGACGCCGTCACGCAAGCGCTGCTTCGCAAGAGGGTTCTGCTGATTGTCGATAACTGCGAGCACGTCGTGAGCGGGGCTGCCGCGGCGGTCGAAAAGATCGCCGGCGATTGCCCGGACGTGCGGGTTCTTGCCACGAGCCGTCAGCCCCTCAGGGTCCCCGGAGAACGGACCTACCGGCTTGCTTCACTCGGGCTGGAGGCCTCAGTTGCGCTCTTTGCTGAGACGGCAAAGCGCGCCGACGCTTCGTTTTCGCTCGACGGCGACGTTGCGGTGGTCGAGCGGATTTGCCGTCGCCTCGACGGCATTGCGCTGGCGATCGAGCTTGCCGCCGCGCGTGTCGCGCTGCTTAGCCCTACTCAGATCGAGCAGCTTTTGTCGCAACGTTTCGCCGTGCTCACCGGAAGCGGCCGCCTCGCGCGCCACCAAACGATGCGTGCGCTTCTCGACTGGAGCTACGATCTGCTTTCAGCCGAAGAACGGGTGTTGTTTGCGCGCCTTGGAGTCTTTTCGGCCGATTTTTCGTTCGAAGCCGCCCTGGAGATCTGTAAAGGCGACGATATTGCTGGGTCGCGAGTGCTGGAGATCCTCGGATCGCTGGTTGATAAATCGCTGCTCACCAGCGAACGCCACGGCAAAGCGCGCCGCTTTCGTTTGCTTGAAACGATGCGCGCCTACGCCCTCGAAAAATTAGGTGACGGCATCAACGGCTTGAGTGCGCGGCACGCGCAGTATTACCTTGAGCTGGTCGAATCTACCTACCGGCGCGGGCCGAACTGGACCTACCTGCTCGAAGCCGAGTACGATAACTTGCGCCACGCCGTCGAGTGGGCGATAGACCAACGCGGAGACGTCGCCCTGGGCGTGCGCCTGGCGTGGGCGATGCGCGAGTTTTTCTTCGAACGCGGCGTCGGAGCCGATGCAGCACGGCGTGCCGAGCGCGCGCTCGAGGAGCCGGCCCTGCTCTCGAAGCCACTGCAGGCGATGGCATGGGAGACGATTGCATCCATGCGCGGTCAGGTGTTGCTCCCGTCTCAAGCGTTGGAAGCCTCGATGCGCGTTGTGCCGCTTTACGAGGAGCTTGAGGATTATGCGGGCCTCGCGCGAGCGTTGCGCGGCCGCGGAGTGGCCTACCTGCGGCTTGGCGATTACGCGCAAGCCGAAACGGATTTGCAACGGTCACTCGAGCTGAGCAAGTCGTACGGCGATTCGCGTGACCTTATGAGGACGCTGGGCTCGATTGCGGTGAGCTATGAAATGACGGGGCGACTCGAGAAGGGACGCCAAGCATCGCTTGAGGTGCTCGAGATGGCGCGCCGCGAAGGGGACGATCGCGTCGTAAGCGTCAACCTAATGAATCTTGCAGAGGCGGAGTTCGCGCTGGGCGAGGTCGAAAGCGCGGCCTGCCGGCTCGCAGAGCTCCTCGCAAGCAAAGCGGCCCGCATGAACGTACGGCTGCGAGCCAACGCCAAGTCGAATCTCGCTGCCTATCTATTTGCTTTGGGTCGCGACGAGGATGCGCGCGCCACGGCACGTGCCGCCATAGCGGAAGCTCGCGAATCCGGCGATTACGGAATCATGGCTTGCGCGATGCAGCATCTAGCGGCGATGCTGGCACGCGGTGAACCGCAAACCGCGGCAAAGTTACTCGGCTACGTGGACCGCGTCTTCGCGCAAGGATATCAACGCGAACATACCGAGCGGTACACCCACGACCTTTTGATGAGAGCGCTTCACGCTCACCTCGGCGATGACGAGCTCGCAGCTCTACAGCGTGAGGGAGCGGCGATGGCCGAGCCGCAGGCCGCACGCATTGCGATGCGGGCCGGCCGTGTCTGCCTGGACCGGCCGGCGTCGACTCCCACGCCTTAGTGAATGGCGATGAGGTTAGCCTCGTCGATGCCCTTGGTGATCGTTGGCTTCGTGGGCGACCCGTTTGGAAGAAACGACGTTATATCGCCATTCTTAGCGGCGTAAGCATTTAACACAAAGATCTTTCCACTGCCGTCCACGGCGACGCTCAGCGCACCGTTTACTCCCTGCCCGATCGTGGGAGCGATTTCTTTGCCCTCGAGGGTATATGTCGTGATATATCCGGCGAAAGAATGATCGTAGCTGCCAAAGCTGTTGGCGACGTAGAGCTTGTCGCCAACTATCGTTAGGCCGTAGGGCTCGTCGATGCCGTCGCTGTCGGTCAGGTATGGGGTCGCGGGAGATCCATTCGGCTTGTAGGTCATTACCGAACCCTGGCCGCTAGGCCCGGCACAAACGTTGGCAACGTAAATCTTCCCGTGCGCGTCGACTGCGACACCAACGGGCTCCCCGGGGATTTTGATCGTGGGCGTGGTCGGAAGTCCTTCGGGCGTGTAACTTCTCAAGGTGCCGTAAGTGCACGAGCCGGGCTCTTCGCTGACGACGTAGATCTTGCCATGCGTCCCGACGGCGATTCCCCACGGGAGCTGGATCCCACTGATCGTCGGCGTCGTCTGCGTTCCGTCCGGCAAATACGTCGTCACCTCGCCGGTATGCACGTTAGTAACGTAGATTTTGCCGTTTCCATCGACCGCAACGCCAAACGGCCCGTCAAGACCCTGCGTGATCGTCAGGCCGGCTTTGCCGTTCGTTCCATACGTCGTTACGCTGTTGGTCTCAAACTCGGGGACGTAAAGCGTTTGACGCGCCGCCGACGCAGAGCCCGAGATTAC
>Ga0187783_10003645_pt1 | contig 11351 bp, 10 predicted proteins | sample 1015_SJ02_MP02_2_FD_132471 | JGI IMG/M metagenome (GOLD analysis project Ga0187783, IMG submission 132471) | Tropical peat soil microbial communities from peatlands in Department of Meta, Colombia - 1015_SJ02_MP02_20_MG | ecosystem: Environmental > Terrestrial > Soil > Wetlands > Peat | place... | reverse complement strand
TTCAATTCCCGTGATCGCACCCGCAGCCGTGACTGTCAGCACGAGTCGCGCCACGCGATTTTCCTGCCCTTTGGGCACACCCGTCAGCGTGAATTCGCCATTCGCGGCAGCAGCCAGCGTCAGGCTGTCCATTTCCTTTTCCAGGTCCGTGTGTCCCAGCAGAAAACGCAGCGGCGAGCGCAAATCGTCCAGCTCTTTGGCCGGGATCCGCTGCACCTGCGCGTCGCCCTTGGCATAAAACCACGCGTATTTGCCGTCGAGCAGGAAGATCTTTCCCGCGGGCGAGCTGTAATCCCACCTCATCCGCCCCGGTTTGCGGAGCAGCAGGGTTCCGCTCTCCGTCCGTCGCACGCCCAAACCGGCGTAGCTTTCCGTAAATCCCGCCTTGAGAGAGTGCAATTGGTCGTAGTGCGCGTCAACACGCTGCGCCAGTTCGTGCGCCGTGACCTGTTCACGCTCTTGTCCAAAGGATAAGGGCGCGTAAGCGCCGCCGCAGCCCGCCGCAAACGCCACAGCCAAACCGGATCGCAAAATTGTCTGAAAAATCTTGCCGGCGCCTCTCGAATGCCAGAGCAACCTCATTGACTCAGCGGTTGCGTGCAGTTGGTCGCCCCGGCCGGATCAAAGGTAATGACTCCCGAATCGCTCTCGCAGAATCCGCGGTCGCCGGTCTTTCCCACCGTCTGCGGGATCGCCGTCACCGTATAGCCGTTGTACCGGTCCACGCCATTCACCGTCACCTTCTCCTTGCAGGTCACGCTGAAGATGTACCCCGATTTGTAACCCGAGACCAGATCCGGTTGCAGAATCTGCGCCTGCGTTGCCGAGGGTGGTCCAGCCGCAGGATCCCCGCCCATCGCCGGCAGAGCGCAGGCATATCCATTTACCGGATAAGTGTTGGAGTAGGATAGCTCCGCCTTGGTAATTACCTGCATGGAGTTGATGGCCGAAGTTTCGTTGGCCATCTTTTTCAGATGGCCCACCGTGGGAATCGCCATCAGCATCAGGATCAGAATGATCGCGATCACGATGAGCAGTTCCATCAGGGTAAAGCCGTCGGGCAGAGCAGTCTTGCGCGTCCGCGCGCGGCAACAGAGCACAGGCTTGTGGTTCATGGATTTCAGCGCCTCGTCAAGAGAGCCAGGTGGTTCGCAAGCCCCAGCCAGCCATTTCCCGCGCTGGGGCGATCGCCCGGCCCATTCGTCAAAATCCTACATCTTATCGACGCGAAAGGGAAATCAAACGCTCGGAAGCCAGGGGCCAAGCTGACAAGGTTATGAGGTGACAAGGAACAGGTGCGGGCAATCACATCCGCCAGGTCATGGCAGCCCTATGATCCTGTCTTTGCTGGAATGGAGCAGGGGACTCGATGGGTACTTCGTTTCAGGAATTGATCGTCTGGCAGCGTGCAGTTGAACTGTGCACGGAAATCTATCGTTTGACGGCGGCTTTTCCGCAGGTCGAGCAGTTTGGATTGAGCAATCAACTTCGCCGCGCAGCCGTTTCGATTGCCAGCAATATTGCCGAAGGCTGGGGTAGACCGACGCGAGGCGAATATTTACAGTTCCTTGGTCACGCGAGAGGCTCGCTTTGCGAATTGCAGACGCAATTGGTAATCGCAAAAGCTCTTGGTTTCGGCTCAGCCGAACTTCTCGCAACTACTGATAAGCACTCAGCTGACGTCAGTCGACTCTTGATCGCCCTGATCAGAAAGATGAGGGGCTCGGATCGCGGGCCCTGCCCGCTCGTCCCCTCGTAACCTGTCTTCGCCGTCGCCTCGTCCTGCCGCTTTCTTGTCACCTTGTCAGCTTGTAACCTCGTCACCTGTCTTGTCGTCACCTTGTAACCTTGTACCCTCGTCCCCTGCCTTTCAACACTCCAGCATGCTTCTGTTCAGCCTCACCCCATCCAGCCGGCCGAGCAACGTCACGGCGATACTCTCCGGCTGAAAAAGCTTCTGCGCCATGGCCTGCACTTGTTCGGCCGTTACGTCATCGATCCGGGCGATCACTTCCTCCGCAGTAAAGAACTGGCGGAAGTACATCTCCTGCCGTGCCAGATTCGCCATGCGCGAGTTCGAGCTTTCCAGCCCCAGCAGGATGTTGCCCTTCAGTTGATCCTTGGCGCGCGTCAGCTCCTCTTGGCCAACAGGCGTGGTTTTCACGCTTCGCAATTCGACCAGGATCAGGTCCACCACCTGCAGCACCTTCCCCGCTGACGTGCCCGCATACACGCAGAGATTTCCCGTGTCGCGATACGGGCTCAGATCGGAATAAACCGAATACGCCAGCCCGCGTTCTTCCCGGATGGTCTGGAATAGCCGCGAGCTCATTCCGCCGCCCAGCACGGTATTCAGAATCAGCGTTGCATACCGGCTCTCATCGGTGATCGGCGGGGCCGGAACTCCCAGGCAAATCTGCACCTGTTCCAGCGACTTCTTGTTGCGCATGACGATCCGCGCGCTGGCCGCCGGCGCGGAAAGATCGGCCAGAGCCTCGCCGCCAATCAACGTTGCAAACTTCTCCGCAACCGCGTCCGTAAACTGGCCGTGATCCAGATTTCCCGCCGCTGACAGAACCATGTTCCCGCCGTGAAAACGGTCGTTGTGATACGAGAAGAGCTGCTCCTGTCCCAGCCGTTTCACCGTCTCTGTCGTGCCCAGAATCGGCTTGCCCAGCGGGTGACCCCTCCAGAAACTCTGCGTGAACAGCTCGTGCACCAGAACATCGGGATTGTCCTCGTCGATCTTGATCTCTTCGAGAATCACTCCGCGCTCCCGCTCGATATCGGGCAAAGCAAAAATGGGGTTCAGCACCAGGTCCGTCAGGACATCCATGGCGATTGGCACGTGGTCCGATAGCGACTTTACGTTGAAGCAGATCGTCTCCTTGCTCGTAAAGGCATCCAGGTTCCCGCCAATCGAGTCCATCTCGCGGGCGATGCGCTGCGCCGACCGCGACCGCGTCCCCTTGAAGACCATGTGCTCGACAAAATGTGAGATTCCATTTGTCTCCGCGGCTTCACATCGTGAACCTGACTTGATCCACACCCCCATCGCCACTGAGCGCAGATGGTCCATGCGTTCGGTCAGAACGATCAGGCCGTTCGGCAATACGGTACGGCGGAGGTTTCGCTCACCTGTCATAAATAGGGCTGAATTCGATTGTAGGGCAGTGGGCGCTCCGCCGCCTGCCGTGCGATGGAACGGGAACCCGTCAACCCATACACGCGCCTGAAACTCTGGCTATGATGGGTAAGTCGCTAGGCTCCCGGATGTCCAGAAAAACCAGCCAACTCGTATCATTAGACGCTCCTGCACCGCCCGCTGGATGCAAGCAGCCTCTGTTTGGGCTCAATGGCGAGGCGCTTGCCTCGCTGATGACCGGAATGGGAGAGCCGTCTTGGCGCGGTCAGCAGATTTCAGAAGCTATGTATATTCAATATGTTATAGAAATAAATGAAATCACTACATTATCTAAATCTCTGCGCGGGAAGCTGACTGCCCAAGGCTGGCAAATCGGCCGCCCGGCATTTTCGAGCGCCTTCCAGTCGGCGGATGGTACCGAGCGCTATCTGATTGAGTTTTCAGGCTCCGCCTCAAAAGCCGAAACGGCCGAAACCGTTTGGATGCCCGAAGGCGATGGCGGTGAGGCCGGCGACGAAGACAACGACCAGCGAAACCCGGGGTTGCCCCATCCTTCCCAGCGCGTAGCGCTGGAAGGGTGGGAATCCGGCAAGACCTGGTCTCGCGCGACCATCTGTATCTCCAGCCAGGTCGGCTGCGCTGTGAATTGCCAGTTCTGCCTGACCGCCCGGCTCGGACTTCAGCGCAACCTCACCGCGGGCGAAATTGCCGGCCAGGCAGTCGCCGTTCTCCAACGCCATCAGGTCCGCATCGGCCGCGATCGCGTCAATATTGTTTTCATGGGCATGGGCGAGCCGTTCTTGAATTACGACAATTTCATGGCCGCCGTCAGCCTGCTCGTTCGCGAAGTCGGCCTCAGTCCGCAGCGTATGACCGTCTCGACCTCAGGCATCGTTCCCGGCATCGAGAAATTTGCCCTCGAACCGCTTGACGTCCGCCCACGCCTAGCGATCAGCCTCAACGCACCCAACGATCAAATCCGCGCCGGCCTCATGCCCATCAATCGCAAGTGGCCCATCGCGTCGATCATTGACGCTGTTCGCCGCGTCCCGCTGCGCCCACATGAGCGGATCACCTTCGAGTATGTCCTCCTCGGCGGCGTCACAGACCGTTCCGAAGACGCCCGTGAACTTGCGCGTCTCGTCCGCCGCGCCGGGCTTCCAGCAAAGATCAACCTGATCGCCTGGAATCCCGGTCCGGAGCTCCCCTATTCAACTCCAAAACCCGAATCCGTCGAGCGGTTTCAGAGAATTCTCATCGACGAGGGAATTCCCGCCTTCATTCGCCAGCCGCGCGGTCGCGATATCTTCGCCGCCTGCGGGCAGCTCAAGCGCACGATGGCGGCTGGCGGATAGTCCCACCTGGGCTCGCCTGCCCGCCCTGACTTGACGAGAATCTTGCCTTGACAGATTCGCTCCACTTTCAGGTTGATTCTGTTGTCCTGTCGACCTGTAGAATCTCCCACATCAAATCCTTCAGCCGCTAGATTGCTGTGATGCTAGTCCTGATCGATGAAGGAGGACGTGATGATCCCGAAGATGAACCCAGCCTATGGTGTGCTGCTGGTCCCTGTTCTCTTAGGCGTGTGGGCTTCTGCTCAGCCGGCCGGCCCGAGCGCTGTGCCCCTCTTTGTTCTCTTGCCTAAGAACATCCAATGCAAGTTGGACGGGATTGTAATCCGGCGCCCAGGTGAGGACAACCAACGGTTGGCCAAACTGGAGGGGTCCGTTGACGGGCTATCTTGCTGGATGGGGGCAGACCCATCCGCGTTGAACGTCGAGGTACCCCTCGCCTCGCCTGCGATTACAGGCGGAGTACTGTCCACCCAGGCCTTCGGCACCCTGAAGGTCATCGCTGCAAGTGGCGCCGAAGGGGCCTTCGTCATCGAGATACGAGCTGACAGGTTGCCGTCGTTTAGAGCTTTTCTGCAGAGGCAGCAAGTCGAGATCACGGCCACAAACCGCCGTGTCGCAGAATTGTCGGGGCGGGCATGGACACTTCTTCAGGATGAAAATGGAAATCCTGCCGAACTCAGCGAGGCTCTTGTCGCCCTCGCCAAAGCCGGTTTGCTTGAGAAGCCAAATGCTGACGGCGTCACTCTCTTGAACAAGGCTGCACAACTGGGTCGGCAGGCTGTATGTGAGCAACTTGTCCTGCTGGGAGCTAATCCTAACGCCGCCGACGCGAAAGGGCGATCCGCACTTTCCTATGCCGCGGCTACCCTGCCTTCGCTCTACGACACGCTGGTGGCCAAAGGCGGCAATGAGAATGCACCAGACGCAGATGGAAGAACTCCCGCCGAGATCGCGGGACGCTTCACGCCCTGGAACGCCCTTCAGAAACCGGTCGATGAAACCGAAATGAAAAACTTGCTCAAGCCCTCAGGCCCGTTCTTTTCCATCCAGGGCCACGTTAGGGGCGAGATTCTCGTCGAAGCAAAGAACCTGTTTCCGGTCGCGGCCGACTCCGCCAATCCATCGAACATCCATGTCGCTGCGATTGGGGGCGGAAACCTGCGAGTAAGCACCGACAGCGGCGTCGATAGCATCTCCGGTTCAGACAGGTGTCTTATGAACTGCTTATTGTTGCCTTACGGTAGCCAAGTGGAACTCGACACGCCCGCCTATCTTTTTGGCAAACTCTTCGCTCCAGGCACGCTCGATTTGCAGCACAATGGGATACGCTACAAACCGTCGACTTCGGCGCCCTCGATTGGCGCGCAAGATCGAACGCAAGTGAACTCGGTCGCAAATGGCACGATTGACGCCGGTGCAAATTTCGCTGGTGGCTCGTCATTCAGCTTTACAAGTGCTGCCGCAACGACAGTAACCATTGATCCTCCGAAGGCAAACGTACACAGCGGCGAGAGCTTGCAATTCCACGCAACCTCAACGGGCAATGGACCGGAAACGATTCTCTGGACGATCTCACCGCAGATAGGTCATATCTCTTCCAATGGGCTCTACGAGGCGCCTTCCATGGTCGAGCAGACGTTCCAGGTCACGGTGACAGCTACCAGTTCACAAAACCCGACAAAGTCGGCGGCCGCAATCGTCACGGTTGCTAAACCATGACACCGCGAATGTGGCTAGTTGCTCGCCGGCACTTGCAGCGGCTTCACGCTGCCGCAATCAGACCCCTTAAACGAATAAGTCGACTCCGTCGTCATGCTCATGCTCTGGCCGCCCCCTGGCGCCGACATCGTCAAGTGCATGGTGGTCTTCGTGGTATTCGCATCCACAAACGTCGCCTGCACCGTTCCCGTCACATTCGTCTTTCCCGAGCACGTCACATTCGCCGTCATGCCCGTTGGTGTGACGACCGTATTGGTCGTCTGGCAATTGCCCTGCGGATTACTGTAGGGCGACCCGTATTTGTCGATCATGGCCTGCGTCACGCAGACCTGCGAGCTGTGTGAGCCTGAGCCCGGCATGTTGCTGGGCATGCCGGTCATGGTCATGGTGGTGGTGACATCGTACAGACCTGGTTTGCGGCCGCTCTGCGCCTGCGCGGCTAGGGATGCGGTACAAAACACCAGAACTGCCCATAGGTATCGCTTTTTCATCGGTTTCTCCTTTGAATGCTGCAGGTTAATTAGCTGGAGTCAATGCAGTGTCGCGAGTCGATTGCCACGCAATCTGCTGCCAGCGCCCGTCGCGCTTGGCGTATACCGTCAGAATGAAAATGTCGATCACGAACGGCGCTTCCTGCACGCGATGGTCGATCGCCTTCACCGCATACTCGCCGTCAATCACCGCCATGTCACCCGTCACGCGTGCGTTCAGCTTCATGGGATTCCAGGAAAGATAAACCAGCTTTCCGGAACGGATCGCATCCAGATAACTTGCTTTCGTGTCCACTTTGCCGCTGGCGTGAACGTAGGTCACATCGTCTGCCATCAAGCGCTCCAGCGCGGCTACGTCAGAGTGAACCAGCGCCGCAGTGCGCCCTGCCTCTACCGCGAGAACTTCGGCGCTCGCCCGGTTCGCATCCGACTGCGCGCTGGCGCCGGGCGCCACGCAAAATCTCGCTGCGAGGGCACATACAAGCAACAGCCTCTTCATCGCTCTTGACCTCCCTTGGCGGCCAGTTCCAGCACTGTATCGGCCACGCGGCTGGCCATATGGCGTACCACAGTCTCTTCGCTGGCAAAATCGCCCGCAATGCATCGCACTCCCAGCTTCTCGATCCGCTCGATATCCGGCACAATCGGCGCCGCGCCTTCGGCCGCATATCGTCGCAGCGTCTCAGCCGAGAATTGGCCTGAGTTCACTACCGCGTAATCGAAAATCGGCGTTCGCGTATGGCTGTAGATTCTCTCGATGTGCTCCGACGCCGTCAGTCCCAGGCTCTCATTGGCCTGCGTCATCAGGTTGCAGATATATACGCGCAGGCCGCGCGCCGCCGCCAGCGCTGAAGGCACCTTGTCCACCAGCAAATTGGTGATCAGCGATGTGTACAGCGAACCCGGCCCCACGGTGATGAGGTCCGCGCGTTCAATTGCGTCCAGGGTTTCCGGCAAAGGAGCCGGATTCGGCGGGTCGAGCGTTAGCTCCACGATGCGCCTCTTGCTCGCTGTGATCTTGGTTTCGCCACGCACCACCGTTCCATCGTCCATCTTTGCCACCAGCGTGGCGTTGGCCGTGGTCGCGGGATAAATGCGGCCGCGCGTAGCCAGAATCTTCGACGCTTGTTGCACCGCCTGGGCAAAATCGCCGGTAATCTCGGTCAGGGCAGCCACGAACAGGTTTCCGAAGTTGTGCCCCTTCAATCCGTTTCCCGACTTGAAGCGATGCCTGAAGAGCTGCGACAGCAGTGCTTCTTCTTCGCTCAGCGCCACCATGCAGTTGCGTAGGTCGCCCGGCGGCAGAATGTTCATGTCCTTTCTGAGCCGGCCGCTCGAGCCCCCGTCGTCGGTCACAGTCACCACGGCGGCAAGGTCTGAAATGGCGTAATTCGGACCGGGACCCTCCGCGCGCGCTGGCACGTGCCGCCGCAGTCCACGCAACAACGTCGAAAGCCCCGTCCCGCCGCCGATTGCCACCACGCGCAGGGGTCGCGTCACAGGCGTATCCCTCCGGCCGGAATCCGGCGCGTCTCCTGTCTTTCCATTCGCCAAAATTGCAGGTATCAAAACAGACCCTACGGAACTTCAGGATAGAGCAATTCTGTGAACCGGGGATCGTCCACCATATTCTGGAAGTCGTTGTCGACGCGCGCCTGCAACCGATTCTTCGGATTGAGCTCGATCGCCCGCGCCAGATTCGTCAGGCAGTCCGGCGCATGTCCCGTGATCGCTTCCAGCACCGCAAGCCCGTAAAACGCATAATCGGCGTCCGGATGGGCCGAGAGTATATTGTTGAATTCCTCGCGCGCTTCCTCGTAATAGCCGGTATTCAGTTGCGAGATGGCATAGTCATAGTGCTCTTCTGGCGTCTGAAAGGTTAGACCCGCCTTCTCCAATTGCCGGCGGCAAGTAGTGATGTAGATCCGGCAGCGGTCCTGAATCTCGGCCGGCGCCTCAGGCAAAATCTTCTCCAGCATGACCAGCGCCTTCTCGAACTTCCCCTGCTGCAGTTGCACGAGCGCAGCCTGGTAGTGCTGGAAGACGGGTTCCGCGCCGCTGCGGCCTCGGCCATCGGATTTCGCTGCCTGCGAACTCTTCTTGCGGCCAGAAGCCGCCCCTCGAGCCTCTTGCGTCATGAAGTTACCTGAAGCACACTTTCCTTTTCTCCGCGCGCCGTTCCCGGCATGCTGGAAGCCTGCGTATTGACCACTCTTCTACTTAGGCCATGTTTATACGCAGAACCGCGCAATCCGTCAATGGGCCCGCTCAAGAGGCTTCTCCACCATAGCCAATCGTTCGCATTCTCTCGAAGGCTGAGAACTCAGGTTGGGGAACAGTTCAAAGATTTCCGGCATCTCAGGATGCTCGTCAATCCTTCTTCGCTCGTGCGCTTGTCTTCTGGTCGCCCGTCTTCCCGTAGATCGCCGGATTCAGCGTCGGGTCGTTATACATTTTCATCTGATGGTAAAGTTCAAAACGGCGTGTGCCGTCTTGAATCTCCTTCCACAAAACACCAAGGCAGCCCGCCAGATCGCGCCGCTGCTTCTGGAGAATCGCCAGGCGCTCGCGGTTGCGGTCGCTATGCCCCGCCGGAGCATGCACCCGTCCCACTTCCTCGCAAGTGTGGTAGATCTTCAGCGACAAAATCGAGAGCCGGTCGATGATCATGCCCGGTGTCTCTGAGTGCAACGGCGCCTCGGAATTGGGAAGGTCACGCACTTCCAGCCAGTTCCGCAGCACGCGATCCAGGTCTTCCAGCAGATCATTCCGCACCTGATTCGTCTCATCGATGCGTCGCTTGATTGCCGCCAGCGCCGAATCACTCGCGCCGGGCGTCCGTGCCTCATCCTCAATGTGCCAAAGCTCGAAATTTGCACGATGCTGATGCGCTACCAGCGTCAACCAGTCCAGGCGAATCCTTCCATTCCCTGAATCTGCGCCTGCCGACCCTTCAGGCAGCTCTTCGAACTCCGCGACCGGGTGATCGTGCCATTTGCCCGTCAGCTCGTCCTGCAAAGCGACAATGTCCCGGATCACAATCATCGTTTGCGGTCCTTTTCGCGCTGCGGGTCCCTTCGCGGTCCCTCTTCCTGTTGCAGACGCCGCGTCCTCCACAGTTCGTTCTATCCTAGAATGTCGCACATCCCTCCGACCAACAGTTCGCACTGGCCCACAGCTTCATCGCCAACGACTTGGCCCGCCTGGGTCAGTTCAAATCTATTCTTTCTAAGGCTTTGGGGCAGGAAACTGCAGCCACGGGGATGGTGAGCTCGCTGGGAATCGAACCCAGGACCCACGCCTTAAAAGGGCGTTGCTCTACCAACTGAGCTACGAGCTCATCTTGAGGCCGCTTTCTCAAAGCTATCACAGCACCAACTGCAATGGGAGACGCCAACCCTGCCCGAATCGGCACCCATTTTCACCTTTCCAAAGGGTCCGGAATCGCCCGCCATTATGCCTCGTTCGTACCCCGTTTCCGGTTACCGATTTTCGCTCGCATCTCCAATGGCATGAAAGTGTTAGCAACTCGGCCTTGCAAGTGTTATTGTTCATTCTGGTGCCCTGCAAATACGATTGCCGGTGAGTATACCCGGCATCCAGCAGTGTCGTTCTGCCTTCCGCGTCGTTCGAACTGTTCGGATGCATCGCCGGCTTGGGGGAACTTGGGGACCGTGCGATAGCGGAAGTCGCGCGGGCAGAAAATGACGGAACGCAATCCGCAGTCCGACTCGAACGAGCCGCCTGAGGACGTGGCGTCGCTTTATTCATGGGCGAATCTGCACGGCGCGAAGTACCGCGACTTTTCGGCGTCGCGTGCGCAGACTCGCGAAAAGGCACGCCAGCGTGTCGAGCAGGCGATCGAAGAGGAACGCCAGAAGGTGCGCCACGAAGCCGAAGCGCAGCGCGCCGCCGAAGCCGCGCGCGCTGACGAAGAAAGGCACAGAGTGGAACTGGCAGCGCAGCAGCCCGCCGATCAATCCGTCGCGGAGCAGGCCGAGGCGCCGCGCGCTCCACAGCAGCCGCAAAGCTCGTGGCAAGCAGCCCGCCTCGATCGGCTCTCCGCTCCCGCGGCGCCATATCCGCCGATTGCAGACTCCACCGGCCGCGAAGCACGCACTGCAGCACAAGATCCATACGGTTCTCGCCTGAATCGGCCCCCGCAGACTCCACCGGCCCCCATGCGCGAAGAAACCTATCCACCCTCGCGGCTTCCCAGGAGCGGCGCTGCTTCCAGAGAAGAAACAATTCGTCCTGCGTGGCTCACGCCCGAGCGTACAGAGCCTTCAGCTCCTTCAGCTGCATCGTTGCCTGACGAAGACACGCTTCAGGGCTCTCGCGATCGCCTCGCTTCGCGCTGGTTCGCGCTGCAGGGAATCTTTGAGGGCAGTGCGCCTCCGGCGCAGGCCGCCCCAGCCCCTACTCCTGCTCGCGCTCCCGTCCTCGCCCTCTTTTCGCTCGCCGGCGGCGTAGGAAAAACCAGCATCGCTGCCACACTCGGCCGCGCTCTCTCCGGCCGCGGCGAACGCGTGTTGCTCATCGACACGGCAGCCTACGGCCTGCTCCCGTTTTTCTTCGGTGCCCGCGACCAGCGCCCCGGCCTCCTGCGCACCTTCAGTCCTCCGCCATCCAGCGGCGACG
>Ga0187783_10003644_pt1 | contig 11352 bp, 9 predicted proteins | sample 1015_SJ02_MP02_2_FD_132471 | JGI IMG/M metagenome (GOLD analysis project Ga0187783, IMG submission 132471) | Tropical peat soil microbial communities from peatlands in Department of Meta, Colombia - 1015_SJ02_MP02_20_MG | ecosystem: Environmental > Terrestrial > Soil > Wetlands > Peat | place... | reverse complement strand
CCAGCGTCTGCCAGCGTTCTTCACCGTCTTCCACTCGTTCAATCTGACTGAGCGCACGCGGGTCGTCGAACACAAGCTTGGCCGCTTCGAAACTTACTTTGTGATTCGCAAGATTGCGGCGGCTTTTTTCTTCATCCCAGACAAATCTCATCTGGCCTACAGTCTCGTAACTACATTATAGTATTTACGTCAATGTATTCACCAGGGACAGCGTAACCCTGTTCTGCGATTCTCGATTCGCGCTGGTTTCGTACAGCTGGTACTGTGCCCCGTCCTCGCCTGTACTTGCGGACAGTATCCTCCGTCACAGAGTTTCGCTACTCTGTGCTTCTCCTCAACGAAACCCACAGCGGTACAAAACAAGCAAAACAGAACAGCCATCTTTGGATCGGCGTTGCTTTTGCCGTGAACCAAAGGGCAGCGGTGTGCCGCGCCAACACGAAAGCCCGATTCGCGACCTTCGTGCCCGCGCCACTTGAAAATTTCGCCCGAAACGTGCGAGCGTATAGCGCGCTTCTCGGCAGGGTCGCAAAAACTTGAAAGCGAGGTTGCATGGACTCGAGATCGCTACCGGACTGCACAGGTCACCAGCTAGACCCGGTATCTCGCGCGTTCAAACTCAATCTCCGCAACTTTCGCCCTATGATTTTTTTAATCGCAACTCCAGAAATTAGAATCCATGCTAACTTATAGAAAACAAAAGACCGCGTTCCGTTCTAATCGCAACTTAAGCGCATGTGCCACTTTCGCCTGGCGAAGCCGCAACACTCACTTTCCCTCAAGGTGCGAACGAATTGTCGGCAGCTAAACTGATCCTCCTCGGCATCGCCGCCATTCCGTTCATCTATTACCTGCTCGCCCTTTACAGCACGATCCGCTTCTTCACGGTCGCCAAACGCGAGCTCGGCAGCAACACCGATTTTTTCCCGCCGATCAGTTGCCTCAAGCCCATCAAGGGGCTCGACGAGGACGCCTACGAGAATTACGCCAGCTTCTGCCGCCAGGACTACCCCGGCACCTACGAAATCGTCTTCTGCATCGATCAAGACGATCCTGCCCTTCCACTCCTTGAACGACTCATCCGCGAATTTCCCGATCGCGATATTCGGCTGCTCTTCGGCTCCGGCCGCAAAGCCATCAACGATAAGACCGGCCGCCTCTTCCGCCTCACGAACGAAGCGAAATACGACATCTTCTTTATTACCGACGGCGACGTGCGCGTCGGCCCCGATTACTTGCGCACCGTCGTGTCGCCCTTTCGCGACCCGAAGGTCGGCGCGGCCACGTGCCTTTATGTCTCAACCAAGGAAGTGAATTTCGTGCAGGAGTTGCAGTCGGTCGGCATGCTTACAGACTTCTTCGCGCCCGTGATGGTCGCTTGGCAACTCAAAGACCTGGAAGTGACATTCGGCCAGTCGATACTCACCACTCGCAAGGCCGTGAATGCTTACGGCGGCTACCAGGTTCTCGAAGATCGCCCGGCTGACGACGTCTACGCCGGCCGCCTCGTCGCCGAGCAGGGCTTCGAAGTAAAGCTGCTGCCCTACATCGTGCAATCCGTCGCCGATTTCGCCACCATGAGCGACCTTCTGCACAAACGTACGCGCTGGATGACTATCCAGCGGCTCATGCGCCCTTGGGGACATCTCGGCCTGATCTTCACTTTCGGGCTGTTCTGGGCGATTGTCGCTGTCGCGATTCATCCGACGCCAGTCGTCGCGATCTGCTACCTCGGCGGTTACGCGCTTTGCCGGGTTGCTATCGCCTGGACCATCGGCGCGTGGGGAATGAATCAGAAAGGCCTTTGGAAGAAATTGTGGCTGATTCCCATCTGGGATGCGCTCGCGTTTCTGATGTGGATCGCCAGCTTCCGTCGCAAGACTATCCGCTGGCGTGGCGTCGACTATTTTCTGCGCGAAGGCAGGCTCGTCGCCGCAACGCGCGCACCCGCCGCGAGAGGCTCATGAGCGCGAAAATCGCCGTCGCTGGCGCGGGAATCTACGGCGCGAATATCGCCATCCGCCTTGCCGAACACGGCCACTCCGTTCGCCTCTTCGACCCACTCGGAATTCTGCAGGCCACCTCAGTCATAAATCAGTACCGCATTCACTCCGGATATCACTACCCGCGCAGCCCCGAAACAATCAGCGAGACGCTCGAAGCACGCGCCGAATTCATGGAATCGTTTTTTCCGGCGATCGTGCGCAATAGCCGCCATTACTACGCCATCCCGCACGAAGGCTCGCAGACCCCTCCCGACCTCTTCGAGCGCGTGATGGCCCAGTACAACCTGTTCTGCCGCCCGTGCCGCCTCGATTGGATGAATTTCAATTTCATCGATCGCTGCTACGAAGTAGACGAACAGATCTACGATCCCGATGTTCTGCGTGATCTCGTTACCTCGCGCATTCAGTCGCTCGGAATTCCCATCGAGCAGCGCGCCTTCACGCCCGAAATGCGCGCCGATTATGATTTTGTTGCGTGGGCCACTTACGGCCTGGGTCCGAGCCGTGGCCTTTTCAAGATTGCGAAATATCAAGTCGCCGAAAAAATTCTCATCGAGTTACCGCGCGAGCTTCAGCACATTTCGCTCGTCGTTGTCGACGGCCCGTTTACGGCCTTCGATCCCTATGGCAGCTCCGAGCGTTCGCTCTTCGGCTCCGCGAAAAATACGAACCACTGGACCACCACAGATCCCAGCGCTCCGATTCCCGAGCCCTACGCTGCGCTTATAAACGGCCCACGTTTCGAACCGATTTCATTCAGCCGCTTCGAGGCCATGCGCGCGGATTCGGCCCTCGCTGTGCCCGCCTCGAAGGATGCTGTTTACATCGGCTCGCGCTTCAGCATTCGCGTGGTCGAAAACAACCCCGCTTCGGATCGCCGCACGCTCTATGTTCAGGAGACCGCACCCGGCGAGCTGCACATTTTTTCAGGGAAGGTAGTCGGCGCAGTCAAAGCCGCGCGATTGGTCTGCGATCGCGTCGCAAAAGGCACAGGTAAATGAAATGGTTTGCTGCACAGCGGAACGTAGACTCGTACAGGCGGATTTTCGCGCCGTTCTACGATCGCGTTTCAGTCACCGACGGGCTCGTCGCGCCCAACTGGCGCCGGCGGTCATTCGTCGCGTTGCGCCAGTTCACCTGCGGCATGAAGAGAGACGTATCGATGCGGTCCTTATAATCGATCGCGATGTTCAGCAGCGAATCAAGCAGCGAATCCGACAGATAGTGAGGTTGCAATCCGAGGTCGATCAATTTCGAATGCTTGGCGTTGTAGTAGTGCGCTTCGGCTTCCACTCGTGGATCGGGAATGTGGTCGATGTTGACCTTCAGTCCCATCTTTTTGCCCGCCGCTTGCACCAGGCGCGCCAAATCCAACACCGAAAACTGCTCTGTAAACTGGTTAAACACGCGACACTCCCCCGGCTTAGCCGGGTGCGTACAAGCGATCTCGACGCACCGCACGGTGTCGCGAATATCGAGGAATCCGCGCGTCTGCCCGCCCTTGCCATAGACCGTCAGCGGATGCCCGACTGCAGCTTCTACGCAGAAGCGATTCAGCACCGTGCCGAAAACTTCGTCGTAATCGAATCGATTGATCAGTGCTTCGTCGAGCGTCGTCTCATCGGTGACGGTCCCATACACGACGCCCTGATTCAAATCCGTGGCTCGCAATTTCCAAGCGCGGCAGGCAAACAAAATATTGTGACTGTCATGCACCTTCGAGAGGTGGTAGAACGAGCCCGGCTGCTTCGGATAAGGCAGCACGTCCTTGCGACCCTTATATTCGATCTCGATGTAACCCTCTTCGATATCGATGTTCGGCGTGCCGTACTCGCCCATCGTTCCCAGCTTCACGAGGTGGCATTCGGAGTCGAATTCCCGCATCGCAAACAGAAGATTCAACGTGCCGACCACGTTGTTTACCTGCGTACCGACGGCATGCCGCCTGTCAATCATCGAGTACGGAGCCGAACGCTGTTCGGCAAAATGCACTACCGCCTCAGGCTGGAATTCCTTCACGACCTGAACCACAAACTCGTAATCGCAAACGTCGCCGATGAGGAGATCGATATTTTTTCCCGTGTGCTCGTTCCAGGCGCGAATTCTGTCGGGAAGCGGACGGATCGGCGTGAGCGTTTGCACGCCCAATTCGAAGTCCCATTGCCGCCGGACGAAGCTGTCGATGATGGCTACATCGTGCCCCCTTTTCGACAAATAGAGCGCCGTCGCCCAACCGCAGTAGCCGTCGCCGCCAAGTACAGCAATCCTCATCACACCTCCTATGCCGTATTACTCCTACATTCTCTCAAAATTCCACGAAATTGCGCGTTAACTTTGTACCTTGCGGCCGCAGCGGGCGCAAGCAGCTTTTTGCCTTTGAATACCAAGAAACACCTGCTCGGCGCGATCCAAATAACTCGCACGCAGCGATTTAGCTCGATTCCGAGGACGCCGCGCTGGTTCGCACGCGCAGGTCTCAGTGGTAGAATCCGCAGAACCAACAGCATCCGAATCCGCAAAGCCGCTAACGAGGTCGCTGTGGCAGACAATTCGACACAGCAGATGCAGTGCATGGAAGTCTGGGGTGGAAGTCAGCTGACTGCGCGTGGCGTCGCCATGGGAGGATTGGACGCGTGGGTCTACAGCAAGCCTTACGGAGGCGCAAAGCGCGGCGGTGACGTGTACTACGCCTCGAGTTGCGCCACCGGCCGCATCAGTCGATTGCTCCTCGCAGACGTGTCGGGACACGGAAAAACGGTTGCCACCACCGCGGCGGACCTGAGAACGCTCATGCGCCGGTTCGTAAATCGGCTCGACCAGGCGGAGTTCGTGCGGCTCCTGAACCAGCAGTTCGCCACCCTCTCGCAGGATGGTTCCTTCGCCACGGCTGTCGTGAGCACGTTCTTTGCCCCAAGCGGACGCCTGACGCTATGCAACGCGGGCCATCCTCGACCGCTGTTTTACCGCGCGGCGCAACGAGAGTGGAACCTGCTGACTGAGCAAGAATCTGCCGAACAAACTGCGCCTCGCAACATACCACTAGGCCTGTTCGACGTAGCCGAGTATGAGCATTTTGATGTCGAACTCGAGCCCGGGGATTGCGTGCTGAGCTACACCGATGCGCTGATTGAGTCGCGTGATGCGGATGGCGAGATGCTCGGCGAGGCCGGCCTGCTGCGAATAATCCGCCTCTTGGGGGATGTCGAGCCGCGAAACCTCATCGATGCCCTGCTGAACGAAATTGCGGATCGGTATCCGCAGAATCTGTCCGAGGACGATGTGACGTTGCTGCTCGTTCGAGCGAACGGACAAAAGCCCCGTTTCTCCTTGGGCGAAAAGTTAAGAGCACAGCTTCGTTTTGCCGGATCGCTGGTGCGCGCCATCAATCCGAAAGCTGAACGGCCGCCCTTCCCTGACTTGGTACTTGCGAATATTGGAGGCGCGATTCTTCCCGCCTTGGGCCGGCGCTGGCGCACACGGAAGACCGCTTCCCCGAAGTCTTCATAAAGTCGCTCGCACAACTCGGGGCTGATCGACCAGAAGACCTCCGCCCGGCCTGCGGACAACCGATTCAAGTTACTTCCCATCCGAGCTAGAATCCATTTTCCTCTCGGTTCCAAACGATGCATCGTTCGCTAGCCGTCCCTCTAAGCGGGGGATTTGTGGCTGCCTTACACACGAGTTTTGGCGCAATTGTCTGCGTCCTGGCTTTGTGCTCACTCGCGGCCTCGTGCGCCAAGCCAGCGACAACGCCACCCTCGTCCGCGAGCGCTGCCACCCAGGGCTGCGTGAATCAAGGCGCCGACCGGCGAGTCGCCGCGCCATTCATTTGTTGGGCGCAGCGTCACCTTTCGTGGAAATCGCAACGGGAGCCTCATTTCATGTTAATCGGAAGACAGCAGCGCACAAGCGTCGGGCTGGCGTGGCCTCCCTACCTCGTATATAACTCGCCTGACGGAAAAGGCAGCTGGCGCATGTTTCGCATCGGCTTTCGATATGACCGCAACTGGCGCGGCTACATCTTCCCGACCATCGCATGGAAAAAAGTCTCGACTCCGCTACGCTATTGACTTCGCGAGCGGCGAAACCTATCTGCAAACTGGCGCCGGCATACTCAGGCAACTATCCGGCTGCCATGTACTTCCAACAAATTCTTCGGAACTGGTCGTCTGGTTCGGTTGAATTAAAAACCAGGAGGATACCCAGACCTTGAAGCATGCGATCCGTGGATTCATGCTGGTTTCTGCCATTCTGATTAGCCCAGTCTTCACAACTGCTCAGAGTATCAGCGCCTACTTTGGGGGTGGCAGCGCTACCGCGCCATCTGTAGGCTCCATCAACACGTTGGGCGCAGGCACGTTTTATCAAGCGCCAAGCATGAGCGGCTTCTTTGAAACTTTCGGCGCCGACGTCATTTTTTTTCACAATCTCGGGGTCGGCGTTGAGCTTTCAACTCGCAATGGCCGCGCGCCCTACGCCGGGCTTACATACCATCCATCGTTCTACGATGCGAATCTCGTGTATCGGCCGCGGACATTGGCGCACCGGATCGCCCCGGAAATTCAAGCCGGCTTCGGGGAATCCGATCTGAATTTTTATTACACCTCGACGATTTGCTACAAACTTCCGCAGGGATGCAGCGGCGTGAATACGGAAGCGTTTTCCGCGAACAACAACCAAATCCATGCAGCGTTCGGAGCGCGGTTTTACGCATACCGAGGGCTGTTCGTGCGCCCGCAATTCGATTTTCGATACGTTCAGGGGAATTTCACGACATATTTCGGCCGCTCGTGGGTCCCTCAATATTCCGTGGCTATTGGATACACCTACAACTTGAGTAGCAAACTCGGAAAAGGAAAATAATTGGGGTGATCGAGGGACCGACGAACTGCCGGTCCCTCGTTCAACATCATCGGCCCCGGCCTAGCTAGACCAACTCTCGAACTTTGTCAGACGCGATGGTAAGGGCAATTTCCTTTCGATTCGGGGTGCCCTTGGCCAATGCTTTTCCCAGTTTTTCGGCCTGATCCAGCGTGACCTTTGGGGGCATCGGCGGCTCGAAGGGATCGACAATCGCATCCACGATGACGGGACCCTTCGTGCGCAACGCTTCACTCATGATTCGGCCGCAGTCCCTCGGATCTTCGATCCGGAATCCTGTGCCCCCGCAGGCTCGTGCAAACGCGGCGAAATCCACCGGGCTCAGATCGCAACCGAATTCCGGATTCCCCAGAAAGACCATTTGTTCCCATTTGATCTGGCCGAGGGTGTTGTTGTTGATCACCACTATCTTGATTGGAAGCTTGTATTTCACCGCCGTGGCGAATTCGCCCATCAGCATGGTGAAGCCACCGTCGCCGACGAATCCGACGCACTGGCGGTCCGGATACCCAATTTGAGCCGCCACCGTGTACGGCAGGCCATTGGCCATCGTCGCGAGCGTGCCGGAAAGCGAGTGTTTCTGGCCACGCTTCACCGGGATGTGGCGCGCAAACCATGTTGCAATCGTGCCGGAATCGCATGAAACGATCGCATCGCTGCCGAGGCGCTTCCCCAATTCCCAGGCGACCACTTGCGGCTTCATTGGCTTTTGTTGGGACGAAGCTTGCTTCTTCATCATTTCGCCCCATTTGTCCATTTCTTTTCGCGCCTTCTTCACGAAATCCTGGTTCTTGTTTTGCTTCAGCCTTGGAAGAAGCGCTTCCAGCGTCTCGCGGCTGCCGGCCACGACGCCGACTTCAACCGGATAGCGGAGCCCGATGCGCACGGGATTCACGTCAATCTGAACCGCGCGCACCTTGCCCGGCTCTGGATAGTATTCAATGTAAGGAAACGAGGAGCCGACAATGAGCAACGTGTCGCATTCCTCGAGTGCTTCCTGCGACGCCTTGGTCCCCAGCAGACCGATCGATCCTGTCGTGTAAGGGCAATCGTCCGGAACTACGGCTTTGCCAAGCAGCGCCTTGATGATCGGCGCGGAAAGCCTTTCAGCGACAGCGATGACTTCATCTCCCGCCTCCAGCGCGCCCTGTCCAACCAGAATTGCGATCTTTTTTCCCGCATTCAGGACCTGAGCTGCGCGATCGAGATCGTCGTCGGCCGGAACGCGCGGATTGCGCGCTGTCACGCTGGCCGTGTGGTTGGGAACATTTCGTTTCGACCGCTCGTCGGCCTTCTCGTCCTGTATGTCTGTCGGAATGTTCAGATGCGCTACTCCGCGGTAATTCAGAGCCGTGCGACAGGCGAGGTCGGTGACATTGCGCACGTGGGCGCACCCCATTACTCGCGCGTTGTAAACGCAAACATCTTCAAAAAGACGGTCGAGATCTACGTCTTGCTGTGTGTGCGTGTCGATCAGGTCGTGAAAGGCGTGCCCGGTGATGGCCAGAACCGGCTGGCTATCGAGCTTTGCGTCGTAGAGGCCATTCAGGAGGTGTATTCCTCCCGGGCCTGAGGTCGCGAGGCAAACGCCGAGTTTGCCGGTGTATTTTGCATAGCCGCAGGCCATGAAGGCCGCAGCTTCCTCATGGCGCACGTGCACAAACCGAATCTTGTCCTGGCGCTTTCGCAGCGCTTCCATAATCCCATTGATCCCGTCTCCGGGAAGTCCGAATACGTCTCTCACGCCCCAATCGATCAGCCGATCAACCAGAATATCCGCAGCCGTTTCCGCCATTTGCCACCTCTATCAGGATGTACCGCTCCCTGAGTATGTGCGGCGGCTGACCAGAACTGGATCAATCAAACGCGGTAAGGTCCAAGCAAAATTGCTGTAGGACTGAATGTCCGCTTCCTATTGAAAATCAAGCAGATCCGGGATTCTCGAACATTAGGGATTGACAGCCTGTGCAACGATGGGTGATTCTTTGGTACCTACTGCTCATGATGACAAGCGAGACTCCAACCGGCGAGAGCCGAGAGCCACAGTGGTACGCGATTTACACGCGCCACCAGCATGAAAAAATGATTGCCAAGAGCCTGGAGCGCAACGATGTGGAGGTGTTTCTTCCACTTTACGACGTGCTAAGGCAGTGGAAGGATCGCAAGAAACGGCTGTCCCTGCCCTTGTTTCCTTCATACCTATTTCTAAAATGTGCATTCGAGCAACACCTGAAAGTTCTCATGACGCCAGGAGTGCACTCGTTTGTCAGCTTCGGCGGGCGCCCTGCCCCGGTTTCAGTCACCGAAATCGACGCCATTCGGCGCGCGGTCGAAAGCAAGTTTCCCGTCGAACCGCATCCGTTCTTGCGCATCGGCGATCGCGTGCGAGTGAAGGCGGGCCCGCTGGAGGGCATCGAGGGTATCCTGATACGCAAAAAGGGCTCGGATCGATTGATTCTCTCGGCTGAGTTGCTCGCCAAGTCGATTTCTGTTCAAATCGACGCATACAGCGTCGAGCCGCTTCCACGCTCTGCGCGGCTTATCGCCGCGAATCGAGTGGACCGACCCGGCCTCCGCGCCGCGCGATAGCCGTATTCCCCGCAGTCCCGCAATTCCGTAAAACCACGGTATCTCTTTCCACACCGACGCAGTTTCTCTGCCCGCCTTTCAAGTACGATTTCCCTTCTTAGGAGCAGAGACGAATGAAAGCAGCTCTTGTTTGTGGCGCGGGTGGATTTATCGGAAGCCATCTTGCACGGAAGCTGAAGCAGGACGGCTATTGGGTTCGCGGAGTGGATCTGAAGTACCCGGAATTCAGTCGCAGCGCCGCGGACGAGTTCGAGGTTGCCGATCTTCGCGAAGCCGAGACCTGGCACCGAATTCTCGACAGGCAGTTCGATGAGGTGTATCAGCTCGCGGCGGACATGGGCGGCGCCGGCTATATTTTCACCGGCGATAACGACTCGCACGTGATGCACAACTCCGCGATGATCAATCTTCACATGGCCGATTTCGCGGTAAAGAAAAACGCCGGCAAAATCTTTTATTCTTCCTCGGCCTGCATCTATCCGGCGTACAACCAGGAGGATCCGCAAAATCCAAAATGCGGTGAGTCCACGGCGTATCCCGCGGCCCCCGACAGCGAATATGGCTGGGAAAAACTCTTCAGCGAAAGGCTTTTTCTTGCCTTCTCAAGGAACCACGGGTTGGACGTACGCATCGCCCGCTTCCACAACATATTCGGTCCCGAGGGAACCTGGAACGGCGGGCGCGAGAAAGCTCCCGCCGCGCTATGCCGCAAGGTCGCGGAGCAGGAGGACGGCGGGCAGATCGAGATGTGGGGCGACGGCGAGCAGACTCGATCGTTTCTCTACATCGACGAATGCGTTGAGGCGGTGCAGCGGCTGATGCGATCTGCGTTTCGCGGGCCAGTCAACATTGGCTCGGAAGAGATGGTCACAATCAACGAGATGGCGCGCACGATCATGGAAATCGCGGGCAAGAAATTGCGAATACGTCACATCGATGGACCGACCGGAGTTCGCGGGCGAAATTCCGATAACAAGCTAATCCGCGCTGAACTCGGGTGGGAGCCTACTATGCCGCTACGCGATGGGCTCGCCAGAACCTACAAGTGGATCGACGCGCAGGTTCACTCGGCCGCCGCAGTCAGTCAGCACGCGTGAAGAGTCGACCGACGCATCAAGACGAATGCGCCTGCGCTGTGGCTCGAGGACTACTCGACGGCTAGCTTATTTTCTCAGAGCTGCGGCCCGCTGCGGACGATAAGAGGTGCGCGCGACCTCCGAATACGGCACAGGGCTTACGATTGCGCGAATCTCGGTCTGCACGTGCCGTTCGACTGTCGGCTTTGACGTGCCACCGCCTTCCTCGCCCCATACAAACGTGACCTCAGTTCCGGGCTCGGTGTATTCGTTATCCAGAATCGCAAGCGTCAGCATCCGGCCTTCATTGGAGCTGTAGCCGCACCACGTTGAGATCCCGATCGTCTCACCCTCGTGCAACACTTTGTCGTACGGCAATGTGGCGTAAACGGCCGACGGGAAATCAAAGTATTTGGCGCGGTTCGACTTCTGAAACATCGTGCTGATGGCGTGAGTCACGTCTTCATTGTTCAGCGCCAAGGTTACTTTCTTGCGCTTTTGGTTGGCGGCCTTTTTTTCGAGGGCCTCTCTCCCAATGTAATCGTGGTCGAATTTTACGATTGAGCCGTAGCCCAGGTCGTAGGGAGTGAGATAGTAATCCTCGATATTGCTCGAAACGAAGCTGCCGCCAAGCGAGGCAATCGCTTCGTAACAGTTGGCGGGCAGCCACTGCCTGTACGCCTTCATTTTTTCGCCAGTGTAGATGGCGGGTATGGGCGAGGGAATCCAGCCTGATTCGAGCGTGTTCGAAGAATAGGCGCGGGCGCCGACCAGGCGAAGACCGAATTCCTTGCCGGCGT
>Ga0187783_10003643_pt1 | contig 11353 bp, 10 predicted proteins | sample 1015_SJ02_MP02_2_FD_132471 | JGI IMG/M metagenome (GOLD analysis project Ga0187783, IMG submission 132471) | Tropical peat soil microbial communities from peatlands in Department of Meta, Colombia - 1015_SJ02_MP02_20_MG | ecosystem: Environmental > Terrestrial > Soil > Wetlands > Peat | place... | reverse complement strand
GCCGCGGCGATGTCCAAAGGTGACCAGTTCCATGAGATCAATCGACCATCGAGATTGTCGGGTGGAGAGTGATAAGCCCGGTTCTTGGAGCGGGTCCGAAAACGGGCGCTACGATCGCAAAGCTTCCGGGGCGCGAGGCGTGTTGAAGTACCGCGCGAGAATGCTCGCGCCCTGCGATTGAGATCCTCCGTCTGCCTCGGATGGGCACGACTACGGGCGGCTCAAGACATGGATGCAAAAGGGTCGCAGGGTGCGCCCTCCTTGATCTGGGCCACCAGGGTTGAGCCACGAGCGATTTCATTGAATTCAATTTGTTCCCGGACGGACACCCAGAATCAAAGTGACGGGCGGTCGGCACAGTGGGTCTACTGCCCATCCTTCGACAAAACATAGTGGCCGCTTGTCAATATATACTTGCCCAAGGAACCGGATTCCATCTGGACCGCCGACCGCGCCGCTTCTACGCGGCTGTGCGGCAAGCAAAGGCAAGCGGCACGCCTGCCGCCGCAACTCAATCGACCCTGCCGTCAATCGCCGCCACATCACCTCGCTGCCATCTGGTTGGGAGCTATCAATGGCCTAACACCATCGGACCGTGAGGCATCCTGCCAACGTGTCCGGCATGCGGCATCGGGGTTGGTCCGCATGTCGGATTTGCGCTTGATTGGTGTTGTGGTTTCGTAGACATATGCCACCGGCTTCTGCGAGTTTTGCGAAGGGATGCCATGAACCAGCCTGCCTTGGAACCATTAGGTCGCCGAATCATCTGGGAAAATGTGTCGACCGTGCTCAGCGCGGCAGTGCTGATCGGGGCCGAGGTGTTTGGCGCCGCGTTCGCGGGCGGCTGGGCGCTCGCCGGTCTATTCGGGCTTGGTGACTACGGGGGATATATCCTGCAGGGGATCTTCTTCGCGTTTGGTATGGCGGTGATGGCGACGTTCGTGCGCGCCGCTCGGCGCGTCGAGCCGTTCACCCGATGATCGATAGCCCCGCGCACCAGACTGCGAGCGCCGGCTGACCCGAAGGGATGCGGAGTTCCCGCGCTGACTTTGTCGATCGCCCGATCAGTTCCTTTTGACACCGCGGACTGACCCAGCTTCTGGTCGGTCAACTCAGATCGATGATGCTCGCCTCGCCCGACTCGGTGGCGATGGCAAGGCCTGAGCCAGTCCTATTCCACGCAAGTGCCGACACTGGCCCGTTGCCCGGCCGCCTGGCCAAAATCTCGGCGCCGTCCTCGATGCGGACCAGCAACACGAGACCGTCCGCATAACCGACCGCGACAATTTCATGCCGGGGATGGCAGGCCACAATCTCTGCCCGCTCCGAATAGGACGCCAAGGCGCGCGGTGACTTGCCCATTGGGCCATCCTCGCCCTGGAACGGCCACAGGATCAGCTGTTCGGATCCGCTCGTCGCCAGCCAGTCGCCACCCGCGGTAAAGGCCATCGATCGAACCTTGCCGCGGTAACCGGACATGCGCATTGACTTGCCGTCCACCAGACGCCAGCCATGGAGCACCGATTCCTGCATGGCGGTAACGACGAACTTGCCGCCGGGGCTGAAGACAACATCGAGATGTGAACCCTTCCAGTCGAGCTGCACCGGCGCAGTGACCGTATCGGCAAACCACAACGTCACACCGTTATAGTGCGCAATGGCCAGCCGCTTGCCCTTCGGCGCGAACGCCAGGCCTCCGGCGCTCGACGGCAGTTCAAGCACGCGATGCTCCCCTTTGCGACCAATCGCCAGCGCAGTTTTCCCCACTGACCAAGCCACGGCCGCATCCGGCCCGATCGCGACCCGATCGATCCAGCGCCGGTTGGAATCGCTGGCAACGACTTGGCTGCGGCCCTGCGGATCAAACATCACCACCCTGCCGTCGTCGCCGCCGCTGACCAACAGACGGCCGTCCGAAGCGGTGGCGAGAATTGCCCCGACGTGACCCGTGACCGATCGAAGTTGGCCATCAGGCGAAGCCAGCACCACCGCCTCGCCTTGGACGAAGGCCGCCACATCGCCCAAGTAATAGGCAGCAAACACCGGGCCGTTCACGACGATTGGTCGCGATCGATCCAGGACAGAGGGACTGTCGGGGCGAGGCTCAGTCACAGCGCGTCGTCACGAGGTTAATCGTCTGCAGCCGCAGCAACCTTCTAAATTTACGAACGGCACTCTGCGGCGGCAATTCGTTGCGGTGCGGTTCAGGTCCGTTTGGATTGGCGCAGCACCCACCGTCAGGCCAGACACGATTCGAAACCGCGCGCGATCTGCTCCTCAGCCAGGTTGCGCCCGATAAAGACGATCCGGCTTTCGCGCTTTTCGTCCGGCGCCCAGGGACGCTGATGATCGCCATCAAGAATCATGTGGATGCCCTGAAACACGAAACGCTGCGGATCGTCCTTAAAGCCGAGGATCCCTTTGGCACGCAGGATATTCGGCCCCTCTCGTGCGACGAGATCCTGCACCCAGGGAAAGAACTTGTCGGGATCGAGCGGCCGGTCGGTGCGCAGCGACACCGACTGCATCTCCTCGTCGTGATAGTGTTGGATCTGACCACCGTCATGCCGATGAGGTCCGTCCTCATGATGGTGGTCGTGGAAATGATCGTGCTCGCCCTCGCCGTCCGAATCTTCGGACCCCAGAAAAGCTGGTTCGATATCGAGGATGCGCTCAAGGTCGAAGGCGTTGCGGTCGAGCACCTCGTCGAGGGCGACGGTGCAGCGCTCGGTCCGGTGCAGCCGGGCGTATGGATTGATGGCGCGAATGCGCATTTCTATTTCCCGCAAATCCTGCGGTCCGACGAGGTCGGTTTTGTTGAGCAGGATGACATCGGCGAAGGCAATCTGGTTCTTCGCCTCGGGGGCATCGCGCAGGCGCTCCTTCAACCATTTGGAGTCGGCCACGGTGATCACCGCATCGAGCCTGGTGTGGCGTCGGACCGCCTCGTCCATGAAGAAGGTCTGGGCCACCGGAGCCGGATCAGCAAGCCCGGTTGTCTCAACGATGATGGCGTCGAATTTGCCTTTGCGACGCATAAGGCCGTCGATGATCCGGATAAGATCGCCCCGGACGGTGCAGCAGATACACCCGTTGTTCATCTCGAACACTTCCTCGTCCGCCCCGACCACGAGCTCGTTATCAATGCCGATCTCACCGAATTCGTTGACGATCACTGCGAATTTCCTGCCGTGCGGTTCCGATAGGATGCGGTTGAGCAAGGTGGTTTTGCCGGCACCGAGATAGCCGGTCAGCACCGTAACGGGAATCTTCGCAGACATGCGGGCTCCTTGCACCTCTTCACCGAACGGCTCACACCATGACGACATCCGCGGCCGGGCTCAAGGGCTTGGACGACCGCCATCAAGCCGTGCACGGTCGGCAAGCCGGGCGCCGACGAAGGACTACAGTCGCTACGGCGGCGCGGGCCGGCTTCTCGCCACGCCGCGCCGGCCCTCCACGATCACCGAGGGCACGGCCCGGATGCCCCAACCCGACAGTCGTCACCGGCGATCACCGCGACGGGGGTCAGACCCTTTCGATCGCGCAAGCATTTGCGCTCTCGTCGAAGGCCTCGCACATGCGGCGGGCCCGCAGCAGGTTTTCGGCTGTCAGCACCTCGGCGGTTCGTCCCCATGCCACCTTCTCGCGCGCCAGCAACAGCGTCTCCGGAAAATAGGTCTTGACGAGTTCGAGGTCATGGAGCGCCGCGAGCACGGTCCGCTGCTCGCTGTGCCAGCGTCGCACTAGCTTGAACAGATCGGCCGCGGTCTTGGCATCCACCGCCGTAAAGGGCTCGTCGAGAACGATCAGGCTCGCGTCCTGCAACAGCAGGCGTGCGAACAGAATGCGCTGCATCTGGCCGCCTGACAGCGTCGAGATCGGCCGCACCTCGAAACCCGTCAGGCCGACGGCGGCGATTGCCTGGAGGACGCGGTCGCGGCTGCGCCGCCCGATTGCGCTGAACAGACCGGCATCGCGCCACAACCCCATCGCGACCATGTCATACACATTGATGGGGAATGAGCGATCGATCTCGGCAATTTGCGGCAGATACGCGATGTCGTGCACGTGATGACCGTTTCGCTCGATTCTGCCTGATAGCGGCGTGAGTGCCCCCACGACGCCCTTGCAGAGCGTCGACTTGCCGGCCCCATTCGGACCGACGATGGCAAGCATGGCTCCGCCGTTAACCGCCCCGTCGAGATGATGCACGGCCGGGTGGCGTTCATAGCCAAGCGTCAGATCACAAAAGTTCAAGGCTGTAGTCATCGATCCTGCACATGTCGGTTCGGCGTCGAGGCCCCGGCCCCGAAAGCTGTTCCGACCACGCCTGGCAAAGCATGCTGGGCGTCTGCGCCTCCCCTTCGGCGGATGAACGGTGCGCTGATTTGTTATAATGTAACATCCGGGAATGTCCAGCGGCCGGCCGGTTGCGGGTCGTGGCGGACGTTCAGCGCGGCGTTGGATCCTCGCCCGATGCGAGAGGGCGCTCGTTGCCCTTGCGCAGATCGGTACCGTCCACTCATATTCGGCCGCGATGAATCGCATCCTCGCCCCGCGTTTGATTGATGAGCTACGCCTTCGGCCTGCCGAGCCCACTGATCTCGATCGACTGATGGAGCTCGAGCATCGGGTGTTTGCGGTCGATCGCATTTCGCGTCGCGGATTTCGTCGCTTCCTGCACTCGCGGCATGCCGTGCTTTTGGTCGCGACGCGCGGCGATCTGCTGGCCGGTTACGCGCTGGTGCTGTTTCGCGACAATTCAGAAATAGCCCGGCTGTATTCCATTGCGGTCGATCCGGGATCGGGCCGCCAGGGCGTGGGCGTTCGCCTGCTTGCCGCCGCTGAGCAGGCCGCCATCGATCGCGAGCGGATGTTCATGCGGCTCGAAGTCCATGAGAACAATGCGAGCGCGATCGCGCGTTACCGCAAGTCCGGTTACAGTCAGTTCGGTCATCACGCCCACTATTACCAGGATCGCGGCCATGCACTGCGCTTCCAAAAGCGGCTGTCGCCGCATCTGGCGCGGCTCGCGCTAGCTCCGCCCTATTTCCATCAAACGACAGAGTTCACTTGCGGGCCGGCTTGCGTCATGATGGCCCTGGCCTGGGCCGATCCTTCTCTGCGGCCAGAGGAGGTGTTCGAGTTCACGCTCTGGCGCGAAGCGACGACGATTTTCATGAATTCAGGTCCCGGCGGGTGCGAACCCTATGGCCTCGCGGTGACGTTGCGACGGCACGGCGTCTATCCAACCATTCATGTCAGTCGACCTGGCCCCTATTTCCTCGATACGGTCCATTCCGATGCCCATCGGCGCATCATGACGCTGACGCAGGATCGTTTTCGCCGCGACGCGGACGAGCTCCGGATACCGACCCACCTGAGTTCAGTGGATTATCCGGTCCTCGCCCGCGCGTTCGACTCCGACGGTGTCGCCATCGTCCTCGTTTCCGGCTATCACATGATGCGTCGGCGAACGCCTCACTGGGTGTTCGCCTTCGGCCGCGAGGGTCGCCATATTTTGGTGCACGATCCGGCTGCCGAAGCAGACGATCAAGGGCTTGCGAAGGGTCCCAATACCTACGCGGTTCCTTGGCGAGCGTTCGAGCACATGACACGGTTCGGGCGCGACGGCTTGCAGGCAGCCATACTTATTTGGAAAGGGCCTCCCCGATGACCGGCTGGGTCATTCTTGTCGACCAGCCCAAGGACTTCCCCAACGCTGACACGCCGCACAAGGTGATCGCGACGAGCGACTATCTCGCCCGGCCGAAGTTGTTCGATTTCGGCCGACCCAAGCTGGTCAATCTCTCGCGCTCCTACGCTTATCAGTCGAAAGGCTATTACGCGTCGCTGCTGGCGGAGGCGCGAGGGCACAGGGTCGTGCCGACGGTGGAGACGATGCTGGAGCTGCGCGAGGCCAAGCTCTATGAGCATGCCCTTCCAGAGCTCGAGGATGAACTCAATCGTTGTGCTCGAAAGGCCGACTTCCAGCCCGAGACCGAGGTCAAGCTCCTGGTCTGCTTCGGGATCGCGCGCGACGCCCGGTTCGAGGCCTTCGGCAGGCTGCTGTTCGACTGGTTTCGTTGCCCGGCGCTCGAAGTCATCATCGAGCCGGGGCAGTGGCTCGCCATCGGGCGCATTCGCCCACGCGCTGTGACCCGCCTCGACAACGGCGAGGCGATGTTCTTCCGCGACTCTCTGCACCATCACACCAAGCGCGAGTGGCGCGATCCCAAGGCGCGCACGGTCGCCAAATATGACCTTGCCGTGCTTCACGACCCCAACGAGAAGATGCCACCGAGTTCGGTCGCCTCGATCAAGCATTTCGCGCGGATCGCCGAGAAGCATTCGGTCGATGTCGAGCCGATCACTCGCCGGCATCTCGCCGAGCTCGCCGAATTCGATGGCCTGTTCATTCGCGAGACGACGTCCATCGACAATCATACCTACCGATTTGCCCGGCGCGCATGGCAGGAGGGCATGCCGGTCATCGACGACCCGATGTCGATGATTCGCTGCACCAATAAGGTATTTCTGATGGAGCTGCTCGGCTCGAACCAGGTGCCGATGCCGCCAACCATGATGCTGGCCGAGCGCTCCGATCTGCCACGCGCGATGGAGGAATTAGGGCTGCCGCTGGTCGTCAAGATCCCGGATGGTTCGTTTTCCCGCGGCGTCCACCGAATCCAGTCGGCCGAGGAGTTCAGGCGAGTTGCCGACGAACTCTTCGAGGAAACCGACCTCCTGCTCGCCCAGAAATTCCTGCCCACCGAGTTCGATTGGCGGGTAGGCATTCTCAGCGGTGAACCGCTGTTCGTCTGCCAGTACCGCATGGCGCGCGGTCATTGGCAGATTGTCAAGCACCGCTCCGACGGCTCTTCGCGCGAGGGGGGATTCCGGACCTTCGATCTCGATGTGGCGCCACCGGCGATCATCGACCTCGCGGTGCGTGCCGCCAAGCCGATCGGCGAGGGTTTCTACGGCGTCGACATCAAGGAGACCAAAGACGGATTTGTCGTCATGGAGGTCAACGACAATCCCAACCTCGAACACGGCATCGAGGATGCCGTCGGCAAGGACGAGGTATGGATCCGCCTGTTGCGCTGGTTCATCGAGCGCTTCGCGCAATAGGGATTGACCGCTGGACGAACAAAGGCTCCGGCGGCGCGTCAACGCCCCTTCAGTGCTGACTGCGGCCGAAGCTTGCGCGCCATCGATCCGCGTCGATCAGATGGACCTGCCCCCCGACCCATCCGGCTCTCTTCACGAAGAGCTCAGCGGACCGGACGCCAGACGAGCAAGATCGAACCGATCCACTTCGCTGAGCAGCTCGATAAACGCCGAGGCCGCAAAACGGATGACCGCCTCGCCCTTGAGGGCGGTGGCCGAGGCTGCATCGCCGGCGGCGCCCGAGGGATGCAGATCCTGGCTCATCCAACCAAATCCCGCCGCCTGTGACGGCCCCAGCCATTTGAACTCCTCGGCCATGTGGACGGTCGCCGGCACGAAGTTGCGAATGTGCTCGCTGCGAACCAATTCGGGGCGCGCCGCCAACATGATGGAGGTCTCGACATCTCCGGCATGAATGCCATGCGTCAACTCCTGCGCGTCGAACAGCCCAGAAGGTGGAAAACCGATTCGGGCCCACGAGCAGGTGATCGCCAACATCTGGAATCGCGCGCGCAAGTCCCGAGCCGTGACCTCCATGACGGGCACATTGCCGCCATGGCTGTTGACGATGACGAGTTTGCGCAAGCCGGCCCGGTGCACGCTTTCGCCTATTGCGGTCAGCGTCCGCATCGTCAGATCGGCTGGAAGCGACAGGGTGCCCGGATAGTCACGATGCTCCTGCGAGGCGCCGATCACCTGGAGCGGCAAAAACGTCACCGGCAGTTCGAGGGGCATGAGCGCGCGAGTGCGTGTCAACAGCGCTTCGGCGATGAACGCGTCGACGCCGAGCGGCAGGTGCGGTCCATGCTGCTCGACCGCGGCAATCGGCAGGACAGCAATCCAGCGACCACAATCCGGTCGTTGGAAATCCTCGTAGGTCATCTCGAGCCAGTCGCGTTTTGGGATCACGGAGTTGTCTCCCATCAGATTCAATTCCGCCGGCCGAGCCGACGGGGGGCCACCGCGCCCCACGGACGCTAGATATCGGGTGCAGCCGGCAAACAACAGCGCCCCAGCGGGATTCCCCTAGGCCGTTCCCCAGAAGATCCGCCCTGGGCAAGACGACGCCGCTCGCCTAATCTGCCGCCGACGCTACGTTTCGAGGGCACCGAGATGGCCGCAGGCCGGCACGCGAAGGCGATTGGGTGGATCGTCCTCACCCTTCTCACTTTGCCGGCGCCTGCCGCGGCCGAACAAATCGACGTGGTGCGATTCGGCACCAACTGGGTGGCCGAGGCCGAGCATGGGGGATTCTACGAAGCGGTCGCCGACGGGACGTACCGCCAATACGGATTGAACGTCGAGATCGTCCCGGGCGGCCCCAATGTCAACAACCGATTGCTGCTGACCGCTGGCAAGCTCGATTTTTTCATGAGTGCCAATACGCTGCAGGCATTCGACGCGATCGCCCAGGGCATTCCGACCCTATCGGTCGCCGCGATCTTCCAGAAGGATCCGCAAGTCCTAATCGTCCACCCCTCCGAGAATGTGTCGACGCTCGAGCAGCTCAAGCCCCTGACACTGCTGGTCTCCCGCGAAGGGATGGCCTCGTACTTTCAATGGCTCAAGGCCGATTTCGGATTCAGCGAGGAGCGCACGAGACCCTACACGTTCAATCCGCAACCCTTCCTGGCCGACCAGCGAGTCGCCATGCAGGGCTACGTAACGTCGGAGCCCTACGTGATCGAGAAAGAGGGCAAATTCACTCCGAAGGTGTTTTTGCTCGCGGACTACGGGTTCAACGGCTATTCGACCCTGATCGAGGCCCGCCGTGATACGGTCGACAAGCGGCCTGATCTCGTGCGTCGCTTTGTCGATGCCTCGATCATTGGCTGGTACCACTATCTCTATGGCGACCCGTCAGCCGCCAATGCCCTGATCAAGAAAGACAATCCGGAAATGACAGATGAGCTGCTGGCCTTTTCGGTTGCCAAGATGAAGGAATACGGCATCGTTGACTCCGGCGACGCACTCCACCTTGGCATCGGCGCCATAACCGATGCGCGGATGCAGAGCTTCTTCGACAAGATGGTTCGCGCCGGCGTCACCAAGGCCGAGGTCGATTTCCGAAAATCGTACACGCTGCAGTTTGTCAACAAGGCTGTCGGCGTCGAGCTGCGGCCCCAACCCAAGAATTGAAGGTGTCGACGCTGGCCATGGCCGCCGATCCGCCGATTGTCGCGCTGCGCGAGGTCGGCAAGGTGTTCGCCAACGCAACGGTCGCTCTCGATGGACTGAACCTCGATATCCGTCACCGGGAGTTTGTCTCGCTGCTAGGCCCCTCGGGTTGCGGCAAGTCGACGGCCTTGCGCCTGATGGCAGGTCTGAGCAAACCCTCCTCCGGCACTATCGAATGGAGCCCCGCTCACCAAATCGGCCCCGGAAGGAGTGGCGCAGTCGGCTTCGTGTTCCAGGAACCGACCCTCATGCCTTGGGCCACGGTCCTTGCCAATGTGCACCTGCCCCTGAGGCTACAGCGTTACGATGCGCAGACCGTGCGGTCGCGGGCAATGTCGGCGATTGAACAAATGGGACTTGCGGGATTCGCGCAAGCCTATCCGCGTGAGCTTTCCGGTGGCATGAAAATGCGGGTGTCAATCGCTCGCGCACTCGTCACCGATCCCAGTCTCTTGTTGCTGGACGAGCCGTTCGCCGCGCTGGATGAGATCACGCGGTTCCGACTTAACAACGACCTCTTGACGCTGTGGCAGTCGCTCAAGCGCACCGTGGTATTCGTCACCCATTCGGTGTTCGAGTCGGTCTATTTATCGAACCGCATCGTTGTCATGACGAATCGGCCGGGCCGGGTGTTCACCGAACTTGCCGTCAACGCGGCCTATCCGCGCGACGAAGGTTTTCGCACCTCCGCTGAATATGCAGGCTATTGCCGCGAGGTCTCGCACGCATTGGCCGCCGCCATGGCGGTCCACCGAGCATGAGCACGATCGATCGTCAAAAAGCCGGGCGCGAGCAGGATCGGCCCCGCGCCAAGCTTCGCTTCGCTCTGCCGCTTATGACGCTCGCGGTGGGTGTCGTCATCTGGGATCTCGTCGTTAGGATCAATCAACTACCGCCGTACACCCTGCCGAGCCCGGGCCTTGTTATTACCACGCTGGCAGCGGACTGGCCGATTTTATCCGCGTCGCTGCTCTCGACCCTGACCACGACGTTTGAAGGATTGGTGCTCGCTTTCGTCGGTGGCGTCGCCTTGGCGCTGCTTTTCAACCAATCGCGGCTGATCGAGTATTCGTTCTACCCGCTTGCGGTGATCCTTCAGGTAACCCCGGTCGTAGCGATCGCGCCGCTCCTGCTCATCTACCTGCCACAGCAGGCGGCGGTGCTGAGCTGCGCCTGGATCGTGGCGTTTTTTCCGGTCCTGGCCAACACCACGCTTGGCCTGAATTCGGTCGACCATAACCTTGCTGACCTGTTCGCCCTCAATGGCGCCTCGCGCTGGCAGCAGCTTATTCATCTTAAGCTTCCGTCAGCTTTACCGCAGATGCTCGCCGGCCTGCGGATCGCTGGCGGCCTGTCGCTGATCGGTGCGGTGGTCGCGGAAATCGCTGCTGGATCGGCCGGCGCCGGTTCGGGGCTCGCCTATCGAATCGCTGAGTCGGGCTATCGGCTCAACATCCCGCGCATGTTCGCCGCGCTACTGCTGCTGTCGATCTCGGGTATCGTCATTTTCTTTGCCCTGTCTCTGGTCAATCATCTCCTGCTCCGCCGTTGGCATGAGAGTGCTGTGCGGCCGGATTACTGATATCTGGCCGGCGTCCTCACCGCTGAACGGCTCCTCAACCACCGGGCATGCCCGTTGAGACGGCGACCGGATCATTGCCACTCGCCAGCCCCGCGCGACTTGGCTAGGGTCACGGCGGACAGCTTTCGAAGGGAACGAGATGGCGAACCAGATCGATTTGAATGGCCGATTCGCGGTCGTGACGGGCGGCGCCCAGGGGATCGGGCGGGCCATCGTCGAGCGCTTTCTCGATTCGGGCGCGGCCGTGGCCATCTGGGACCGAGACCACGAACTTGCCAGTGCGGTGGCTGCCGAACGCGGCCCGAATGGCCGCGTCATCGCCGTCGGGGTCGATATCCGCCGTCTGGCGGATGTCGAGAGCGCCTGCGCACGCTCGCTCGCAGATTTCGGCCGCGTTGATATCCTGGTCAACAATGC
>Ga0187783_10003642_pt1 | contig 11354 bp, 8 predicted proteins | sample 1015_SJ02_MP02_2_FD_132471 | JGI IMG/M metagenome (GOLD analysis project Ga0187783, IMG submission 132471) | Tropical peat soil microbial communities from peatlands in Department of Meta, Colombia - 1015_SJ02_MP02_20_MG | ecosystem: Environmental > Terrestrial > Soil > Wetlands > Peat | place... | reverse complement strand
ATGGGGGGGCCATCCACGATACCGTCCTCACACCCTTCACCGTGAAAGTCTCAGCGAGCGGATGCTCCACCCTCAACTACTCGCAACCTATCGACGCCACCACGAGCGTCACCCAACAGCTCAACGGTTGCTAGCGTCTCCGTCCGTTGTCTGCCGTGGGCGCAGAAGGCGCGCGGCAAGAAGGGTCGCCATTGTTCAGTTGGGCCGCTCAAGTGCCCTGCACCGTTTTCGGCCAGCAGTAACTAGAAACTGACCTCCAAAACGCAATTCGGTGTTGCGACGTGCCCCAGCTCCTCGCAGGTGGCAAACAGTTCATCAAGACTGGCTTGACAGCAACCAGAACCCTGGATTTCGCCTGTCGCTTGGTCAAACGGCGAGTTGTCGTTCTCCGCTACCACTCAATCGCTGACTCTCCGTCCAAGTTCGAAGACGTTCTTTTGCCCGGCGTCGTCCATTCTCTTTCAGTGTTCAGGGAGCAAATGGAGCTTATCGCGTGCCGCTATTGCCCAGTTAACATCGATCAGGTTGCCGGTTTTCTCGGCGGGAAAATGAAAATGCCTCCGCGAGCGGTCGCAGTGACCTTTGACGATGGCTTTGCCGACAATTTCGAGATCGCCGCTCCGGTGCTCAATCGGCTGGGTATTCAGGCACTTTTCTACGTGATAGTAGATTCAATCGAGGGCCACAGGGCACCCTGGTTTTGCCGGCTACTCTACGCCTTCCGCAGAGTGCGAAAGACAGAGTGGCCAGATTCAACTGCAGGACGCGTTCACGTACTAAGGACTCCCGAGCAGCGGTGGTCGGCGTTTTTGGTAGCAAGCGAACGGTGTGCCAGATCCTCAGGTCGAAACCAACAGACCACCTTGTCGAGAATCGAGCAAGAGCTCGAAGTGGAGCCCTTGCGGCCTGAGCAGTGCCCGATGATGAGTTGGGATCAGCTCGGCTACTTGCAACGCGCTGGCCATCTCGTTGGCTCGCACTCCTTGACACATCCCAACCTGGCTTATGTGGACGCACACACCCAGCGGAGGGAAATCTTCGAGTCTAAGGCCCTGCTGGAAAGCAGGCTTGGTACAGAGGTGCGGCATTTTTCCTATCCGAATCCCATAATGTCTCCCAATTTCAATGGCGATACCCTGCAATTAACCAAGCAGGCCGGATATGCGACCGCGGCCACAGTCGTCGCAGGGCCAGTGAGTCGCGGCCAAGAGCAACACGCTATTCGACGCACTTCTGTCCCTTCGACTAAGGACGAATTTCAATGGTACGTCGAGAACACACTACTAGGGCGACAACTCTAGACTGCAGGCTCTCTTGAGGAATTTGTCTGGTCTCACTGAAAAAATAATTCAAAGCCCTCGAGGGAATCGCACTTCGGCTGTCGGGGGTTCGCATTTGAAACGGGGAGGTTACCAACATTGATTCTCCTATCCGAAGCGGAACTTACAGATCGAATTATCAAGTGGGTATCGCAGAACGGACTTGTGGCCGGTTCGTCAGTTTCCGAAATCAATGCTGAAACGGATCTGCTCTCGAGCGGATTGCTCGATTCATTTGGCTTAATCGATTTAATACTCTACTTGGAGACTGAAAGCGGACACAACATTGATTTGACGGATGCGGATCCAGCTGAACTGTCCTTCGTGAATGGGCTTTCGCGGCTCGCTCTAAGAAGCCAGCACTAAGGGGGCGCAAAATGGGCAATCCAATCGTTGATGCCTACTCCCGTTTGGCGGAGCGGTATGATGAAGAGGTCAATCTGCAATCATGCTGGGGCAAAGCCTCAAGCCGTGCCATGGCTTCGCTCAAAATCTCTGCTCGGCATCGGAAGGTCCTCGATGTGGGCTGCGGTACCGGTCGGACGCTAATGGCCCTCGCTCAGCAACATCCTGAGACTGACTTCGTGGGAGTTGAGCCAGCCGAAAACATGAGGAGGCGAGCCGCCGAACGATGCGAAACATTCCTCAACATACAGATACTAAATGGTAGCTTTGAATCGATACCTTTAGACTCAGCGACGGTCGACTATCTTTGTAGCGTCTTCGCGTTCCATTGGACCACGGATTTGAACCGATCGGTACGGGAACTGGCGAGAGTTTTAAAGCCGCAAGGCGACATGGACCTCTTCTTTATTGGGAGAAACAACGGACGTGAATTCATTCAACGAACGACGCCGATTTTTCTAAAGTATCTTGGTCCGACACAATTGCTCAAAACAGCTCAGTTAAGAAAACAGCTAACACGCGAGGCAGCATTTGAACTCTTTTCGCAAGCCTTTAGTCCACTCCGCCTCTCCGTAGAAGAGTCCTACAACACCTTTTACGATACCCTCGAGGGTCATTGGGGGTGGTGGGTGCGAATCGAAGGGCATTTTGTTCAACTCGATCCGACAAAAAAGCAGGAATGTGATCAAGAGGTTAAGGAAGCGATCCAAAGCTTATCTTCCGAGCGTGGCATTCCGTACACTATCCACGAAATTCATGTAAGCGTGCGCGCCTCCTAATAACCGTCATTAGGCGGTCGGTGAGTTCCATCTCGGTGAAGAGGGAGTGCACGTCCACTTCACTCTGATAAGCAGGATGTGAGGCATGCCGATTGTAGTATACAGTCCAACTCATTTTGAAAGACTGAGCAGCTTCGCGCGCCAAATCGGACCGCGGCTCAGCCTAGCCCATCGCCCTTTCGTAAACTATTACTATGCAAGCCAAGTTGACTGCAATCTGCATTTATTCGTTTTAAATGACGGAAAGGTCGTGGCGACTTACGGCCAGGAACGTATGAGGTTTCTTTACAACGGCGAGCCAACGACAGTTTGTTTTGGAAGCAACTTTTATTCCCTGCAGTCCGGTATCGGCGGATTTCTCTTCCTTCAGTGTCACAAGGAACATGCGACCGGACTCGTATTCGGAGGGAGCGCGAACTCGCACAGAATGGCGCGTTCACGGAAATGGACCTACTATCCAGGCGTGAAGGTCTACGTCTTCAATAAGCCTTACAGGCCGCACCCAACTGAGAACTTCTTGCGAATCGCAGCCAAGGCCATCGTTCGGTCGATCACGCAGTCGAAGCTCATGGATTGTGCATCTCGGATTTCACCGATTCTCCGCGCAAGGATCTCTGTCCGAGAAGAATCGGAGTATTCCGAAGATCTTCTGCCTCACAAGTCTCCGTTTACGTTTCGTTTCGCGCCGCAGCTTGACTACCTGAAATGGCGCTATTCGACTCGGCTGCCTTTTGTTCGGTATCGACTCTTTCGAGTTCTGGATCGAGGGGAGACAGCTGGATACGTCATCATCAACGATGCTCCCGAGAACATCATCGTCGCTCAGTGTGATGGAATTGACGGTGGGACGCTCGCGTACGGAGTACTGATGAGTGTGCTGGAGACGGGTCGGGAAGATCAACGGCCCCGGTCGGCGACTCTCACGAGTTCCCATCCGGAAATGCAAAGAATCTACGAGTGTTTTGGCTTCCGGCCCGAGCGGGAAGATCGTCCGTTTTACATGGGCACCCTTCAAGGCGGTATACATGTGCCACCGGACACAACTCGATGGCTGGTCAATTTCGATTGGGGTGACAACGGCTTGCGCCCGCCCTTCCTAAATCAGTCGGAGGAGGACCAAACTCCCGTTAAAGGGCAGAGTGTTCTGCCAAAACGAGCAGATAAGGGTTATCGAGTTGAGGCTTCTACTTAGCCTCGCGATCAGATCGCGTGGAAATTGTGCCTCGTGGCGTTTGATTTCGTCCCTTCGACGTGACGCACGGATCTTAATAACCGAAAAACGTCGGCGATAGATCGCATGCGCGCTGATTCCTGCAGCCATAAAAGCAGATTCATCTCAGAAAGATCATCAATGCACGGTCAGACTCGTGCGAAGGAGGATTCCCCGTGAACCCCAGAAACTCCAAGCTAGAGATCTTTTCGACGTGTCCACGATCGGACCGCCTTGTTTCAGGGAGCGAGTATCTTCGTCAGGTCCAGGAGGTTTCCCGTTGGAGCGAGGAGATCGGCTGCAAAGGTGCTCTCGTTTACTCTGACAATTCCATGGTGGATCCTTGGATCGTCTCAACGAAGATTTTAGAGAGCACTACAAACTTTTCCCCCCTCGTTGCCGTTCAGCCGGTCTACATGCACCCGTATTCGGCGGCGAAAATAGTTGCGACGCTCGGGCATCTCTACGGCCGGAAAGTGTACTTGAACATGGTTGCCGGGGGTTTTGCTAGCGACCTTTCCACCCTAAACGATACGACGCCTCATGATAAGCGCTACACGCGGCTCACCGAGTATACGTTTCTGATTCTCGAATTGCTCAAGGGTCCGTCACCGGTGACTTTTGAGGGGCAATTTTACAGAGTGGATAAGCTCAAGATGACGCCCGCACCGGTACCAGGCCTGCTGCCTGGAGTTTTTGTTTCCGGATCGTCCGAATCAGGCCTGCAGGCAGCGAGGGCGATCGGAGCCGTGGCCGTTAAATACCCCACCCCCCCGAATGAGTGCGCGGCTGACCCCCCTCCCAACGACCTGACCTGCGGCATTCGACTGGGGATCATCGCTCGGTCGGAAGAAGAGGAGGCATGGGGAGTCGCGGAGAAGCGATTTCCTGAAGACCGAAGAGGGGAATTGGCGCATGGACTCGCAATGAAGACTTCCGAGTCACTGTGGCACCGACAGCTGTCGATGACCGCTGAGAAGATACGAACTGATCGCACTCCGTACTGGCTCCGTCCGTTCGAAAGGTATCAGACGTTCTGCCCGTATCTGGTGGGTAGTTACAACGTAGTTGCCCAAGAACTCGCTCGATACATCACACTGGGATACGAAACGTTCATCCTTGATATCCCGCCAAGTGCAGAAGAATTGAAACACACCTTCGTCGCCTTCGAAAAGGCGGAGAAGCTCGCGGAGCGCGCGCAATGCGTGCGCTAAACAATCAGATGAAGTCGCTCGGAAATCGAAGCTTTCGGGGTTTACCAGAAGGATTCGCTGAATCAGCCAGACTTTTCCCGCTCCGGCCTGCGCTTACGGTCGAGGGTCGGGAATTGACATACGAAGAACTAGGGCATCGTGCTGCCCGTATCGCGTCAGCCATCGCGATGTTTGAACCTTGCGACCATCCCCTCGGGGCGGTCCTGGCGAGTCGCAGCATTACGGCGTACGCCGCCATACTTGGCATCTTGTCTTCCGGAAAAGGATACGTGCCTCTGAACCCTAAATTTCCGATCGAACGGACCCGAAACATGCTTGCGCGCTCCGGTGCCCGAGTGTTGCTCGTCGACCACAGCGGCCAGGTCCAACTGTCAAGACTGCTCTCTGGGTTTGAAACTCCGCTAACGATCGTCGCTCCAGAAGGTTCGCGGGATGAGAGCATCATCGAAGCTTTTCCCCAGCACCTCTTCATATGGAGGGACGAACTGCCCGATGCGGCATTGCTTGAGATTCAACCAGCAGATTCAAATTCCATTGCATATCTGCTGTTCACTTCTGGCAGCACCGGCGAGCCGAAGGGTGTGCCCATCAGCCATTCGAATGTCTGTTCGTACATAGCTAGCACGCGCCGAAGGTATGGCGTCGACGAGCACGACCGCCTTTCGCAGGAATTCGATTTGACATTTGATTTGAGTGTGCACGACATGTTCCTGGCGTGGGAGAGTGGTGCGTGCGTCTGCTGCGTGCCCGAGAAGGCAGTGATGGCTCCGGCTAAATTCATTCGGGAATCAGAACTAACAATGTGGTTTTCTGTGCCCTCCGTCATCGGTTTCCTGTCGAAGATGAAATTACTAGTGCCGAAATGTTTTCCTACGCTCCGTTGGAGCCTCTTTTGCGGAGAGTCGCTGCCTGCGGGATATGCCGAGCAGTGGCAGCAAGCGGCTCCTAATTCTGTCGTTGAAAACCTGTACGGCCCGACTGAAACAACGATCGCGATCACACGGTATCGCTGGGACAGCAGGGCGTCACCGAGTGAATGCTTGAACGGAATTGTTCCCATCGGTCAGCCTTATGAGGGTCAATGCGTCGCAGTAGTTGATCAGGATTTTCGACCAGTGCCTGTCGGTCAGAATGGGGAATTATGCTTGGGGGGCTCCCAAGTTACACAGGGTTATTGGAATGATCCTCAGAAGACGGCCCAACAGTTCGTGCGACTGGAAGGGGACCATCATCGAGTCTGGTACCGAACGGGCGATTTGGTGAAGCAAAGTCCGGATGGATGCCTTCGATATGTCGGTCGCGCAGATCATCAGGTCAAGATTCGCGGCTATCGAGTGGAGCTCCAGGAAATCGAGGGTGTGCTCCGTGTTGCGTGCAAGACGGAACAGGTGGCGGCCGTGCCTTGGCCGCTGTCGAACGGCAACGCGGACGGAATCGTAGCCTTCATTACTGCCAGTGAAACTGCCAACGGGCAGCAAATTCTGGAGAACTGCCGCGAAGTTCTTCCCGACTATATGATTCCCCGGAAAATCTATCGGTTGGAAGAAATGCCGCTCAATTCCAACGGCAAGATCGACCGAAAAACACTGAGTCGATATTTGCTGGACGGAGTTTGTGGAGAATTGATCACCAGATAGCAACGTACGACTTTCACTTCTTCAATCGAGTGCCATTTATTCGTGGCGTAGCGCCCGGGCAGCTCCTCAGCCTGCTCAAAAAAACGTGCCCTGATGGTCCACGCTGATCGAGGTATCAAAGAACTAACGCGAAGTATTCGTATCGCGGCAATATCGCTTTTTCGCCTTGTGTTCGCCCAGGTGTTGTTCTGCTCAACTCTAATTGCTGATAGCCCCAAAACTAAGCTCGAGATGAAAGCCGAGTCCCTGCCTTGGTATATGCGCGAGACCGCCCCGGATGCACGGGGCCGTCTGACATTTCTTAGCAAACCATGGTGGCCCAGAGCACGGAGTTTGGCTGAAGGGCAAAGCTTCACGTTGGACTTAAACGGTGATGGACGGCCTGACACTGTTGTCGAAAGACTCGACGGAAACATCATTGAGGCGATAGATGATACGGGCCATGCAGCCAATATTTTGAATCAGACAAACACAGCCTACTTGATAAGCTACCACGCCACCGGAATCGTCGACCGCATGGTCGCGTATATCGATGCCGACGGTGACGGTAAGGCTGACGAGATGGAAGTGCGCTACTATCAGAATGGCTATTTGCGGTTTGGCTGGTTCGGGGAAAACTACGACCACGACGGGTCTCAAATCTTCGATCTAAAAAACTGGCAGTACTCCGGCGACGGCTTCCCAAGTAGGTTCAGAGGCAACACTCTCATGTACTTGAATAAATACGATGCAGTGAATCAGTCATGGGTCCCTCTGGCTGAGTGTCCGTTTGCATTTTGGGATCCGAGCCATGACGGATCTGCGGAAATCGTTCTGCGTGTAAGTGCAGTGCCGCGTCAGGGCATTGACGGCGAGGATTTAGACTATGCGAACAATCCAGCCCATCGGTGGGAGAGTAGTTCGCCGAACGCGAACGATGTCGTCATGGCAAATCTCAGACTCAGTTTCAGTCTGGATCCAGAACCAAGAGGTCGAACACCCCATTTCACTTTTGGATTCACGATGGTCGGAGCAACACCCTATACCAGCGAGGGAATGCTCTATTCAAATCCGCGGCGCCGTCCACCACAAACGGTGGTTCGACTACCCTGGAGCACTGCCCTTGATACCGCTCTGCATTATGACGCCAAGGAAACCGGATTTACATGGGATGAAGGTCATGAGCAGAACCGTTGGGAGGGACAGTTTTGGATTTGGGAGCGGACACTGCTGAAAAACACGGGCAATCCCGTGTATCGCTGGAATATGCGTCGAGAATATTCACCGCATCGCTCGACGACCCGTCAACTGTACTACTCCGAAGTTGACAAACGGTACCATCTTTGGGGCGCGACCGAAGGATGGTTGGAAGTCAGCCACGAGGTCGGTGACACGAAAGATTTGGAGATACGCGCCTATGATAGTAAAGGCGACGGATACTTCGACACCTGGGAAGTGTTCGTCGCTGGCAATCCCATTCCCGCGCGGACTACGCGGGTTCTTGATTCAAGTGTTCAGTCCGTTCCCCTGGACACCAAATTCTTGGACGCCGACTATAACGGCCGAGTCCTGCCCCGGGCCATAGCCGATGATCAGGAACTCATCGCAACGATGAAAGCGTTTGTTTCTTCGGCTTTGGCACATCGGTATGAAGAGAAGGCGGCCAAGGCGGGTTCTCAAGAAGCGAAACGCTATTTGTTGGATGTCGCGCGAGAACTGTACTTCTTGAAACTACGCGACGCCTTGTATCTGGCGGACGCGGCGAACGTGTATCCCAGCCGCGACCAGATGATGACTGATTCCCCGGGTTATGAGGACCCCCCCCTGCCGCTTCCAATGCGCGAGGTATTTCTGCGGTCACTCAAATTATTTTGGCACCCTCGCAACCTTCTACACGTCGGCCACGGCATGCTGGCAAACTATACTGCAGGAGATTCCGTCGAGTACTGGAGGTTAGCCGACCAAATTCAGAAATTTGTGACGGATTATGGCGACGGGAAGCTGCACGTCGCGGCTGAAGATCTCAAACAGATGGATCCGCACGTGCTTCCTGAGCCGCACACCAGCCTACTGCAATGGATTGTTGGCTGCACAGTTTTTGTCGTCGCTGGAGTCGCGCTACTTTTTATTGTGAAGCCAATTGTAGTTAGAAAGTTCTTGCGCAACGATTCTGATTGCAGAGTACCCGTCTGATCCCCTCATTATGAATGGCGAAATCTTCCCACAATCTGACGAATGCTCTTTGCTGACCACTCTGCGCCTTTCCGCAACGTCGTTAGGACGGCGACCAGCTAAGGTTCACCCCGCTGATCAACAGAGTGTGTGATTGGGAACCTGAGCTGGCGTCCGAGATCGGAGCTGCTCGGGATAAAAGCAGCGCAGAAAGGAAATCCCGTGACTCGTGACATCCAAGCGACATTAGCGGCCGTCGGTGACATTATGCTCAGCGGAGGTTATTGGGAAGCGGCCCGTGCAGGAAACGCTGAAAGTCTCTTCACGAACTTAACTCCGCTGCTGACCAAGTCTGACATTGCGGTCGGCAACTTGGAGGGTCCCTTGACTGAGCGACCTCCAGTCTGGCCACCATGGAGATTCTGCCTGCGGGGTCATCCTGAGTATGCTCGACTTCTTCGGTCGGCCGGGTTTGGCGCCATTAGTCTCGCCAATAACCACATCATGGATTACGGATGGGAGGGCGTGGAGGAAACCATCAGCTCGCTTTCCGGAGCTGGAGTTCGGACTTTTGGCGCCGGAGTAAACTTAACGTCGGCTCGCGCACCACTGAGGATTGTGCTCGGCGGTGTCGGTCTTTCATTCTTAGGCTATTCCGACGTGCCAGTGAACGCGCCCTTTTATGCGACGGCGACGCGTGCCGGCGCAGCACCGGCAGGAGTCGAAATGATGATCGAAGACATTCGTAGAGCGCGGCGCGCAGGTGACATCGTCGTCGTGTGCATACACTGGGGGCAGGAAATGGTGAGCTGCCCCTCGCCCCGTCAGCGCAGGACCGCGCGAAAGCTGATTTCGGCCGGAGCCAGTTTGATTCTCGGACATCATCCGCACGTCTTGCAGGGAATCGAAAAGATCCAGACCGGTCTAGTGGCGTACAGTCTAGGGACCTATTCCGTTTGCGAAGAGGAGTGGATAGGGCGGGACAGGAAGGGAAATTCTTTTCGGATGATGCACATGGGACCTAACGATGGATGGCGTCGTCAAGGCGTACTAACGGTATCGCTCGCGAGCGACGGAACAGTGTGCAGTCACCATTTAGATCCCACTTACATCGGCGCCGACATGCATTTGGATCGGGATACGCGTCCAGAGCGAGCTGCGCAACTGGGCCGAAATGACGCCCTGCTGCGGAGTCCGCTGTATGCATGTCGTTGGCAAACCGAAATGCTGCAGTCTCGAGTTCGTGACTATGTCGAGCACTTGCAAGGTCAGACCTCACTGTGGAAGAGAATGTTTCAACTGCGTCCTCGCCATCTAAAGATGATCGGAAGGACTTTGTCGAACGAATGGCAACAACTTCGCGGTGTCAGGTAACAGTGGAAAAGGGGTTGTTGATCCCGAAAACACCGACTCAGTAAAAGGTCTAACCTCTTTGGACTAGCTAATTTTGACGAACCTATTCAGGCACTTGAAAAGATCTTCAAAGATGACCGATGCTCAGTTCTAAGACTGAGGGGCGGCCCAAAACGCATGCAAGCGGTGACTCGAGGTGCGATCCTTCTGTTTCTATCGGGAATTCTTGGCGTTGTTACGACAAGCGCACGGTCGCCTAAACCGGATGTCCCTCCCGCAACACTCGGTCGATTCTCCGTGCCAATTGAATCTGCAACCGGCCCGGCCTCGATGCTTCTCACAGGTGCAGGACTATTGATCCTCGGCGGAGTACTCCGACGCCGGCGGAGGACGTAGGGCCGCAAATCGCGCAGCATAAGCATATAGGACCCGAAGGCCTGGCTGCGGACCGTGGATTTCCATTAGCGTCACCGCTTCGAGTCCTCTGGTCTCAGGTAATAGTCCGAGCAATCAGCTGTCCGAGAAGAATCACACCCAATTACGCCGATTCTCGACCACCCATTTGCCCGCCAGGCCTGACATGAAAACCATAAGTGCGCGTCCGGGGATTCGACAGCGTGCTCGACAGGCGGAGCACGAACAGCACTTTTACCTCCGCATGCTTCAGGCCTCTTCTTACCCTAACATACGGTGGTTGGATGCCGGATGTGGTCACACGCTCATTCAATCCTGGCTGAGGGACAGCGCCCACATCGAGAGGGAGTTCCTTTCGCAAGCGGCGATCCTTGTTGGAGCGGATGCAGACTGGAAGTCTTTGGTTCGGGACTCTCCGATACGGCGGGTCGCATGCGACCTAAAGTCGCTAGCGTTTCCGAACAGCTATTTCGATCTAATTACCTGCAACATGGTAGTCGAGCATCTCAAGCAACCGTCACTTGTATTCGCGGAGTTTTTCCGCGTGCTAAGGAGCGGCGGAAAGGTATTGATCCTCACTCCCAATGTCTATCATTGGGTGAATGCCGTATCGAGATTCACGCCATATTCGCTTCACAAAGCGATTAATCGGGTTCTGTTGGGCGTCGATCCGGATGACGTGTTCCCTACGCTATATCGCTGTAACTCGGAGAGCTCGCTTCGATCTTCGCTGAAGAGGACCGGTTTTTCTACCGTCGCAATTCACAATCTTCCGGGCAGGCCACGCCTGGTCAATCTCGGTCCGCTCTTTTATCCAGAATACCTATTCTATCGGCTGAGTCTGAGGTTTTCACAACTACGCGAAGTTCTCT
>Ga0187783_10003641_pt1 | contig 11362 bp, 8 predicted proteins | sample 1015_SJ02_MP02_2_FD_132471 | JGI IMG/M metagenome (GOLD analysis project Ga0187783, IMG submission 132471) | Tropical peat soil microbial communities from peatlands in Department of Meta, Colombia - 1015_SJ02_MP02_20_MG | ecosystem: Environmental > Terrestrial > Soil > Wetlands > Peat | place... | reverse complement strand
CTGGTCGATCGGCCGTAGCGCGCGCGATACCGACCACCACACCGCTGCGTTGACCACGACGAAGAACAACAGCAGTAGCAGCAACAAGCCGCGCGAGGTGCTCCACATCTCCTCGAGCTCATACGTCGGATCGGGAGCCATCACGAGATGACCGACGACTGCGCCCTCGAATGATACGGTACGTATCTCGGATTCCGTGGGCAGCGAGGTCAAATGTACCAGCGCTGTGAACCAACGCGGCGCCCTGGGTCTTCGGTCTGGCACATCCTCGTTGCTGTCAACAAGGCGCCCCTGGCTGTCATAGAAGCGCAGGTCGACGTGGCGGATATCCCCCAGGTCGCGAAGCCGGAACAGGGGTACGACGTACCCGTGAGCGGCCCAGCGATCCTTGAGAATATCAAGTTGCGCGTCGAGAAAGTGGCCTGTCAGGGTCAGTGTCGAACGCACCTCGTCACGCACGTCGTTGCGCGCTTTGCTGATCACGTAAATGCCATCAGCTGCGGTAAGCAGCACGAGCAGCACCGTGATGATCAGACAAACCCGCAGTTTCAACGTGGCATGCGGCGCGCGACGGGCTATCGGGCCGGGCGAAGCTCCGCCCGGTGCCGGATGGTCAGATGCAGTCAACGCGTCCACGCCGTCACTCCCTGCCGTTTGGGCGGATCGGGAATGTGTCCCAACCCGAATTGGGGTATTTTCCCAGTTGTCGGTGACACGGAGTCAAAGATCTGCCCTGGAGGCACTGGCCGATTGTTCCGCCGTGACGTGCTCATAGACTACGCCCTGGGGCGGCGCCTTTTCGAGGAAATAACTATGCATCTCAACCGCGGTTGGCTGGTTTCGCGCTTCAGCCGGGCTTTGGCTGCCGGCGTCACCCTGGCGCTCGCGGCCGTCGCTGGTGCCGCCGATGTGGCCAGGTACGAGATCTTCGTTTCGAATGAGAAGTCCGGGGACGTCACTGTGCTCAGCAGTGGAGACTTCAAGGTTGTCGCCACGATTCCAGCCGGGAAGCGGCCGCGAGGCATACATGCCAGTCCCGATGGGCGCCTGGCCTACGTGGCCTTGAGCGGGACTCCGATCGAGGAACCGCCCAAGCTCGATGCGAACGGGAGCCCGATACTGCGCAAGCATGAGGAAAGCGACGACGACGAGAACCTGTCCGCTGATAAGTCCGCAGACGGAATCGGTGTCATCGACGTGGCGTCTCGCAAGCTAATCGGCAAGATCAACGCAGGCTCGGACCCGGAGGAGTTCGCCCTCAGCAAGGACGGCAAATACTTTTACGTATCCAACGAGGATGTGAAGACCGCGAGCGTGATCAACATCCAAACTGGCAAGCTCGAGCACATAGTTCCGGTTGGTCAGGAGCCTGAAGGTGCGGCTACCTCGCCCGACGGCACTCGTTTCTATATCACCTGTGAAGCGGGCGGCGATGTCTATGCCGTCGATACGCGCAGCTATCGAGTAGTCGGTCACTTCAAGGTTCCCGTGAGGCCGCGCAGCGTGGCCTTTCTGCGCGCGGGCGCCCTGGCCCTGGTTCCGTCGGAATCGACAGGACAATTGAACGTGATCGACACCGACGAATTCAAGGTGGTCCAATTGGTGGATCTTCCCGCCGGGTCTCGACCCATGAGCGTCAAAGTTTCTCTCGACGGTAAGCGGATTTATGTGTCAGACGGCCGTGCCGGAACCATCTCAGTGCTCGACGCACAGACTCGCGCACTGGTGGGCTCGATCCGAGTCGGCCAGCGACCGTGGGGAATTGTGCTGTCACCCGATGGGCGCTACCTGTTCTCCGCCAACGGCCCTTCGAATGACGTTTCCGTGGTCGATCTGACACTCAACTCGGAGATAGCCCGCGTCCGTGCGGGCGAGCGTCCTTGGGGAGTAACTGTCGTAGCCAGATCTGACTGAGACCCAGCTAAACGATTGGGCGGTCCACGGATGACTGAGGCCTCGATCACCGTCAGACCGGCGCGACGCAGCTTGTGGCTGCCGTGGCTGGCAGCCGTGATCGATGTAGCGATCCTCGGCGCCTCTCAGGCTCTGTTCGCGTCTGCTCAGGCACAGGGAACGCCTCCACCGCGACTCGTTCCCAAGGGCTTTCTCAACATGCCGGAGCACCCTTCGGGGCGGCTGCCGTTGCTGCTGTCGCAAACCGGTGCCTTCGCGCAGCTGCGCCCTCTCACTCCCTCTCCCGGGTTGATCCCGTACGATCTCGTGGTCCCTTTCTGGTCGGACGGCGCGATCAAGTCGCGGCTGATTTCCGTTCCCAACGGCAAGATCGCCTTCTCTGCGACCGGCGAGTGGCGCTTCCCATCGGGCACGATATTCGTGAAGACCTTCGAGTTACCGGTCGACGAACGTGACCGAGCCGCGAGGCGGCGCCTCGAGACCCGTTTGCTGGTGCGCGCGGCCGGCGGGGGGGTCTACGGAGTCGTCTACAAGTGGCGCGAGGACGGCAGCGATGCGGATCTGCTGAGCGGGAGTCTTACGGAAAATATCCGTATCAGGACCAGGGACGGTGGCACGCGTCTGCAGTCGTGGTACTACCCGAGCCGGAAAGATTGCCTCGCCTGTCACAACGCGCGAGCCGGTGGAGTTCTCGGCGTCAAGACTCGCCAGATGGATAAGACCTTTGAATACCCCTCTGGCTTGACGAAGAACCAGTTGCTGGCATGGGACGACCTGCGGTTGTTCTCCTCAAGCCTGCGAGGCATTGATACATCGAGGCTGCCGCGGCTTGCGGCGGCTGAAGATGCCGGCCGCAGCCTCGAAGATCGCGCGCGCTCGTATCTGGATGCCAATTGCGCTCAGTGCCACCGCCCCGGAGGCACCGTGGCTTATTTCGATGCCCGTTTCGACACTCCGCCTGAGCGCCAGAACATCATCGATGGTCCGGTCTTGATCGATGAAGGGATTGATCGACCCCGCGTGGTGGCGGCGCACGACATCTGGCGATCGATCGCCTACATGCGGGTTAATACTCTGGATGATATCAAGATGCCCCCGTTGGCTCGCGAGACGATTGACTCGGAAGGAGTCGCGCTGCTGCGCGCGTGGATCGAGTCAATGCCCGGCCGACCCGTGCTGGCGCCGCCTGTCATCGCTGCGGCGGGCGGCAATGCCACCGCGATGGATGTTGCATTGAGCTCGAGTGATGAGGGAGCCGAGATTCACTACACGCTGGACGGGAGCGAACCTGGGCGAGGGGATCCTCTCTACACCAAGCCCATTCATCTCAGCGCCTCAGCAGTGCTGCGTGCCCGCGCCTATAAGAATGGCTATGTCCGCAGCATTGCAGCACAGGGCGTCTTCATTCTGGGCAACTGACATCCCCACGACCCGGGGTTGGACTGCCCAACGGGCACTGAATTTCCGGGGAAGAGGTGTTGGCGTCGGTGCCAGGAGTCGTACCACCTGCGGGTCAAGTATCGAGCCCCGGGAGTCAGGTGACCCGCCGTACCGCTGGCTGATTTCTCTCGCCCGTGATACCACGGAGTCGTGGGCAGCCTCTCTTCCGATTGCGCACGGCCCCCAGGGGGCGTGACGTCGAACGCGGTCACCGTTTGGCACGCGCTCCTCCGTGCGATCGCGCTGTTGAATCTGGCTTTGTGGGCACTATCCGCCGTAGCGGTCGCACGCGCGCCGACTGCGATTAACGCCGGCGCTTACACCGCTGCGCACCTGCAGCTGCTGTTGTCCGCTGTGTACGTGTCGGGCTGCGCGTTCCGTTCCATGCTGCCCGTGTACGACATTCCGCGCGTCGTTCTCGTCGACTCGCGATGGTCCAGCGTCGTGCTGGGTCGGTCGGTGGCGACCCTGGCTGAGGTTTGTTTCGCGGCCCAGTGGGCTTTGATACTGCACCGTGTCGCCGTGCTGAGCGCCAGTTCCTTCGGGCAAGCGGTGTCAGTGGTGATCGTGCCGCTCGTCGTGGTCGCGGAGGTTTGTTCCTGGCACGCCGTGCTGACAACCTCGCAGCGCGGCCATATCCTCGAAAACTCAATCTGGGGGCTCTCGGCAGCGCTGCTGGTTGCCAGCCTGTTGACGATCGGGCCGCATCGGCTCGAGGAACTGTATCCGCCGATGATCGCCTGGTCCGCCGGCGGTGCCGCCTACGCCGCCTTCATGGTCTTCTTCGATGTCCCTATGTACTGGTCGCGATGGCAGGCGGATCGCGCCAGCGGACGCCGCTACCTGAGCATCTCCCAGGGAGCGATAGACGTCTGCCGTCGCCGAGTCCTCTCCCATCGCTGGCAGGACTGGAAGAGCGAGGTGCTGTGGATGTCGCTCTATTTCACCCTGGGGGTCTGGAGCAGCATCTCGATCGTTTACGCAGCGGTTGCTCTGGCCAAGGGGTGAAGAGCGGGTGTCTCACTCCGGCTGCCGCTGCAGCGACTGCAGGCCGGGGGAGGGCGGCGTCGGTGTGTCGCTGCCGACGGTGTGGCCGTCCGGAGCGAGCCACTGGTAGCGAGGTGTGGCGTCGAGGTCGTAGCGTCGGCCGTCGGGCCCGAGATAATGCGCCGTGTTGGTGATCGCATCGTCCATCCGCTGGAATTGCTGCTGCTCACCGCGCCAGCGGGCCATCGCACCGGCGGCAAGCTGCTGCGCGATCTGCTGCTGCTGCGCCGACCACTGCGGATTCTCGCGCAGGCTGCCGACCACGTGATCCAGGATGCGATCGGCGTCTTGTTCCTGTCCTTTCACGGTCACGAACGCGGCCAGCACCTGCGCATGTCCGCTACGCAGCGTCGTCATGTACTGCAGTACCGCGATCGCGCCGCCGCTCAGGCCCGCGGCGCGGCCACCCGTGCAGGTGAATGAGGCCTGGGCGGCGCTCCACTGGTTGTAAGGCCCGAGCGAGTTGGAGCGCGCAAACCGCTCGACGTCCGGCAGGTCGGTGACCTCGCCGATCTTGAGCCCCGGACAGGCGCCGCTCATCGCGCTCGCGGTGAAGCGGCGGACGTAATCGCGCGCGGCGATCGGTGAGTTATAGGGAACACTATCCGGGTCGCCGAGTGCGATCAGGGTGCGTCGGTCGGGTGACAGCACCCGCAGCACCAGGCTGGGCAGTAACTTGATCTTGCGGACGACGCCGCCTGCGACCCGCCAGCCTCGCGGGACGTCGATGGTGAAGGCGTTCTCGTACGGATCGGTAAAAGTGGTCCAGGCGACGTTCGCCAGTCCCTGTGCCGGCGCGACCGCGGACGCGGACGCCGCAGCCGGCGCGGCGCTCGTTGGCGCTGAGCCTGAGGCGCTCGCAGGGCTCTCGCCGGGCGCCGGCGCGAGTGTCGCAGTGAGCTCGAGGCGCTGCGGCGACGCGCCGCCGGTCCAGCGCATCACGGTGAACACCAGTCGATCGCCGGCGTGACGAGTGGCCACGTAGGCGGTGAGATCCGCGGCCGAGGAGATCGCCTGCGAGTCGGCCTGGACGATCAGATCCTGCGACCGCAGCCCCGCGCGCGCGGCGGCGCTCTCGGGCACCACCTCGCCGATGAGCGCGCCCTGCCACGGCGGCGACGGGTTGCCGACGCGCACCCCGAGCAGGCCCTTCCCCGGCGGGGCGCCCGCCGCCGCGGCGCAAGACAGTGCGGCGGCAAATGCGGCGGCGACCAGGATGAACCTCATATCGCAGCCGCTCGTCAGTGAGTTGCGCCCGGCTGCAGCAGGTCGCGCAGCATGGCGACCTCGGCGGTGATGGCCGTGTGCAGCGCCGGGTCGACGTCGGGCGCAAACAGCGGCGAGTGGTTCGAGGGCAGCCGGGTGCCGGCCGCTTCGGCGTCGCGGAGCAGCTGTGGATCGGCACCGCCCAGGCTGAGATAGAAGCCGGGGATCCCCTGTTCGATGAATGCGGAGAAATCCTCCGACGCGGTCTGCGGGTCCTGAGTGACGACGTTGTCATTTGCGAGCGCTCCTTCGAGAACCGTCCGCAGCCGCAGCGTCAGCGCCGGATCGTTGTAAACCGCGTCGGCTTTCTCGTAGCGCTCGATCAGAGGCGCGCGGGCGACGCCTGCCGCCTGCGCCTCCGCGTCCGAGATACGCGTGATGGCCTCCAGCACCTGCTTGCGCACGTCCGCCTTGTAGGTGCGGACGGTGAGACCGAGCTCAGCCTGGTCCGGAATGATGTTGTTCTTGGTGCCGGCGTTGATGTAGCCGACGGTGACCACTGCGAACTCGCCGGGCTTGACCTCGCGGGCCGCAATCGTCTGCAGCGCGAGTATGGTGCGCGCCGCGATGACGATCGGATCGATAGCGGTGTGCGGTGCCGAGCCATGGCCGCCCTTGCCGTAGATGGTGATCCGCAGCGAATCGGCATTGGAGTCGTAGATGCCGGAGACGATTCCCACCTTGCCAGCGGGCAGCTCGTTGCCGACGTGCAGCGCCAGCACGTCGTCCGGCCGCGGAAAGCGCGTAAAGATTCCGTCGCGAATCATCGCCGCAGCGCCGCTGATGGTTTCCTCGGCGGGCTGGCCGACGAGCACCAGCGTGCCGCTCCAGGAGCTGCGGCTGTGGGCCATGATGGCCGCGGTCGCCACTAGCGCACTCATGTGCAGGTCGTGCCCGCACGCGTGCGCGACCGCGACCTCGCGACCGGCGGGATTCTTGGCGCGCACCTTGCTCGCGAACGGCAGACCCGTCTTCTCTTCGACCGGCAGCGCGTCGAGCTCGGTTCGCAGCATGATCGTCTTGCCGGCCCCGTTCCTGAGAACGGCGACCACGCCGGTGCCGCCGACGTGCTCGGTCACCGCGTACCCAAGCGCGCGCAGCTGCGCCGCCAGTTTGGCCGCGGTCTGGACCTCGGCGTCGGACAGCTCGGGATGCTGATGGAGGTCGACGTAGAGCGCATAAGCGCTCGGGTACACGGCATCGACCTCGGCGGAGCCGGCCTCGGCCGGCCGCGAAAGCGCTAGCGCCAGCGCCAGCGCTGCGGAGACGCCTGCCAGCGCAGCGAACGAACGCAGAATCCATCGACCGTTGATCATGACGCCCTCCCGCCTGCAAGCGAGTAAACCCGAGGCGCTTCCGGAGTCAAGGAGTTCGGCGTCGGGTGGAAGCCTTGCGGTCAGTCGACCACCAGCTTGTAGCCGGTCGCCGCGGTACGCAGTAGCGAGGGTACCGCCGGGTCCGCCTCGATCTTCTGCCGCAGCCGGTGCACGAGCTGCTTCAGCAGCTGGCGGTCGCCGCCGCTGCGATGGCCCCAGACGTGCGCCAGCAGCCGATCGGAGCTCACCGGGTGCCCGGCATTGGCGACCAGCAGCTGCAGCAGCCGCAGCTCGAGCTTGGTGAGGCGCAGCGGCTCACCCTGCGCGATGCGCACCGTATGCTCCTCCAGGTCGAGCGCCACGCGGCCGGCGGCCAGCGGCGCGGCCGGCTCCATGCCGGCACGGCGCAGCAGCGCCTTGATGCGCGCCAACAGCGTCCGCGGGCTGAAGGGCTTGGTGAGGTAGTCGTCGGCACCGAGGCCGAGCGCGCGCACCAGATCTTCCTCCTCGCCGCGCACCGTCAGCATCATCACCGGCACGCGCGAGCGGCTGCGGATCGCCTCGCAGACCTGAAAGCCGGAGGCTCCGGGCATGTTGATGTCGAGCAGCACCAGGTCGGCCGATTCCTGCTCGAACAGGCGCAGTGCCGCGACGCCGTCGGCCGCCTTGATCACCAGGTAGCCGGCCTGCGCGAGCGTGAAGGAGATCAGCTCGCGCAGGTCCGCATCATCGTCGGCAATCAACACTTTCATGCACTGCCCTCCGTCGGCAGGGTAAGGGTGAAGCGGGTGCGGCCTGCGCTGGTGCGCTCGAACTCGATGCGGCCGCCGTGGCGCTCGACGATCGACTTCACCAGCCACAGTCCGAGGCCGAGGCCGGCCGGCTCGGGCTCGGCCTGGCCGCGCTGGAAGCGGGCGAACAGCTGCGCGTCCTCGCCGGGCGCAGGACCTGCGCCCTCGTCCTCGATCCAGACGCGCACCTGCGCAGCGTGCGCCTCGGCGCCGATGCGGACCACGCTGTCCTCGGGGGCGAACTTGTTGGCATTGGCGAGCAGATTGACGAACACCTGGGTGAGTCGCGTGCGGTCGCCGTTCAGCAACGGCAGCTCCTCGGGCAGGTCGACCTCGAGGCGCTGGCGGCGCTGCGCCAGCAGCGACTCGACCATCGCCTGCGCTTCGGCAACGATCTCAGCCAGCGCCACCCGCTGTTGGCGGATGGCGAGCTGTCCGGACTCGATGCGCACGCTCTCGAGAAGGTTGTCGATGAGATGCGTCAGGCGGCGCGTGCCGCGCTCGAGCGAGGCCACCAGCTCGCGCCGCTGCGGGCGCGAGAGGCTGTCGAGCCCGTCGAGCAGCAGCTCGATCGAGGCGAGCTGCGCGGCGAGCGGCGTGCGGAACTCGTGCGAGATGTTGGCGAGCACCGAATCGCGCGCGCGGCGCGCCGCCTCGAGCTCGGTCTCATCGCGAATCACCTGCACCTGCAGGCCATCGGCGGGAGCGGCGCTGGTGATCACGGTGGTACGCGGCGCGCCGCTTCCGACCGCCAGCCGCTCGAGGGCATACGCGCTCGCCGAGCTGCGCGCCGCGATGATCGGGCAGCGGAACTCGCACGGCCGCCGGCCGTCCTGCGGCTGCGGGCGCAGCACGTCGCCGCAGAAACGCCCGGTCGCTTCCTCGGGGGCAATGCCGAGCAGTCGCGCCGCCTGTGGATTGAGGTAACGGATGATGCGGTCGCGGTCGACCGCGTAGACCCCTTCGACGATGCCGCCGAGCACCGCGCGCGCTTCCGCCTCGCGGCGGCGCAGCGTGCTGGTCAGCTCGATCAGGTTGCGGCGCATGTTCTCCATGGTGCGTGCCAGCGCCCCGACTTCGGCCGCGCCGCCGGGCGGAATCGAGGCGGAGAAGTCGCCAGCGCCGAGGCGCGTGGCGGCGGCGGTGAGCGCGCGCACCGGGCCGGCGACGCGCTCGCCGAGAATCACCCCGCCCGCCACCGCCAGCGCGGCCAGCAGCAGCGCGGCGAGCGACAGCCGGTGCGCGAAGTGGCGCGCCGGGGTGTCGACCGCGCTCACCGGCAGCAGCGCCTCGATGAGCGCCACCGCCTCGCCGCTCGAGGCGAACACCGGCACGGCGGCGGCATAGGCGTCCTGGGAGTTGATGCGCTGGACCGCGGAGTGGCCGTCGGCGAGGGCGGCAGAGTAGAGCGGCGTGAACGCATCGGCCGTGCTGCTGGTGTAGTTGCGGTAGTCGACGAGGCGCACCTCGGCGCCCACCTGCTCGCTCAGGCGCCGCGCCAGCCGGGCATCGAGACGCCACACCGCGTACACCATCAGGCCCTGCTCACCGAACGGGGCGCGCGCACCGAGCAGCGGCACGCGCTCCGTCAGCGGCAACGCCATGAAGGTGGCGCCCTGCTCGCCGGCGGCGGTGACCAGCTGCCGCCAGTCGATTGCAGGGCCCGACACCGCCACTACCGTCTCGCCGGAGAGCACCGCGCAGGCATCGACCTCCACCGACTCACAGGCGCGACCGAGGAAAGGCGGCAGCGCGTCGCGCTGTCCTTCGGCCAGCAGGCGTTGCAACGTCGGCCGGTCGGCGAGCGAGCGCGCCGCCGCGTGCGCATCCTCGCCGAGGCGCCGCAGGTCCTCGCGCGCGGTGGTGGCGGCGAGCTGCACGCGCCCCTTGCCCTGCTCATCCGCCAGGTCGCGCAGCATGGCGCTCGCCGACCAGGTGATACCGCCGCCGACCAGCGCCACCAGCAGGAAGTTGATCGTCACCAGCCACCAGGTGAGGCTGGTGCGCGCCGGGTCCGGCCACAGCATTTGCCACAGTCGCTGCAGGCGCGCGCGCATGCCGTCAGCGCCTGCGGTAGCCGGTGCGCTCGACCAGCGTCTTCACGAGCAGCGTCACCGCAGCGAGCAGGGTGAGGAGCGAGGCGACCGCGAACGCTCCCACGAAGTTGTACTCGTTGTAGAGGATCTCGATGTGCAGCGGCATGGTGTTGGTGAGCCCACGGATGTGGCCCGAGACTACCGACACCGCGCCGAACTCGCCCATGGCGCGCGCGTTGCAGAGCACCATGCCGTACACCAGCCCCCAACGGATCTTCGGCAGCGTCACCCGGAAGAAGGTGAGCCAGGCGCCGGCGCCGAGGGTGATGGCGGCTTCCTCCTCGTCGTTGCCGAGTTGCTCCATGAGCGGAATCAGCTCGCGCGCTACGTACGGAAAGGTGACGAACATAGTGGCGAGCATGATGCCCGGCAATGCGAACACGATGGAGATCTCGTGCTCCTGCAGCCAGGCACCGAACCAGCCGTGCAGGCCGAACAGCAGCACGAACACCATGCCGGAGATCACCGGCGAGATCGCCAGCGGCAGGTCGATGAGCGTGATGAGGACGCTCTTGCCGCGGAACTCGAACTTGCCGATCGCCCACGCAGCCGCGAGACCGAAGACGGTGTTGATCGGCACTACCACCAGCGCGGTGAGCAGCGTCAGGCGGACCGCGGCGAGGGTGTACGGGTCGGTGAAGGTACGGGCATAGGCCGCGAGCCCGTGGGCCAGCGCCATGGCGAACACCGTGGCGAGCGGCGCCAGCAGCACCGCGGCGAGAAACGCCAGCGTCACCGTGATCGACAGTCCGCGCACCAGGGCATACCAGCGATGCAGGCCGGGGCGCTCGGAGTCGCCGGTGAGTGCACTGTTGGGAACCGCCGCGGCCATCAGTGCGCGGCCCGCACATGGCGGCGCCGCCCCCAGGCCTGCAGCAGATTGATGGTCAGCAGCATGGCGAAAGAGAGGGTCAGCATGACGACACCGAGCGCGGCGGCGCCCTGGTAATCGAATTCCTCGAGGTGGATGACGATGAGCAGCGGGGTGATCTCGGTCTTCATCGGCAGATTACCGGCGATGAAGATCACCGAGCCGTACTCGCCCACGGCGCGCGCAAAGGACATCGTGAAGCCAGTGAGGAGCGCCGGCAGCACGGTCGGCAGAATGATGCGGCGGAACACGTATATCCGCCCGGCGCCAAGCGTTTCGGCGGCTTCCTCGAGCTCGCGTTGCACCTCGAGCAACGCCGGCTGCACCGCGCGCACCGCGAAGGGCATGCTGATGAGCGTCAGTGCCAGTGTCACCCCCAGCCAGGTGTACACCACCTGCACCCCGAGCGGCTCGAGATAGCGGCCGATCCAGCCGCCGGGCGCGAACACCGTGGTGAGCGCTATGCCTGAGACCGCGGTCGGCAGCGCGAACGGCATGTCGATCAGAGCATCGATCACTTTGCGTCCCGGAAAGTGATAGCGGGTGAGTGTCCAGGCAATGATGAAGCCGAACACCAGGTTGATCGAGGCGGCGAGCAGCGAGGCGCCGAAGGACAGGCGG
>Ga0187783_10003640_pt1 | contig 11367 bp, 8 predicted proteins | sample 1015_SJ02_MP02_2_FD_132471 | JGI IMG/M metagenome (GOLD analysis project Ga0187783, IMG submission 132471) | Tropical peat soil microbial communities from peatlands in Department of Meta, Colombia - 1015_SJ02_MP02_20_MG | ecosystem: Environmental > Terrestrial > Soil > Wetlands > Peat | place... | reverse complement strand
TATGTCTGCGCGCTTGCAAAAACGTGGTTCAAAACACCGCTCGATCCCGCCGACCACGTCACCATCTTCGCGATTAGCGGCTCGATCATCGTGCTATCGGCGATTTTGAATTCGATCGGGGCCAAGATCATGGGGCAAGTCGCGCGTTTCGGCGTCTATGTCGAGAGCATTGGGACGTTCGGAGTTTTCTTGGTGCTGGCGGCGTTCGGTTTCCATCAGGGGCTGGGCTTCGTGTTCTCGTCGCAAAGCGTCGAGCACCTCAAATCCAACCCGCTCGGCTTGGATTTCGGCGGAAACTGGTGGACGGGTGCGGCGCTGGTAGCGATTCTTGCCAACGTCTACATCTTCTACGGGTTCGAATCCGCGGGCGATATTTCCGAAGAAACCCTCGAGGCGCAGCGCCAGGTTCCGCGAGCGATGCGCGATGCGCTGCTGTACGGCGGCATCGCCTCGTTTGTTCTGGTGCTCGGACTGCTTCTTGCCACGCCGCAGACCGGCATCGGCAGCGTCGTTTCGGGCGGGATCAATACCGTTCTCGCAGTCCTGCCGGGATGGCTTGCGGATTTCTTTCTTGTCATGGTCGTGGTGGCTTTCTTTAGTTGCGGCACCGCCGTTCAAGGCGCGGGCGCGCGGGTTGCGTTCGCGCTCGCGCGCGACGGCGCGCTTCCGCTAAGCGGACGGGTCGGGCGAGTTTCGCCGCGTCATCATACGCCGGTAAATGCGATTTTGGTCGGAACGGTCGTGCCGTTTGCGTTCTTGCTGCTCGTTCTCGTCAATCCGAGCAGGACCGTGCACCTGCTATGGTTCGATTACCCGGCCCACGTCAACGCGCTCTACGCGCTGGTATCGTTTGCAACCTCCGGCATCTATCTCGCCTTCTTTCTCACCGTGCTCGGTGCGTTAATCGCTCGCTGCCGCGGGTGGAGGCCCAACGGAGCGTTCAAGCTAGGACGGTGGGGGATGCCGGTCACGATCAGCGGCGGGCTTTACCTAATCCTGATGCTCGCCGACATCGTTTGGCCGAGCTCGCTGTCGAGTGGGCGCGCGGTCTTCAATTACGGATGGGTCACGCTGTTGGTCATGGCGATCATCGTAGGGTTGGGAGCGATCTACGAAATGCTCGCGCGGCCCGATCGTCGCATCGCAGTGCCGCTTTACGGCGTCAACGCAAATACGGTTCCAAGCCCTTCCGAGCCGCCACCGGAGCTTGTTCCGTAAAGCACGCCGCTGCTTGCAGCGAGGCCGGCTAGCGGCGCCGCCCCGTCGGGTTTTCCGGTGAAGCTGTACAACACGCTCTCGCCCGACGAGCTGACCTCAAAGACGGTTCCATCTCCGGGCCCGCCGCCGTTGCGGGTCGTGCCGTAGAGCGCGCCGCCTAAATACGTGAGCGGTGCAAGCGGATAGGCGCCATCTTTGACGGTCGCGCAGCAGTTGAAGCTGTGCAGCACCGTCTCGGCACCGGTTACGGGGCTCGCTTTAAAGACCGTCCCGTCGCTGTCTTCGCCGCCGCTCAAAGTAGTGCCGTAGAGCTCGCCGCTGACGGCGACGAGGTTCGCCGACGGAAACGCGCCGTCGCTCGACGAGGGCGAATACTTGAAAAGGTGCAGCGTGGTCAGCACTCCTGCGGTGGTGACTCGAAAGATCGTCCCGCAACCCGTCGAGCAAAGGCTGCTCGAGACACCGCCGTACTGGGCGACTCCGTAGAGAGATCCGCCGAACGCAAGCAGACCCGCAACCGAATTAGCTCCGTCCTTGCCGCCACCGAACCGGTGGATCACGTTCTCCGCGCCGTTCGTGCCGACCGAAAAAATTGTCCCGCACCCGAAGGTACAAAGCGCACGAACTATCCCGCCGTAGAGCGTCGTGCCGTAAAGCTTTCCGTCGAGAGGCGTCAACCCGGCCATTGGATAGGCGCCGTCCTTCTCACCCGCGAAACTGTACAGAACGCGGTGCGATCTTCCGTTCGTATCGAGCGCAAAGACGGTACCGCAGCCGCCCGAACATGCCGTGCCGGTTCCACCGTAACTCGTCGTGCCATACAACGCGCCGTTGATCGTTATCAGCCCCGCCGATGGACCATCGCCGTCGCTGCCGCCCTTGAAGCGGTAAATGACCTTCTCGCGCCCTGCGGAATTCACGCGAAAGACGGTGCCGCAGCCATACGCGCATGCCGCATTGGTAATGCCGCCCGAAGACGTCGTTCCGTAGAACTCGCTGCCGACGGAGATAAGACCGGCTAGCGGATGCGCGCCGTCGTCGGCTTTGCCGAACTGGCCGAAGCTGTAGAGCACTCGATAACTGACGGATTTCGGCCGGAGGTTCGGCACGGTCACGGAGCTCGAATCCGGCAGTGCGAAGCCTCCGCCGCGCGCGCATGCGGCTAGGGCGACGCACAGCCACGCAACGAGCGCCCGGCGAGCCGGTCGAACTCTAATCGTCGGGCTCCGTCGAAGGTTGCGTAAAGAAATAGCTGGGCGGATAGGGAGCGGGAATCGGCTTAAACGGCGTCGGAGCTTGCGTAAAATCGAAGCAATCGCTGAGGTCATCGGACCGAGCGTCGGTCGTGTGCATCGAAGGCAAGCCGAAGACCTTTTCGGCAAACTTTAGGATGCTTCCGAATTCGTGCTCCACGTGCGAAACGTAATGGGGTTTGGCATACGGCGATATCACGAGCAATGGCACGCGGAACCCGAGTTCGTACGAGTTATAGATGATCGGCGGGACGTGATCGTACCATCCGCCCCAATCGTCCCAGGTGACGATGATCGCGGTATCGTTCCAATACTTGCTCTCGCCGATCGCGTTGACGACCGCGGCGACCCACGACGGCCCCGTGCCGTTCGTGTCGAGTGCATGGTCGGAAGCCAGCGCCGTCGGCGTCACCCAGGAGACGTCGGCCAAGTTCCCGTTTGCCACGTCCGTAAGAATCTGCGCCGGCGGCGCAACCGCCTCGTTGGAAAAGCCGCGGCTTTCCACGATCCGCAGAACCGCATCCGGCCCGTTCCAGATTCCGGCTCCCGGCGTAGCTTGGTAATATCGCCACGTTAGGCCCTTATCGTCGAGCAGCTCCATCAGCGAGATCCGGTTGAAGCACGGATAGACCTTTTGGTTCTCGCTTCCGGCCGCGTCGATCACTTGCACGAGCGATCCGGGCGGCGAGTTGCAGCCGCCGCTGGAGAGATCGCTCGGGCGGAACGGATTCTCCGACGCGCGCAGCGTCGAGCCGTTGGCGATCGCCGAGGTTCCGCTCACGATATATTGATGCGCGGGAAAGCTCGGGCCTTGATTCGTTTGGAACATATGATCGCCGAACGCGTAGCGGGTCGCCATGATGAAGTACGGCTTTATTTCGTTATGGGGAACGTAGCCGTAGGCGCGCTGCTGCTCCGGAATACAGATGATGGGCGCCAAGCACGACGATTTGTTGTTATTGAACCCGTTCAGCTTGCCGCCGTTGTACTCGATCCAGAACGAGTCGTGGGTGTGCCCCAAGTCATACGGCGCGGTGATGCTGATGGGCTTCAGCGGAACGCTTTGGCCTTTTGAGTTCAGGCCGCTGAGGACCGTGTCCGCGCCTGGAAGACCGTTGAATAAATTGTCAGGCGTGCGGTTTTCCTGAAAGATGATGACGACGTGCCGGATCTTCGACGCCGGGCCGGCCAGCGAAGCCGGCGCGACCGGCGACGGCGGGAGACCGGCGGTTCCCGCGCGAGCGCAGCCTGCGAGCATGGCAAGCAGGAAAGGAAATGCGCTGCGCAAGCGCCTCATGGCGGCGACCCCTAGGGCGCGATTCCGAGAGCTACGGGGCCGTCGAGATTGCGGCTGATGGAATGCATCGGCTTGCTCCCCGATGACGAGTATATTGAAACGCTGCTCGGGCACGTGTTCGCTACGTAGAGCAAACCCGACTTGCTCAGCGCCATCGTGGTCGGACAAGCGATGCCGTCCGAAATGACGCGAACGAGCGAAAGCGTGTTCTCCGAATACACGGAAACCGTGTTGTTGCCGTAGTTGAGAACGTAGAGCTCCTTGGACGGCGCCGAGATAATCGTCAGCGGCCGGCGGACGCCGTCGGCGATCGTGCGCGGCATATCCTTATGCCGGCTGCCGTAGACGGTCACGGTGTTCGCGTGATGGTTAGAAACGTAGAGGTTGCCCCCACCGTCGATCGCCAGCGAGACGGGCGTCAAAATTCCCTTCTTGTACGTCTTCGTCGGCGACAGCTTGCCGGGCGCGTACATCGTAACGGTGTTGTTGGACCAGTTGGCAACGTAGAGATTGTCGGAGCTGTCGAACGCGAGCGCTTCCGGCCCGCGCACTTCGGAGGAGATCGTTTGCAGCACGGTGGACGAGCCGGGGGCGTAGATCGTGACGTTGCTGGCGCCGTAGTTCGCGACGTAGAGCCGCCCCGACGGGCCAAACCTCATCTCGTACGGTCCATAGATGCCGTTGGTGATCGTGCGCGTCGGCTGCGTGGCCCCGGGCGCATAAACCGCAACGCTGCTCGTGAGACTTCCGCTGGGCTGGCCGTAGTTGCCGACGTACAGATTTGCGTATTTGTCGAGCACGAGCGCGTTGGGATACTCGATACCGCTCGTGAGCGCGCGCACCTGAGACTTGCCGTTCGCAGAATAGCCGTTGACCGTATTGCCGTACCAGTTCGCGACGTAAACGTCTCCCGCGGCGGCGCGGTTCGCATCTTGCGGCGGAGCCGCGAGCGGGAGCGTTCCGTCGCGCCCTCCGGAGCAGGCGGCGAACGCCAGCGCAACCAACGCAACGAGAAACGGCCGGCTCATCGCGGTCGAGCTTCGAGTTTGCGCAGGGTAAGCCTGCCGCACCACAAAGACACCGCCCGGTTGGAGGTCTACCGATACAAATGGACGCGTGATTGATTCGCTCTAAGCTCCCCGCGGGACTTGCCGTGGCCGCGCTCGGCGTCGTCTTCGGCGACATCGGAACCAGCCCGCTATATACGCTCAAAACCTGCTTCACGAGCGCGAACGCCGCACCGACGGTTGAAAACGCCGTGGGCATAGCTTCGTTGCTGATTTGGACGCTCTTCTTCGTCGTTTGCGTGAAGTACGTGACCGTGCTGATGCGGATCGATCACGACGGCGAGGGCGGGATTCTCGCCCTGCTGGCGCGCGCTCAGCCGCCGAAGATTCTCGGAGTTCCGGTCCGGCCGAACTGGATTGTGTGGGTTGCCGTCGCGGGCGGTGCGATGATTATCGGAGACGGCATGATCACGCCCGCGATCTCGGTGATATCCGCCGTTGAAGGATTGCAGGTCGCGACTCCGGCGGCGCAGCCGTTCATCGTGCCGATCTCAGCCGGGATTCTGATCGGGCTTTTCTCGATTCAATGGCGCGGCACGCAGAGCGTCGGGGTCGTCTTTGGGCCGATCATGGCGCTATGGTTCGCCGCAATTGGCGCGACGGGACTTGTGGCGATTGCCGCGCATCCCACCATTCTTGCCGCGCTCAACCCCCTGCAGGCCGCCTGGTTCGTGACGCATCATGGAATTTACGGTTTCTTGATTTTCGGCGCCATCATTCTCGGCATGACCGGCGCCGAGGCGCTGTACGCCGATATGTCGCATTTCGGCCGGATTCCGATTACGCTTGCGTGGTACGTCTTTGTCTTACCGGCGCTGGTTCTCAATTACGTCGGTCAAGCTGCGGTCATTGCAGCAAATTCCGCCGCGTTGAATTCGCCGTTTTATGCACTCTCGGGCGGCTGGGCGCTGCTGCCGATGGTCGCGCTCGCGACGGCCGCTACGATCATCGCATCGCAGTCGCTGATCTCCGGCGCCTTCACGCTAACCGAGCAGGCGATTGCGCTCAATCTGTGTCCGCGCATGACGGTTCTCCACACCTCGACGCAAGAACGCGGGCAGGTCTACGTGCCGACGATCAACGCCATCCTCGGCATCATGTGTGTTTTGCTCGTCATCACGTTTCGCAGCAGCGACCGGCTCGCCGCCATGTACGGCCTGGCCGTATCGGCAACGATGCTTGCGACCGACATCGTCTTCTACGTGGTGGCGACGCGACGGCTGCATTGGAAACGCGCGGCCGCTCTGCCCGTCGCGCTCGCGTTCGGCCTGCTCGACGCGACCTTCGTCACGGCAGGATTGCCGAAGTTTCTCGACGGCGCCTGGGTGCCGCTGGTGGTCGCGGCCGTGATCTTGCTCGTTGCGCTGACGTGGCTGACGGGGCGGCGCGCGGTCGCGCGCGCGCTGCGCAAACAACAAGAGCCGGTGCGAGAGTTTTTGGAACGGTATCCCGCATCGAGCGGGTCCCCGAAAAGAGCACTGGTTCTGCTCAGCGGCGACCCATCGCGCATCCCGCTCGTGGGCAGCCATCCTTGGCTCGAGCCGCTCGTCACCGACGATCTCGTCGTGGTGCTGAACGTACAATCCGTCGCGCGCCCATACGTTGCGGAGGCACAGCGCGTGCAGATCGACCGCCTCACGCCTCGCTTCGCGAGGGTTCGAGCCGAGTTCGGCTACATGGAGTCTCCTCGTATCATGCCGATATTGCACGCCTGCGGCGCATCGGAACTGGAGATCGACAAGGACACGACGTCGTTCGTATACGCCAACCCGGTGATCGTCGCGAAGCCCGGCGGCCTGCCGCGCTGGCAACGGACGCTGTTCGACCTCATGCAGCGGCTCGCGCTCACGCTCGCGGCCGAGCTGGAGATCAAAGCAAATCGCCGTATCGAGCTTGGCGTTGAAGTAGCGGTTTAGCTACGGCAGAATCGCGCCGTCCAGCGTCGAGCCGCTGTCGCGGCGCAGCGCCGCGGCCGTCACCGGAGTGCAAGTTTTCGGTTCGAACGGATCGGTGCAAAGCTGCACGTTGACGAAGCTCGCTCCGGTCACGAGCGCCCCCGGCATCGGGTCGCACTTGCTCGCGCGCTGCGTCTGATCGGCCGCGTACCAGCAGAGTGCCGCCCCATCGAACTTCGTTCCACGCAGATCGGCTTGCGAGAAGTCCACGGAGACGAGTGGCAGGCCCGACAAGTCGCGTCCCGCCAGTGAGGCCTTTTGGAAGTCGCAAGCGACGCAGCCGGAGAGGAGCGCGCGCAACTGCGCGTCGGCAAGTTTGGCGGCAAAGCCGCTGAAGTTCGCCGCGGTCATGCGCGCACCCGCGAAGCTTGCACCGTCGAACTTTGCGCCCTTAAAATTGCACGCCGTGCACTCGGCGCCGTCGAAGACCGCTCCGCGAAGGTCCGCTCCTTCGAAATTCGCCGCGATGAACTTCGCCCCGCGAAACGATCCGTTCGTAAGGATCGCGTTTTGAAAATTCGATCCTACGTAAACGACGCCGTCGAAGTTTTCATTCGCCAGTCGCGCGCCCAGGTAGTTGCACCCCATGCAGAACTTTAAAACGTCCGCGCCGGCATCCCGTCCGGAAAACCAAACGAGCGCGAGCGCAGCCAGCAGAATCCGGCTTGTCGCGGCAAAAACGCCGCGGCCGTATGCAGCGCACCGCACCTATTTAGCCCGACTGACTAACGCGGCCTCGGGCTCCACAAAACCGGTAATGGTCTTGACCGCGTTCCCGCCTGTGGGATATTTCCAGAACAAGACGTCCGCTACGGACGGACCGGAGTTCGGTCCGATGACCCGATCCCGCTCGATCCAAAACTGACCGACGGTGGACGACCCCTCGAGCGGCGTCGATCCCTCCGCGGTTCCGTTGCTGCCGCTAATCTTGAACTCATAGATGGTCGATCCGCGATACCCGGGGACCTGATCGGCCACGGCAACGTACGGGCCGTCGCATTGCACGCCGGTTGGAACGAGGATCGACTCGTGGAGCGTGATGTTGGTAAACGACGTCGTTCCATGAGGCATCTCCGCAAACGCGAAGTAGCTGTTTCTTAGATATCCGTCGAAAAAGAGGTTCCCCTTTGCGTCGTAGCTGCCGTAGCTATACCCGAAGATGGTTGGATCGGTGTAGTTCTGCGGACTCCCCTGCGCGTGTTTGTAAATGGCGACGCTGCCCGGAGAGCTGCCCTGCGAGTCGCCCATGACGGCGAGCTTTCCGCTCGTGGGATCGAGCGCGCAGCCCACCGGATAGTAGCCGGTGTCGAGCAAGGTTTTGATCGGGCTCGTGCCGCCGTGCGCAAACTCTTCAATTGTTGCGTCGTGGCTGTCCACCACGTAGACGTCGCCGCGGCGGTCGGTGCAGAGGCCATGCGGATCGGTCACGGTTAGCGATCCCTCGAGTTTCCCGGAAGGATACGCAAACACGTCGACCGCGCTTGCTCCGCTGTCCGATACATACAGCAGATCGGCGTTCTTGGCGTCGGGCGCCATCCAGCCTGTTGCGGCCGTTTGTGTACTTGACGCGGGTGCCATTTGCCCGCTAGCGCAGCCGGCAAGAAATCCGAAAATTGTGAGGAGCGCGATGAAGCGTGTACAGTTCATAAGGCCCACTTATCATGCGCGCGGTGCATTCTATCCTTCAGACCTGGAACGAACCTAACGGCGGTTCGCGATTTCATAGCGGGCCAGCTCGAACAGCTCGTCCTCGTGAAAGCCGAGCTTCGCATAGAACTTCTTTAAGTGCGGCTCGCGGTGCGGGAGCTCCACCATGACGCTCGATGCGTTTGTCTCCCTTGCGTGCGCGACGACGCGCTCCACGAGGCGTTTTCCTACGCCGGCATCTCTGCTCGACTCGGAGACGTAAAGGTCGCTCAAGAACCAAATCCGCCGGCAATACCACGACGACCACAGCGGATAAAGCTGAACGAAACCGATCGCTTCGTCACGGGCACGCGCTACGAAAATTACCGAGTCGCCGCGCTCGAATCGCGCTCTTAGAAAGCGCTTCGATTCTTCGACGTTAGGGCCGGCGAAAAACGCCCGATAGTCGTCAAAGAGGGGCGCGAGCGCGTCGAGATCCGCCGAATCGGCCCGTTCGATAGTGCTAGCGATCGCTGCCAAGGGAGCTTACGCTTCCAGCGTCTCGGCTGCGCGCCTTCTCTTACAGATGCCGCCGGCGACCGCTCCAGCGCTGGTTAGCTTTATAAGCAGGCGAGGGAAAGGCTAATCGACGACGATTGCGGTATGCTCCCGCTACGGCGGGCGACTTGACCCACCCCCTAGAGACTTCCTAAGGAGCACATCATGAAAAAGCTTAACACTTGCGCCGCCATCGGCATTGCACTCATTCTGTTCGGGTCGACCGCGTGCGGCGGCGCCGGCGGTACCGGCGGCATGCCGGCGGCGAGCGGAGCGGCGCAAGCGCCTTCGGCCCATTTTAACGGCGGTAAGAATGCCGACAATTTCAGCGGCGAATGGTCCGGCAAATTTGTGGACAGCGCATACGGAAAGGGCAAAGGCTCCGCATCGTACGGTCAATATCAAACCGCGATCGGCGGCATTCTGTCGGTTAAGTACAAGTCGGGAACGCTCACCGCATCGGTCGTTCAAGTCGCTAGCGGGCTTACCGTTGACGGAACGACCATTGGGGGAAGCGGCAGCCTTTACTGCTCGTTCTCGACGACGGGAACGTACGATCCGACGACGCACGTTTTGGCTGGATCCTATAAGGCCGTCAACGGCTGCACGGGCGAAACCGGCACGTTCGCGCTGAAGCACACCTGCTACTACAAGGGCGGTGCCGGCTCCGACATCCGCCCGCAAAGCAGTCCGAAATCCTGCTAAATGGCGAGGGCCCGCGTCGCGGCCTCAGCGTCGGTCCACGACTTGCCCTCCTCGAACAAACGCTTCAAATCGCGTTCGGAGAAACGCTCTCTCAGCGAGTCGAATAACGCGTCGACCATCCGCTGTTCGTAGGCTGCGCGTTGCCACTCGGCAGCGCGCAGCCGGTCTTCGGCGTAGCCGATCAGTCGCGCAGCGCCGTCGGCGTCCCGCGTGCTCCGGATGATTGCGAGGTATGCGATCGCCATCGGGGTCAAAACCGGATGGCCGGTTCTGGCGGCCTTTGCAAGTGCGTCGCGCGCAAACGGCTCGGCACGTGCACCGTCTCCGATGGCCAGGTAACAACCGGCAATGTCTACGGCGCGATACATCACGATATCGCGACCGCTCTCAAGCCGAGCCGCTTCCAAGAATCGCTCGGCCGCGCCCTCAAAATTGTTGGCCTGGTCTTCCTCCCATTTCCCCCACCATTCCAGCGCGCGTGCGGTTTCATCGTCGCGGTCAAGGGTGCGGAAGATCGCGACGCCCTCGGCAAAGAGCTCGCGCACTCTCTTCGGGCCTTCGGCCGCAAAGGCCGACGCACAGCGGCGCAGCGTATCGGCCAATAATCGCCGGTCGCCGCTGTTGCGAGCCAGCTGCAAAGCCTCGACGGCCTTGGCTCTTGCCTCGTCGTAGCGCGATTCGTCGGCATAACGCGAGGCGACTTGAGAAAGAGCGCGCGTTAGACCGCGCTCGTCGCCTGCCTCACGAAACATCGCCGCCGCAATCAGCGCTTCTTCGAGCACGTTCTTGTTCTTTCCGAGATTGCTGTAGAGCATCGAGAGACCATAGCGCAGTCGCGCCTCGACCGCGCGAGAAAGGGTAAAGCCGCCTTCCAAGACGCGCCGACAGTATTCGACGCCTTCGTCGACGATCACGAGACGCAAGAAGACGATGGTCGCGTTGGCGACCAGCTTTACGCCCAGCTCGGGATCGTAGGCTTCGGTAAAGCTCCACCGGAGCGCCGCTCGGAGGTTGGCAAGGTCGCGCTCCAGCCGCGCGATCCAATCGCGAGCCGGACCGTTATCCCATTCCTCGTACCAGGAATTCGCCAAAAGCCCAAACGCGCCGGCGTGACGGCGGCGCGCTTCATCCGCCTCGGCCTCCTCGTTTAGCTTGTTCCAAGCGTACTCGCGAATCGGCTCGAGCAGCCGGAAGCGTTGATTCTCTTCTTCCCCGTCGAGCACGAGCAGCGATTTGTCGGCGAGCGATACGAGCAGATCGAACACTTGCCATTCGTCTCTGCTATCCGCGCAGACGTCGGCCGCCAGCGCAACTGTGAACCCGCGCAAAAAAACCGATGCGTAGCGCAGCGTCCGCTGCTCCTCGTCGCTCAGGAGATCGTAGCTCCAACCGATGAGCGCGCTCATGGTTTGCTGGCGAGGGCGGCGATCCCGGCCACCCGCGAGCAGTCGCAGCTCGAGATGGGACGCGAGGCTCTCGATCGACATGCTGCGAAGCCGCGCCGCGGCGAGCTCGATCGCTAAAGCGATGCCGTCGAGGCGAGCGCAAATATCCTCCACGATTGATGTCTTTTCTTCGAGCCCGAGCGCGGGATTTGCAGCTCGCGCGCGATCCGCAAAAAGCCGCGCGGCAGATCCGAGATCGAGCGACGCCAAACGATAGACCCGCTCGCCCGAGATATCGAGCGG
>Ga0187783_10003639_pt1 | contig 11369 bp, 9 predicted proteins | sample 1015_SJ02_MP02_2_FD_132471 | JGI IMG/M metagenome (GOLD analysis project Ga0187783, IMG submission 132471) | Tropical peat soil microbial communities from peatlands in Department of Meta, Colombia - 1015_SJ02_MP02_20_MG | ecosystem: Environmental > Terrestrial > Soil > Wetlands > Peat | place... | reverse complement strand
TGCTGACGGTAGCTTGCGCGCTCGCCAGCTTTGCCTTCGCCTGCGCGACGCCGTTCGCCGCCTTTGCGGTGGTCGCTGCGGCGATGCTGCCACTGCCGTCGGCGCTGCTTACTGTCGCCGCGGCATGGCTTGTCAATCAAGGGATCGGCTTTGGTTTTCTCCATTATCCGGTCGATGTGAATACAATTGCATGGGCCTTGGTGATCGGCGCAGCCGCGCTCGCGGCCACCGCGACGTCCGTGATGCTGCTGCACGCGACGCGGCGGGCTAGCGCTGCCGTTGCCTTTGGCGTCGCGTTGCTCGCGGGCTACGCCGCTTATGAATTTGTGCTGTTCGCGGCGACGCCGTTCTTGGGCGGCGAGGACAATTTCACCGTGGCGATTGTCGGACGCCTCGGCGGCCTCAACGTGCCTTGGCTGATCGGATTGATCGCAGCCTGCGAGGTGTCACGGCTGTTCAATGCGGGCCGGCAGCGCCAAACGGTGTCTTGAGTTCGAAACGCGCTTTTCTGCGCGCGCAGGGGCTCCGCCACCATATTCCGCAGAAGAAAGGGCACTCGAAATGGTGTTGAGAGCGCTTGCCGCGGCTTCGATATTATTCATTTTCGCCATGGCTGCTCCCGTCAGTGCCGAGACGCCGGAGGAGTGGGTCAAACTGCTCACGCGGGTCCACGGTGGGTTCGGCTCATTCCTGCCGGTCGGGATCCGGATCGGCGAGGATGCCGTGAAACGCCTGGACGCCAAACCGCGTGAGTTGACGGTGTTGTTTTATCAGGGCGAAGGAACGCCCTGTCCCTGCTCCGCCGATGGCGTAATGCTCGCCGTCTATGCAAGTCCCGGCCAAGGAACGCTGCAAATCGCCACGGAGAAATCTCCGCCTGGCACTTTCGCAATGGTTGTCATCAAGCCACGCAAGGGCGACGCCGGATTCAAATACACCGTGCCGATGGCGGTGATGCCCAAGCTTGGCGAGATCAATCGCACCATTACGGACCCGCTGGGGCGCTACAACGCGGTGATGGCGATCCCTGACCTATTTACGGTCGAGCCAGCTAATTGACTATGTCCGAGCGCGGCGGTCATTGACTGCAATTGGCGAACCAAACGACATCGTCGCGCGCTGATTCGCGACCCTTGGTTGGCGCGTCCGGTGTCGCGCGCAACCGCTTATGCCGAAACCGCCCCGGAAACTTGCCTTCGTCCTGGCCGCTACCGATCACGGCACCATGATCGTCAATCGCTTCGACCGCACGGTCGATGAGACCGACGAATACGGCCTCGGCCTGCAGCTTCTCGAGAAAGCCGCCTACGATCCCGACGAGGTCTTTGCTGCTCCTGGTGCTCGATCTGCGCCGCCAATGTTATGGCGACGGCGTCGTGGCAATCGACTGCGGCGCCAATTGCGGCGTTCACACCGTCGAGTGGGCTAAACATATGACGGGATGGGGCGTCGTCGTGGCGATCGAGGCGCAGGAGCGCCTATATTACGCGCTCGCCGGCAACATCGCAGTCAATAATTGCTTCAACGCCCGGGCCATCCACGCCGCGGCGTCGAACACCTGCGGCACCATGAAAATGCCGGTTCCGAACTATTTAAATCCCGGAAGCTTCGGCAGCCTCGAGCTGAAGAAACGGGCCAGGCCGTAGTCCATCGGACAGCCGATCGATTATTCGGAAAGCAAGTTGACCGATGTGGCGACCATAGCCTTCGATACGCTCAATCTGCCGCGCCTCGACTTGATCAAGATCGACGTCGAAGGAATGGAGCTCGACGTGTTGGCGAGCGCGGCGACTTGCATCGCCAAGCTGCACCCGATCCTGCTGATCGAGACGATCAAGAGCGACAAGAACGAATTGCGCGCATGGCTGGAAAAGTTCGGCTATGTCGCCCTTGAGACTGGTATCAATTATCTTGCCATCCACTATAGCGACAAATGCTTGCCGCATATCAAGGCCTCGGCGCCCCGAGCCGCATAAAGTGACCGGCATAGGCGAAGGCCCTTTGCGGCACCTTTGTCGCCGGTCGATGATGCGCGCAAGCGGCCGCGTCGGATGTCCGTATGTGACGCTGAGCGGACATCGCCCGGCGTTGCGATAGTCCCACTCCCAAAACGCGAGAAGCCCCGACCTGCTAGTCAAGGGGCTTCTCACAAAACCGTTGTCCAACGTTCGCCAACATACCTCAGGGATTTGAATTCGGTATTAACTGCACGTCGGTTTGCAGGTAAATGCAAATTAGCAAAGGCTGACGGTTTGACCCATTTCAACAGGTGCTGCCGAGGGTTTGCCGCAGTGCAGCGCCCCGGCACCTCCGGAAAAGATTTTTTCGCGATCGACGCACGAGGGACGTCGTCGGCTATGATGAGGTGACGTTGCAATGATCAAACCTTGGGTATTTGAATTCTTGCCCGAGCTGGGAGGCTCAAGCCTGGAGCCGGATCCGCGCGATGTGGCGACGCTGTTCACGCGCTATCTCGATCTGTGGGTCCGAGACGAGTCGCTTGGCTTCGAGGGCATATTTTTCAGCGAGCACCACTTCGGTCGATCCTACTCCCCGTCGCCCAATCTGCTGATTGCCGCGCTTGGCCCGCGAACGAAGAGACTTCGTCTCGGCGTCATGGGAGTCGTACTGCCCTACTACCACCCGGCCCGGGTGGTGGAGGAAATCGGCATGCTGGACCACTTGACCGGCGGCCGGCTGGAAATCGGCACCGCCATCGGCGTACCACAGGAACTCGCCCGCCTGAACATGACGATGGCCGAGGCTCGCGAACGCAACGACGAGATCGTTACGGTTCTCGATGCGGCATTGGCCAACCGCGTTGTCTCCCACCGCGGCAAATATTTTTCATTGACCGATTTGCGCCTGCTGCCCCGCCCGTTGCAGCAACCTTCTCCGCCGCGATGGACGACCGTCGTCAGTGCAGAATCGGCGCGGCGCGCCGCTCGGCGCCGGATCAAGATCAGTACCGGCTTTAATTCCACGCAAACAATCAAGCGCATCTTTGATGCCTATCGCGAGGAGGCGGACGCGGCCGGATTTACTGCAGACCCTGAATATTTTGCGTGGCGACGTCGCGTCACGGTGGCGCCGACGGCCGATCAAGCGCGCGTTTATGCGCAAGGCGTGGCCGAACGCTTGAAGAGCTTTGTGGCCGAGGACGAACGCTTAAGCGCCCACGTGCCCGACGCGCCGGCGCCCTCCGGCGGGTTTACGCTGAGCGACGACGAGTTCATCACCGGCACGCCGAAGGACGTCGCGCAAAACATCATCGCGCAGTGTCGCATCGTTGGCGCGGGGCATTTCCTGACCGTGCTTAATTGGAGCGCGCCGTTCGCTGAAGTTGCCCAGGCGCACGAACTCTTCGGTCGCGAGGCTATTCCGTTGCTGCGGACAGCGCCATGAAGGCCGTCCGACCAGAAATGGTCGGCTTTACTTTACGCGACGCTGTCACGTTCGATTTCGGCGATCAGCGCCGCCGGCGATTGGGTTGCGTTGACGACGGCGCGGGCGCACGCCAACAGCCTGTCGACATGGTCCGCAGCGATTGAAGCCAGGATCCGGCGGAATTTTTCCTCGATCTGCCGCTCATCGAACGGCCGCTGCGGGTCACCCGGCACCGCGACGACGAGCCGCTCGCGGCGGCCGTGAGCGCCGCGGACGACCACCCTTGCCGACCACGCCTTGGGATAATGCGCAAGCAAGGCGGCATCGGCGTCAACCGTGATCCTTTGCATGAAATCGGCAATGTCGTCGGCCAATTTTGGTGGCGAAGAGCCGACGTCGTACAGGCGGGCGCGATCGCACGCTGCCAGTGCCAAGCGATAGTGGACGCTGGTGAGATGCGAAGCACGGTTGCCGGCCTCGACGCCGTGGTTGATCATTCTCAGATACGGCGGCGAAACGTAGACCTCTATTGCCGCAATCGCCTCGCGCGCAATGCCGTCGGCGATGAGTTCCAGCAAAGCTTGCGTTGCGGCCATCGTTTGCCGTGCGGCGCACCACGGTTTGATCGACGTCTCGTCGATGGCGTAGCGCCGGCCGAGGTCCGCCACGGCGTCGACATTGGGAGTGATGCCGTAGACGCCGTTGAGGAAACCGCCGTCGAGGAGGTTCAGGTCCGACGTGAAGCCCGCCCTCGCCGCGTGGACGGCGATAAGACCGTTGCGAGCGGCATGACCAATCGCCAGCCAGCGCGACGTGCTTTGCGCATTGTGCGAGCCGACGCCAGGAGCGGCGAAGCTGAGCGACAGCGCCAGCGCATGCGCGGTCTGTACGGCATCCAGGTTGTAGAGGCGCGCGGCTGCCGCGGCCACGCCAAATGCCGCAGCGAGATAAGTCGGCCAGATGCCGCGGTAAAGAATCGTCGGTCCGTCGACGGCAAGTCCAAGCCGAACCATCGCTTCGGTGCCGGCGACGACGGCTTCAACAAGGGCGTCGCCGGTCGTGTTTTCCCGTGCCGCCGCAATCGTCAGTGCGGCAGGAATGACGATGCCGCCTGGCGTGATCGACGACGCAAGGTGTATGTTGTCGACCTCGCTCAGCCGCGCTAGCGCGCAATGGATCGCGATCGGGTGAGACAGGTCGGTGTCTCCTGCAGCGCTTGCAGGCCTGGCCGCGGATCGCTGTAATGCGATGAGCGCTTTTCCCTCGAACGTCTGTGCTCCCGCAACCCAGGCGCCGACGGCATCGATCACATGCAAGCTGGTCCGCGCCCGGGTAGGCTGCGGCACGCGGCCGCGTACGCCCTCCGCAACGAACGTCCCCAGCGTCCGCAGCGCGGTCATGGATAATTCGCCCGCCAGCGCTGGAAATGAACTTCGGCGCGGCGCAACAGGCCGTTGCAGGCGATGGCCATTGTTGCCAAGACCGAAACGAGGCCCAGCAATTTGGTCGGATCGAAGCTCTCGGTAAACATCTGCGTGAAATAACCGATCCCGGCGGTCGAGACATAGAGCTCGGCCAGCAATACTCCGAGCAGGACGCCGGCCATACCGAGCCGCAGGCCGACGAAGAAACTCGGGATCATGTGAGGAAAGATCACCCAGCGGAAAACCTGCCAGCGGCTCGCGCCCATGGCGCGCGCGGCGACGACCAGAATCGGCTTGATGTTCTGAACGCCGGCGACGACGGTGACGATGATCGGAAAAATGCCGTGACTGACGCCGAATGCGATCTTCGAGGCTGGACCGATACCGAAATAGAGAATGAACAGCGGCAGGATGGTGATCTGCGGCGTGCCGTAGAGCAAGAGAATGATCGGGATGAAGCTACGGCGAGACAGTCGCGAAAGTCCGATTCCCAGCCCTAATGCGAGCCCGATCACGGCCGCGATCGCAAACGCGACCGCAAGTTCCCAGAGCGTGATCCAAAGTGCGGCCGGCACGCCCGGGGTGGCGAACAACGATGGCAGCGAGCGCACGACGCTCGTAGGCGGACTGAGAAACTGCGGATCGATCCACCACCAAGCCGCCGCTTCCCACAATGCCAGCAGGCCCGAGATCACGACCATCCGCATCAGCCACAGCCGATGGATCGGCGCGCGTTGGAGGATGCGCAACGGATTGGGTTGGGTCATCGCCGCTGCGCCCGCCGTTCGAGGAAGGTCATGGCAGCATTAAGCGCGGCGGCGATCGCCACGGCGAAAGCGATGTAGGCGAACATGCGCGCCGTCTCCATCGCGTCGGCCAGTTGCGCGATGCGGTGACCGAGGCCGGCAAACGACGCGATCGTTTCGCTGCCGAGAACGGCAAGCAGCGCGACCGTGAAGCCGATGCGAAGTCCCGTCAGCACCACCGGCAAAGCCGCCGGCAGCAGCACGCAACGGAACATTTGCGCGTTGGATGCGCCCATCGAGCGCGCCGATCTGATGAGGACGCGGTCGACGTGGCCGAAACCGGCGATCGTATTGAGCACGATCGGAAAGAAGCTGATGGTGGCGCCAAGCGCGATCTTCGACCACGGCCCAAGCCCGAAAAACAGCACGAACAGCGGCAGAAAAAGAATCAGCGGCACCGAATAAATGCCCGCCAGAAGCGGCTCGAACAGGGCGATGAGATATTGCGCGCGGCTGATCAGATAGCCGAGCAGGAGGCCGCAGCTGCATGAGATGGCAAACGCAACCGCGATCTCGAACAGCGTCACTTGCAAGTCCGCCACGAATTCGCCGCTGCGAAGCACCTGCACCAGGTCGCGCCAAACGGTCACCGGATTGGGGAGCAGCACGTGGTTGATGCCCCAATAGCTCGTGCCGAGATACCACAACAGAAGGACGCCGAACAGAAATCCGATCTGTAAGCCGCGGCTCACCAGTCTGTCCCGCCGCTCCCGCCGCGCGCTCATGGGCGCGGTTCCGTCACGGCCGAGAGCTCCACGGCTTTGCGGATCTCGTCGTGCAGTAACGCGTATAGTTTGTTGCGAAGCTGAGCGAATTTCTCCGTCGTCACGAAACCCGGCTTGCGCGGGTGCGGCTCGTCGATGTCGATGATGGCCTTGATGGTACCCGGCCGCGCTGAAAATACCGCAACGCGGTCGGCAAGAAACACCGCCTCGCCCAGCGAGTGCGTGACGAAAACGATGGTTTTTGCCGCGCGCGCAAGGAGCACGGACAGATCCTCGCCGAGGATCATGCGTGTCTGCTCGTCGAGTGCTCCGAACGGCTCGTCCATGAGCAGGATTTCGGTCTCCAGGCTCAACGCCCGCGCCAATGCCGCGCGCTGGCGCATGCCGCCGGACAACTGGTCCGGATAGTGCGCCAAGAATTCCCGCAATCCCACCGCTTCCAACGCTTTGCGCGCGCGACCGTCCTGCTCGCGTTTGGCAACGCCCTGGAAAACCATTCCGAGCTTGACGTTTTCGATCACGGTACACCAGGGAAACAGCGCGCTCTCCTGAAAGACGAAGGCGATCTCGCGCGGCAACGGACCGTGCACCGGCTTTGCGCCGACCTGCACCGTGCCCGTGCTCGGCGGCAACAGACCGCCAATCACGTTGAGCAGGGTGCTCTTGCCGCAGCCACTGGGACCGATCAGACAGATCAGCTCGCCGCGCATAATATCGAGCGACGCATGCTGCAACGCGCGCACGAACTGCGCATCACCGGGGACGCCGAATTGATGCGAGACATCTTCGATCTGTATTGCGACGTCACCGGCCGTGACCATCGGATATAATCTCAGCGAGTCCGCGTCTTCGTTGCCGCCCCTGGCTTTCGGCCAGGTGCTTTCGATCGTTTGCCGGTCCGGGCGTGCCTCGGGCGCGCCGATCTCAGGCGTTCACGCAACCTACGCGTCGCAAGGTCGTCGAGCGAGAAGTCGCTGCGGACAGCGACGCCGTAAAGCTGGCGTGCCGCCGCAGGCGAAATGAATCCCTCGGCGACGTCGGCGCAGACCAGCGACGGCTCGCGCTCGAGCAGGTCGCCCCAGCCGCCGCCGCCGCCAGTGCGGACGATGGCCGCGGCGCCGATCGGCACCGCCACATGCGCGCCGGTCATCGCTGTGAAGTGTCGCTCGCCTGGCCGCCGCAGCAGATAGCCGCCGGCTTCGCCCGCGGTGCCACCCCATAAGCCCCACGGCGGGCAATGCTCGCGCCGGGCGTGCTCGAAATTCCACTTGCCCTCGACGAGGTTGCGCACCTGCATGTCGATGCCGAGGCCGCCGCGAAACTTGCCGGCGCCGCAGGAGTCCGTCCGCAACGCCCGGCTCTCGACAAGGACCGGACATTTCAGCTCGATGCCTTCGATCGAGCCATTGCGCACGTCGCCCTGGCAGACCGAAACGGTCCCCGACTCGCCGTCCTCGAACGGCCGGCCGCCCCAACCGCCCCCTTCGATGCTCTGCACCACGAACCGGCGCCCGGTCTTGGGATGCACGCCGAAAAACACCACGGCCCCGCCCAACAGCGCGTGATGGCCGGCGGGAACCCGCTCGGGCATCGCGCTGGCCAGCGCCGTCACGATGGTGTCGACGACCGTCGGCACGATCACGCTCCAGCTCGACATCGGCGCCGGATAGCGCGCCATCATGACGTTGCCTTCCGGCACGATCACTTCGAGCGCACGGAACGAGCCTTCATTGACCGGGTCGAGCGGACCGGTGACCGCCTTGTAGGCGACCCGCGCGCCGGCCAAGGTGCGCGAATTGATGCCTGCCTTGCGTTCCGACGCGCAGCCCGACAGGTCGATCGTCATGGCGCCGGCTTTGACCGTGACCTTGACCCGGATCGGTACCGGTACGTCTTTGAGCACGCCGTCATCGTCGATCGAGGCAGAGCCCTCGTAAACGCCGTCCGGAAGCTCGCTCACCACGTTGCGGCATTTCTGCTCGGTCTCGTCGAAGATGCGCCCAATCGCTGCCAGCATGGTGTCGCGGCCATACCTTTCGAACAGCTCGTCCATGCGGCGCGCCGCGAGGCGGCAAGCGGCCATTTGCGATTTCATGTCGCCGAGGGAGGATTCCGGGAAGCGAATGTTGTCCTTGATCACGCGATAAAGCGTTTCGTTGAGCCGGCCTTCCTCATAAATCTTGAGCTGATCAAGCTGCAGCCCTTCCAGCCATGGATCGGCCACTTGCGGTCCGGCGCCGAAGCCGGTCGAGGTGCCGCCGACGTCGATCCAGTGCGCGCGCACCATCATGAACATCAAAAGTTCGCCGCGGTAAAAATAGGGCGTGTAGATCACCACATTGTTCAGGTGCTGGCCGGCGACCGCCTGATGATTGGTAATGACAACGTCACCCGGCCTGTATCCGCCTTCGCCATAGCGCTTCATGCCGTCGATAACGAGCACGCCCAGATCGGCGACGAAGTGCGAGACGCCGCCGACGTTCTGCGAGATCAGCTCGCCCTTGGTGTTGAGCAGCGCGGTGCAGTAGTCGCGCACCTCGTAGATCATCATGTTGTAGGAGGTACGCTGCAAATCGGCAGCCATCTCATTGGCAATGGCGGGCAACGCATTGCGGATGACCTCGAGTGTGACGGTGTCCAGCGTCATCGCGCCTCTCCGATGGCAATGATCAGCTCGCCGGAGGCCGCCACCCGGCAACGGTCGCGCTCGAACAGGACGGTGGTGGTGCCGTGCTCCTGGATCAGGGCCGGGCCGGCAATCTCGGCATCGGCGCCGAGATCCTGCCGCCGGTAAATTTTCGCCGTCAGCGGCCTTGCCGCCGAGCTGAAATAGACGGCACGCTCGCTGGTCGCCGCCGCCGCGCCGCCCGGTGCCAGGTCGGGAAAGCGCAATTTCGGACGCTTGCCGATGACGCCAAGTCGGAAATTCACCAGCTCCACCGGCTCCTCCGGCGAATGGTGCGCGTAGCGTTGATCGTACAGCCGGTCGAAGGCGGCGCGGATGCCGCTGCGATCGCCGCGCCTGAGCTGCCCGAGCTCGATCGGAACCGTCAACGTAAATTCCTGACCGACGTAGCGCAAATCGAGTTGAATCTGATACTGCGCATCGGCGCCGTGGCGCAGCGCCGCCTTGGTCTCGGACACCATCTCGTCGTGCACGGCGACAAGACCGTCGAAATCGGCGCTGGCGAGGTCGGAATAGATCGTGCGGATGAAATCATGGCGCTCGTCGGCCAACAGCATGCCCAGCGCCGAGAAATGCGAAGGAAACAGCGGCACGATGACGGTCGGGATATGCAGTTCACGCGCGATGGCGGAAACGTGCAGCGGTCCCGCTCCGCCGGACGCCACCAGCGCAAAGTCGCGAGGATCGTAACCCTTGGCCACTGATACTTCCCGCACCGCAAGCGACATTTTGGAAATCGCGATTTCAACAATGGCTTGTGCCGCCGCGATCGTCTCGAACCGCAACGGATCGGCTATTTTCTCCTTGATCCCGCCCGCCGCGGACGCGGCGTCAAGCTTCATGGTGCCGCCGAGAAAGTTGTCGGGGTCGAGCCGCCCGAGCACGACGTTGGCATCGGTGACGGTCGGCTCGGTGCCGCCGGCGCCATAGCAGATCGGGCCTGGATCGGCGCCCGAACTCTGCGGCCCGACTTTCAACGCGCCGACATCGTCACGCCAGGCGATGCTGCCGCCGCCGGCGCCGACTTCGACGACGTCGATCATCGGCAACATCACCGGATGGCCGCTGCCGTAGCCGCCGACATAATAGCCCGGCGCCAGCGTCGGCTCGCCGCCGCGGATCAGGCTCGCTTTGGCGGTCGTGCCGCCCATGTCGAATGAGATGACGTTGGGAAAGCCAAGCTGCACGCCGACGTGCGCCGAGGCGATGATACCGCCCACCGGTCCGGATTCCATCATCGCCACCGGGCGCTCGGTCGCGACTTCCGGAGTCATCACGCCGCCGTTGGAGCGCATGATCGACAATTCGCCGGCAAATCCGATGCGGCCGAGCCCGGCGTTGAGGCTCTTCACATAGCCGCCGACCTTGGGCCCGATGTAAGCGTTGACGACGGTGGTCGACAGTCGCTCGAACTCCCGATATTGCCGCAAAATTTCATGCGACAGGGAAACGTAGGCCCGCGGCATCGCCCTCCTGATCATGGCGCCGGCGACGCGCTCATGATCGGGATTTGCGTAGGCGTGCAGGAAGCACACCGCAACCGCCTCGACACCGTTGGCCTTGAGTGTCTTGCAGGCCTCCGCCACGCTCGCCCGGTTCAGCCGCGCGTAAACTTCACCTCCGGCCAGTATCCGCTCCGCCACTTCCAGCGTTAGCTGACGCGACACCAGCGGCCGGTGGCGATGAAAGAACAAATTATAGGATTCCGGCCGGTTGCCGCGGCCGATGATGTAAACGTCGCGCGTTCCGCGCGTCACCACCAGGGCAGTGCGGGCGCCTTTGCGCTCGATCAAGGTGTTGATGGCGATCGTCGAGCCGTGAATCAGTTCGTCGATCTTGGCGGCATCGAGTTGGCTTTCCTGCAGGCAATTAATGACGCCGCCGGTGAGGTCGGCCGGCGTCGACAGGGTCTTGGCTTGAACGAACGCCTGGCTCTCGTCGTCAAATCCGATCAGGTCCGTGAAGGTGCCGCCGATATCGACCGCAACGAAGATCATGTGCCGTTTTGGTACGCTGGTTTTGCCGGCGAAATTGCGCTTAAGTCGCGAGGCGGGTCGAGAGACGTCGAACAATATCCACAATCGCGGAGCCGCTCAATGGCAGCAAGTTTTCGTCAGATTATCGGCGCGGCGGTAGACGACAAGCGTTTCCTTGTCGTTCCCGGCGCCCATGACGCGCTCAGCGCGCGGCTCATTCAGCAGATCGGCTTTGAGACGTATTTCATCGGCGGGTTCTCGGCGGTCGGCGCGCGCTACGGCGTGCCCGATGTCGGGCTCAAAGGTTTCGGCGAAATCTCCGCCGCGGTGCGCGATATCATGTCGGCCTGCGATCTGCCGGTGTT
>Ga0187783_10003638_pt1 | contig 11370 bp, 14 predicted proteins | sample 1015_SJ02_MP02_2_FD_132471 | JGI IMG/M metagenome (GOLD analysis project Ga0187783, IMG submission 132471) | Tropical peat soil microbial communities from peatlands in Department of Meta, Colombia - 1015_SJ02_MP02_20_MG | ecosystem: Environmental > Terrestrial > Soil > Wetlands > Peat | place... | reverse complement strand
GTCGGCGGCAGCCGAAGAAAGTCCGCGAGCCGGGCGAGGAGCGTCGGCGGCTCGTCCTCCCGGACGAGGTGGAAGATCGCGGCGTTCGCCCGGGGGTTGTCGGGCGAAAGGCCATGGCTCGGATCGACCCGCCAGACGCGTCGCTCCTCCAGCCATCCCAGGTGAACCGGGTCGAAGCGGTCGCGTGCCTCCTCCTCGGGCCGTATCTCGAGCCACTGGAAGCGCGGGTTCGCCCTCTCGGCGAGCGCGTAGAGCACCAGATTGACGACCGGCCGGCTGGTCCCGTGGACCAAGACCGCCCCGGGCGGAGGAAACGCACCCGACTCCGGACCCGATCGGCCGGCGGCGTCGGGCGGGGAGGGGAGGAATTCCTCTGCGGGCCGGGAACCCGCGGTCGCGGGCGCGGAGCGAATCGATCTCCGGGCGCTCGGCCGACCTCCCCCGAGCGTCGAGGGACCGGGTGACCCTCGGGCGGGGACGCGACGATCGATGGGTTCGGGCATGGTGCGTTTCGCCCGGTCCAGCGATCTTCGACAGCATAGGCTCGTGCCGAACTCCTTCGTCCCACCGAACGGGTTCGGTCCGCCGGGCGACGGGTGCGCGCTACCGTTCGCCTCGCGCGAACGACGCGCACCCGTCGCCGGCGCAGGGTATATCCCTGCGGGGCGGCATGCCGGCCACCGGCCCTCCGGGCGTCGAGGGCCGTCGACCGGAGGGTGCCCGGGATCGGAGGATGGTTCGGCGAGGAGCGCGCGCTCCGGTCCGTTCCCCTTCCCCCCGCTCTTCCGACGAACGATTCCGCGGGCTGCGCTTGCGCGAGGAGGAGGGGACCCCGCCGCGGATCCTCGTCGCCACGCTGCGTGTCCGCATCCCGCCGGCGATCTGGACCGGCCCATTCTCCACCCGTCACCCCTCGCTGCGGCTCGAGGTGCTCAACCGGACCGACGTCAGCGCGGACATCTCGGTCTCGGACTACTGGATCGGTGGAGGCGTTCCCGGGGAGTGGACCGAGGAGATCGGTGGCTTCGCGGACGTCGTTCGGGCGGAGCCCCTCGCGGCGGTCGGAGGCGGATGCCTCTACCGAATCAAGTACCGGAACCCCCCCGTGATCTACCTTTACCGGCGGCTCCGACTCCCGCTCCAGTTCCCGCTCCGCATCCAGGCCGGGGTCCTGACCTGGGAGATCGTCAGCCGGTTCGCGGAGTTCCGGCGCATCCTGGAGCACGCTCGCGCGGCCGACGCGGGAGTTCAGGTGGCGTCACTGCGTCGCGGTCCCCTTCGCAGCCACCTTCCGATGCTGACGGACGCACAGCAGGCCCTGCTGACGCAGGCCATGACGGCCGGCTACTTCGCTGTCCCGCGAGGGATCACGCTCACGGAGCTCTCGCGCAAGCTGAACCGGAGCAAGTCCGCGGTCTCCGAGGGGATCGCGATCATCGAGAAGAAGCTCGTAGAGAGCGTGTTGAGCGCCGGGTCCCTCGCCTAGCGCCGCGCAACGGGCGCCGGGTCAGATCGAGGCGAGAACGCCGGCAAACCGTTCGATCTCACCGAGCATCGGCCCGACCTCGTCGGCGCGATCGGCCACGACGGTGAGGAACCGTTCCCGGCCGACGGCGATCATCAGGACGCAGGAATCCGAGCCCTCTACGACGACGCGCGTCGGCGGGGAGCGCGCGAGTCCCTCGCTCACGGCTCCGGCCGCTCCGACAATCGTCGCGCAGAGGACCGCGATCGTCTCCGCGGGGAGCTCCGAGAGGGCCGCGGCGGCGATCAGCCGGCCATCCCGGCCCGCGAGCGCGACCACCGGGCTCGAGATTCGGGAGCGCAGATCGCGCAGCACGGCCGCCGCATCGGCCCAGCCCCACATCGCCTCTCCTACGACGGGCGGGGAACGAAGGCGACGTGCGGGGGACCGGCCACGGGGTCCACCGTCACGACGCAGCTCGGGAAGGGAGGGCGGGCGCCGCGCACCACGAGCCCGACCTCGTCCCGGTGCAGGACGAACTCGGCGTCCGACATGCGGCGCACGCCCGCCGCGCACCCGACCCCGGGTCCGAGGAGCCCGATCACCAGGTTGCCGAGATGTCGGGCGCGCTTGATGCCGTAGTAGAACATCTTCAGCGCCTTCTCGCTGCCCATCAGCGTGTCGAACACCTCGAACGCGTTGAGCTCGATGAACGGGCGCTGGCGCTGGCCTCGCACGGCGCGCTCGGCGGCGACGACCTTCTGGATCGCCACCTTCCTGCTAAGCGGATTCGCCTCCGCGTCCGCGAGGTTCGCCACGTAGGACAGGCCGTGATCCTCCCCGATGTAGTCGATCACCCGGACCCGCGTGTCGAAGCGGCGGCGCGTGGCATAGCGGGTGAGCCGGGCGCGGAAATCGTGCGGGGAGTCCCGAGAAGGGAGGACCGCGAGGATCCCGCGGGACTGGTAGAGGAAATTGAGGTAGGTCGGGAGCAGCAGCAGGTCGAGGTCGTCCAGCCCGACCGTCTCGTCCATGGTGAAGAGCGCGAGACTCCCGCGGGCGAACCCTCCCCCCAGCAGTCGGTCGAAGTCGGGGACGCCGCTCGAGAACCTTCCGTCGGGGTCGGTCAGGGGCGACCACTGCTCGTCTTCCGAAGCGCGCGCACGCATGATGGTCTACAGGCGAGCCGGGGTTCATAGAACCCTACCCGACGAGGCGACGTTTTCCTGACGGTGGCGACGCCGCAGATGCGCGTCGGGATCTCGGACCGTTCGGTGCGCCCCGGCAGGATCCCGGTGGCGTGGGCCGCGATTTCGGTGATGACCCGGCGCCATCGGCTAGCAGAATTCTGCGAGCCCGGCCCGGCCGGAGGGTGCGTCCGACGGGGAGTCGACCGTCGACCTCGTTCGGGCGGTCGCCGGGCTCCCTCGCGGTCGCTCGCCGTCGCGGCGAAGGGTATTCAAAGGCGACGCCGACGTAGAGTTGGGGGCGGCGCCGTGTCGAGTCCGTACCCCCGTCCGTCCAGTCGCGTTCCGCCCGGCATCTACCGCGCGGCCCGTGCGCTTCGGCGGGCGGGCGTCATCGCCCTCGTGCTCGTGATCGTCTACGTCGGCTTCGTCGGGTACTCCGCGTTCCAGGTGGTGAAGACGCGACCGGGCGTCGGCACCTCGACCACGACGCTGGAGCCGAACGGGACCGTTGGGGTGACGACCTCGTTCACGCTGTCGGACCCGAGCGACCTTCCGATTCAGGACTTCTCCCTCCAGTTCCGGATCCTCAACGCGACCGGCCAGCTCCTCCTCGACTCGGCCACGCCCGCCGTGACGGTCGCCTCGGGCGGGAGCGAGGTCGTCCCCGTCTCGATCTTCGTTCCCCTCACCTCGAGCGGCGAGTCGCTCCTCGTGAACGACCAGTACCTCCGCTGGGACGTGTGGGGGAACGCAACGTTCGGCTACCTGTTCCCCGTCTCGATCGGGGTCGACGCCAACCGATCGTGGGGGGCTCCCTTCGCGAACCTGACGGTGAGCCTGGGCGCGCCGGCCCTGATGGGAGGGATCGTCCAGGTTCCGGTCACCGTCGCCTTCTCCAACAACGCCGACTTTGCCGACGATGGTGCCCTCGACTTCGAGGTCGTCTCCTCGACCGCCACCATCTGCGGCAGCGGCTCGTTCGCCGTGGACGTGCCGCCCGGCCAGCCCTATCAATCGACCCAGAACATCGACCTCGCGAGCGACTGCAACCCGGCCGGCGGCGCGGTGGAGGCCCAGTACGTCGAGGACGGTGCGACGATCCCGTTGCCCTCGGAGCCGATCCCGTGAGCGCCGGCGCTACCCCCGCCGTCGCGCCTCCCGCGAGCGTTGCGGCGCCGCCGGGCTACGTCGTGCCGTCGCTCGGCTGGCGGATCCTCGGCGGAGGGTTGCGACTGATCGGCCTCATGGTGCTGCTGATCGGACTCCCCGTCGCGCTGCTCACGTTCCTCAGCGCCCACGGCATCTCGCCGCCGGTCCCGATCGCGCTGGTCGAGTACGCCGGCGTCGCGATCACCGTCCTCGTCACGCTCCGCTACATCCTGAAGCCGACCGCCGCCTACGGACCGCTCGCGATCGCGACGGCCGGCGTCGGGATCCTGTATCTCTACCTGATCCTCGTCAACGCCATCTACGTGATCTCGATCGGGTCGGTCGGCCTTTCGATCTCCGTCGACTACGCCCGCCTGATCCTGCTCCTCATGATCGGTCCCGCCCTCGCGCTCGGCGCCGGGGTCCTGATCGCGATCGAGGACGCGAGGGACTCGAAGGAACGCCTCCCGTTCGACTATCCGGCCTAGGCGACGGGTCAGGCGCCCGTGACCGTCGCCTCGACGATCCGAACGGGGTTCCGGGGACGATCCCGCGCGTCGCGCGGGACGGCGGCGATCTTCTCGACGACCTCCTGTCCCCCCCGCACCCGGCCGAACACCGCGTGCTTGCCGTCCAGCCACGCCGTCGGCGCGAGGGTGATGAAGAACTGGCTGCCGCCGGTGTTCGGTCCGGCGTTCGCCATCGACAGCACGCCCGGACCGTCGTGCCGGAGGGTGGGATGGAACTCGTCGGGGATCGTGTAGCCGGGGCCCCCGGTGCCGTCTCCGGACGGGTCGCCGCCCTGGATCATGAAGCCCGGTATCACCCGGTGGAACGTCACCCCGTTGTAGAAACCCTTCTTGACCAGGCCGACGAAGTTCGCCACCGTCTTCGGCGCGCGGTCCGAGTACAGTTCGATCCGGATGTCGCCGAGCGTCGTTCGGAACGTCGCGGTCGGGTTCGCCATGGGGCCCGGACGGCGTGCGGGGCTAAAACGGCGTCCCGAGCGCGAGGGCCCGAGTGCGAGTGCGCGAGGGCGCGCGCGTTTATCTCCAAGGGCCGAGTCGGCCCGGCGACGCGCACGCGCGGCGGCTCGAACTCCTGGCGATGAACCGCTCGATCATTCTTCTGGGCGTTGGGATCCTCCTGTTCGCTTTCGCTCTCATCGCCTACCCGATCGCGACCACCGGCCAGGAGGCGTTCGACCTCGAGCAGGAGGCGGGGATCTACCTGATCCCGCCGGCGCTCGCGGTTCTCCTCGTCGGGTCGATCTCGACGGACCCGCGGGGGACGACGATCGGTGGACGGTTCGGCAACCCGGATGCCGACCTCGATCGGCGGGCGGGCGAGCGACCGGCTCCGGACGTGACCGGCCCGCGCTACAACCCGCACGAGCCCGCCCGGTGCCGCTACTGCGGCTCGATCATCCTCGCCGAGTACGCCCAGTGCCCTCGCTGCGCTCGCGCCCGGGAGTGCCGTACCTGCAACCGCCCGCTGGGGCTGGTGCTCGATCGCGCCACCTGCCCGACGTGCGCCCGGCCCGAATCCCGGTGCCACTGCATCCGCATCACGCTGCGGCCGATCCCCACGGTCGCCCGCGGCCGGAGGGTCTAGCCTGCCGCTCTCCGACGCCGAGATCCCCCGCGGCATCGCCAGCGGCGACGCCCCGCCCGTGCTCGTGCACTTCGACGGGGCCTGCCAGCCACCCACCGGCCCCGGGATCGCGGCGTTCGGGTTCACGATCGATGGACCCGGGATCGCCGTCGAGGAATGTGGCCTCGCCACCCGACCGTACTCGGAACACTCGACCAACAACGTGGCGGAGTACGTCGGGGCGATCCGGGCCCTCGAGCGGCTGCACCGCGAGGGGTACCGCGGTCCGCTGATCGTCGCGGGCGACAGTCAGCTCGTCATCCGCCAGATGCTCGGAGAGTACGAGGTCCGTGCCGGGCACCTGAGTGCCTACCACGACCGGCTGCTCCAGCTCGCCCACGCCTTCGTCCACGTCGAGTGGCGCTGGGTACCACGGGAGGAGAACGCGCGGGCGGATGCCCTCTCCAAGCAGGCCCTCGCCGACGCGCAGCCCGATGCGCGACGCTACCAGGGGACCCGGCCGGCCCGACGGCCCGACGACCACCGGCCCGACGTGCGAGCGCCCTAGCCCCAGCGCACGGTGTACACGAGGGTCCGACCCTCGATCGCGGCCCGCACGCGTGCCGAGTCGACGTACGTCGCGAAGGCGGCGGCCGCCTCCGGCGAGAGCTTGGGGCGGACCCCGTAGCCGCGCGGGGTCGCTTGGCCCAGGAACAACCGTGACGAGGGCACCGGGGACGCCGGAGACTCCGGGGGTGCGAGCTTTCGCAAGGTCGGCGTCACTTGCGTTCGCCCCGGGCCGGGTAGGTCGGGAATCCGTTGCGATCGTAGCGCCGTCCCAGGCAGGGGAGGATGGCAAGCGGCACGCGCTCGGTGCTCGTCGCCCAGGTCCGCAGCGGGGCCGCCGCGAGCAGCTCGCGTCGGGACGCGGTGTTCGACATCGTCCGGGCGAGTTTGTCAGACGCACGTCGTACAAAAATCCGAAGCCTCGACAGGAAACGCAGGGGTCCGGCGCTATTCTCTGACGGAGAACGCTGGCGGACACGGCGCTGACCGAACGGAGGACCCGCCGACTCGACCTCATAACCACATCGCGCCTCGGCGGCGGCAGCATGAGGGCGGCGCGCGACGAGGCGGACGGTGTCCGGGAGTTCCTCGACGACGCAGAGTCACGTCTGCTCGACCTCTCGATCGAGTCCAGTCAGGCGGACTGGGTCCATGCGACGTACATCACCGCCGACACCGAGGCGCTCGCCGCCCGGGCCTCCGCGCGCCTGATCGGAACGACGGTCGAGCTGGCGAAGGCGTCGCGTCGCTGGCCGGACGGTGCCCTACCGCCCGAGGAGCGTCGCAAGTCCCACCTGCTGAGGCTGTGCCTGCCGCTCGTCGCACCCTCGGATCCGGCCGAGGCGCGGGAGCTGACCCGGCTCGTGGCCGCGATGCAGGGGACCTACGCGAAGGGCCGGTACCAACCCGTCGGCGCTAGCGAACCGACCGACCTCCAGGGCTTGTCGAGGATCCTCACCGAGAGCCGCGCGCCGGTCGCGCTCGAGGACGCCTGGACCGGCTGGCATCGGATCGGGCGGGGGATTCGCTCGGACTTCACCCAGTACGTCTCGCTCGCGAACCGGGGGGCGCGGGAGCTCGGCTTCCGCGACACCGGGGAGATGTGGCGTTCGAAGTACGATATGGACCCCGAGGAATTCGAGCGAGAGGTCGAGCGGCTGTGGAAGCAGGTCGAACCGCTCTACCGCTCGCTGCACGCGTACGTGCGGGACCGCCTTCGATCGGTCTACGGTCCCGAACGGGTCCCGGAGCGGGGCCCCATTCCCGCGCCGTTCCTCGGCAACATGTGGGCGCAGCAGTGGGATGGCATCTATCCGCTGCTCGCACCCCCCGGCTCGGGCCCCACGTTCGATCTCACGAACGCCCTGGTCGCGCGCGGGACGACCGCGGTCGACATGGTCCGCTTCGGCGAGTCGTTCTTCGCCTCGCTGGGGCTCGAGAGGCTGCCGTCGACCTTCTGGGAGCGGTCGCTCTTGAGCCGACCGCGCGACCGCGAGGTCGTCTGCCATGCGAGCGCCTGGGACCTCGACTTCGAGAGCGATCTGAGGATCAAGATGTGTACGGAGATCAGCGCCGAGGACTTCGGGGTCGTCCACCACGAGCTCGGCCACAATTACTACCAGCGCGCCTACGCTCGACAGCCGTTCCTCTTCCGCGACAGCGCCCACGACGGCTTTCACGAGGCGCTCGGGGACACGATCGCGCTCTCGATCACACCGGACTACCTGCGGCGGCTCGGGCTCGCGACCGAGGACGACCCGATGCCGGACGACACCGGCCAGCTGCTCGCGCGAGCGCTCGAGAAGGTCGCGTTCCTCCCCTTTGGCCTCGTGATCGACCGCTGGCGCTGGAAGGTGTTCTCCGGTGAGGTCGGGCCCGACGAATACAACCGTAGCTGGTGGGAGATGCGGGAACGCTACCAGGGGATCGCCCCGCCCGCTCCGCGCGGCGAGGAGGAGTTCGACCCGGGCGCGAAATACCACGTCCCGGCGAACGTGCCGTACGTCCGCTACTTCCTCGCCCACGTGCTCCAGTTCCAGTTCCACCGTGCGCTCGTGCGCGAGGCCGGGGTCCCGGGGCCCCTCCATCGCGCCTCGATCTACGGTTCGCGGGCGGCCGGCGAACGCCTGGAGCGCATGATGGCCATGGGGGCGAGCCGGCCGTGGCCGGACGCCCTCGAAGCCCTGACCGGTGAGCGCCGGATGGATGCGGGCGGCCTGCTCGAGTACTTCGAGCCGCTGCGCCGGTGGCTCGACGAGCAGCGCCGCGGCTATCCCGTGGGCTGGTAGCGCTCCTCGCGGGGTCAGGGCCCGTCGCCCATCGTCTTAAGGACCGGTCGGGCCGATACCACGTTCGTCGATGCTCCTGCATCCGGGGGAGAGCCGGCTGCGCAGTGCCTACGCGGTCCTCGAAGGGGAGAGCCCCGAGGGAACCCGCGGGCCGGGAGTGCTCTATCTGACGAGCCACCGCCTGGTCTTCGAGACGACGCTGCCGCGCGGCGGCGTGCGCGCGATCGTCCGGGGCCGCGAGACGACGACGGTCCTCGATGCATCCCTCAGCCAGGTGCGCAACCTCTCCGTACGACGGCCGAGGCTGGGTCGACCCCGTCTCGTGGTCGAGCTGACCGAGGGCCGCCCCGCGTTCGATCTGCTCGCGCCGGAGGACTGGGCGGCGGCGATCGCGAGCGCCAAGCGCTCGGCCCCGCCGACCGCGGTGCCCGGCGCTCCCGCGTTCTCGCCGGTGGTGGAGCGGGAGGTAGTGCGCGTGCGCTGCCGGTACTGCGGCTCGCTCGCGCGCGAGTCGGACCCCCGATGCGCGGCCTGCGGGGCACCGCTGTGAGCTCGCGCTAGAACGGCAGCTCTCGGAACAGTCGGGCGAAGCCGGTCCGGGCGAACCGGTGGGCGAGCGTGCCGATCGCCACGGCCGCGACGGCCGCGCCGGTCGCCGGCAGGAGCGCGGCGGAGACCGGGCCGGTGATCGCGAGGGCCCCCGGGACTGCGATCGCGGCGAGCAGCACGATCCCGCTGCCGGTCGCGGCGAGCATCGGTCCCGGCCGGACGAACTGCGGGCGCGGCCGCTCCTGGAAGTCGGAAAAGCGGCTGGCGAAGACGAGCCCCCACAGCACGAGGCAGACCGCGACCGAAACGGTCAGCGCGAGGCTCGCCGCGATCTCCACCGGCGGCATTCGGAACCAGGTGTCGATGGCGACCGCCATCAGTGCGGACCCGAGGACCACGGGGATCAGCGCGGCGACGGTCTTGGCGCGAAAGACATCCCGGTCGGTGACCGGGAGCGCGAAGAGCAGCTGCAGGCCCCGCCGCTCCTGGCCGACCGACGAGGCCCCGACCAGGAGGCCGAAGAAGCCGGCGACCCAGCCGATCCACAGGATGACCCCGAAGGTCCCGAACGCACCGCCCTCGATCGCGAGCAGCAGGACGAGCACGATCGGCACGACCAGGACCGGGAGGAGCTCGCGGCGGCGCAGCAAGCCCCGCAGGTCCTTGGCGGCGAGCGCCGACTCGGTCCGGCTGAGACCGAGGGCGGCCAACCAGGGGTGGGGGCTCGCGTACACGTGCTCGGCGAGGCGGACCTCCACCGGCGCGGGTGCCCAGTAGCGGGACCGCAGCCGCGCCGCGAGGACCCCGAGACCGGCGACGAACGCGAGTTGACCGAGCGCGAAGGCGGCGGCCAGGAACGGGGCACCCGACGCCACGGCGTCGAGCGCCTGCGACGCCCAGAGCAGGGGGATCGCCGCCGTGATCGCTGGCAGCGTGGCCAGCCCGTGGACGGCCGCGAACAGGAAGACCGGGTTGAGCGCGAGGTCGAAGGCGAGGATGACGAGCACGAGGACGACCGCACGCAGGACGAACGAGGCGGTCCCCCGGCGCCCGGAGGCCGCCGCACCGATGCGCTGGGAGGCGGCCCGAACCATCTCGACCAGGAACGCCCCCTCGTAGAGCGCCACCGCGCTCAGGAGCGCACACACCAAGTAGAGCGGCCAGGCGTCGAGCCGGGCCGCGAACGGAAGCGCAATGCCGAGCAGAAGGGCGACCGCCGGCGAGTAGGAGAAGGCGATCGCGCTCGTCGAGCCCGCGACGTATTCGCCGGGGGTGATCGGAAGCCAGTTGGCCGCGTCGCTGCCCGAGAAGCGGGCGGTCGCGGACAGCTCGAAGAGCGTGCCCGCCACCAGGACGACGCCGACCGCGCTCAGGGGGAGGAACGGAGCGAGCCCGTTCAGGATCGCCGCGGCGGTCGCGACGGGCGGGGCTCGCGCGAGGAACGACTGGCCGAGCAGCGCGACCGGCGCGAGGAACAGCACGAGGTCGGCGACCCACAGGATCCGGGGCTGGCCGAAGAGGCTGCGGGGATTCGAGGTCGAGCGCCCGCTGCGCAACTGGGACGCGACGAGCACCCCGGCGAGCCGTCGGACCTTGTGGAGGTCCACCGCCGGCTCACCTCCCCAGGGCCGCCACGACGTCCGACAGATCGCCGGTACCGGTCAGCGCGAGGAAGACGTCCTCGAGGCCCGAGCCGGCGAGGCCCGCCTGCGCGCGCAGCGCGTCCACGGTCCCCGAGGCGAGGACAGTGCCGTGGTCGAGGATGACCAGGCGGTCGCAGATCGCCTGCGCGATCTCCAGGACGTGGGTCGAGAACAGCACCCCGACACGGTCGTGCGTGGCCCGCTCGCGCACCAGGTCCTTGACCACGCGCGCGGCCCGCGGGTCGAGGCCGTTGAGCGGTTCGTCGAGGATGAGGAGGCGGGGGCGGTGCAGGAGCCCCGCGATCAGCGCGACCTTCTGCCGCATCCCCTGCGAGTAGCTGCTGATGAGCGCGTCCTCGTGGCCCGCGAGCTCGAGGCCGTCGAGGTACGGGCGGATCCGCTCCGCGCGCCGCTCGGGCGGCAGGCCGTACATGTCCGCCACGAAGTCGAGGTACTCGGCGCCCGTGAGGAACTCGTAGAGCGAAGGCGACTCGGGCACGTAGCCGATCTGGCTTTTCAGCCCGACCGGGTCGTCCCCGATCGAACGCCCGAGGACCCGGATTCGGCCCGTGTCCGGGCGCAGCAGGCCCAGGACGGCCTTCATCGCGGTCGACTTTCCCGCGCCGTTGGGCCCCAGCAGACCGACGATCTCGCCCGGCCGGACGGCGAAGCTCACCGCCGAGAGCGCCCGGGTCGCTCCGAACGACTTCGATATGCCGTCGACCTCGAGGGCCGTGCCGTTCGAGGTAGGGGAGGTCGGCGCGCTCGGTAAGGCAGCCATTCGCGGGCGGAGCGAGCCGCGCGCTTTAGCCTGCGCGTCCGGGATCGATCGCGAAGGGGGAGCGCCATGCCTCCGGCGGCGGCACACCCGCGGCGAAGCGCGCCACGGAGCCGGTCGGCGCGAGCGGCCTCAGCGCCTCGATCGC
>Ga0187783_10003637_pt1 | contig 11371 bp, 12 predicted proteins | sample 1015_SJ02_MP02_2_FD_132471 | JGI IMG/M metagenome (GOLD analysis project Ga0187783, IMG submission 132471) | Tropical peat soil microbial communities from peatlands in Department of Meta, Colombia - 1015_SJ02_MP02_20_MG | ecosystem: Environmental > Terrestrial > Soil > Wetlands > Peat | place... | reverse complement strand
CCGAACTGGAGGCCATCGAGCCGACGCTCAAGGACACGACCACCGCCGCCGCTCAAGCACCCGAAGTCACGGGGCCGAGCCAGTTCAAAGTCGAGTCGATAGCCAGCGGCACGAAAAACAAATTCTGGCTCGAAGACAACGCTGGAACGATCAGCAGGACCTGCGAAGTCGTCAGCGAATCGACGCCCGGTGGGTGTAAAGAAGTGTCCTCGAAAAAAGGCAAATGGTAGGAAGCTCGCCGGCCTGAGTTCTACAGGCCACCGAGTCAGCCGAGAGAGGGCGGCCGCACGGCCGCCCTCTCTCACGTCTACCGACGGCCCGTGCTTCCCGCGCTCAAGCGAGCGCACCGGACGACCGATCACTGCAATATGGAGGTCGCTGTCCTGGCCGGGGTCTTCGGTGCCACGATCGGCTCGTTCTTGAACGTCGTCGCCTACCGGCTGCCGCGCCACGAGTCGCTGATCATGCCGCGCTCGCGCTGCCCGAGCTGCGGCGCGCCGGTCAAGCCCTACGACAACATCCCGATCATCTCCTACCTGCTGCTGCGCGGGCACTGCCGCAGCTGCCGCACGTCGATCTCGCCGCGCTATCCGCTCGTCGAGACGATCACGGCCGCGTGCTGCGCGGGCGCCGTGCTCACCCACGATACGGCCAGCGGCGTCGTGCTCAGCGTGACCCTGATCCTGCTCGTCGTGCCGGCGGCGCTGATCGACCTCGAGCACCGCATCATCCCCAACCTGATAACCGGCCCGGGCGCGGCGCTCGCGCTCGTGCTCGGGATGGCGCTCGACCCAGCCGGCGAGCCGGCGAGGCTGCTCGCCGGCGCGGCCGCCGCTGGCTTCCTGCTGCTGGCGGCGCTGGCGCGGCCGGGAGGCATGGGCATGGGTGACGTCAAGCTGGCGGGCATGATGGGTTTGTTCCTCGGCCCCGCCGTGGCCGTGGCGCTGCTCGTCGCGCTCCTTTCGGGCGTGCTCGTCGGCGCTGTGATCATCGCCCGCAAGGGCGCTCACGAGGGTCGCCGGACCGCCGTTCCGTTCGGGCCGTTCCTGGCTCTCGGCGCGCTCGTGGCCGTGTTCGTCGGGCAGCCGATCGTGGAACTCTACGCCGGCCACTTCCTGTCCTAACGGTGGGGCTGGGCGCACGCCGCTCGCGCGCAGGAGCCTGCTCGCGCGGCGTCGCGCCGCCCACAGCCGCGTCCATCCAGGGCTCAAGCGCCATGGCATTCGCGCCGATAGGGCTCCTGTCGGCGCCTCGACGCCCTCGAGCCACAGCGTCGAGCGTCCAGACCATGCCCTCGCTGCCCAAACTCAAGATCCCTCCCATACCCAATCCCAAGCTGAGCCTCGGCTCGCGCTCGGGTGCCGATGTGGTCGGGCTCGACATCCAGCCGGGCCTGGTCGCGGCCGTGCAGGCCCGCGTCGACGGCGCCGTGCTGGCCCAGCGCGCGGCTGCCCTCCCGCTGGCCGGGGACGCGGTCCGCGAGGGCGAGGTGTTCGACCAGGAGACGCTGGCGGACACGCTCCGCGAGCTGTTTGAGTCGAGCGGCCTGGCCAGGCGCGTTCGCATCGGCGTCGCCAACCAGCGTACGGTCATGCGCACGCTCGAGCTGCCGCCCGTCAGCGAGAGCAAGGACCTCGCCGCAGCGGTTCGATTCCAGGCCCAGGACCAGGTGCCGATGCCGCTCGCCGACGCGGTGCTCGACTATCACTCGCTCGGCATGGTCGAGACGCCCGCGGGACCGCGCCAGCGCGTGCTGCTCGTCGCCGCCCAGCGCGACATGGTTCAGCGCCTGCTGGCTGCCGCCGCGGCGGCCGGCCTGCGCCCAGAGGGCATCGACCTGTCGGCGTTCGCGCTAATCCGCTCGTTGCATCGCGCGATCCCCGAGGCCCACGCCGACCAGGGCGACCGCGTGCTGTACCTGAACGTCGACGGACTAACGAACCTCGCCATCGCCGACGGCACGACGTGTCGCTTCACGCGCGTGGTCGGAGGCGGCATCGAGGCGCTCGCAAGCGAGCTCGCCGAGCGGCGCGGGATCTCGCTCGCCGATGCTCGCGGCCTGATCACGGCCGTCGATCTGGGGGCGACCGAGCAGGACGCTGGGCTCGCTGCGGCGGATGCGCAATCGCCCGAGGTCTCGTCGCCGGCTGGGCTGAGCGCAGCAGCTGCTCGAGAGGGCTCGCTCGATGTCGGCGACATCGGGGCGTCGGGCACCGAGGCGGTCGCGGCGGCCGAAGCGCTCGCCGGCGCCTCGCGAGCTCCACGTGAGCCCGACGGACCGGACGCGGCCGAGCCCCCCGAGGGCCCGACCGCCGGGCGGAGCATCGAGGACCACGAAGCTCATGAGGCGTCGATGAGCTTCGCCGAGCTTTCCGCATCGTCGGCCCCCGCGGAGCCGCCACTGCCCGTGCCACCGCCCGTGTCAGACGCGGATGTGCGCGCGCTGCTGGAGAACGGCATCCGCGAGCTCGCCGGGCAGGTGCGCACATCGCTAGATTTCCACCGCTCCCAGGACGGCGGCGGAGAAGTCTCGCATGTCGTGCTCAGCGGTGCGGCGCTTGACGTGGCCGGCTTCGCCGAAGCGCTCGAGACCTCGCTTGGGCTCGATGTGCGCGCCGAGAGCGTTGGCCTGGCCAACGAGAACCTGCGCTGGGAGGTCTCAACGCATCGGCTCGCGGTCGCAGCCGGTCTGGCGACCGTGGAGGCGCCGCGATGAGGGCGGTCAACCTCATCCCCAGCGAGGCTCGCGGCGACGCCGGCCTCGGCAGCGGACGCTCGGGCGGCGGCGCGTACGCGGTCCTCGGCCTGCTCGCCGGCCTGGTGCTGCTCGCGCTCCTCTACGGCATCGCGCACCACCAGGCGTCCAGCCGGCGCTCGGAAGTGGCGGCGATAGACGCGCGTTCCCAGCGGGCAAACGAAAACGCCGGCCAGCTGTCGCAGTACGCGAGCTTCATCGCGATGCGCGACGCGCGTCTGCAGGCGGTAACGCAGCTCACCAACTCGCGTTTTGCCTGGGCGCACGCACTGTATGAACTCGGTCGCGTGCTTCCGCTCGGAGTGTCGATCTCCTCGCTGAACGGGGCCGTCGGCAGCGGCCCGACGTCCTCCGGCGCGTCGTCTAGCGCGAGCACGACGGCGAAGGGCGGCACGGCGGTCGCCTCGGCTACGCCACCGGGGAGCGTTCCCACCCTCACGCTCGCCGGGTGCGCGACCAGCCAGGAGACCGTCGCGGTGATGCTCAACCGGCTGTCGCTGATCCACGGTGTCGCCGAAGCGACCCTCCAGGGGTCCACCTCGGGCTCCGCAGCCGGCGCCGCCTCCGGCGGCTCGGCGGGGTCGGGCAGCTCGGGCAGCAACTGCCCGGCCGGCTCACCAACATTCACGGTGCTCGTCACTTACCAGCCCCTGCCCAGCGGCGGCAGCGCGAGCGCGACGCCGGGCTCCTCGTCTACGACCAACGCCAGCGACTCGGCCCTCGGCTCGACCCTCGGCAAGGCAGAGTCGACAGGAGGTGCGGGATGACCTCCCGCGATCGCATCGTGTTGATGGTTGTGGCCATCGTCGTCGTGCTCGGCGGCGTGTGGGTGAAGGTCGTCTCGCCCGAGCGCAAGCAGGCCGCCAAGGCCGTGTCTGAAGTCAGCGCCGCCAACGCGCGCCTGCAGAGCGTCGAAGGCGAGCTGGCGAGCGCGCGCAGCGCCCAGAGCAGCTACGCGACCGCGTACGCGTCGCTCGTCGAACTCGGCAAAGCCGTCCCGCCGCAGGCAGAAGTCCCTGCGCTCGTCTTCCAGCTCAGCGCCGCCTCGCACGTCAAGAACGTCGCTTTCGCATCGATCTCAAACTCGACCTCGTCCAGCTCCTCCAGCTCGTCCGGCAGCGCCAGCACGAAGGCGGGCGCGGCGACGACGTTCACGTCCCTGCCCTTCACGCTCGGCTTCGAAGGCGGCTTCCACGAGCTCGCGGGCCTGCTCGAAGAGGTCGAAGGCTTCACCAAGAACGGCTCCTCGGGCAACCTCGACATCACCGGGCGGCTGCTCACGATCCAGAGCCTGAGGCTCGGGCCTGGCGGCTCAAACGCCACGACGAAGTCCTCGATGCTGATCGGCACTATCACCGCGACCGCCTACGCGCTTCCCGCCTCGGCTTCCGGCGGCAGTGGATCGAGCCCGTCGAGCTCGCCCACCCCCGCGGCCGGCAGCGCCTCACCCAGCTCCCCAACGACACCGGCAGTCGCGAGGGTTACGCCATGAGCGAGTTCCTGAGCGCAGTCAAGGCCGACCTGCTCGACCGCCACCGCCTGCCGTACCTAATCGCGCTGTGCGCGGCGCTCGTCGGCGTGCTCACCTACGCCGCGCTCGGCGGCGGCTCCTCGAGCACCCCCCCGGCGACGTCGCCGTCTCCCTCGGAAACGGCCACCGGCGGGATCGCGATCAGCCCCGCGCCGACCGCGACCGACGCCTCCGCCGAGGCGTTCACGGCGACGACCCAGAGCAACCCGCCCGGGCGCGACTTCTTCCAGCCGCTGCCGGGCTCAAGCGCCACGACGACGACCTCCTCCCCGAGCACCAGCGCGACCTCGAGTGCGAAGTCGAGCAGCTCCTCGGGCTCGGCCTCGATCCCCGGATCGGGTACGCCGAGTACCGGCGGCGCGACCTCGACCACGCCGCCGCAGAAGACCGGCGGCTCAACCCCGAGCAAGCCCTCGACGCCGTCCAAGCCCAAGACCGAGGAAAAGACCTATGACGTCTCGCTGCTGTTCGGCGTCTTCTCCCCGCCGCCTGCGATCTCGCAGCTGACGCCGTATCCGAACGCCAAGCGGGGCCTGCAGCTGCCCTCGCCCGAATTGTCGCTCGTGACGTTCAGCGGCTGGACGGGGGGCGGGACGGCCGCGACGTTCACGCTCAGCGGTGAAGCGATCGTGCACGGCCCCGCGATGTGCGTGCCGAGCCCCCAGCAGTGCACGTCGATCACGCTCAAGCCCGGCGAAGCCGAGCAGCTCGAACACGTCAGCTCGAGCGGTGCCACGACGACATATGAACTACAGGTCGTGAGCATCACGCCCGCGGGGACGACGGCCAAGGCCAGCGCCGTTCGCGCCCACGTGGCCCGGGCGCACGCCGGCCGGCACGGCACACACCACCTCGCCTAGCGGGCTCGCCACGGGCGCCGATCGGGGTCGCCGGGCCGGCTGGGCGCGCGTGCGCATGCAAATAAGCTAGGCGGACATGAGCCTCCGCCTGATCACCGCCGGCGAGTCCCACGGCCCCGGCCTGACGTGCATCGTGGAGGGCCTGCCGGCGGGGATCGAGCTCAGCCCCGAGGACCTGAACCGGGACATGTCCCGTCGCCAGCTGGGGCACGGGCGCGGTGGGCGGATGAAGATCGAGCGCGACTCGGCAGAGGTCACGGGCGGCGTGCGCCACGGACGCACGCTCGGCGGGCCCGTCGCGCTGCGCGTCGACAACCGCGACTTCGCCAACTGGGAGCAGCGCATGAGCCCGTGGCCGGTCGACGGGCCGCTCGAGGAGGTCCACCTGCCGCGCCCCGGCCACGCTGATCTGGTCGGCACGCTCAAGTACAAGCAGTCGGACGTGCGCAACATCCTCGAGCGTGCCTCGGCACGCGAGACGGCGGCGCGCGTGGCCGGCGGCGGGTTGTGCAAGGCGTTGTTGCGAGCGCTCGGCGTCCATGTGCGCTCACGTGTGATCCAGATCGCCGCCGTGAAGGCGCCGGCGCCGCGGCGGGCGCTGGCGCTCGAGGACTTCGCCGATGTCGACAGTTCGCCCGTGCGCTGCCTGGACGAGGACGCGAGCGCGGCGATGGTGGGCGAGATCGACCGCCTGCGCAAGGCCAACGAGTCGCTCGGCGGGGTGTTCGAGGTTCAGGCCTTCGGGCTGCTACCGGGGCTCGGCTCGCATGTTTCCTGGGAGCAGCGCCTCGACGGGCGTCTGGCGATGGCGATCTGCTCGATTCAAGCGATCAAGGGAGTCTCGATCGGCGACGCCTTCGAGGTCGCCGCGCAGCCGGGCTCTGAGGCCCATGACGAGATCTTCTTCTCCGAGCAGCGCGGCTACTACCGCGAGACCAACCGCGCCGGCGGCCTCGAGGGTGGGATGACCAACGGCCAGCCGCTGATCGTGCGCGGCGCGATGAAGCCGCTACCCACGCTGACGCAGCCGCTTCGCTCGGTCGACACGCATACCCACGAGCCCGCGCAGGCGCTGCGCGAGCGCACCGACTCTTGCACCGTTCCCGCGGCGGCGGTCGTCGGCGAGGCGATGGTGGCGCTCGTGCTCGCCGACGCTTACAGGCGCAAGTTCGGCGGCGACCACATCGACGATGTGCTGGCGGCGGTGCGGGCGTACGAAGAACGGATCGAATGGCGTTCGTCCTGATCGGCTTCATGGGCGCCGGCAAGTCGACCGCCGCCGGTGAGATCGCCGAGGCGCTCGGCACGACAGCACTCGATAGCGACGACCTGCTCGCGCAGCGCCTCGGCCACCCGGTCGCGCGCGAGATCGAGCTCAACGGCGAGCCCGCCTTCCGCGCCGCCGAGGAGCAGCTCGTCAGCGAGCTGCTCGACCATGCCGCGCCCGACTCGGTGATCGCGCTCGGTGGCGGCAGCGTGCTGTCAGAGCGCGTACGCGACGCGCTCGACCCGCATCTCACCGTCCTGCTCGACGTGGACGCCCAGACGGCGTGGGAGCGCGTGCAGCATGCGCGCGCCGAGGCGCAGCGTCCGCTCGCGCGCGACCGCGACAGCTTCACCGCGCTGCACGCCCAGCGCCGCGAGGTCTACGACGAGCTGGCCGACGCGGTCCTGCCGGCCCTCGCGCCTGGCGCCGCTGGCGGGGTGGCCGCTGCGCTACGCACTCTCGCCGCCGCCCCGGACGGCACGCGGCTGTTGTGGGCCAGCGCACCCTCCGGCGACTATCCGGTGCTCGTGCGCCGCGGCCTGCTGCGGGAGCTCGAGTGCGTGTGGCCGCTTGATCGCACGCGCTCGCGCTGCTTCTGCGTCAGCGACGAGCGCGTGGCCGCGCTGTACGGGGATCGGCTGGGCGACGTTGCCGCGATGATCGCGATCGAGCCCGGCGAGACTCACAAGACGCTCGCCGAGGCCGAGCGCGTGTGGGCGGCGCTCGTGGCGGGCGCGATGACGCGCTCCGACCACGTCGCGGCGCTCGGCGGCGGCGTCGTCGGGGACCTGGCCGGCTTCTGCGCGGCGACCTACCAGCGCGGCGTGCCCGTCGTGCACGTGCCGACGACCGTCGTGGCGCAGGTCGACTCCGCCTACGGCGGCAAGACGGGCGTCGACCTACCCGAGGCCAAGAACTACATCGGCGCCTACCACCAGCCAGCCGGCGTGCTCGTCGATCCTGAAGTGCTCAACACGCTCCCAGGGCCGGAGCTGGCGGCCGGCTGGGTGGAGGTGCTCAAGACGGCGCTGATCGCGGGCGGGCGCTTGTGGGAGCACGTCAGCGCTGGCGGCGAGCCGGACGTGGACACGATCCTCGCCTGCGCGCGCACGAAGCTCGCGATCGTCGCCGCGGACGAGCGCGACGCGGGCGGGCGCCAGGTGCTCAACCTCGGGCACACCGTCGGCCACGCGATCGAGGCCGCGACCGGCTACGGCCGCTACCGGCACGGCGAGGCCGTCGGCCTGGGGCTGCTTGCCGCGCTGCGCCTGTCCGGCCTGGGTGAGCTGCACGAGCAGGTGCGCGAGCTGCTGCGCGTGCGCGGGCTTCCGCTCACGCTGGAGGGCGCATCGGCCGAGCAGGTCGTCGAGGCGACCGCGCGCGACAAGAAGCGCGTCGGCCCGGCCGTGCCGTTCGTGCTCCTGCGCGCGCCCGGCGAGCCGCTGATCGGCTGCGAGGTGCCCGAGCCAGAGCTGCACGCCGCCGTGCAAGAGTTGGTCGCGCCATGAAGCGCATCGAGGTCCTGCACGGGGTCAACCTCGACATGCTCGGCGTGCGCGACCCCGAGCACTACGGGACGCTCACTCTGCCCGAGCTCGATGCCCAGATCGAGCAGCAGGCGGCCGAGCTCGGGCTGCGCGCGAGCTGCTTTCAGACCAACGCCGAGTCGCAGTATGTCGAGCGCCTGCACGCGCTGCGCGGCGAGGTCGATGGGCTGATCCTCAACCCGGGCTCGTGGACTCACTATGCCTGGTCGATCCACGACGCGCTCGAGCTCGTCGAAGCCCCGGCCGTGGAGGTGCACATCTCCGACATCAACTCGCGCGAGCCCTGGCGCCGCCTGTCGGTCATCGGCGACCTCTGCCTGATGACGATCTCAGGACGCGGCCCCGACGGCTACCGCGACGCGCTCGTGCGCCTGCGCGACGAGCTCAGCGCCGAAGGGGTATGAGCGGGCCAGATGCAGCGCGCGTCGCGCGACTGTCCGAGGATCTGCGCGCGCGCGGGCTCGACGCGCTGCTGGTCGCGAGCCTTGTCGACGTGCGCTATCTGACCGGCTTCACCGGCAGTCACGGGCTGGTCCTGATCTCCGCCCAGAACGGCGAGCATCCCTCGCTCGAGGATCATTGGTTCTTGACGGACTTCCGCTACGAGGCGCAGTCCGCCGAGCAGGTGGGGCCGTGGTTGCGGCGCGAGATCGTCGGTGACGACGCGCTGGGCGCGCTCGGGCGTCTGCTCGACAGCGAGGCGCGCGGCGGGCGGCTCGGCTTCGACGATCAGGGCCTGACGGTTGCCCAGCACACACGCTTGGGCGAGCTGCTCGGCGAGCGCTGGGAGCTCGTCCCCGGCAGCGATGCGGTGAGGCGGCTGCGCGCGGTCAAGGACGCGGGCGAGATCGTCCGCATTCGCGCCGCCAGCGAGCTCGCCGACGAGGCCCTGCGCACGCTCCTGGAGGGTGGCCTGGTCGGACGCAGCGAGCGCGAGGTCGCGATCGAGCTCGAGCGGCAGATGCGTTTGCTCGGCGCGCAGGCGCCGAGCTTTCCCGCGATCGTCGCTGCCGGCGCCCACGCCGCGCTTCCGCATGCCGAGCCACGCGCGGAGACGATCGAGCGCGACACGCTGGTCACGATCGACTGGGGTGCCTTGCACGAGGGCTACTGCTCGGACTGCACGCGCACGTATGCGACCGGCGAGCAGATCGGCGACCGGGCGCGCGACGTCTACGCGCTCGTCCTGCGAGCGCAGCGGGCTGCGCTCGCCGCCGTGGCGCCCGGTCCGAGCGGGCGTGAGCTGGACGCGGTCGCGCGCGCAGTGATCGAGGACGCGGGCGAGGGCGAGCGCTTCGGGCACGGTCTCGGCCACGGTGTCGGTCTCGAGGTGCACGAGGCCCCGCGCCTCTCGCGCCACGCCGGCGAGGAGCCGCTTGTGGCCGGCAACGTGGTGACGATCGAGCCCGGCGTCTACCTTCCGGGCCTGCTGGGCGTGCGCATCGAGGACCTCGTCGTCGTCGGCGAGGACGGCTGCGAGGTGCTCACCGCCCTGCCCAAGGAGCTCACGGTCGTGTCGTAAGCGCCTCGGCGACGATGCGCCTACGCCGCCCTAGCCTGAAGTCTCTCGCGTGACGACGGCCAGGACGGCCTAGAGCTCTTCGATGTTTTCCGGTTCGTTGCGGCTCACCGTCCCGGTCCAGGCGATCTCGAACACGAGCGTGGCACCGCCCGTCTTGTTGTCGAGGATCCCGCTTGCGCTCGCCTCGCGCCACCCGGCCGGCGCATCCGATGTGCCGGCCGCCACGCATGCTTTGACTACGCTGTCGGGCGGCAAACCGGAGCGGCCATGGCGATCAGCACCAACCAGTTCAAGAACGGCAACCACATCGACGTCGAGGGAACCGTCTTCAAGATCCTCGAGTTCCAGCACGTCAAGCCAGGCAAGGGTGGCGCGTTCGTGCGCACCAAGCTGCGCCGCGCCTCGGACGGCAACGTGATCGAGCGGACGTTTCGCGCCGGCGAGAAGTTCCGCGCCGTGAGGACGGAGACACGCAGGATGCAGTACCTATACGAGGACGGCAGCGACGCGCACTTCATGGACACCGAGTCCTTCGAGCAGATCGCGATCGCCCAGGCCGCGCTCGCCGAGCAGCTGCGCTGGATCAAGCCGAGCAGCGAAGTCGAGCTCTTGTTCATCGACGATCAGCCGGCGGACGTCCAGCTGCCGAGCGCGGTCGATCTCGAGATCGCCGCCACCGATCCGGGGCTGCGCGGCGACACGTCCTCGGGAGGTGGCAGCAAGCCCGCGACGCTCGAGACCGGCGCGGTCATCCAGGTGCCGCTGTTCATCGACGTGGGCGATGTCGTGAGGGTCGACACGCGCGCTGGCGAGTACATCTCACGGGCCTGAATGCGCCGCTCCGATCAGCGTCGGGCCGCGGTGTTCGCCCTCTACCAGCACGACCTCACCGGGCGCGAGGTCGCCCAGACGCTGAGCCCCGAGGACTCGAGCTTCGTGCGTGCGCTGGCCGCCGCCGCAGCGGAGCGCAGCGATGAGCTCGATGCGATCATCGACCGCCACGCGCACGGCTGGTCGGTGCACCGCATCCAGCCGCTCGAGCGCAGCATCATGCGCGTCGCGCTGGTGGAGATGCTGCATCCCGAGGAGGTGCCGGCGAAGCAGCCGATCCCGCCCGAAGGCGCGATCGGAGAGGCGGTGGAGTCGGCCAAGCGCTTCTGCAGCTCGGAGGCGCCGGGCTTCGTCAACGGCGTGCTCGCGGCGGCATTGCGCGAGCTGCGCGAGAATGCGCAGATCGGATGAGCAGCGTCGAGGACCTGGACGATCTGATCGTGCGCCTGGAGCGCGCGGCTGAGCAGCTGCGCTCGGGCGAGGTCTCGCCCGACGCGGCCGCGAGCATCGTCGAGGAGTGCGCGGCCCTCGCGGGGCGGGCGGCGTCGGAGCTGGAGCAGCTCACGCGCGACGAGGAGCTTGCGGCTGGAGCCCCCGAGCTGCCGCCGCCGGGACAGGACACGCTGCTTTAGGGTCCTGACCGGGTGCAGGCGACTCGGCCCATCTCCAGCCACGGATACCGCCGCACAGCTTCGATCCCAAGCGAGCGATGAGGGACGGCTACCCCGATCACCTGCGCGCCGAGGTCGAGCGCTATCTCGAGGGGATGCGCTTCTCCAGCGAGCCCCTGACCGCGGGCCTGGAGGAGGCGATGCGCTACTCGCTGCTGGCCGGGGGCAAGCGCATCCGGCCCGTGCTCGCGCTCGCGACCGCGCGCGCGATCGGGCTCTCCCAGCGCGAGGTCCTGCCGCTGGCGGGGGCGATCGAGCTGATCCACACCTACTCGCTGATCCACGACGACCTTCCCTGCATGGATGACGACGATCTGCGCCGTGGGCGCCCCACCAGCCACAAGGTTTTCGGCGAGGGACTGGCGGTGCTCGCCGGCGACGGCCTCT